>Ga0335078_10000097_pt1 | contig 155989 bp, 157 predicted proteins | sample Lox_Sample_32_FD_206711 | JGI IMG/M metagenome (GOLD analysis project Ga0335078, IMG submission 206711) | Soil microbial communities from Loxahatchee National Wildlife Refuge, Florida, United States - Lox_Sample_3.2 | ecosystem: Environmental > Terrestrial > Soil > Wetlands | place: USA... | reverse complement strand
TTGGTACACCGAACCTCTGGCGGGACGCGTCTCCGCGACGAACGCCGGAGGTGGAGCGGCCCTCACTGCTTACTACGGGTTCACGAACAGCCTACACGTCGGCGCCGACCTTCACCTATCCGCCGCCTTCAACATCAACTTTCCGGACACGACCATTTCGCTGAACGGCACACCCTCGACGGGTACGGTCTATGCCAACTCCACATGTATCGGCGCCAACGCTGTGGTCGTCTACCGGTACGACACCGGCCTGAGCGTCGCGCCGCTCGGCCGATTCGAAATCGGGGCCACCTCACTCGGCTACACGAATATCCAGTACGTACCCAACGGTCAGTCTTACGTCTTCAACCTCCCCTCCTCCAGCGAGCTCGCCCTCGAGCTCCGCGGCGCGCTTCTTGCCGAATATCGTTTCGGCAATCACATCGTTGCTTCCGCCGGTTTCGCGGTTACTGCCCACCCCGGGGCAAGGGCCCCGTGGTCCGTTTCCGTGCCTGTGAGTATCGGGTGGATCTGGTAGCGCCTGTCTGCGAGAGGCGCGCCTACTCTTCCACTATCGGGTACTCGGCCCGATTCCCTCGCCGGGGCGCGCAACGCAACGGCCTCCCGGGCCCCCTCCGAGCATCCGAGCCCACGATCCAGCAAGCCACGACCGAAGCACATTCCGTGATTCTCGAAAGCTGATGATCGGACCAGTCCCAAAGACATCTAGGAAGCACGCTGCCCCTCAATTTCCGGCGCCCACTTGACAGCGTCCTAAGCATTGCCTACCATGGCCGACATAAAGGAGTAAGTCAGGGACACCGCGATTCAGGACCAGCCCTGCCGCACTTGAGCGAGCGGTGTGGGTCACACCTCGCATGTTCGAGCCGGATAAGGGATTGAAGCCATGAAACCTCGCCCGCTTGTTAACGAGGTTGGTGCCCGCTTCATCACGCGCAGGCAGCGTGCCGCCCGTCTCGGCATCTCTATCCGCACTGACTACAGGCTGGAGTCTCAAGGCTACCTTCCACGTCCTGTGAGGATTGGACCAGGGCTGGTCCGCTACTCGCTAGCCGAGGTCGAGGCTTTCGAGCGGAAACTCCTCGAAGACCGAGGGGCGACTCAATGATCGGCAAGACTGCCGCGCTTGTTCTTGTCTCCCATCGAGCGCGCCCCAACTGGGACTTCCTCGCGTTCTTCGGCGCCCCGAGCTCAGCGCGGATTGGACCGACCGGACAGCTACTGAGTGCCAGCGGGTGGTTCTGCGCCGATGAAGCGTCAGCGCGGATCGCGGGGTGGCGCAAGGTGCGCCGTGAGCAGGTTACCTTGTCCCTCGGTCGTCGCGCGTTGCGCCATTTCGAGCCTCGGCGAGCTCGCCGCGATCGCCGTGAGGACCCGTTGGGGGCTCGGCTCCATGCGCCTGGCCGTGCCCGATGATTTGACCCGTGGTGTGCAGACGCCCGCGGTGGCGTTGCCGTGCCTGGCACCTTATGCGCACCCAGTTCTTTCGCTGGAGTGACGGAGGGCGGATGGCGGCCAGGGGACCATCACCTGGGCGGACGCCATGAACGCCGAGCAACTGGCCGAACGGCTCGGCGGTAAACGCTCGGGGGCCGGGTGGGCCGCAAAGTGCCCCGCGCACGAGGACAGTCGGGCAAGCCTGTCGATAAGCGAGGGCGAGGGCGGGAAAGTCCTCTTGTGTTGTCACGCTGGATGCGAGTTTGCAGCCATTATCGAGCGGGTTGGGGTAGCGGCCGCGGACCTGATGGGCAAAGGCAACGACTCGACGCCGCGCAACGGCACCCGTCCGCCAAAGAGCAAGCCACCCCCGCTTTCCGCCGCCCAAGTGGAGGCGATGGCGCAGGCCCTCCAAACCGACTCTACCGCTTGGGACTACGTCACGAAGGAGTTGAAGCTCGACCCCGAGGTCGTGCGACTCGAAAAGCTCGGGCTCTACCGTAACGGCGACGGGCGGCGACTCACCTACCCCTATCGCTCCCGCGCGGCCTGGACCTTCGCGAACTGCCGCGCCCTCGACGGCCAGGAGCCCCGGTTCCGGAGGACCCCCGTCGGGCAGCCGACAACCCTCTACCGCGGCGACACGCTCAAACTCGGCGGGACCGCCATCGTCACCGAGGGCGAGAGGGACGCCATTGCGGCGATCTCGATGCACTTGCACTCGGAGCTTGGCGGGAACGGCTGCGCCGCAGTCGTCGCGATCCCGGGCGTGGAGCAGGTCGACAAGACGTGGGCCGTCGAGCCGCTGAAGTCTCAAGCCCGTGTCCTTGTCGCCTTCGACGCAGACGCGGCCGGTGATGAGGCGGCCCGGAAGCTCTGCGCCGTGCTCGGGCCCAAGGCCGTCCGCCTCCGGCCGCCCGGCGCCAAGGACTTCGGCGACCTCCTCGCGTCGCGGGGACCCGAAGAGGCCCTCTCCATGGTCCTCGAGGCTGCCAAGGAGGCGGCTCCCGCCTCGGAAGCTGCCCTCCCCTTTCCTCGTGTTGAGGTGACGGGCTCCGGTTTCAGCGTCGGGGGCTTCGTCTTCGTCCGAGCGTCCGCGGTGCCGGACGAGCAAGTAAAATGGCTCGTCCGGGGTTTCGTCCCCCGCGCTGAGCTGACCGACGTGAGTGGTGACCCGGGAGTCGGCAAGGGTTGCATCATTGCTTCTTGGGCCGCGGGCACCACTACGGGCCGGTACGGCCCCCCCGAAACCGTGATCATGCTCGCGACAGAAGACCGGCTCGGGCTCATCAAGGCCCGCCTCCGTGCCGAGGGCGCCAACCTCGACCGCGTCGTGTTCTTCGACATCCGCGAGGCACAACAAACGCCGTGCCTGCCCGCGGACATCAGCGCGATCGAGGCCCTCGTCACCGCAACGGGCGCGGCCCTGGTGATCTGCGACCCCGCGCTCGAGTTCATGGCGTCCGCGCTCGACTCCCATAAGCAGCAGGACGTCCAGCAGTTCACCGCCGCGCTCGCCGGCATGGCGCACCGCACGGGCGCTGCCGTGGTCGCAGTGAGGCACCTCAACAAGGCGACGGGCGGTTCCGCCATTTACAAGGGCGCCGGCTCCATTGCTTTCATAGCCCGGGCGCGCATGGCACTCCTCGTCGCGAAGGACAAGGCGCGGGGCTGCCGGGTGCTCACCGTCGTCAAGGGCAATCTCGCCAAGGACACGTACTCCGTCACCTTCGACATCCTCGAGAAGGGTGACAGCACCATCGTCGCTTGGGGCGAGCAGACCACCGTCACCGCCGACGAGCTCGTGAACCAGGTCCCCAGGCCCAAGCGGCACGGCCCCGACCCCGTCGCGCAGCACGCGGCTCGCGACTTCCTTGCCGGCTTCCTGGCCGACGGCGCGCAGTCGAAGGAGGACGTGGTCAGGGAAGCGAAAGCTGCGAATGCCGGCGGCCGCACCGTGGTCTACCAGGCCGCGAAGGCGATGAACCTCGCCAATTGCACCGTAGCCGGCAAGCCCGGTTGGAAGCTCCCGGAGAGGCGCTGACAGCAGCCGAGCGGACAGCCGCTGTCCGTCCGTCCGGAGTTGTTCCCCTAAAGGGGAACCCCGGATACCCCGGATACCCCGGACAGCGAGCCGCCTGCCGGCGGGCTCGCGTCCTGTCCGGGGAGCGCGTCCGGAGTTGCTGCTACTCCGGACAGCAAACACTTCACGGACTTATCACTCACGTCCGGAGTTGTCCGGAGAAGTCCATCCGAACCCCGGACGGGAAAAGCCGAGATACGGTCAAGAGTTGTGGATCGCGGCTGATTAAGCGGCGACCCTCCCGCGCTTCTCGCTGGTCACTGTACGTACGTCACTTCTTCGCAAGCACCGCCACCTGACCATCGTCACGCGAGTAATCGGACGACAGGCTTTCCCGGGTCGTTGCGACATGACGCGCTCTACTTCGCCCTTTTCTTCCCCTTCAGCCCAGCCTTCCGACTGGGCTTGAGCCGCTTAGGTCGCGGCGGTAGGCCCGCCGCCCGCCGGGAAGCAGCGGAGACGGGGTTATCCGGAGGGCCGCAGGCGATCTCCCAGTAGTTGCCTTCCGGGTCCGAAAAGTACGCGTCGCGGCCTACGAAGAACTCGGCATCTGTCGGATTCTTCGTCAGCTTTCCGCCTGCCTGGCGGACGCGGGTAGCCAACTCGTCAACTTCCTCAGGTGTGTCGACACTAATGATGACGCTGAACCTGATCCCGCCGCGACCTGGCTCTGGCTGCGCTTGGGCGTCGGCGCCGAGCTTATCGATGGGGAACAACGCCAGTAGTGCCCCTCGCAATTCGAAGACCGAGAAGTCGTCCGAGTCGAACGCCTGCGGCCAGCCGAGTTGCCGGTAGAAGTGTCGTTGCGCTTCGAAGTTCTGAACACCGAGGGTGATTATGTTCGCCAACGGAGGTGGCCGTCGTTGCATCTGTGGTTTCCTCCTCACGCGAATCGTATACATCTTCCATCACGTGCTGCGACAGCTACGCTGGCCCTGATCAAGCGGCGATCTTCCCACGTTTCCCTTTGCTCGCCGCCCCATCATTTCGCTCGACTTGGGCGCCGTCCTTGAACTTCACGCCAGCGCGGACGAGCGGCAGTAGCTCGTGGCGGTCGAGGCGCCGCCAGGACCGCTCCGCGAGGAGCAGCAGCCGGTGGGCCATGGCGAGCCCGGCGCCGCGCGAGCCAGCGCCCTTCGTGACCCGCTGGCGAAGCTTCACAGGCGCGAACGTCGACTCGATGGGGTTGGTCGTCCGCAGGTGCTTCCAGTGCTCGGCCGGCAGCTCGAAGTGCGTCATCAGCTTGTCGCTTTCGGTCGCGAGCGCCTTCGCCGCCTTCGGGTACTTCGCCTCGTGCTCGGTCACAAACGCGTCGACGAGCTTCTCGCACTCCACCTTCGTCGGGGCGTTCATCATCTCGTGCAGCGCCGACTTCGCCTTCGGCTGAACAGCGCGGCCAGGCCCTCGCGGAAGTCCCCGGTCGAGAGCCCGTGCAGGTAGAGCACCGGCAGAACATCGCTCACCGCCTTCGACCGCCGCAGGTAAGGCGGCAGGATCTCGCTCGTGAACTTCTGCCGCTCGCCATCGACGACGCGCCGGTCGTTCACGCGCGGTGCCCGCACTGTGAGCGTGCCAGACCCGATCGTGACACGTCGTTCGCGCGCGTGGCCGTTGCGCACGACCAGCGCGCGGCCGTCGCAGCTGCGCTTCTGCCGGTGCCGCTCGACGTACGCCTCGACCTCGATGTCCAGCGCCTCGGCCAGCACCCGCCGCGCGCCCTCGAGCGCCAGCTCGTCCAGCGCCGACCGCACCTCGCCCTTCGCTTCGTGCCGCTCCTCGACTACCCTCAGCATCGGCGTGCCTTTCCCCGCGCCTGCAAGCGCGGTCCGGTTGGTTGGTTCCAACTCGGGAAGGTTCGCCACTTTCAGTTCACGCCGATCCACAACATCCGGTCATATCTCGGAAAAGCCGCGTGACCGCCACTCCTGACAAGGACGGCAACCGCCGTCCCCTTTGGGCGGACTCTTGGACGCCGCCCTCGGTCGACGTCGCCAAGGCGCTCGACGTCCTCATGGCATCGCGCGCGCGACTTCTGTGGCCCGTCCTGACTCTTAGGCCATCACCGGGGTGTCCTCGCGGTGCCCTTCCGTGTTGTGGGTCCCCCCATGGCACTCTGGAGGTGATGGGGAGTCACTACCAGCCAGGGCGCAGCGAAAGCGCAGGCGTCCACCACCCCAAGAAGACGCTGGAGGGTATCCTTGAGCGCGTCACATACGTGAACGAGGAGAACGCCTGGAGCGTGGTGAAGCTCGACGTCCCAGGCAAGAAGGACCTCGTCACCGTGGTCGGCAACCTCCTCGGCGTGCAACCCGGCGAGAACCTCCGCCTGCGTGGAATCTGGACCGTGGACCGGAAGTACGGCGAGCAGTTCAAGGCCGACGGCTATGTCACCGTAAAGCCCGCGACCCTGGTCGGCATCGAGAAGTACCTGGGCTCCGGGCTCGTGCGCGGCGTCGGCAAGGTCATGGCGGGACGCCTGGTCGAGCAGTTCGGCCTCTCGACACTGGAGGTCATCGAGCAAGCACCGCAGCGTCTCCGGGAAGTGGACGGCATCGGCCCCGTCCGCAGTGGGCGTATCGCCAAGGCTTGGGTGGAGCAGAAGCAGATCAAGGACGTGATGGTCTTCCTCCAATCCCACGGCGTCTCCACGACATTCGCCATCAAAATCTACAAGCGTTACCAGGACCGCTCTATCGCAGTCGTGAAGGAGAACCCCTATCGGCTCGCGGTCGACATCTTCGGCATCGGGTTCAAGACGGCCGACAAGATAGCCGGCCATCTCGGCATCTCCCCCAGCTCACCCGAGCGCGCCCAGGCCGGGGTCCTGCACGTCCTCAGCGAACTGTCGAACGACGGGCACGTCTTCTATCCCCGGCCAAAGCTCGTCGAAGCGGCAGCCGCGCTCCTGGAGATCGACCGCGTCATCATCGAGCAGGCCGTCGGTGTACTTGCCGAGGCCGATCACGTGGTCGTGACCCCCATCCTGGATGGCGATGGTCCGGGCCCGGACGGTGTGGCCGTCTACCTCTCGTCGCTGCACAGGGCCGAGAGTGGAGCGGCGGAACTCGGCCGCAATCTTCTTCGCAGCCCGGTTCGGCCCATCACCATCGACACCGAGAGGGCGATCACCTGGTTCGAGGAGCGCCAGAAGATTTCGCTCGCACCCGAGCAGAGGGAGGCCATCCGCCAGGCGATCACCAGCAAGTTCTTGGTCATCACCGGGGGGCCGGGAACGGGCAAGACGACGCTCGTGAACGGCATCATCCAGATCCTGGAGAAGAAGGGCAGGCGCATCCTCCTAGCCGCCCCGACCGGCCGCGCCGCCAAGCGGATGACTGAGACCACCGGCCGGGAGGCGAAGACGCTGCACCGGCTTCTGGAATTCGATCCGAAGACGATGGGCTTCCTGCGAGACCGCCAGCGCCCACTGGAGGCCGACCTCGTCATCGTGGACGAGGCGTCCATGGTCGACACCGTCCTCGCCTACAACCTTCTCAAGGCCGTGCCGCCTTCGGCCCAGCTCGTCCTGGTGGGCGACGTCGACCAGCTCCCGTCGGTGGGGCCGGGGAACGTTCTCCAGGACATCATCCGGTCCAGTGCCGCCGACGTGGTCCGCCTCCAGCATATCTTCAGGCAGGCCGAGGCGAGCCTCATCGTCGTGAATGCTCATCGCGTGAACCACGGCGAGATGCCCCGCCTTCCGCCGCCTGGCGCTGCGGCTGACTTCTTCTTCGTCGAGAAGGAGGAGCCCGAAGACGCCCTCCAGGCCGTGAAGCTCCTCGTGAAGGAACGGATCCCCGAGAAGTTCAGGTTCGATCCGGTGAGCGACGTGCAGGTTCTGACCCCGATGCACCGGGGCCTCCTCGGCGCAGCGAGTCTGAACGCCGAGCTCCAGGCCCTCCTGAACCCAGAGGGCGCGTCCGTCGTTCACGGCAGCCGCCTTTTCCGCGTCGGGGACAAGGTCATGCAGATCCGAAACAACTACGACCTGGAAGTCTTCAACGGGGATATTGGGCTAATCGAGGCCCTGGACGAGGTGGAGCGCACCGTTTCGGTACAGTTCGACGGCCGGGTTGTCACCTACGAGGCTGCCGATCTCGATGAACTGGTCCTCGCCTACGCTTGCTCCATCCACAAGTCGCAGGGGAGCGAATACCCGTGCGTGGTCATTCCCATCCACACCCAGCACTACGTCATGCTCCAGCGGAACCTCCTCTACACCGGCATCACCCGAGCCAGGCGACTCGTCGTGCTGGTGGGCACGAAGCGCGCCCTTGCCATCGCCGTGAAGAACGACAAGACCGAGGCGCGCTTCACGCAGCTCGCAGCCCAGCTCGGTGGCCGGGGGCGGGTCGAGTGACGGGAGGGCGTGCGCCTCGGCCAGTCTTTGAGACTTGGTCCAGCGGGGAGTCATCAAAGCGACTGTTGCTCTGGCGCCCCGGAAACGCACCCCAAAACGCACCCCGCCACCCGAAATGAAAAAGCCCGTCATCCAAATTATCGTTGGATGACGGGCCGTTAAGTGGTCGGGGAGACAGGATTTGAACCTGCGACCCCTTGGTCCCGAACCTGATGCCAGTGTGATCCACAGCCTGGCAGGGCTTAGCACGGCTTCGCAAGCCATCGACAACACTGAGGTACCCGAATCGCCTATCATCGAAGGCTTGCCACTAAATCCACCTAATGGAGCAGATGGAAAGCCGTTCGCGGAACAAGTTGCGGCGGATTTGCGGCGGACGGAGTTCCTGCGGCCCGAGGACCTGCTGCCAGTGACCGCTGTCGCCCAGCGCCTCGGCGTCTCGGTGGCGACCGTTCACGCGGCGATCAACGCGGGCAAGCTGCGGTGCCATTTGTTCGGCGCGGCCCGCCGAGTGCTGCCAGAGGACCTCGAGGCATTCGTTCAGAGCCAGACCGGCAGGCGCCCGCCGGTCGACGAGGACTGGCACACCGTCGGAGATCTGATGCGCGCTGCGGCTGTGAGCCGCTCGCAAGCCTACCGCCTTCTCCAGCGCGGCGTGGTGTCGTTCGAGGTCTTCGCTGGCGTCCGGTACATCCGGGGCAAGGACATCGCTGCACTTATCCGGGGCAAAGAACAGGCAAGGCTTCGGTAACGTTGAACGCCGACGGTGTTTTGGCAGGCACAGTCGCGGTACATTTTCTCCGGGAGGAAGGCGCATCATGGGTGAGTACCGCCTGGAGTTCTACAAGGACGACAACGGGGACGAGCCCGCCCGTCGATGGCTCCGTGAGGAGCTCTCTCGGATGCAGCGCCTCGTTGTCGGCACCGCTATGCGTGAGATCCTGGAAGAGGAGGGGATCAACGTGTGTGGCACGGGGTTTGGCCGGCAGCTCGGTGGCGGTCTGTTCGAGTTCCGAGTCGGCGGCAAGCTCAGTGACTTCGTGGAGTCCTTCGAGGGCACCAGGCTGCCGGACGAGAAGATCCTCGTTCGCGTGTTCTGCCATGCCCACGGGGACAAACTGGTCCTGCTCCTCGCGGCGTACGACAAGCTCGCACAGCCGAGTAAAGCCCACCAGAACCAACAGATCGAGCTCGCTCGGAAGCGCTTACGAGCATGGAGCTCGCGCCAGGTCAGAGTGCGCCCGACGCGCCGATAGCCTTGACAAGTATGGGAAATATCCCATATAGGAGGTGTTCAGGAACCCCATGAGCCGCAAGCCTTCATCGTTCGATGACTTCATGCGCGAGGTCGACGAAGAGACCCGCGCCGCCGGCCCTGAAGCTCAGGTGGCTGCTGCTGCCATCCGTGATCATTTCCGCCTTGCGGCGCAGGTGCTTCGCCGTCGGCGTGAGCTCCGGCTCACTCAACAGGAGCTCGCTGCTCGCGTTGGCGTACACCAGAGCGAGATCAGCAAGATCGAGCGAGGGGCTGCGAGCCCTGGGTATCGCATGCTCGTGAAGCTTGCAGAGGGCCTCCACTCGGACCTTGCTTTTGTCCCGCGCGCGAAGCGGACAGCGCGGCGTGCTTCAAGAGCCCCGGCATAACAACGAGTCCGCGGCCTCTGTCGCGATGGGCTCGAATCCTCCCGTCTGGTGCCGGAACTGGATCGCGTCTATTGCCAGAATAGCGGGGCAGTCCGGGAGTCGTTTTTCAAATCTTGCGTCCACAGTTTCTCTCCGGGTCGCACACTGCTCGAGGCGAGGCGAGTGCACCTCCGCACGAGGCCGGCATCGACACGCACCCGAACTTCCGCGCCGACTACGGGCACAGTACCTACGCCGCGCGGCGATGGTCACTGCCGTGGCCCTCAACGTGACCGCCGTCTGGGTTACCGGCGTGGCGGAGACGACCCTGTCGTCCGACGCCGGGTTGCCTCGGCCGCCGTTACGTGAAGCCCCCGCGGTAGCAATCAACGTGCCGCGCCGTGTAGCATCGGCCGCTGAGGCGCCCCCGTCCCTTGCCGACGTTGAGAAGAGGTCTCGAGCAGTTGCTCGAACAGGCAGGCGGGAATAAGAGCCAGGTGGCCCGTTGGATGGGAGTTACGTATCCGACAGTCGCGAAGAAGATCGAAGAATATGGGATCGACCTTTCTCGGCGGAAGGGCAGCGATTAGAGTGACGAGCGCGGAGGACGACATCCGCTTCTCGTCAATAGCCTTTGCAGCACTCTGAGCACCCAGCGACCACCAGCCACCGCGTTCGCGGCGACCGGCGGTGCCCATAGCGGGGAACCATCGCCTAGTGCTGACCGACGAGACAAAGTTTCTCTACAGCGTGACGCTTGGCCGCCCCTGGGTTGTTGAACATATCCCCACGCCCAGCCTGGTCTTGCTCTCTTAAGGATCTCGATGCCGCACAAGGAACATCACCGAAGCCATCGGACAGGATGGCTGCGTGCAGCGGTCTTGGGTGCGAACGACGGCACCCTGTCGACTGCAAGTCTGCTGCTCGGTATCGCGGCCACGCACGCGCCGCACGGCAGCATCGTGCTAGCGGGGCTTGCCGGGCTCGTCGCCGGCGCGATGGCGATGGCGGCTGGCGAGTACGTATCAGTGAGCTCTCAGGCGGATACCGAGCGGGCTGATCTCGCGCTTGAACGCAAGGGCCTTGAAGCAGACGAAGAGGCTGAACGCGACGAGTTGGCTTCAATTTACATAGACCGCGGACTCGACGTTGATCTCGCAAAGCAAGTTGCCCGCCAGCTGATGGCGCATGATGCGTTGGGCGCGCACGCACGCGACGAACTGGGGATCAGCCAGGTCCTTCGAGCGCGTCCCCTGCAAGCCGCGCTGGCGTCCGGGATGAGCTTCGCCGTCGGAGCGTCTTTGCCGCTCCTCACCGCGGTCGCGGTTCCGGGGACGAGCCTAGGGTTTTGCGTGGCCGGCGTGTCCCTTTGTGTACTCGCGCTTTTGGGCGGTCTAGCTGCCCGCATGGGCGGCGCGCGCATCTCTAGAGGGGCACTGCGCGTCCTGTTTTGGGGCGCTTTGGCAATGGGACTGACGTCCGGGGTCGGTGTCTTGTTCAGGGTAGCGGTGTGAGTCATTGTTCCCAGATGCTCGGCGTGACAGGGGATGGTTCGGCTTTTGCCGCTCGTTGCTGGGCGCGCAGGTGATCGCGATTCTCGACCCAGGGAGCACGAGCCCAGAGCCCCTTCGCAGAGATTAGCGATGACGTGGAGCCTGCGATTGGCCCTGGGCCTCTGTCTCGCAGTCGCTTTGTTGCCGTCCAGAGCGGAGGCGCGTGGTCCGTTTCTGTGGACGTGGCCTCATCGTGAGTCGGACAAGGACGCGATTCACGATCTGGTCGATCACTCAACGCAGGCGTGGAACGCGGGCGACGCCGAGGGGTACGCCGTTCGCTTCGTTGTCGACCTCGAGTTTACGGATGTCACCGGGTTCTCGTCCTCGGGGCGGAAAACGTTCGAGGCCCGGCAGAACCAATTGTTCAAGACGATCTTCCGCGGGAGCCGCCTCAAGCAGGTCATTCAGAAGGTCCGTCTTCTTACGCCAGAAGTCGCCATGATCGAGATCGACACGGAGCTGACCGGGTTTGCCGGCCTGCCAGGAGGGGTAAGGGCATGGCCTGATGGCGTCCTGCGCACCCATTTGCAGGAAGTGCTAGTGAAGGTCGCGGGAACGTGGTGGATCGCGGGTTATCATGAGGTCGACGCCAAGCCCGATCTCGGGGGCTGACGCGCGGCCGGGCGCTGCGATGTCGGGCTTACTTTTGCGGGACTGCGGGAGATGCACGGCTCGCGAGCCCGGTGACAAGCCACGCTCGAGAGAGGCGAGACGCGGCACGAGCGGACCGAGCGCTTTCAGAGAGGGAGCCATGATTGAAGAAAAAATGATGTACGAAGCAAGAGGATCTTGACAGCCAAATTAGGAACGCCTAAAAACATATGAAGCATGGCCAAGATTAAGCTCAAGGCTCCTCGCAAACGATCTGCTGCCATGGATAACTACCTTCACGCGCTTCTGGAGCTCACGAACCACGGGCAACCGGCGGACACTGGGGATCTGGCCGCCAGGGTGCGCGTTTCGGCCGCGTCAGCCAGCCAGATGCTCAAGAAGCTAGGCGAACAGGGCCTGGTGAAGCTGGAGCCATATCGGGGTACCGAGTTGACGACCGAGGGGCTCCACCGCGCGCTGCGCGTGGTCCGGCGGCATCGGCTTCTCGAGCTGTTCCTCCACCGCATCATGAGCTTCGAGCTCCAGGATCTGCATGTGCGGGCGCTCGCGCTTCAGCCGGTAATAGACGAGGAGTTCGAGGAGAAGATGGACGCGATGCTGGACCACCCGAAGATCGATCCTCACGGGCGGCCCATTCCGGCGAAGAACGCGACCTGGCCCAAGCTTGGGGATTCGCCGCTCCTGGATCTCCCCCCCGGGACCTCAGGACAGATCTCTCGCATCACGACCGACAGCACCGAAGCGATCAAATACTTGCACGGTCTGGGGGTACGCCCGGGCGCCGTGGTGGTCCTGGAGAGCGTGGCACCGTTCGATGGTCCGGCCGCCGTCCGTGTAAAGGGAAACGTGCTTCATCTTGGGCGTCGGATCGCGCAAACGATCCACGTTAGCGAAGAGGGGAAGAAGCCAGCATCGGTGAAGCTCATCCTTTCTGGTAACAAGGATGGCGACGCGGCTTGACCCGGCATGGTGCTGGGCTACTGCGAACGCCAACCGAAGAAGGCCATGGAAGCTCCGAGTCCAAGTAGCGACGCTCGCGCCGCGAACGGCGTCCACGAAAGCAAACTGGCCTTCTCGGCCTAAGGCTTCGTGACGTCCCTCGGGGCCGGGCGACCGGTACCGAGGGTCGTCATGATGCTTTTTCTCGTAGATCGCGCACCGTCTCCCTCGCGCATCCCGCCCCTGCCCTCGCGCCCCGACGCGGCAGCGGCGACCGCCTTAGCGATCAACCGCTCTCCGCTGCTCCTGCACTGGCGTACCACACCCACTGGGCTCGCGTCCTCTTGGCGGTCGGCACTGTCCGAGGCGTTCCCCTACGCGAATCACCCGCTGCGGACCGAGACGAACGTTGGTCCCGGCGGAAAAAGGCGACGCGTGGCTTCGCGCGGGTTCGCGCTCGCGCACGGCTTCATCGCCGCCGCAATTGCGGTTCCGTTGGGAACGCTTGCTTCGGAGCCAGTGCCGGACCAAACGCCCGGGGCTGGCGAGAAACCGGCAGTGTGCGCCCCGTGTCCACCAGCCACGGCACTAGCGACTGAACCGCAGGAACCCATTCCGGCAGATAATCTCCCGGCAATCCGCGTGGACCAGCGTTTCGCCATTCACTATGGGTTCACGGTAGGGACCCAGTGGCATCCCGCGTTCTACGCCGCTTATAGCGGACAAAACAGCATGACTCCGGGATCGCAACAGGCGACCTCGGTTGTCGCTGACCTCTCCGGAGGGCTGCGCCTATGGCGAGGAGCAGAGCTCTGGCTCGAGCCCGAGATGTCGGGCGGCCTCGGCCTCAGCTCCACCCTGGGGGTAGCGGCTTTCCCCAGCGGAGAGGTCTACCGGGTAGGCAATCCAAACCCCACGGTGCTGTTGGGCGACTTCTTCTTTCGACAGGTCTTCGGGCTGGGCGGCGGCCCCGTCCCGGTCGAGCTGGGTCCAACCCAGTTCGCTGTAGCGCGCGACCGCGACGCCGTCACCCTGACGGTCGGCAGGTTCGCCCTCACAGAGGTATTCGATTCAAACCCGCTCTCGAACGATCCACACACCCACTTCTCAAGCTGGGGACTATGGGCCTCGGCAGCCTACGACTACCCTGCCGATACCCACGGCTATACCTGGGGAATCGCTGGCGACCTAACCATCGCATGGTGCTCGGTGCGCGCTGGAGCCGTCCTGGAACCGGTGGTGGCGAACGGCGAGGATCTGCAGTGGAACGTGCTATTGGCGCGTGGGCTCGTGATGGAGGGCGAAGCTCGCTTCGCCATCGGCGGCCGACCTGGAGCAGCCCGTCTACTCCTTTTCCTCAACAACGCGCACATGGGCAGCTATGAGCAGGCGCTCGCCGAGTCCCCGGTGGATCCGAATATCACCGCGACCCGCGCCTACGGCAGGATTAAGTACGGCTTCGCGGCTAGCGCCAACCAGGCGATCGACGACACGCTCGGGGTGTTCGCCCGCCTGAGCTACAACGACGGCAAGACCGAGACATGGGCCTTCACCGAGATCGATCAGTCCTTCGCTGCCGGCGCAGTTCAGGCGGGCGTGCGTTGGGGGAGGCCCGACGACGAGGTGGGTGCGGGGATCGTGGTGAGCGGCATCTCGCCGGAACACCGGGCCTACCTCGCGGCCGGCGGGTACGGGTTCATCATCGGTGACGGCGCCCTCCGCTACGGTCTCGAGGTCCTTGGCGAGATCTATTACCGCCTCACACTCACCAGGGAAGTCTCGTTCATCGGAACTTACCAACCCATCGTAAACCCCGCGTACAACCGCGACCGAGGACCAGTCAACGTCTTTGGTATCCGCTTGCACGTCGCGTTTTGAGGAGCGCCATGGACACCGCAACCGGCCTTACTGCAAAGCCGAGCATGGGCCTGCTTCCCAGCATGTTCTACCAGTTCCGGAAGACCACCAAGGCACTGAAGATGTTCGCGGTAATCGCCGGGCCCGGCATCATCGTCATGGTCGCGGACAACGATGCCGGGGGGATCACCACCTACACGGCGACAGGAGCCAGGTACGGGAATCACCTGTTGTGGTTCCTCATCCTGCTCGGCCCGGTCGCCTACTACGTCCAAGAGATGACAGTGCGCCTCGGTGCCGTCACCAAGCGCGGACATGCCGAGGCGATTTTCCAGGCGTTTGGCGCGTTCTGGGGCTGGTTCTCCCTTCTCGACCTCGTGCTCACCGACTGGCTGACGATGATCACCGAGTTTATCGGCATGACGGCGGCCATGAGCATCTTCGGGGTGCCCGCGTGGCTCACGGTGATCGGCTGCTGGCTACTCATGGGCTCGATGACCATGACTGGGCGCTACTGGACCTGGGAGAAGATCGCCCTCGTCTTCTGCGTGGGGAATCTCATCTACATCCCAGCCGCCTTCATGGTGCGGCCCGACGTGCACGACATCCTCTGGAACAGCCTCGTTCCGAACCTGCCGCCGGGCGGATTCACGAACGATCTCTTTTTCCTTCTCATGGCGAACATCGGCACGACCATCGCCCCCTGGATGCTCTTCTTCCAGCAGAGTTCCGTGGTCGACAAGGGCCTACAGGAGAAGGACATCAGGTTCGGGAAGTGGGACACCGCCATCGGCTCGTTCCTGACTGTCCTCGTAGCCATGTTCCTCATCATCGTCTGCGCGAAGCTCCTTCCCGGCCAGTCGATCGGCAGCGCAGCTGAGGCGGCGACCCAGATCATGCCAACGAACCGGTGGGTCGGCACGCTCATCGCCATTGGACTCTTCGACGCTGGCTTCCTTGGCGCGATCTGCATATCGCTCGCGAGTTCGTGGGCCTTCGGGGAGGTGTTCGGCTGGGCGCACTCTCTGAACACCAAGATCAAGGAGGCACCGTGGTTCTACGCCTACTACTTCTTCGACCTGGTGCTCGCCGGAACCGTCGTCCTCATTCCCAAAGCACCGCTCGTCCTCATTACGCTGTTCGTGCAAGTGATCGCCACGACCCTGCTCCCAGCGGCGCTGGTGTTCCTGATCCTCCTCCTCAACGACAAGAAGACGATGGGGAAGTACGTGAACACGCCGTGGCAGAACTTCGCCAACATCAGCATCGTCCTCGTAATCGTCGTGCTTTCGACGCTTTACGGCATCAGCGCGCTGTTCCCGGCCCTGTTGGGTTGAGAACCTTCGAGAGGTAACCCCATGAACGCTTTGACTTCTGTTGTCAGCAGCCTGGTGGCGGGTGTGAAGGGCATCAACCGAAAGTACTCTCACCCCAATATTAAGATGACTCCCTTCGTGAAGATATGCCTTCTCACTCTGCGGCTGTACCTCTTCATCCTGGTGGGCCTCATGGTCTACAAGTTCGTGGTCACCGTCGTGAGCTGAGGATCTGCCATGACCGAGTCAAACGGATCTGGTGAGGCAAAGGGCGAGAAATCCACGGTGGCCGAGAGGTTCAACCTGAGCGACCTCGTCGATATCCCGGTGCTCGCGAACGGTGAGCAGATCGGGAAACTCGACGAGTTCGTCATCGTGGACAAGGACCGCTACGCGGAAGTCACGCATGTCGTCGTGGCTCCGCCCTTCGGGAGGCCGCCGCTCGTAGTACCCTGGGAGAAGGTGGCGACCTTTGGCGGCCGGCGGGTCGTGCTCTCCGTCGAGGACGTCAAATCCCTCGCGGGGGCCTTGCCGCCGGGTGCCGTTCTGCTGAAGGACTACCTTCTCGACAAGAAGGTACTCGATGGGCGGGGGCGGGAGGTGGAGGTCGTCTACGACATCGGGTTGAACCTAACGAGTGGCAGGCTCCTGGTAGTGGACGTCGACCTCTCCAAATCGGCACTGCTCCGCAGGATGCGGCTCGGATGGCTGGGGCGACTCTCCCGCAGGTCCGGCGACGAGGGAAACGGCAACAAGGTCCCGTGGAGCTACATCGAACCGCTGCCGGGAGATATTGGCAGTTTCAAAGGCGACCTTCGGCTCAAGGTCCTGAAGGAACAGCTGTCGCAGTTGCCGCCTGTAGACCTCGCGGACGTCCTCGAGGTCCTCGAGCCCGAGAACCGGATGGCGATCTTCCGGGAGCTGGACGTAGAGCAGGCGTCAGACGCGCTAGAAGCGCTCGATCCTAAGGTTCAGCGGGATCTCCTCGCCTCGCTCGACAAAGAGAAAGCGGCCAGCCTCATCAACGAGATGACGCCGGGCCAGGCCGCTGATCTTCTAGCCGCTCTGGCATCTTCGGACGTCCACGTCCTCCTCGAACTCATTACTGACCCCGACAAAGTGGCAAAGATTAGGGCAATCCTCGAAAAGCAGGAGGAGCGCGTTATCGACTTTTCGACCTCAGGATTCTTGCGGTTCGCACCCGAGAAGGAAGTCTGGCGCGCAAGGGGAGAATTCAAACAGGCCGCGAAGGGGAAGGACTCGCTCACCTATATCTACGTGATCGACCACGACGACCGGCTTCTCGGAGTTGTGGACACGAAAGCCCTGCTTATCGCCGATGACCACGTACATCTCAAGGACATCATGACGACCAAGGTCGTCACCTTGAGCCCGCAGAGCTCGCTCCGACACGCGTCCGAGCTGTTCGCGAGGTATTTGCTCCGGGCGCTTCCTGTTACCGACGAGAACAGAAAAGTGCTCGGCGTGCTCCCGTACCGAGACGTTGTGGCGCTACGCCATCGATTCGTTGAGTAGCAAGCGGGCGTTGCGCCTATCCGCCACCCGCGCTGAGTTGGGTTGGGGCCGGGTTAGCGGGACAAGGCGAGGGGAGTGCTCCGTGAATCAAGAGTCATCGCAGAAGAAAAACGGCGGGGGTGATGGAATTCCCCCGTCTATTGAGTTTCGGAGATGCACTCTCGCTATCCGTGCTCGACGCGCCCTGGAATGGAACATCACGGGGCCACTCCGGCAGGAGCAGCGACTGCGTTACAGCGTCGAGGCTGAGCCTTCATTCCCAGCCATGTCTTCGCGCCGCAAAGCCCATAGATGCAGCTACAATCCCATGCGCGCTTCCAACTCCCGCCGCAGGCCGGAGGAGCCCGCGCGAATAGGCGTGAAGCCCTACGACGGCTCCGAGAAGAGGCTGACCGACATCGGGAAGAGTTGATGTTGGGCGTTCGGCGTCGGGTTCACCCCTCCGGCGGCACACGACTGAGCCGTTGACGCGCCTGATTGGAAGTCCATCATGAACAGGTCGACCTAAACCACCAGGAGCTATGCCGATGTGCCCACTATTGAAAGTTGCTCTACTCAGAAAGGTGGAGGCGACCCCCACCACGAGCCCCTGAGGATGGGGCTCGTCGGAAGGGGCTGCCTCCGGGGCGCGAGGAGAGGAGGTTGACTCCTTGGCCCTAGGATGGATTCTGAAGAGGGCTACAAGCGAAAAGGCAACCTGACGCTCCCTTGCGTGATGTGACGCTAAGTCCCTAACCCGCTCGTGCCTGTGTTAACGAAAGAAAGGTGTCGGACAGCAGAGTGCGCATCACGCGGAAGCGCCTAGCGAAGTGCTTATGGCCGCTCCCTGACGCAACAGGTTGAACCACTCCAAGCGGCGCCGTCTTCAGTGCCTGAAGTTGGCTAGCGTTGAAAACCTGCTTGGCCTGCTGCCAGAACGACTTTATGTCCTGGCGGAAGACTCCCGGGGTCCCTGTGCGGGCGGCCTGCACAGCCTGAACCGTGGAGACGGAGATGGTGCCGTTCGCTTTGAGGTCGGAGACAGCCTGCGTCAGCGCAGCGACCAGGGCAGGCTCTGAGGAGGTCCATTGGGTCTTCAGGGCTTGTAACTGGGTCTTCGCACTTTGGAGAAGCGGCAACAGAGCCTGAGCCTGTTGTTGGGTCAAGTTCAGAGCATGGTCTAGTTGAAGCGCGGCAATTTGCTGCTGCAGCGGACGAATCTGGTTCGTCGACGCAGCGAACGTTAGAGCCGGAATGAATGCAGCAACGGCAAGTATTACTAATCGTGAATGTTTCATTTGGAATCTCCTCTTCAAGAGCCGTCTCGTCTACCGGCTCACGAAGGAGACACCCAGCGCCGGCGGCAGTTAGACAATACCACGAAGGGCCCTAATGCGCCGATAGGCCATAGCCAGCATCCGACCATGGATCCCACGCGCGAAGTCGCAGAAAGACCCTTGTATCAGGCTGACCCCTATGTAGCGTCGCGACGATGGCAAACAGACCACGTGCCTGCACGTAGAGCAATGCCTTCGGAGCCATGGCTAGCCTATTCACGACTTCGACCGTGAGTGCGCCGCCATCCTCATGAAGGACTGTGGGTCGAAGGTCAGGAGCTCCGTTAGGAGGCGCTAGCGGCGGCGATGCCTCGCGTTTACAGAGCCAGGCCGGGATTCCTGAAGTAAACGAACTGTGGTGGTCTCCGCTCATTGTTGCTCGCGAAGAGTGTGGCTGGAGGCACGCCTCCGCCAACCTAGCCCTGCCGTGAATTCCAGTGGTGACCACCCCCGTCCCAACATGAAGTTAAGCGGCATCGGGAGCGTCAGGTGGCGTTACTTTTTGACTCCGAAGGCGCCGCTCCTTCTCTAGTAGCAATCGGAACCTTGGCCTTCGGGAACCGCCTCAGTCGAGCGGCTGCGGAACCGGAGAAGGAGGTATGGTGGGGCTCGCCTGCGGCGGAGGAGCCCGCGCGAACAGACGTGAAGCCCTTCGACGGCTCCGCCACCACCCCGCCGTCGGGTCCACGTCCACTCGACGAGCCCGTCCGTTCGCAGAAACCCGTAGACGCGCACTCGACGAGGGGATATCAGCGGAAGGCCGACGCTTGAGATCGCCAGACCGCGCCCACCGTGCGAACTCGCTCCGCGTTCCTAGTCGTGCTCCTCTGGGCCTCGCCGGCCCTGGCCTACCGGCCCTTCGACGGCACCGACGCCGATGTGGCCGAGACCGGCGAGGCCGAGCTCGAGATGGGTCCCCTCGGCTACTACCGGCTAGGCCAGACGAGCTTCCTCACGCTCCCCGGGGTCGTCCTCAACTACGGCGCCTTCCACAGGGTCGAGTTCGTGTTGCAAACCTTCAACTTCGTCCAGCTCGGGCCGCTCACGGGGTCCCCGCGCGACGTCTTAACCGACACCGCGTTCAACGTGAAGGCCGTCCTACGCGAGGGCTGCCTCCAGGAGAAGCCAGGCGTGAGTATCGCGACCGAGATCGGCGCCCTCTTGCCCAACATTAACGGGGAGACGGGCTTCGGCGGGTCGCTGGCCGGCATCTTGAGCCAGTGCCTCGACGCGGTCACGCTCCACTACAACGCCGAGGTCTCCTACAACCTGGAGCAGGAGATCGAGCTCTTCGGGAGCATCATCGCCGAAGGGCCCCATCGCTGGGTGGTGCGGCCGGTGGCGGAGGTCTACGTGGACAGCCAGATCCCCGTCGGCGCCGCGGTCCCGGAGCAAATCGGGCCGTCGGAGATAGGCAACACGACCTACTCCGTCCTGCTCGGCGCCATCTGGCGCGCTGCCGAGAAGCTTGATTTCGACGCGGCGATGCGAGTCGCGTCGGCGGCCGGCCTTGCGAACTTCGAAGTACGGCTAGGCTTCTCCTGGGCCTTTCGGTAAGGAGGTGTGTGATGTATTCGGCAATCGCGCGCAGCGTGCTGGCGATTGGGCTGCTCGCGGGCGGGTTAGTCCGCGGCGAGGGGCTCGCGCCGGGCGTGAAGGCCATCGTCCTCCCCGGCGCGCCCTCGCCGGCCGGGATGGACTACCTCGCCTACGACCCCGCCCGCGACCGGGTGTGGGTGCCTGCGGGCAACACCGGCACGGTCGAGGGACGCATCCGCGCCGTCGAGGGCTTCCGCACCGAGAAGCGACACGTCCAGCGACAGGTCCATGGGGCCGAGCGAACCGTCGGCCCCAGCTCGGCCGCCGTAGGGCCCGACGCCGTCTACGTCGGCAACCGGGCCGATGCGACCGTCTGCGCCGTCGACGCCGTCACCCTCGCCCGGCGGGGCTGTGCCACCCTCCCCGGCGCGCCCGACGGCCTCGCCTACGTCGCCCCGGCGAGCGAGGTCTGGGCGACCGTGCCGTCGAAGAGCGCCATCGTGGCCCTCGACCCAGCGAGCCTGCGGGTCGAGGCGACCCTCTCGCTCGACGGGAAGCCCGAGGGCTAACCCGTCGACCCCGCCGGCCGATTCTTCACCAACCTCGAGGACCGCGATCGGACGTTGGCCATCGACGTCCACACCCGTAAGGTCGTGGCCACCTGGCAGCTTGGCTGCGGCGAGGCTGGCCCCCGCGGCCTCGCTTACGACGCCGCCGACCGCCTGTTGCTCGTAGCCTGCACCACGCGGCTCGTCGCCCTGGACGCCCGGACCGGTGCCGTGCGTGGCGAGGTCGCGACCGGCGAGGGCAACGACAACATCGACTTCTTCGCCCCCGAGCGGCTCGCCTACGTCGCCTCGGGCAAAGCAGCCACCCTAATGCGCGTGCGGGTCGAGCCCGATGGGGAAGCTGAGCGCCGCTAGGTCCGTTCCTACGAGCGAGGGCTGCCAAGTCGTGGTCGTCGACGCGCGCGGCCGCGGCTATCTACAGCTTGTCGGGAAATTCGAGCGACATAGCGGCAGGTCCATTGTGTAGTTCGAAAACTCGCGGAAATTGAAAAGGAAAAGGAAGCTCCTCTTGCAGTGAACCTACAAGAGCCTCGCTTGCCGGCGAGGAGAGGAGCTTCCCGATGAAACGAGGTTGCCGATCTTGAGCTTCCAGCGCAAGAACACCTCCACACTGACTTGCGGTCCCTCTTCCGAGGAGCCATTCACGTGGCTCTGGAGCTGGTCCTCGAGGAAGTGATGAGCGAGATGGTCGGGGTGAAGAAGTGGCAGAGGCAGGGTCAGCGGGTAGACAGCCGCAACGGGACCTACCTGCGTCGGCTCATCACCTCGATGGGTGCAGTCGATCTCAAGGTCCCGCGAGCTCGCGAGATCGGGTCGGCTGGCTCGGTCATCCTCGGTCGGTACAAGCGAAGGACCCAGGACGTAGACGACGCCATCGTCAGCGCCTACGTTCACGGAGCCTCGACCTGGAGTTGATCCCGTTTTGTGGAGTCCTTCCCGCTGTGGGCGGAGGATTCCACTGTGCCCAAGTCCAAGCCCCCATACCCCCATGACTTCCGCGCGAGGATGATCGACCTGGTCCGCTCGGGCAGGACGTTCAGCAGCCTGGCGCGCGAGTTCAGCGTCACCGAGACGACGATCCGGTCCTGGGTTCGTCAGGCGGATCTCGACCAGGGCCGCCGCACGGACGGCCTGACCACCGAGGAGAAGCAGGAACTGACGCGCCTCCGCAAGGAGAACGCCCGGCTCCGCGAGGAGCGCGACATCCTGGAAAAAGCCGCGGCTTGGTTCGCCCAGGAGTCGGCTACGCGCAAGAAGCGTTCCGATTCGTGAGGGCGGTCCAAGCCGTGCACGCTGCAGCTCTCGTCTGCCGGGTCCTCGGCGTTTCCGTCTCCGGCTACTACGCCTGGCGGAAACGTTCTCCCTCGCGTCGCGCAGTCGACGACGCGGGACTCACCGCGCGCATCAAAGACATCCACGCGATGAGCGACGGCACCTACGGCGCTCCGAAGATCCGCGCCGAGCTCGCCGACGTCGACGGGCGCAAGGTGGGCATCCGCCACGTCTCGAGACTCATGCGGAAAGCAGGAATCGCAGGGGTTTCCCGCCGGCGCTTCTGCGTAACGACGACGCGGGACGGATCCCCCGCGAAGCCCGACCTCGTCGAGCGGAAGTTCGAGGCCGAGGGCCCGAACAAGCTCTGGGTCGCCGACATCACCTACGTCCCGACTTGGGCAGGGTTCCTCTTCCTCGCCGTCGTCATCGACGTCTGGAGCCGGAAGGTAATCGGCTGGGCGACTGCGAACCACCTCAAGACTGAGCTCGTTCTCGCCGCGCTCGACACCGCCATCGCACAGAGGCAGCCGAGCGGAGTCATCCACCACTCCGACCACGGCACCCAGTACACCTCGCTGGCGTTCGGCCAGCGGTGCCGACAGGCCGGGGTGCGGCCGTCGATGGGCTCCGTTGGGGACGCCTTCGACAACGCGATGTGCGAGTCGTTTTTCGCCAGCCTCGAGTGCGAGCTCCTCGACCGCTACACCTTCAAGTCGCAGAGCGAGGCCCGCATGGCGATCTTCAGGTACATCGAGGGCTGGTACAATCCGCACCGTCGGCACTCGGCTCTCGACTATCAGTCGCCAATGAACTACGAAAGGAAGCACCTTGCCGCGGCTTAGCCCACGCAGCCGCGCAGGCTCCACGGAACCGGATCAACTCCAACCTCACCGAAACGCTGACGGGCGAGCAAGTCCATCGTTGGGTCCGTCCCCTACCTCTTCCTCGACGCGACCTTCCTCGATGCCCGCTGGACGCGGACGGCCGAGAACGTATCAGCGATGGTCGCCTATGGAGTGGGCATGGACGGGCACCGCCAGCTCCTGGCCGTGACCATCGGGTCCGAAGAGTCCGAGGACTCCTGGAGTGAGCTGCTTGCTCAGCTCAGCGAGCGCGGCCTCTCGGGGGTACGGCTCGCCGTCGCAGGCGCTCAAGCAGGTCTCGCCAAGGCCGTCCGCCGCCACCTGCCGGAGGTACCGCTGCAGCGCTGCACGGTCCACCTCCTGAGAAACGTGGTGGGCAAGGCGCCCCCCAGCGGCTGCGAGCTCGCCTGGCGCGCGAGGTGTGGAAGATCTTCGAGGCTCCCAACAAGGCGGAGGCCCGCAAAAGCATGGAGCGGCTCGCTGCCGGCCTCGGCAGGCAGGTCCCCGAGGCGATGGAGCGCCTACAGAACGGCTTCGATGCTGCGACCCAGTTCTATGTCTTCCCGAAGGAGCACTGGCGCCTAAGATGAAGTTTGCACTCCCAACCAGTAGGCGTCGCAGGAATGGGTCTCCTGCCTTCGTGATCCGCGGTTGCTTGTCGCCCTCTCCGGACTGGTCCTTCTTCGGCCGCAAACCGAGGAAGGCTCCGACCGACCGGCTCTTCTTGAACCGCGCCTTGTCCTCGAGCGTCAGGAGGTAGACAAGCGCGGTGAGGAGCCCGACACCGTCTGGCTGCGACAGGACTTGCACGTCCGGATACCTCTTCGCGATCCTCGTCATCGCTCGGTCGCACTCCTTGATCTCGGACGCGAGGTCTCCGAGCACCCGGAAGATCGGCTCCAGCGCCGGCTTCAGCTCCTCCCGCACGGACGCCCTCGCCTTTTTGTGAAAACTCGCCGCCGTGCATTTCGGCAATCGCTCGCCAAAGCTCTTCACTACCCCTCGCGCGTGGTTCACCAGCGTCGTCCGGCAGCGAACAAGCGCATCGCGCGCCTTCGCCACCGCCAAGTCGGCTTGTGCCTGATTCCCACGATGCTCTATCGGTGCCAGAAGCTCCCTGTCGGCTCTGCCGAGGCGCGCTAGGAGCTCCGCATCTGTCCGGTCGTCCTTCGAGTCGTTTGGGGAGATCAGTTGCACTCGTCTCGGGTTCGCGACCGTCACCTCGTGCCCCAGGTCCTTTAGTATCTGGCTCACTCAGCGAGAGTGCGATCCGACCTCGATGACCACGTGCGCCTGCGGACGCGCAAAGAACGCTCGCATTGCCGCTCGCGTAGTCCTTACCGCCTTCGGCCGCTCGACCTTCCCGCTTGGCAGCAGAATGCATAGCTCGCTCTGCCTGTCCCCTAAATCGCATCCAATCGTCTCGATATGGCCGTCATGCTCGCTCTCCTCCCCCCATCTACCGCCGCGCCGCATAGCGCGTGCCACGCACGATCGAATTAGTAGCCAGGACGCCCCATCGCGGAGTTGGAGGCCGACCATCGCGCCGAGATTGAGGCCGATGAGGGTTGGCTCCATCGCCATTGTTGACATCGCCGATCCATTACGAGAACTTCGACGAGGAAGACGAATATGAAGGGCGAAGATATCGACAGAGGCCAGATCGGCGACGTGATTCTCCAGGAAGGTCCTCCGCACGCCACATCCGCCGGTGCTCGCGGACCAGTGCGCTCGCTGCGATGCGGAGCCGTCGAAGCGACCCTCCCCTCGAGATGGCCTTCTCGCCCCCGCCGACTGCTAGCCAACCTGGGGGTACTGATACTGATCTGGGATTTTGATTCGCTCGAGCTTTGCTCGGATCTCGCGCGCTTCTTCCGGCGTTTCCCCGTGAATCACGCGCAGGCACCTTTGCAGCCGACCAATGTGGGCCAGGGTGGATCCGATAAGGAAGAGTGGTTCACTCGCGTGAACGTGCTCGGCCGCTCGCGTGATGAGCTCCGCGGACGATAGGCTCACGGTGATCGTAATGCGCTCCTCGGTGGGCTCTTCCCCGCGCTCCGGCAAGTATGGCCAGGAGGTCTTCAACGGCTTTGGAGTTCCCACGCTCCAACGAATGCCGAGCCGCCCAGCCTCCAAGAGAGCGGCCTCTTGTATGAGCTGCGACCGCTCCATGCCATTCAAGGCCGCGCATGCCCGATCGATGATCGAATTCTCGCGTGGATGTAGGCGAAGAGTCTTCATTCGAAATGATTTGCCGAGCATTACGCGAGCTCCCCAACCCCGCCCACGGGCCTTCGTGCCGGCACTCTATCGCAAAGCCGGCGCCTCGTTGGGCCACAGGGCGAACTAATACTGCACCAGCGGGCGCTTCCGTATCTCCACGAGCGCCCAGCCCTCCTGCCCCTCCCACACCGCGGGCCCGCTCGAGCAGCAAGTGCGGTCCGTTGCTTGAGGGCATCGCTCGAAGAGCCTCCGCCCCCTCGGTACCCGTCCTCATTCTGCAGGCAATGGGGCCGTCCAGCACGATCACGAGGTCCTCGCTCACGACACGTTCCGCCACCGCAGCTCCCACCTCGCCCCTGGCGGGGCTCCGACCTCTGCACCGCAGTCACTCCGCCACACCGCTGTCCCCGCCGTGACCAGATGGCGGCACAGCGCCTTCGCGCCCTGCCAGGAGGCCAAGTTGTGGATGTGGCTTTGATCGGCCATTTCAGGCGGATTTTGCCGAGATAGCCGTTCCTGTTTGGCACGATCATTTTCATTCGGGAGAGTTCCTCGCGATGCTGGGCTCCTTCCAACGGGAGGCCGCGCCCCTCTCGATTCCTGTGCGACCGACTTCCCGCTCAGCGCAGAACCTGCACCACCAGGCCCCCCAGTAGCCCACCCATCACCGCCGCGGAAAACGTCACTGCGGCCCATTCCACTGACACACGCTGTCGCTCCGTTTCGAGCGCATGAAGCGTCGCTGTCGCCTCACTCACCGCTCCGCTCAAGCTCTTGCAAGCGTTGCCGATCGCCCGGTCGAGGTCCGTGCGGAGCTTACCGCTTGCCGTCAGCGCGGCAAGCTGGATCACCTCCGCTGCCCGCTCTCCCGGCTTGGCGGCGAGGACCCCATCGAGCTGCGCAGAGACGGTTTCGAGCCGCTTCATCACTTGAACGACTTCGCCGAGCACCTCTTGGTAAATGATGTCTAGCTTGCTTCGTGGTTCGTTGCCCATCACCCTGCCCGCTACGCGAAGAGCGCCGTGTAGGCGCGATCGAACTGCCGGTTTACGACAAGCGCGAGACCCTTCAGAGTGTGCATGTCGATGGCATACGCGGCCTTCTTCCTGTCATCGGAGGCGATATTCTTCAGCATTTGCCGGTAGTCCGTCTCGTCCGCCAGCACTGCCGCGATCGAGGTCTTCTTAGCGGAAAGGAGGTCGAAGACCTCATTCTCCTCGATCGCCGCCTCGGGCTTTGCGACGAAGCCTTTCTGGCGCGCGAAGCCGAAGATGGGCGCGAACTCCTCCTTCACGTCCTCAGAGCGCACCCGGTTGAACAGGACCAAGATCCGGCCCGGCTCAACGCCAACCTCCGCGAGCGCCTGGAGGGTCCGCACGGTGTCGCGCTGCTCCTTGCCGCCAGGAGTGGTCGGAACGACAAAGTAGTCGATCTCGACATGAGACCTATCGATTTTGGCCATGCGAGCGATGAAATCCTCCGCGCTCGACGCCCCGACATCCACGATGGCGTCACTCGAGACCAGGAGCTCCTTGTAGAGGGTGACAAAGCGTTCGCTGCGAAGTTGCTCAACTTGGAGCCCCATCTCGGTCGCCGTCTCGTTGACAGTTTCGACTGCGTGGATCTTGGCCACCGGGATCCGCGGTGCCAACAGGTGTGCAGCGACGGTGGTTTTGCCGACGTTTCCGCTGTAACTGATAACGACAACCTTCATGTCCTCACTCCTCCTTTGCTAGCTTCGCCAGCGCCTCTAGATCGACATCCATCGATCGCAGCCGCTTCAAGTCCGCCTTGCTGCTGACTCGCTCGCCGACGCCCGAGGTTCCCGACCTCGTCGCGCGTCTTTCGCCGCCTCCGTCCCCGGTATTTCCATTGCTCCCTAAGGGGATTGCGGTGGACACGGGGACTCCGGCGCCCTCAGGGAGGGGGTAACCGACCTCGCCCGACACGTCGGCCGGATACGCCACCTGGCCGCTGCGGCACCGCCTTCGGAAATCCGCCAGGATCCACCGGAAGTGGTGAATGGTCAGCGGCCGCGGAAAACCACTATGCGCGTTCAGCAAGGTCACGATGTCTTTGTGCCGAACTCTCTCTTCCCGAATTTGGCGGTCGATAATGGGCATGAGCTGGCGCACCTTGGCCGCCAAGCAGCCTCCGGGCATAGCAGCGATTAACCGACATAGCTCCTCTCGCTCGTCCCTCACCCTCACTCGTCCTTTCTATCATCGGCTATTGGTATGCTGTCTCTTTCAATCATTGCTCTATCAGCCTTCTGTCACCCTTCTATCATCCCTCTATCATTGCCCTGGTACTGCACCGTCACTGGTAACCAGAATGCTGCTTTTCTCTGGCATGCTTGCAGAGCAGTGGTTTAAACACCCCCTTAACGGCAAGTTTTTTGATGGCATATGAGGCCCGGTGGGGGAGGGATTTGTCCTTAACTCGGGCGATACACCATACGCACCCCGGGTGCCTGGCTAATTGACTGGAATTGTTAGGGATGCACCGACCGTGATGCCTGTGGGCCATTACGCAACCAATACAGCATGGCTCTAACCAGTGGAGGTTACTGAGGGCACCTGTATTGGCAGTGTATTGGGTCACGCAATTAAGCCCCACCAGGGTCGACGACAGGCCCGAAAGTCTGATGCGCACCGGGTTTGGTTTGCGGGCGACTCGGTTCACGATAACGGCCACGTAGTCCTCCGGGTGTAGCTAACGACACAGGCCGCATTCAGCCGCATAGCGCCGACTACCGATCCGTTTGCTTGACAGGCAGCCAGGGCATTACATAACATGCCTGTCGTGGCGCGACAAGTCCAGGTAAATTTGGCGCCCGATGACCCTCTCCCGGCGAGTGAGCATGCAAACATCTACCCCCGCAAATAGAGTGCACGGGCCCAGCGTCGTTCTTCAGGTCCGCCTGAGCGAGCCCACCTGGGAGCGGTACTCCGCCGAAGCTACCGCTGCCGGCATGCCCCTCAGTACGTACATCCGGCAGCGTCTTGAGCAGCAGGATGCGACCGCTGACCAGATCGCCGAGCTTCGGCACGTCGTCGAGGATAGCGTCGAGGCGCAGCGGAGAGGGACACCTGAGCCGGCGTCGGCCGCTGCCACTGAGGGAGCGGTCTCTCTCGAGACCCTACTGCTCGTGCGCCAGCTTGCCAGTCCGCAGAAGATCGACATCGCCCAGAAGGAGTTGGAGCGACGCGGCATTTCTCCCTGGAGGTGAACTCGTGTCGATGCGTAGCGCAACGATAAGCCCCCAGCTTCCGCGCGCGCGACAGCCGGTCGTTCTTCTGTCGGAGATCGCCGCTCTCTGCATAGCTGCGATCGAGGAGCGGCAGCTCAAGGCGGCTGCCTGATGCTAAGCCAGAAGATTCTCACGCGACAGGACGTCGGCCGAGCCGCGAGCTATTACGAGGACGCAGCGGACGACTACTACGCGAAGGAGGGCGAGGCCTCGGCCTGGCAGGGTAAAGGAGCCACCACCCTTGGCCTGTCAGGGCCCGTGGACTCGAGGCGGCTTCGCGAGCTGCTTGCCGGATACGTCGACCAGAAGGAACGCCCCGCCAGGGGCGCGACGCGTCAGGACAGCAGATCACGTATCGGCATCGACCTCACCTTCAGCGCCCCGAAGAGCGTCTCGATTCAGGCGCTCGTCGCGGGCGACGCAGCAATCGTTCGCGCCCACGACACCGCCGTCTCCCGCGCGCTCGCCCTCGCCGAAGAACGCGCGCAGGCGCGGCGCAAGGTACTGGGCAAGAGCCATGTGGAGGACACACGCAACCTTGTGATCGCCCGCTTCCGCCACGAGACGAGCCGCGACCGCGATCCGCAGCTCCACACCCACGCCCTTGTGCTCAACCTCACTCAACGCAGTGACGGTCAGTGGCGTGCTCTGCGTAACGACCAGATCATCAAGGCGACCAAGTATCTCGGTGCCGTGTATCGGGCCGAGCTTGCCACCGAGCTCCAGCGCCTCGGCTACACGTTGCGGCACGAGCGCCAGGGGTTCTTCGAACTCGCTCACATCTCACGCCGCCAGCTCGGGAGCTTCAGCTGCCGCAGCTCCGAGATCGAGGATCGCCTCGCCCAAAAGGGCCTCAGCCGCAAGACCGCGACCACCTCCGAGAAGCAGCTCGCAACGCTTCAGACCCGCCAGCGCAAGACCGCCGTCAACAGGGCGACCCTCTACGCAGACTGGCACCAGCGCGCCGCCGCACTCGAAATCGATCTCGAACGGCAGCCCCGGGATCCTGGCGGCTCCCCCGGGACCTCGCCTGAGCCGGAGCGGTTCGACGACCAGTTTGCAGCCGGGCAAGGCGCGCAGGCACGTGATGACGCAACCGTCCGTGCAGAAGCCGCAAGGGCTGCCGTGCGCTACGCAGTCCACCACCTGACGGAGCGCCAAGCGGTCATCGACCGCTCGACGCTCGTCGATGTCGCTCTGAAGCAAGCGATGGGCAGCGCGCAGATCGTGGATGTCGAGCGGGAGGTGGCACGCCAGGTCAAGGGCGGCTACCTGCTCGAGGAGAGCCCCCGGTATGGCTCCGCCGCCACGGCTCCCACTCTCGAATCTTCAAAGCCTCGTTCCGCCTGGATCCAGGGGGCCGTCGACTCCGGTATGGAGCGCAGCGCAGCCCGCGCTCGGGTGGACGCCGAGATAGCAATCGGCTCCCTGGTCCCAATGGAGCCCCGCTACACCACTCAGACAGCACTTGAACGAGAGAAGCGGATCCTCCAAATCGAGCGCGAGGGCCGCGGCCAGGTGATGCCCGTCATGCTCCCCGAGGCTGCCCGGATCCGGCTCTCGTCCACTGACCTCAATGCGGGCCAACGGGCAGCCGTCGAACTCATCGCGACCAGCCAAAATCGCATCGTCGGAGTCCAGGGCTACGCCGGCACCGGCAAGAGCCACATGCTCGACACGGCGAAGACCCTGCTCGAGGGCGAGGGCTACAAGGTCTATGCCCTTGCTCCCTACGCGAGCCAGGTGCGCGCCCTACGCGAATTGGGCGTCTCCGCGAATACCGTTGCATCACTGCTCGCCGCCCGCGAGCAGAAGATCGACAACCGTACGGTGCTCGTCATCGACGAGGCAGGCGTCGTACCAGCCCGCCTCATGGAACGCGCCCTCTGCCTCGCGGAGCAGGCCGGCGCCCGGGTCGTCCTCCTCGGGGACACGTCCCAGACCAAGGCAATCGAGGCTGGGCGACCCTTCGAGCAGCTCCAAACGCACGGCATGGCGACCGCCCGCATGGAGGAGATTCAAAGACAGCAGAACCCGCAGCTGAGGCGCGCCGTCGAGCTCGCTGCTAAGGGTCAGGCTGCCCGCTCCCTGCAGCTCCTCACCACTGTCACCGAAATCCCCGACCACCATCAGCGCCGCGCGGCCATCGCCGACGCCTACGCTCGGCTCTCACCCCAGGAACGTGAGCGCACCATCATCCTCTCAGGCACGAATGAGGCACGACGACAGATCAACGAGCTCGTCCGCGAGCGCGTTGGAACCGCCGGTGCAGGGAAGACCTTCGGCACCCTCGTCCGCCGCGACACGACCCAGGCCGAACGGCTCTTTTCGAAGAACTATGCCATCGGCGACGTGATCCAGCCGGAGCGCGACTACCCACACCGCGGCCTCGCGCGCGGCGCGCTCTACGAGGTCATCGAAAACGCGCCTGGCAACCGACTGACGGTACGCGCGCACGATAAGACGATCACCTTCAACCCGCTCCTGCACCGCAAGCTGTCGGTCTACGCGTCCGAGAAGACTAAACTGGCGCCCGGCGACCGCGTGCGGATCACGCGCAACGACGCCGCCCTCGACCTCGCCAACGGAGATCGCGCCACCGTGCGCTCAGTCTCGGCCGAGAAGGTAACGCTCGTCCTCGACAGTGAGCGCAAGGTCGTCCTCTCCACTCACAGGCCTCTTCACCTCGACCTCGCCTACGCGACCACTGTCCACAGTAGCCAGGGCACCACCGCTGATCGTGTGATCATCGACGCCTATAGCAAGAGCCGCACGACGGCGAAGGACGTCTACTACGTGGCGATCAGTCGAGCGCGCCACGAAGCCTCGATCTTTACCGAGAACGCCAAGGCGCTCCCGGCCGCTATCGGCAGGGAGAACGTGAAGCACGCCGCAATGGATCTCGTGCACGAACGCCTAGCGAAGCCCCTTCAGCGGGAAGCCGAGATCGACAGGGGTGAACGGTGACCCCTCCTCTGGAACACACCAGAAACCCACGCGGCGCTCGCGGTCGGCGATGGACCCGAGGGTCGAGGCCCTCGACCGCACCGAAGGCGAGTAGCCCGAGCCGAATCGCGCCTCCCAGGAGAGGCCCTCTTGCCTACGGAGCAGTACCCAGGGGAACGTGAGATGAGCACCGAAAAGCAGCTGGTTCCGTTCGAGTCGCGCTGGGATGTGAGTGATGTCGCCGCATACCTGAAGTGCAGCCGCTCGTGGGTCTACAAAGCCGCGGAGAGGGGAGCGCTGCCCTGCGAGCGCTACGGCAGCCTTCTTCGTTTCGATCCCGAAGCAATACGGGCCTTGCGGCAGGCGAGCGGCGAACCCTGGTAGGCTTCGCCGCTCGCCGGGATCGCCAGGATCGCCAATAGCTAAAGCTCCACGTGGCACTTACACTGAACACCCATGGCCCAGCGTTTTGGCCCAGCCCGCGCCCTCGAAGGTGACACATGGCTACCGCATATCGCCGGAAGAAAGATGGAGCCCTCGTGGCGCAGTACAAGGGCACTGACGGGAAACAGCACCAAGAGCGCCTCGACGCCGAAAGCTTCAAGACGCTCCGCGATGCCAAGCGGCACGCCCAGCAGCTAGAGGACGCCGCGAGCGTTGAGTTCGCCCTGCTCGAGGGCAGGATCGGCAAGGGCGCGACCTTTGAGCATCTCATCAACTGGTGGGACGCGAATTACGCTGCGAAGGGCCGGTCGCTCACCGAGGCTGCATTCCTCAAGAAGCACACGCTTGGCGCTCTCGGGCCGCTCAAGGTCCACGAGGTCACGTCGGGCGTAACCGAAGGGTTACTGGTGAAGAAGGAAGCCCTCGGCCCAGATGGCGAGCCCGCGCTCTCGCCCAAGTCCATCAACAACCTCCGTGACCTCATCGGCCGGGTTTTCAGCAAGGCCATCGAGCAGGGGATGTGGAAGAGCCCGAACCCCATCGACAAGGTTCCGCGGCGCAAGGTGCGGAAGAAGAAGAGCCACGCAGTGCTTACGCCCGACGAGGCCAAAGCGCTTCTGTATGCGCTCGATCCGCGCTGGCGCGGCATCGTTGCCACGGCCCTGTTCCTCGGCCCGCGAAAGGGAGAGATCCTCGGAATGCTAAAGGAGGACGTTGACCTCCCGTGCCGAGAGATCAACTTAACCCGCAGCTACGAGTACGATTCCACGAAGGGCAACCGGGAAGACAGGCTCCCTATTCCCGAGCCCCTCGTCCCGTTCCTCGAGGCCGCGATCGCCGCCTCACCCAACGAGCTGGTCTTCCCCAATGAGCGGGGTCAGATGTACTCGCGGGACACGAAGCTCAACATGGTGGTGCGACGCGGCTTGGCGCGGGCGGGCGTGGTGCTTGGCTACGACCACGTCTGCCGCCGCGCGGGGTGCGGCTACCGCGTCCGGCAGGAGGATGCGGAGCCCCGCTGGTGCCCCCAATGCGAAATGAAGCTCTGGCCTCGTCCCATCCCGAAGAAGACTCGCTTTCACGATATTCGCCACACGACCGCCACTTTGCTACTCAAGGAAGGCGTCTCGATGGGCGTCGTCCAGAAGATTCTCCGTCACAGCGCCATCACCGTTACCGAGGCCGTCTACGGCCACTTGGACAACGACGATGTGAGGAAGGCCCTGGCGAAGATGCCGGTGACGGGGGTGGAGGGGCTCGCGAACGCCACGCCGGGCCACCACCCAGGCAGAAAAATGAGCCAAGCAATTGCGGCGGAAATTGCGGCGAAATCACCAATAGGAAAATCGAAGGGCCGGACCTCGGAGGGAAAACCCTTAAAGATCCGGCCCTTCAGGTGGTCGGGGAGACAGGATTCGAACCTGCGACCCCTTGGTCCCGAAAATAGCGGCCTCACTTTTAGTAACTTACTGTGAACCTTACGAAAACCCAATAAGCTACTGTTACCCTTAGGTTTGCCCCTCTTTGCCAGATTGTGCCACAGCGTGCCCCGTGATACCGTTTTCCCGCACCCTGAACGCACCCCGCACCCCAAAAGCACCCGGGGCCGGCGCGTAAAGGGGTCGACCGAAAAACGACAAAGGGGTCGGACGTGAAGCACATTGAACTGACCTCGGAGTGGATCTCCAACTGGGCTCCGGCGCGCCGAACAGAGCTCGCCGACCGCGGCTGCAAGGGGCTCGTGCTGCGCGGTGGACCATCCTCTAAGGTGTTCTTTCGCTGGGCTGACGCAAAGGATCCGGTCACGGGCGCGGTTCGCCGGAGGCGCGTCCGCCTCGGCGCCTGGCCTGGCTTCTCACTCAATGAGGCGCGCAAGGTTGTGAACGACGCGCGTGAGACTGCACCGGGGACCACCGGTGCCGATCTCACTGTGAGCCAGCTCGCCGAAGCCTACCGCCGCGACATCCTGTCGCACCGCGAACCGGCATCGCTCGCCTGGTCGTGGAACATGATCAAGACGCACGTCCTCCCTGCGCTCCCCAACGCTAAGCGGCCGCCATTCGGCGAGTGGGCAGCGCGACTCGTGCGAGCGCAGGACGTCGCCGAAGTTGTCCGCGCCGCTCGTGTCGAGCGGACCGTCGAGGTCGCGGCGTCCGGGGGCAAGACCGTAAGGCGGACACTGGGGGGGCCGGCGGCCGCGAGGGCGACGCTACGCGAGGTAAAAGCCATCTTCGCGGCCGCAGTCACTGCCGGTACCCTCGAGACGACACCGGCGGGCGTCCTGCAGGCGAAGTCCCTCGGACTCCGCGGCAGCAAACGCGGACGCTACCTCGACGCCGAGGAAATCAAGGCGCTATTCGAGGCCCTCGAACTTAACAAGCTCCTGGACGGGACCGCGGAAAAGCGGAAGCTCACCCCGACCGTGCGGCTCGGAATCGCTTTCCTCCTCTACGTGCCAGTCCGCTCGCACAGCCTCGTCGGAGCAAGGTGGCAAGAGATGAACCTAGATGCGGCGCAATGGACGATCCCCGTGGCGCGGCTGAAACTGCACAAGGATGAGAGGGTGGAGGCTCGCCCCTTCACGGTTCCCCTACCCTCGACGGCCATCTCCATCCTGAAAAAGCTCCAGGCGCTAGCGAAGAAGACCGAAAGCCCTTTCGTCCTCGCCAGCCCAAAGAAGAAGGGCGAGCCGCAGCGCATCGGGAATAAGGTCATGGTCCGAGCTCTTGCCCGCCTCCAGGAGGACGGCCGCCTCTCCCTCGGCTCCACTTTCACCGTCCACGACCTTCGCCGAACTTGGAGATCGTGGGCTCAGGAGCTCAAGGTTAGTTTCGAGGTGGCGGAGCGATCCCTCGACCACGTGCTCCCGGGCGTCGCCGGCATCTATGCGAGGGCGCCGATGCTCGAGCAGCGCACCACGGCCGCCGAGCTCGTCGCCGCTGCGTTCGACCGCATCCGCCTCGGCACGCAGGCACAGGTGGTCCCGATCGCCGAGCGCGAGCACCCAGAGGAGTCGAAACGCGGAGGCCGGCAACGCTTCGCCCTCGGCCGATCACGTCGACAGCCCTCGACGGGGCACATTTTGAGCGAGCCCGAGGTTTCCAAGTGTAAGCCATTGACTTAGTACGTCAGTGGCTTATTATTGAACTGTGCGGTTCGACTGGGATCCGGGCAAGAGCCACGCGAACCGTAGGAAGCATGGTGTCTCCTTCTCCCAGGCCAAGTCTTTGTTTGAGTCCGGGCTGGACTTCCTGGAAATCTACGACGAAGCCCACTCGACCGATGAGGACAGATTCATCGCTGTTGGCCGGGTCGGAGCTCGGATCATGGTGGTCGTGTGGACAGAGCGCGAAGAAGACACCATCAGGATCATCTCCGCGCGCTGGGCCACCCCAAAGGAGATTAAGCTGTACGAAGGGCACATGGAGGTACGTCGATGAGCGGTATGCGTGAGCTAACAGAGAAAGACTTTAGCCGGGCCATCCCCAGGAGCCTCCGTAGAAGGCTCATGGGCGGGGATGTCAGAACCGGTGAGGACATCACGGCCCTCCGCCGCTTCGCCGATCTCAGCCAACAGGAGTTCGCCAAGGCCCTTGGCATTAGTGTCCACACCCTTCGCAATTGGGAACAGGGTCGTCGGTCACCGGAGGGCCCGGCCTTGGCCCTCCTGAGGATTACGGCCAGGCACCCACGGCTCTTGAGGGAGAACCTGACCCTTGCGGCGTGATCCCAGGCTTTTGTCCCTCGACTATGAAGCGGCCCTCCAGTCAAGGGGTGACTTTGCCGCGTTTTCCGAGGTGCCGTGGTTCGGGGCTCTTCCCTTGCGGCATAAACATCTCCGTGCGCGGGCAGATGCCCGCACCGACGTGAACGCGAGCGCGCGCGATCGGCACGTCTACAACGAGCTGCCCCTTGTCGCTCGCCATTACACCGTCAGGCCCAGGATCCTTGACGAATTCTCGACCAGCCGCGATGTTCTTGCGCCATGTTTCGCCTCCTCGCCGCGCTGGTTCCGGCCCTCCGCTCCGCCTTCCGTTCTCGCCGCGACCTCGTTCTCGAGAACCTCGCCCTTCGGCAGCAACTTGCCACGTTCCTGCAAAAGCGCCGGCCGTTGATCGGGGCGCCGGACCGGGCGTTCTGGGTGATGCTGCGTAGCCTCTGGTCCAGATGGTCCGAGGCGATCGTCATTGTGAAGCCCGATACGGTTATCGGCTGGCACCGCAAGGGTTTTGCTCTCTATTGGAAGTGGCTTTCCCGATCGAAATCGCGCGGTCGGCCACCCGTGAGTTCGTCAGCTCCGCGATCTCATCCATAGGATCGCCCGCGAAAACGGATGGGGAGCTCCGCGAATTCACGGCGAGTTGCTGAAGCTCGGCTTCAACGTCTCCGAGCGCACTGTCTCGCGGTATCTCCGTACGCACCGCCGACGCCCAGAACATCGCCAGAGCTGGCAAACGTTTCTTCGGAACCACCGAGAGATCATTGTTGCTATGGATTTCTTCATCGTTCCTACGGCGACCTTCCGTATCCTCTACGTCTGGTTCGCGATCCGGCACCGCCGCCGCCAGATCGTTAACTGGAACATCACCGAGAAACCCACCCCGGCTTGGGTGATCCAGCAGCTGCGAGAGGCGTTCCCCTTTGATGCCGCCGCGAACTGGGCACACTATCTGCTGTTCGACCGCGACTCGATCTTCTCCGAAGAGGTTGTTGCCACTGTCCTGTCGATGGCCATCGATCCCAAGCGCACCAGCTTCCGGAGCCCATGGCAAAATGATGTCGCGGAGCGTTTTGTGGGCAGCGTGAGACGAGAGCTGCTCGACCATGTCATCGTCCTCGATGACTGCCATCTCCGTCGGTTGCTTACCGGATACACCGAATACTACCTGCAGGATCGTACTCATCTCGGGATCGCAAAGGATAGTCCGCATGCCCGTCCGGTGGAGCCCTGCCCCGCTCACCTGGCACGGGTGTGTGCCCGACCGCGCGTTGGCGGCCTGCACCATCGGTACAGCTGGCAAGCAGAAGCGTAGTCCAGGTCTCGGCGCGACTCCCGCGACCCACGACAACTTGCGCCGAGCAACCCCGCCCTGGGGTCGCCCGGGACCGACACGATGGGGGCCGCAGTCTTCATTGCACTCCGCCCCGCGCATTTCCTTCTCCGCCCTGCCTTCGAGCCGGCTCTTTCTCTAAACCGACGTCGGTCCTTTTTTCCTTCGGCGCATCAGATCGGCTATTGGCGACCCACAGGGGTTGACGATCTCATCGGGAAGGTTGTCAACGTCGACGTCGCGGTCGTCTACCAAGACCGCACCGTGCCTGACTGCATTGCACCCGGCGACTTCCACGAGGTCTCCTGAACGCGAAGCTGGCCGCAGCTCAGAGCGTAGGACTCAGGCCGGGTCGTTCGTAGCGAGCATTCCGGTGGCGAGGAGGACCTCTAACGCCGCGCTCGCTTCTGCATGTGCCAACTCCGGGGGAACGCCTGCCCGCACCAAATGACCCGAGAACCTCGCCAGCACCTCCGTCCGAGCCTCAGGTGTCTCCACCCCGCTTCGCCAGCCGCGGCCATCCTCGAGGCGCACAAGCGCCCCCACCCGCTCCCAGAACCCTGCCGTGTAGCGGTAGGTTCCCGCACCGGACACGAGCACGTCCGCAACGCGCGTATCCGTCTCCTGGGCGACGAACCCCCGCTTCGCTAGGGCCCCGCATGCATCTTCGCTAATTGAGGGTCGCCCCACGCCCATCCCTCCGGATTGACTGAACCGTTACACCTTGTTCCCATCTAAGGATGCTGCCTTCGCCACCCCTCTCTAAGGTCGCACCCCGTCACCCTCGATGTCCTCATCCCGAACTCCCTGGACAAGGGAAGCGTAAGGTCGAGAGGCAACGCCAGCGCCGCCAAGACAGCTGTCCATAGCGATCCCTCGGGAAACATAGCTGCGTTCCTGACTCTAGCGCCATTCGTTCGCTTTAGAAGAATGTGAATACAAAGAACGCTACAAGAAGCGAGGCGAGCGCGTACGCGAGATAGGCGTTGAGTCGTCCGTGGTGCATCCGCGCAAGCACACTGCCGACGGCCATCGCAATGTTGCGTGCGGGTTCGAGCACGACCCGATCGACGACGTGGACCGTCTCGGATTGCCGGCGAATAGCGGTGCGGAAGTGCTCACCTACCGTCTCGCGCGTATCTTCCATGATCGTCGGCCGGAATATTGCGTCGAAGATGACCCGCACCGGATTCGAGAATCCCGTCGCCGTGTAGGTCATCTCCGGCAACAGGCGCCGGATGCCGCCGTCCCAGCACACGCGCCGCGTCACGGTTCGGCGCCGCGAAACCGTACCTCGCACGACGAGAAAGACCAGGACCAGCAGCCCCGCGAGCACCACGATCAGGTACGTCGGCGCGCCTGCGAACACCACCGGATTCGCCGTGCCACCGCGATGCAGAATCACCAAGCCCCGTCCTGGGGCAACTCCTTGGCCAACCTGCGCACCGAGGTCGTGAAACTCGCCAGCGAACGCTGGGGGCAGATCTTGATGACCGGGGCTGCCCGCGAAAAACGGAGGCACCAGCACGTCCGCCGCGCTCGAACCAGCGATCGGGCGCACCGCGTGGTCGAGGGCCTCAATCACGTAAGTCGGCAGCACGCCTAGGGCGAGGCACAAGACGGCGAGAATCGCCATTGGTCCCAGTGCGGAAAGACTAGTTTCCTTGGCCTGCTCTGCCTTCGACGAGCGTGTCATGCCCAAAAAGCCCATGGCAAACAACTTTACGAAACAGGTCACAGCCAGCGCCGCGGTCAGGGCCAGTCCCGCGCCACAAAGCGCGAACACAATCTTCACGCCGCCGGAACCCAGCTCTGCGCTACGCAGCAGTGTCTGGAGCGTCAGCCATTCGCTGACGAAGCCGTTGAACGGCGGGAGCGCGGAAATGGAGAGGACGCCCGCCAAAACCGCGAGTGCCGTCCAGGGCATCAGGCGGATCAGTCCGCCCAGCCGGTCGAGGTCGCGCGTGCCGGCGCGGTCCTCGACGACGCCGGCGCCTACGAACAACAACGTCTTGTAAAGCGAATGGTTGGCCAGATGATACAGCGCGACCAGAAACGCGAAGGCGGACAGCGCAGGTTTCCCAGTTGCCGCGAAAATGAATCCCGCGCCAAAACCCGCCGTGATGATCCCTGCGTTTTCAATCGAACTGTGTGCGAGAAGCGTTTTCAGATCGCCGTCCGTCGTGGCGTAGAGAATCCCGACAAGGGCGGAAGCGGTACCGACGATGAGCGCGATCACTCCTGGGACGACGGAGGCAGCGGGCATGAGGTCAGCATTCACGCGAAGGATCCCGTACAGGCCTAGGTTCAACGTCGCCCCGGCCAGCACGGGGACGAACGCCGCGGGCGCGGCGGTATAAGCGCGCGGCAGCCATACGTTCACCGGTACCAAACCGGCCTTCACGCCGAAGCCGAAGAACGTCAGCAGGAAGATCGCCAATCGCATTCCGCCACCGAGGGTGCCAGCCGACGCCTTCAACTGGGAGAAGTCGAGCGATCCAGCGTTGGCTGCCAGCAACAGCAAACCCAGTGCTGCTGCGAGTGCGCCTGCCTCGCTGATCGTGAGCATCAGATAGCTCGCCTTTCGGTTGTCCTCCTCCTCGTGTTCGAAGTTCACCAGCAGGTAGCAGAGGATGGACATGATTTCCCATGCCACCATGAACGAAAACACGTCGCCCGACACTAGCGTCCAGACCACGGATACAAGCAGCGCGAAATACAACACTCCATACCCACGCATGCTGTAGCGCCCTAGCAAACCGGGCAGGCTGTTTGCTGCGAAGATGGACACCGGCAGGAACACGAGTCCTGTCACGAGTAAGAACACGCCGGCCAGGGCGTCCCAGCGGAGAATGAAGGCACCGATCGGCGGGACGTTCCACACGACTGTCGTGGTCGGGGGCCAGGCGAGCAACGCGCCCGCACCGAGACCGATCAGCGCCACCGCGGCCAGTGCGCCAAGCCAGGCGACTACGCGGGGGACGTGTCGCTGCGGCAGGGCAAGGCTCAGCAGCGCGCCGGCGCCGCAGACCGCCAGGAATACCTTCAGCCATGCGGCGAACGAGTTCACGGTGCCCCCGCTTTCGCTCGCTGCACCGGAACCGGAGAGATGAGCGACGCCGCCGAACGGCGCCCGACCGCGACCAGGAGCCCGTGCAGGATCGCTAGTGGCGGCGGCGGTTGCCCCGGCACTTCGAAGTCCACCGGAATGACTCGCGCGACACCGCTCTCGCTCACGAAGCTGGGCCCGAACACGCCACCCGACAATGCGCAGGCGCCAACCGCCACCACCCGCTTGGGCGTGGGCATCGCGTTGTATGTCTTCTCGACAGCGACGCGCATGTTGACGGTGACCGGGCCCACCACGAGCATGACGTCGGCCTGCCGCGGCGTCGGCGTGATGAAGAACCCCAGTCGATGCATGTTGTAATACGGGTTGTCGAGTTGCTTCACCTCGTGCAGGCAGGCGCCGCAATCGCCAGCGTCGACGACGATGACGTGAATCGAACGGCGGAATTCACTTCCGAGGCTCTGCACCGGATCTGGGGCCGTGAGCGTTCCTGCCCACTCGTAGTCGCGTGACCACGCGAGCGGCATCGCGAGTCGCCGCTGGCACCGGTAGCAATGCACACAGCGGCAATAGTCGACGACGACTTTCCCGTCGACCTCGCGAAGCGCCTGCGTCGGGCAGCGTGTGGTGAGGCCCGCCATCTCATCCGCCGGATAGTCGCCGCCTAGCGGCAGCCCCGGCGAAACGCCGGCGGCCATTTCCGGCTTCGAGGGATACGCGGTAGTCCGGATGCCGGTTCGAAGTCCCTTGCGTACCCACTGGCTCATGATTCCGTCCTCATGCCTCTGCCTCAGCGATCGCTCTCCGCGACCGATAGGTCCAGGGTCGACAGGATGATGGGGAAATCCTGGAACGCGAAGTTCTCGACGCTCAGCCGGAAGCCATGCCAGTTGGCGAACGAGGGCGGCATGATCCTATACCGCGCAGCGGTTCCATCCTCGCTAAGATGCAACCAATGAAACGCCGCGCCGCGCGGGGCTTCGACCCAGCCCAGCGCCTCACCGGCCTGTACCTGAAAGGGCGCGGCCACTCGCCCCGCGCTCAGCAAGGCGACCGCCTGCTCCATCAAGCTAACTGATTCGCGAGCCTCGGCGAACAGAACCCGCAACCGGGCGTAGCCATCGCCCTCCTTTTCCACCGGCACCTCAAACTTCAGACGCCCGTAGTCTTCATACGGCTGCGCAACTCGTAGATCTCGAGAGATTCCAGAGGCTCGCGCGATGGGCCCCACTAGACCGAACACACGAGCGTTCGCCTCCGAAATGAATCCGACCTCTTCCAAACGGTCGAGAAAGCTGCTCGAGACTCGCAGCATGCGCTCGAGCTCGTTCAACCGCTCCAGCACGTCGTGACATCCTCGCAACGCCTCCAGGCAAGCGGCGTCGCTGAGGTCGGTCGCGATGCCGCCGGGGACCGCGAGCCCGAACAAGTACCGATGTCCCGCCAGTGTGCCGCTTACGCGCAGGAGTTCCTCTTCCAGCATTGCCGTCTGGTTGGCGGCCACGACCAGTGCCGTGGATGCGCAGATGCCTTCGATGGCGCCCACGTGGTGCCGAAATCGCTCGAGCTCAGCAATGAACACACGCAAGACCCGCCCACGGGCAGGCACTTCGGCGCGGCAGATCGTTTCGACTGCTTGGCAGAACGCCAGCGCGTGGGCGAAGGCCGTAGTCGCGGAAAAGCGCTCCGCCAACAGAAGGATGTTCTCGATCGCCCGACCCTCGGCGATCTTCTCGATAGCACGATACTTGTAGAACAGCCGCGGAAGGGCGCGAATCACGTCCTCGCCGACGGTCTCCAACAAGAAGTGAACCGACTCGGCGAGACCCGAGAACACTGGACCGATAGGCATGGCGAACGCGCCCGGGGCTTCCAGGATGCGGCGCGGGCGCCACTCCATGTTCGGACGCCGCTCGATGTCTCGGACCTGGGCGCTGAACTGGTGGCGCATCGGCGCAACGCCTTCTTGCCAGGCATCGTCATGGAGCACGAAGTCGCCGAGATGCGGGTGACCCTCGAAAAGCACGCCGAACAGGTCCTCGGATTCGCGCTCATGCCAGTTCGCTGCATGGACGAACTTCACGATGCTGGGAATTGTCCGCTCATCCAGGGGAGCGTTCATCAGCACGTGAACCCAGCCTGCAGAACGCTCACCGTAGAACAGGTACCGCAGGCGCCATTCGGCTGCGCCTTCCTCGACGACCAGGCCCGCGAAGCTGAAGCTCCAGTCTAGAAATAGCTTTCCGCACACCTGCGCGAGCACGTCGCGGGCGCACGTCACCTCGCCAAAGCCGCCCGAATCGAGGCGGTATCGCGCCTGACCGGGCCAGCGCCGCTCCATCTCTTGTCCGAGTTCACTCTGATTCATGGCGGCGCCAGCGGATTCAGGTTGGAGGCGGCTAAGGTCAAGAGGGCGTGCAACCACCTCGGCTGGTACACGCCGAGCACGAGGACCGGAATCGCCGCGAGGATCAGCGTCAGGACACAAGTCCGCGGCAGCACGGCATGGGCCCTGGCGGGCGCGGGATTCTCCGCAGGGCGGCCAAACACCATGCGGTTCACGTGTAGCAAGATGCCGAAGAAAGCCACTATGATGAAGATCACCAGCAGCGCCGTGACGAAATAATGCTGTTGCGCCACGCCGGCGCGGAAGATGAAGAACTCGCTCAGGAACACCGCGAACGGTGGTGCGCCGCCGATGGCCAACGCCCCGAACAATAACGCCGCGCCTGCGACCGGCGACGTCCGAATTAGGCCACGTACCGAGGCGATCTCCCGTGTGCCCACCACCAGCAGCGCTGCGCCTGCCGCGAAGAAGCAGAAGGACTTCGTCAAGCTATGGCTCACCATCTGCAGCATCGCGCCGTAACCTCCACCCGGCGCGCCCAACCCCACCGCGACGAAAATGATGCCCATGTGCTCGACGGTGGAAAAAGCAAAGAGCCGCTTGTAGTCGCGAACCTGCAACAACAGAAACGAAGCGACGGCCACTGAAATCAGTCCGACCACTTCCATCCAGGGTTGTACGGTTGCTAACGGGAGCAGGGAACCCATGCGCAGGATGACGTAGAGCGAATTCGTCGTCTTCACGCCGGAGAGCAACGCGCACACTGGTGAGGGCGCCTGGCTATGCGCGTCGGGGAGCCAGGTATGCATCGGCACGAAGCCGACCTTGACGCCCAGTCCGACCATGACCAGGAGGAACGCCGCCATGACTAGCACCGTCGGCATCTGCTGCGCGATGGCCCGCAACCCACCCCAACTGTAGTGGCCCCCGCCCGCTCCTTGCTGCGCCCAGAAAAGAATGAAGAAGCCGAGCAGCGCGATGGCCGCTCCCGCGAACATCAGCGCGATGTATTTCCACGCCGCTTCCAGTGCCGCGTGAGTGTTGTCGAATGCGACCAAGAGTACGGAAAACAGCGAGGTGAACTCGATCGCAATCCAAACGAATGCCGGCTGGGCCAGAACGGGCACCAGTACCAGCGAAAAGACGAACAGGTTGAAGTGCGCGTAGTAGGAGCGAACGCGCCGCGCTTCATACCCGTGCGCGCCGATGTAGCCCCAGGAATACAGCGCGGCCGTGGCGCCGACGAAGGCATTCAACAGCAGCAGGGTAGCGCCCATCCCATCGAGTTCCACCCATCCTGCGATCGCGCTCACCTGGTGATCGGACACGACACGGAGCGACTCCCTCAAGGCGAGGACAAACGTTGCAATCCCAGCAACGAGGGTAACCGCGGGCGCGAATCGCTTGCCGAGCGGGACCAGCGAGATCAGCACCGCTGCGAGCGGAATTAGCGGAACCAGGATCAGGCTCATCGCCTCGGCTCCTCCCGGAGCGCGGTGAGCTCGCCCACCTCGGTGGTACCGATGTGCTCATGCACGGTGCGCGTCAGCACGCCGACTACGAACACGAGGATCAAAACGTCGAAGGCGATGGCCACTTCTGCGATCAGCGGCATTTCTGGTGCGATGCCAATGCCGGCGAAAAACGCGGAGTTCTCCATCGCCAACAGCCCCAAGAACAAAGGCACCGCCTCACGGCGCAAGGCGGCGGTGAGACCGCCGATGAGCAATCCGGCCAGACCGATGGGCAGGTTCACGCCAGCCGCGAGCTCACAGCCCACCGCCAACAATGGCTTGGCCACGAAGTACGCCGCGATGGCCAGCACCATTGCAATGAGCAGCGCGGTCGGGATGTTGAGTGCCTGAGTGACTTCGCGCCTCGTGAATACCTCGCCACGCAAGGCGCGCCGCAGCACCCATGGGATGACGATCGCCTTTGTGCCGATGTCCACCACGCCGATCACGCCCAGATGCCAGTCGCGATAGAGCGCGCTCAGCAGGAACGCCGAGAGAGCCAACAGAACCGATAAGGCCACGAACAGCCGCAGACACCCCTGGACTTGACGGGTGCCCACAATCCCGAAGCTGACCAGCAGGAACAAACCGCCTACCAGCGCGTTGAGGTTGTGTAACCAGACGATCACGTTGGGGTCCGTCACGCGCTTTCTTCCTTCAGGATGCAAAGAGCTGCGAGATCATGGCGGCCACCGAGGTGATGAAAGCCGCACCGAGAAACTCCGCGATGCGAAACAGCCGGAGCTTGGACAGCGACGATTCGATGACCACCAGCAGTAATACGAAGCAGAATATCTTGAGCAGCACGAGCGGGATGGCGAGCACCACCGCGGCCAACGTCTGCTCGTGCGCAAGACCCCACGGCGTCACCAGGACGTTGAGGAAGATGCACAGCAGAACGAACATCTTCATCGAGCCGCCCCATTTCATCAGTGCCAGCCCGGGCCCGGAGTATTCGAGCGACTTGGATTCATCGATCATCGCCAGTTCGAAATGACCCGTCGGGTTGTCCACCGGGATACGCCCGGTTTCTGCCAGGATCAGCATCACGAACGCCAGCATGAGCAGCACGTGCGACGGCTCGAAGAAATTGGCCAACGGCGTGACCCAGCGTTGCTGCACGATGTAAGGAATCGTCGACCCCGCGACGAACGAGACCGTGAAGAAAACGATCATGAACACTGGCTCGGCCAGGAAAGCCACCATGCGCGTTCGGCTGGCGCCAACGGGGCCGTAGGGGTTGGCCGTGTCCACCGCCGCGAGCGTGGCAAAGAAACCGCCGAGCGACAGCACGAAACCACCTCCGAGCATGTCGCCCATGAACGCGAAGAACAATGGGTACGTCGTCAGCACCGGGATGAGCAATGTCACGAAGATCGGCGTCACGAACGCTAGGTAAGGCGTGAATCGAAAGATCCACGAGGATTGCTCCGAGATTACCTCGTCCTTGTGAAACAGCTTCCACAGGTCGCGATACGGCTGGAAGATGCTCGGGCCACGTTTTGATTGGATGATCTCTTTGAGCCGGCTGATCACACCCGAGACGAGCGGCGCGAACACCATTACCGTGGCGACCTGCAGCAGATTGAAAAGGATCCGTTCGCGCATTTGCTTTTTAGATCGTTGATCGGCGGGGTAGTGTTTCCCTCACTCTCCCTGGCTGTCGCGCTCTCCCGTCGCTCCACGCCGAGAGCATGCGTCCCGCGCCAGGGCAGCCGAGTGGGCGGCAGGGCCGTGCGACGCGAACGGCGGCGTCGGAGGAGGGATGGGGACCCGCGCAGGGGCGAGGAGCGAGCGGCGACCTGCATGCCGTCTCTAACACCTCTATGGCGCTGTTCTGGAACTTGCCTGCTTCGGGCATAGGCCCTCCGCAGGAGTCATCAGTCCACTGTGCGTGGACGCTTTAGGGCGAACTCCATCGCCTTCCGAGTGATGATCGTTTCTCGCCTAACCGCGAGAATCTGTCAAGAACCCTACTAGCAGAACCCCACTGACTGCTGCGACCCGCCCGACAAATCTTCCGCCCCTTTACCAAAAGTCGTCGGCCTCGCGGAGAAGCAGCCAAGCGGCGGTGTCCTTCCGCCCTAAGGGGCCCCACGGGGTGGCGACCATGCGATCGGCGCTTGCGACCCGCATTGCCGTTGCGCGAAGCCGGCCGAGTTGCTCGGTCCCGTTTTCTGCCAAGCGCCGTCTCAGGAACCAGCGGAAGGGTCGTGGGCGACGCCGTGTCGAGCCCGCTCGTTGGTGGTCCGGGTCGGCCGCCCGCCTAGCGCTGGCTCTCGGAGCAGCAGCGGTCGTTTGCGCTGCGGGGACCTTCCCGCTGGTTGCGGATGGCCCTGATTTCCAAGATGCCTCGGCCGTGAGGTAAGCCTGTCAGCTACCCTTGAAAATCGGCGTTGCGCGCATATACTAAAAAACGGCGGTGGAGTCCGCCTCTTGAACCGCCGCGCACGGCCAATGACTCCTGCTCCCAAGGGAGAGGTGCATGGCCGACCGCTCGTCTGGAACGCTCCTCAGCGAGTCGCACGCATATTACTCGGTCGCCAAGGTGTCGGCCGTCGACGACCAGCCACGACAGTTCGAGCGGTCGTCCCCACTCTGCCGGGAGTACCTGGACCTCCGTCACGATTCGGCCCGGCTAGTCCATTCGTTCATCGCCGCCACGCTACGGCGCATTGTGGAGACGTGTGATCGGCTTGGGGTCCCATGGTCAAAGCCACGCATCTCTGCCCGCTCGAGCGCCGAGGCAGTGCTGACTTTGCCAGCATTTCGTTCGCAACGACGGCGGCGGGGCCTCCCGTTTCCAGGTTCACGGTGACGCCATGATCAAGAAGATCCTCGTAGCGTACGATGGCTCCAGGCCGGCCATGAAGGCCTTCGAGTTCGCCGCGGATGTCGCACGGCGCTACCAGGGAGAACTCTTCGTCCTCACCGTCGCCGAGCTGCCCGCGTTCGCGGACGACGTCGAAGTCCAGGCGAACATCGAGTACTCCAGCGAATGCCACCAGATGTTCTTGGATGGGCTTCGCTTTCGAGTAGCGGCGCTCGGAATCGCTGCCCACCTGAACCTCGTTGTGGGCAACCTGGCGCGAGCGATCCTCGAGTGCCTTTGGTTCATACGAGGCGGTGGAGTTCGCCGTAAGTGCGGCGCGGCCGGGCTACCAATGACTCCTGGGAAGCGCGAGGCGCTGTCAGGAGCCCCTCCCGAGAGAGCTTCTGGCGGGATTTCCGAAGGTCAGGGGGCGTCATGCTGAGGTTCCTTCTCATTTGCTGCGGCGGCGCACTCGGGACCGGGGCAAGGTACCTCCTATCAAGCTACGTCGCCGAGCGCTTCGGCACCGGGTTTCCGCGCGGGACCCTGCTCATCAATGCGACGGGCTCTTTCGCCATCGCGTTCGTCATGGTCCTCTCCTTGGAAGCGGGCGCCATCCCGTCTGAGATGCGGCTCTTCCTAACCACGGGGGTCATGGGTGGTTACACCACCTACTCTTCGTTCAACTACGAAACCCTGAAGCTCGCCGACCAGGGCTCCCGGGACCTAGCCGCTCTTTATCTTGGCGCGACGGTTCTGGGATGCCTTCTCGCCGGGGTTCTCGGGTTCACGGCGGCTCGTTCGCTGATGCGGATGGGGCTAGCGCTCGGAAGGGGCCGATAACGAGAAAGGCTAGGATGGCTGTCATAGCTTCGATTCGAGCCCGCGAGATTCTCGACTCTCGGGGGAACCCCACCCTGGAGCTCGACGTCCTGCTCGCGGATGGCGCGTTTGACCGTGCCGCGGTGCCGGCCGGTGCATCCACGGGAAGCCGCGAGGCCGCTGAGCTCCGGGACCGTGACCCTCAGCGGTGCGCCGGGGAGGGCGTCACCAAGGCCGTGGCGAACGTGAATGACGTCCTCGCTCCGAAACTCCTGGGCGCGGGAACCTCCGATCTACTGTCCATCGACGAACAGCTGGGCGCGCTCGAAGGAACCGAGACCACGGCAAGGCTGGGGTCCAATGCCATCCTGGATGTATCGCTTGCCGTAGCGCACGCGACTGCGGTTCCCGCGCTGCTCCCCATTTACCGCACTTTTCGACTCGAGCCCACGGTGCGGGGATCGGGACCACACCGGCGCAACGGCAGATGCGGAGTGACTCCAGAGCCAACAGCCGAGTCGCGGGCACGTTCTGAGCGCATCCCGAAGTGCGACCGGATCCTTCGAAGTGACGTTCTTGGCGGCGAGCGGCTTTTGTCTAGGCATTATCTTCACTGAGAAAGGAGGACTTGAGAATGGCGAAGGTACCTAAGTCCCTCGTCATAGAGATTCCTGGCACCGCCGCGCTCCACGTTCGGCACGTTGTTCTCGATTTCAACGGCACCCTCGCACGAGATGGCGTTCTCCTCCCACGCGTCCGCTCTCGGTTGCAGCGATTGTCCCGGAAACTAGATGTAGACGTCCTTACCGCGGACACGTTCGGCACGGCGCGAAGCGCCCTTCGAGGTTTGCACCTCCGCGTCGAGACCATACGGACGGGTGCCGACAAGCGCAGGTTTGTTGCGGAGCGAGACGGAGTCGTGGCCATCGGAAACGGCCGCAACGATGTGGCGATGATGCGAGCGGCGGAGCTGGGAATTGCGGTGCTTGGATCCGAAGGAGCTTCAGCCGAACTCTTGCGCTCTGTTGACGTCGTCACGCGTGACATCGCCGACGCATTGGACCTCTTGCTCGACACCAAGCGACTCACGGCTACGTTGAGGCGATGATGGACGCAACCTGGCTCTTCCCGGTAACCGCCCGTCGTCGACCGCGAGGAGCTAGTCCTCGACCCCGGATAGCGCAACTCGATGGGTAGGCGATGAACGAGAATCACCGACGCTCCCTCTTGAGCTCGTTCGTTTACATCGACGAGCTGCTGCGCGAGGTTGAGAGGGCAGCTTCATCGTCTCAGTCGCCGTTCTCTGATCTCATTTCAGATCTGCAGCCCACACAGCGGCAGGTGGTCGTCGACTACGTGCAGAAAGTGCGTGAGCAGATGATGGATGGGCTGCAGGTTTTTGGTATCCAGCCCCGCGCACCGCAAGTGACGGGATCGTGGTCGATCCAGACTTCCCTTACCTTTGCGGAGATCTCTATAGAAGACGCCTCACCTTCCCGGCTACGCGGCTACGGTGTTCTGTCACCGGAGGACCAGGTGCTTATCGAGCGCGTCGAGGGCGACTTAGAGCGCACCATCCGGAGGCTCCAGGTCTACCTTGTTGCAGGGCGCGGCAAGGACCTCGGTGATAGGCTCGCACGGCTCGAGGGCGCAGCCGTGAACCTCGAGCTCGCGAAGACACTTGAACGAGTTATCCGGGAGCAGGGGCTGGTCGAATTTCGCGGGGCGCTCGAGGCCATCGTGGAACGAATCGAGGCCAAAACCTTCGAGGTTGCGGTCTTTGGGCGAGTCAGCTCGGGCAAGTCGTCCTTGCTCAATGCCGTTCTGGAGATGGACATACTACCGGTGGGCGTCACTCCAGTGACCGCGGTACCTACACGCATCGCCTGGGGTGATACTCCAAAGGCAGAGATCCGGTTCGCTGAGGCCCCGACCCTGGAGGTCTCGCTCGAGCACCTCGTGGAGTTCGTCTCCGAGCAGGCCAATCCCGGGAATGCCAAGCGCGTCGTCAGCGCCGTGGCTCGAACTCCCTCGCTCAAGTTGCGCGGGAACCTCGTCTTCGTCGACACGCCAGGGGTCGGGTCGCTCGCGGCCTCGGGCGCCCGGGAATCGTATTCGTACCTGCCGCGCTGCGACCTCGGAGTGCTCCTAGTCGACGCGGCCAGCGCGCCCGGGCGTGAAGATTTGGAGATCCTCCGGCTGCTCTACGAATCTGGCATCCCGGCTCAAGTGGTTATCAGCAAGGTCGACCTGCTTTCAGAGACCGACCGCTCGCGGGCGCGGAAGTACCTTCAGGAAAAGATCGCCTCCCACCTCGGCCTTGCCGTTGAGGTCCATTTTGTGAGTGCGATTGGGCCCGAAGCTGCTTTGGCGGGCGCCTGGTTTGACACCATCATTGCGCCACTTCGGCAGCGCACGGCATCCCTGTCCGAGCTGTCCGCGAAGAGAAAGCTCGCAGCCTTGAGTGAGAGTGTCGTGGCGGCGCTCAAGGTCTCTCTGAACGCCTCAACGCGGGCAGCCGGGCGGAACGCGGGCAAGCAGAGAGCCAAGGTCGAGGAGCTCGCGCTTGGCGCCGAACAGACCCTGCGCGATACGGCTCGCAAATGCGAGCGGATCGTCGAGGAGCTTCGCTCGCAAACGATGTCAGTGATGGAGACCGCTGCTCGAGAAATTAGCCATACTATCGTCGCTTCAAGCGAGGCCAAACCGGCAGCGGCCGTGTCCCATGCCCTCGCCAACGTAGCCGACAAAGCGCGGTCCCAGATCCGGGACGCCCTGGTCTCCGCGCGCGACCTCCTTCGCAAGGCCCTAGGTGAGATCGCAATGGAGGTTCCCGGATTACCGGTCCAATCCGAGGAAATTGAGCTCGAGCTCGTCACGCAACCCTCGCTGACCATGCCGGCCGAACTGACCTCGCTAGAACTAGAGTGGCCTCGTTTGTTTAGGCGCATGCCCAAGCTGTTCGAGCGGCGGCTGCTGGCTCAGCTTCGTGCTAGCGCCGAGGAACCGGTGACCCGGACTCTCTACGCGCTCGAGAGCGAGCTCCGGAAATGGTCCGCGAGAAGCATCACGCGGCTCGCCGATCACTTCGCAGTCCAGTCCGAGCCGCTCCGAGCTCACGCACGCCAGGCCCTAGCAGGAGTGCGCAGTGGCGATGAGATGGCGGTCCGACGTGCACTCCAGGACCTGAGTGGGGCAAGCGTCAAGTCCTCTGTCGCTCCCCAGGGAAACTCCCTGTGATTGTTTTAGGAAGGCTCTGGGCGCTCCCGGAGCAGCGCGTACGCATGGGCCCGATCAGCCGGGAGAGGCGAGGCTCGCTTGCGGCCGTCGCCGGCGGCGAGTTCCTACCTCGGTGGCGACAGGTTGCGGCGAACGCTCCTTCGCAATCTCAGCTCCCCGACGTCCTGGTGCGGCGCACGGAGGACTCGCATTCACGTGCACAGCAAACGCGGACTGCGAATGGAGTGCACGGGGAAGAGGGCCTTCTTCACTGCTGCTTTCCTGCACCCCCACAAAAGCCGGCCCCTGACGGAGGCGCGCCTATTGAGCCCGCTCGTTCCGCGGGACGACGATGACATCCAATCCCCCCAATGAAGTCGGGGGCCGGCTCTCGAAACCGGCTGGCAAGAGGACTTGGCTTCGCCGGGCTGAGCCCGGGGCCCCTTAGACTCCGAGCTTTTTGTAGAAGTCGTTCCCCTTGTCGTCCACCAGGATGAAGGCTGGGAAGTTCACGACCTCGATCTTCCAGACAGCCTCCATGCCGAGGTCGGCGAAGTCGAGGCACTCAACCTTCTTGATGTTCTCCTGGGCCAGGACCGCCGCGGGGCCGCCAATGGAGCCGAGGTAGAATCCGCCGTACTTCTTGCAGGCGTCGGTCACCTGCTGGCTGCGGTTGCCCTTGGCGATCATGATGAGCGAGGCGCCCTGCGACTGCAGTAGGTCGACGTAGGAGTCCATGCGTCCGGCCGTGGTCGGTCCGAAGGATCCCGACGCCTTGCCGGGCGGGGTCTTGGCCGGGCCCGCATAGTAGACCGGATGCTTCTTCAAGTAATCGGGCACTCCCTTACCAGCATCGATGAGACTCTTGAACCTGGCGTGGGCAATGTCTCGGGCGACGACCAGCGTGCCGGTAAGAAGGAGGGGGGTCGAGACCGGATGCTTGGAGAGCTCGGCCACTATCTCCTTCATCGGTCGGTTGAGGTCGATCTTGACGCCGTGCTCGTGCTTACCTCGGAACTGCGCCGGGATAAGACGGCCGGGCTTCCGATCGAGCTCCTCGATCCAGATCCCCTCCTTGTTGATCTTCGCCTTGATGTTTCGGTCCGCGGAGCACGAGACACCCATCCCCACCGGGCAGGAGGCGCCGTGGCGGGGAAGCCGGATGACCCGGACGTCGTGCGCGAAGTACTTGCCCCCGAACTGGGCGCCGATGCCCAGCTTGTTCGCTGCCTGGAGCAACTTCTCCTCCAGCTCCACGTCGCGGAAGGCTACGCCCTGATCGTTCCCCTGGGTGGGAAGAGTATCGTAGTACTTGGTTGATGCGAGCTTGACTGTCTTCAGGCAGGCCTCAGCCGAAGTGCCGCCGATGACGAAGACGACGTGATACGGGGGACAGGCCGCAGTGCCCAGAGACTTCATCTTCTCCACTAGCCACTTTTCTAGCTTGTCCGGGGCTAGTAGCGCCTTGGCCTCCTGGTAAAGCATCGTCTTATTGGCCGAGCCACCGCCCTTGGTGACGAAGAGGAACTTGTACTCCGCTCCCTCCGCCGCATAGAGGTCGATCTGCGCCGGGAGGTTGGTGCCGGTGTTCTTCTCGTCGTAGATGTTGAGCGGGACAGTCTGCGAATACCTGAGGTTCTCCTGAGTGTATGTCTCATAGACTCCCTTCGACAGGTACTCCTCGTCCTTCACCCCGGTCCACACCTGCTGCCCCTTCTTCCCCATAACCGTTGCGGTGCCAGTGTCCTGGCAGATGGGTAGCTCGAAATTGGCCGCGATCTCGGCATTGCGGAGAAAGGCCAGCGCCACGCCCCTGTCGTTCTGTGAAGCCTCGGGGTCGGTCAGGATCTTGGCGACCTGCTCGTTGTGCGACGAGCGCAGGAGAAACGAGACCTCCCGCAGGGCCTCCCTCGCTAGCCGTGTGAGTGCAGCTGGATCGACCTTGAGGATCTCCTGTAGACGGCCACCAGGATCCGGGTCGTTTTGACCGTCGAGGTCGGGGTCGGGGTCCCACCGGCCGAGGATTCGCGGCAACAGTGGAGTGAGGGTAATTGTCTGACGCGGATCCGAGAAGGTGAGGGCCCGGGTCTGAACACCCGAGCCCTCCGATCGGTTGCGGACGCGACCTGATCGTTGCTCCGACTTCTGCCACGCCGTGGCGTTGTCGTCCACCTTCCTGCCGTCCGCGGGGCGGACGTGGGCTGTGGGCGCGACCATCACGAGAAGGCACTGCTGCAGCAGTTCTGCGGTTATTGCCGTGGCCGGTTCTTCCTCTGCGAGAGTTGCTACCGGGGCCACGGGTATTGCACGCCGCAATGCCGACGCGCGAGCCGGACGTCGCACTCCCGACTGAAGCAGCGGCGGTATCGGCAGACGGCGGCTGGCCGAGAGGTGCATCGAGAGCGCGAGTGGGCACGTCGAGCGCGGCGCCAGGATGATTCCAAGGATGCCGTGGACTACCCGGGTATCGGAAAAGTTGACGGGGAGGAAAGGTGTGAGCCGCCGATAGCGACGGCTCCCCCGATCTCCGAGGGGCACGCTTGCGCCGGCGAGAGCGAGGCTCATGGAGACCACGATGGTGTTCAAGCTGGACCAGGACCGGGTCAGGCTAATTTTGGTGCAAGGGGAGCGGGAGTTGCTCCGGGCGTCGCTCCCACCGCCGGCGAGCTTCTGGGCGGGGAAACCAGCCAAGGCGCTGCTGGAGAGCCTAGCCATCTGGCTCGACACGAGTCTGCGCGTTGTGTTCGCTGCGGCCGCACCAGCCGATGGGTGGTCTTTGGAGCTCACCGACGAGCTCGGGACCGGCTGTCGCACCGTGTTCTACGAGGTCGTGCCGGCCCCAATGCGCGGGGGCCGCCAGCGATTGCGCGGGGTGGATGATTTCCGCGACCTGCACCGACTCTGCCTCATCGATCGCGTCGCGGGAGCTGGCCGATGACCGTCTCCCGCGACGTCGAGAACGAGATTCGCGTCCTCTTCTTCGGCGAGCACCTGCCGATCGGCACGGTCGCGTCCCAGCTTCACGTCCACGAGGACGTTGTGAAGCGGGTGATCGGAGCCCTCGAGTTACGCCCGCCGCGGCCACCGCGGCCGCGCAAGGTGGATTCGGTCAAGGACTTCATCCTCGAGACCCTGCAGCGGTACCCGCGCTTACGCGCGACGCGCCTCTACGACATGGTGAAGCCTCGAGGCTACGCCGGATCGGCACGTACGCTGCGGAAGTATGTGCACGAGGTGCGGCCCACGCCCAGGCGCGAGGCCTTTCTGCGCCTGACGCCGCTCATCGGGCAGCAGGCGCAGGTGGACTGGGCGTACGTCGGTGAGGTCGAAGTCCCCGGAGGCTGCCGCGCCCTTTGGCTGTTCGTCATGTCGCTGCCTTGGTCGCGGGCGATGTGGGGCGAGTTCGTGCTCGACCTGTCGGTGTGGTCGCTTTTACGCTCGCTCTCGCGGGCATGCACCTATCTCGGCGGATCGGCGCGCGAGTGGCTCTTCGACAACCCGAAAATCGTCGTTCTTGAGCGGCATGGTAGGTCGGCGCGCTTCCATCCACTGCTCCTCGACTTGGCCGGTCACTACGCCGTGCGGCTGGAGCTCTGTGCCGTGCGCAAGGCCAATCAGAAAGGTGGCGTGGAGCGACTGATCCGTTTCATTCGGGAACGGTTCCTCGCCGGCCGCACTATCCGCACCGTTGAACAAGGCAACCGGGAGTTTCTCGCCTTTCTCAGCGAGATCGCGCTCGCCCGTCCCCATCCCACGTTTATGGGCCGCACGGTGAGCGCCTGCTTCGACGAGGAACGCAGCCGACTTCTACCGCTTCCACAGATCCCGCCCGCCACCGATCAGGTCCTGCCGGTCCGAGTGGACAAGACTGCATTCTGTCGCTTCGACACCAACTGGTACTCGGTCCCACCCGAGCACGTTGGTAAGACCCTCACCCTGGCCGCCAACGATAGCGAAGTACGTCTGCTCGAGGGCGCTGCGCCCGTCGCGCAGCACCTCCGCTGCTGGGGACGCCGTCAGCCAGTGGAGGCAAGCGAACATCGCGAGGCCATCCTTGCCCAGAAGCGGGACGCCCAGGGAGCCAAGGGCCACGACCGGCTGAAGGCCGCTGTCCCCACCATCGATATCCTCTACGAGCGCTGGGTCGAAACTGGCCGAAACCTCGGCTCCATGACAGCGAGGACGCTCAAGCTCCTCGACCTCTACGGCGCCGAACTGTTCACCGCCGCCGTCGAAGAGGTGATCGCTCGCGGGATGCACGACCCCGGTGCCCTCGCCGCTTTGTGCGAGCAGCGGCGCTGTGCTCGAGACGCTCCTGTCCCTATCGACGTCCCACTCTCCCCTCACGTCCGCGACCGTGACGTCATCCCTCACGACCTGGAAACCTACGATGCCCAGCCAAGACGACGTGGTTAGCGCCCTGCGCGCCCTTGGGATCCGCGCCTCCGCGGATGCCTTGCACGCTCTGATCAAGCAACTCACCAAGTCGCGAGCCTCCGCGGTCCAGTGCTTTGAAGACCTCGTTGCCCTGGAGCGCCGCGAGCGCGAGGAACGGAACCTCGCGGCCCGCACCAAGGACGCCACCATTGGCGCCTTCAAGCCACTCGATCGCTTCGACTGGAACCACCCCCGCTCTATCGATCGAACGCTCTACGAGGAATTACTCGAGCTCGACTTCCTCTCACGCGGAGATAACGCTCTCTTTCGCGGCCAAAGCGGCGTCGGAAAGACGAACCTCGCCCAAGCTCTCGCTCACGCTGCCCTCCTCAAGGGCCACACCGTCCGCTTCACGACCCTCGCCGCCGTGATCGCCGACCTTTCCCGCCAGGAGTCCGTCCCGGCTCTCGAGCGCCGACTGCGCCGGTACACGCGCGTCGACCTGCTCGCCATTGACGAGCTGGGCTACCTCCCCTGCGACAGTCGGTCGGCCGACCTGCTCTACAGCCTCATCAGCCGCCGCCACGAAAAACGCTCCACCGTCATCAGTACAAATTTAGCCTATAAGCAGTGGGGCACCGTATTCCCGGGAGCCGCCTGCGTCGCCGCTCTCATCGATCGCTTCGCACAGCATTGCCACGTCATCGACATCGACGCCGACTCCTGGCGCAACAAGGAGGCCACCGAACGCGCCGCTCGCAAGAAGCCGAAAGCCTAAACCTCATCCCCACCATCCTCCTCTTGCTCCCCCTTTGGCCGCCTTCTTCCTCAAGGGTCATTCCGGCCCGGAAACAGGCGGCCGTCTACAATCTCCTTCCCTTCGAATGCGGCGCCCGACACTCCCTCTTTCGTGAGGAGCCGATACTTGGTCTCGTCCTTCCCCAGCGGAAAGGGGTCCTGGTAATGGAACGCGGGAGTCGCCATGATTTAGGTCTCCTTGTGGGGGAGCATCCTCAGCACGAGATGAAAAACTCGGAAAAACGGGAACGAAAGTAGCAAACCACACCCTCGCGGCCCCCGTCTAAGGGCCATTTGGTCCGACCGAAACCGTTGCGGCGGAGAAGCACCCATATCTCCGACGCTAGAAAGGTTAGCTGAGGGTCTTTCATGGGTACCACGTCATAGATGGTCTCTGATCGTAGCGACTGCGCTTACGTTTCTGTGCCCCGCGAGCATCTCAAGAGCCCGAAGGGAAGCCGTTCGTTCCTCCTCGCTCGCGAGATTCCTTCTCAATCCATCGTGCTTTACAGCGTAGCGCTGCATGTCTTCTGCTATTCGCTCCAGCCGTGCCGCTTCGCAGAGGAGCAGGTGCTGGTTGAGAGACGAATCCTTTGAGTGCTTCAGGACCGCTTTCAGGTGGGGAAGGCACAGCGGCGGCGAGAACGCCTCGCGATCGACGGCCTCCGCGGCGCGCGCGAGAATCGAGTCAATCAGGCGACCTTCGGTGGCCTGTTGGAGCCTACAGACAGGGCAACGAAAAGCAATCCACTGGCAATCCGTGCTGGACTCGCCTGCCGCCAGGCTACGCAACCGAGCGCCCGTCCGGACAAGCAACGGAGGGTAGGCAATACACACACCACGGAGCGAGGTGATCTGCTCGTAGTGCCACGTGTGCATGGGGCAGAACCCTCCCTGCTCGGCGTGCTCCTCCCACGTCCTTGCGTTCTTGCTGAGCTCAACCTGATATTTCGCTAGAAACCTGAACTGCTCGTCCAATACTCCTCTGCACACCTCGCACCCACCAGTGCGCCGAACGGCGACCTCCGCCGCGCGCCCTTTGCCGCCACTCGCGGTCCACTGGCCCTCGGAAGGCGATCCGGCCCCAATCCGTCCCGTCAGGTCACGGAGCCTGCTCGCGAGATCGCTCCCGTCCTTCTCGGGGAGCCCGTCTAGTTCCGCACCGACCCGGTCGCACATCGAAGAGAGGAACAGCCTCGCCCTTTCGTGCGCAAGAAGGTCCACGAGCGCTGTCTCCAGGTCCTGAATACCGCTGTTTCGCAGTGCAGCGGCATCGTTAGCCCGCTTTGCCGCTAATCCATCCCTGGCTGACACCGAGAAGACGCGGGGCAGCCTCGCTCCCAGTACGGTACGTACCTTCGCCTTGATGTACTCCACCACCTCTTCGCGAGCTAAAGGTGGCGCCAGATCCTGCTTGTTAATCACGATGAACACCGCTCGGGCGGTCGCTGATGCCTGCTGCAGGAATCGAAGCTCATCCTCAGAGAGAGGGCTTTCGAAACCGGTCACCAGGATCAGCATGTCGATCTCGGGGATGAACCGTTCCGTGGTCTGCGTGTTCTCGAAGATCGCCGAACCGAGCCCCGGCGTGTCGACGAAGAAGAAGCCGCGCCGAAGGATTTCCACCGGCAGCTGGATCTCCGCGCAGCGAATCCCCTTCACGTTGCCGGGGTTCCCGTGTTCTGTGACGTACGCCGCCAGGTCTTCGAGCCGAGCCTCTTCGGGCAACAATCCATTCTTGTAGGCGAGCACTAATTGTTCGCTCGTTCCGTAACGCACGTACGTGATCACCGAAGTGAGAGGGACGACACCCGTCGGCAAGCGATCCACCCCGAGAACCGCGTTCATCAGCGACGACTTGCCTCGGCTAAAACGTCCCGCGACGACGACGGTGAACCGGTCTTCTGCAAGCCGGGTCAGCAGATCGCGCCACCGGCCCGAGCTCTCTTCCTTGTCCGGTGCGACGAGCTCAGCAGCGCGAACGAGGTTGGCCAAATCGAACTTGAAGCGCTCGTACTCTTTGAGATCCATCGTTCGCGTCCCAGTGGCTCGTCGTGGCCGAACCGTGCCTCGTCATTTCGAGATGGACCCGGGACGATCCCCGGGACCTTCAACCTGTGTGCATCGGCGCTTCCTGCGCTCCCGCCAGCGCGCAAGGAATCCACCCGCGCGGCTCGCTTCGTCGCCATTCGCGAAGGCCACGTGCGCTCTCATCCGGACGACCCGGTCGGGGTCGCCGGTGAGCCGCTTTAGCGCCTGGCGTGCGTCCTCATTTCCCCTGGCGGCGAGCGCCTCCGTCACGGCAAGGCGTACTCGTCTGCTCGGATCTTTCGCGAGATGCACCAGCGCGTCGGTAGCTTCCCTATCTGGAATTTGGCGAAGCAAAGCGACGGCACGAAGGGGAAGCAGGCTGCCGCCGCTTCGTAAGAAGCGCCGGACGTATCGGACTGTTTCCAAGCCCAGCGCGGCTAGGGCTGCTGTCGCTTCCTCGCCGACGAACCAGCGCTCGTCGGCGAGCGCCTCGAAAAGGACCTCGGCCGCGACGCGGGACCCAACGGGACCTCGCCCTGCCAGCGCGAGCGCCGCGGTAATCCGCACCTCGCGCTCGCCGTCCGACAACGCCCAAACGAGCGGCAGATCCGTGGCTTCGCCGCCGATCCGGCCGAGAACCTCGAGCGCGCGCACGCGCGCGCGGACAGCCGTTGCGCCCTCCTCGCCTTCACTGGAGGGGAGCAGCGCAACAGCGGTGAGTGCCGCAACCGCAGGCGTCCCGAGGGTGCGGAGAGCGTCCTTCGCCGCGTCGGCCGACGTATCATCGGAAAGACAGCGAACGAGAAGAGGAATGGACGCTACGTCGTGCATCCCCGCCAGCGCACGTGCGATAGCCGCGTTCGGGCGGCGCTCGAGCGCCCAGCGAAGTATTTCAGCGTCCTCGGACTCCGGGCTGCGGGCAATAGCATCCGCCACTGCGCTCACAACCTCGTCCTCGGAGAGGCTGAGCACCGGCTCCAAGACGCGATCGAGGCTGTCCTGCACTGAACGTCTAAGTGCCGATTTCGCCGCTCGACTCCCGATAATGCCCAGTGCCGTGGCTGCGAGCCGCCGCGGCTGCGAGACGGAATCGGGGCGTCCCCGGAGAAGCTCCTCGAGCGCTGGAACCGCCGCCGACCCTATCGCGGCCACGCTGACGACAGCACTCGGGCCTGCTTCCAGGTCTCGCAAGCGGTCGACGGCAGCCGAGGCGTCAACTCCGCACAGCCCGGCTTGTCTCGGCTCACTTCCCCCGCCCTGCACATGTCGTTCGCCCATTTCTCCGCTCCACAGGAGCAGGAGTCATTGGCCACATCGGCAGTTTGGGCGAACTCCACCGCCACTCGGTCTTCTGCAAAAAGTATATCCCGCCAGGGCGAGAGGTCAACGTGTCTTGGCGAGACGAGATGCGTGGCGCGATGTTGTCTTCCGCTTACGCGGATCAGGGACCGATCGGCCTCCGCCCGCGGTCGCTTTGACCTGGCAAGCGCCGCTGCTATCATCTCGGGAGCGTTTGGCGGTGGAGTCCGCCCCAACCGCCGGTCCCGACCGGCCGATGACTCCTGCTTAACAGGAGTGCATCGTGGCTGCGCGACCCGGAGATATTCTCAGTCCACACCAGGTCCGCTTCCGGCGAGCGATCGTCACCGAGGTGAACGACCCGTTACGCGCCACTGAAACGTTCGGTCCTTTGAGCCCTTGCTTTTCACTAGAGACCATAGACCTCGCTAAAAAGGAGGCCGCGCTCCCTCGCATGTTAGCCGTTTCGGCGCGCCCCGCACGATTGAGACCTGCGACTGCCTCGACGTGCTGGCGACTCCCCCGCGCTGTCGCCCGAACGCTCGAGAGCGTGTATACCGCCGGGGCGGTGCACGCGGGGGTTGCCCTTTGAGCCGGGACACCGACGAGCTCGCTAGGCTCCCTGCTGGCCACGCGCTCCTACCCGACACGGGCGGCGTCGGGGCTATCTCGGACGGTGAACTTCATTTCCTCTGGCACTTCATCCAAGGCAGCATCATGGAACATGAAGTCCGCGAGTCATTGCTGCGCGCCTGGGGAATGTGCCAGCGCCACACCTTTGCGTTCCTGTCGATCGACGCCGCGCTCCGCCGGGGCTACCTTCATGGGCCAGCGATTCTTTACCAAGCAATCATGGAGCGCGCCGTTGCAGCACTGAACGCGTACTCGCCGCTGCACAGGCGCCCCATCACCCACGCGCTTCGCGCGACGGGGCCCTGCTACATGTGCGCCCTGCGCTACGGTCCCGAGTCATCTGGCTACCCTTCCCGCGACGTGGTGGAACGTGGGCGAAACCTCGACGAGATCCGTCGCTTCACCCTCGAGACGGAAGCGGGATGGCACTCAGATGTCTGCGGCCGCTGTGCCCAAGACGAGAGGCGGGCACGCTGCCGCCGTCACCTTCTCGACGAGCTGCGCCATGGCGACGCCGCAGTGACCGAAGCGCGGGCCCAGGTCGCGAGCATCTGTGCGCGCGTTACACGCTATGCCCGCGCCTTCCGCTGGGAGCTTCGCGGCACCGACACGCCGCTAGACCGGGCAGCCCTGATCAGCGCTGCGGGATGGTGCAGCGGCTGGAATTCGTGGCTCCGCCTCGCGGCCGAGTCCAACCGGTAAGTCGACGAGGCTCGCCGACCTAGCGCTGAGCTTCATCGCCCGCGGCCTGGCTTCGCCCGTGGGGTTGAACCCCCTCCCAGGCGGACGCGGTTACGGTTGTAGAGTCGCATCGCCGCACGCAGCACCCCGAGGGCCTCTCGTCGCCCCTGCGGCACCCGCACGACGACCCTCTTGTTCTCCAGGGCCTTGTAGTCTTCGAAGAAGCGCCGGAGCTGCCGCATCCGCTGCTGGGGAAGTGCGGTGACGTCCGCGACGTCGGCGTACTCGGGATCGTGGGCGCTCACCGCCACGAGCTTGTCGTCCTCGCCCTTGTCGTCCCGCATGCGCATCACCCCAATGACCTTGGCCTGGATGATTGCGAGGGGGACGATGGGTTCCTGCGCGTACACAAGGATGTCGAGCGGGTCGCCATCGTCGCCATAGGTACGCGGCACAAAACCGTAGTTCGCCGGATAGTACACGGCCGAGTAGAGAATTCGGTCCACACGCAATAGTCCGCTCGACTTGTCGAGCTCGTACTTGACCTTGGACCCGGCCGGGATCTCGATGATTCTCGGAATAGAATCCTCGACGCGGCGAGGCAGCTCGACGTCATGCCAGGGGTGAAGGGCCATCATTCTCTCCTCGGAGCAGCACATAAGCGCCCCACGCTGCGTAGTGACCCTAGACCCTTGGTGACAATTTTCAACGTGAGCCTGCCGCCGTCGTCCGCCGGAAGTATTGCGCTCACCGTGCCGACGGCGACGAAACAGGAAACACTTGGGGGGCATGCCGTAGTAGCGGAGCCCGCGGCACTACAACGAGGAGCCTCGTCGGGTACGAGGAAACAAGTCCACCTCGCCCATTGACCTTTCCAGAACTGAGCCTTCCGATTCAGTCTCATACCCGGTTCTCAATATGAAGGTCGGCGAGAATGAGTGTGAACGAGACCGCGCCACCTATCCGGTAACGCGCGTCGCTGCTGCGACGAGCCATCTCGACCACGGCGGCCGGAATCCCTCCCGAGGACCGCGCGATCTCGCTGGCGAGGTGGATATCATGAGGCCGAAGGTGTCGACGGGCGAGGGCCTCTGCGAACGCGTGCGAAAGCGGACGCAGATGTAGCTCGTTCGACCCCGCGAACACGAGACCCCGCAGAAGACTCGTGTCCTCGCGCGGCCCCGTGCGCGCCGCGAGAAGGATGCCGGTCTCTGTCTCCAGCGTCATCCGCTTCAACGCCCGAGCAAAGCTGCGGCAGACGAGGTCGGCGTTGTCCACGAGTACGAAGGTCGGCGGCTCCTGTCGAAGGCTATGGAGCACGCGGCCGAGCCGGGCCCGGCAGGAGTTTTTGGTCTCCCCCAAGAGCAGCGCGGACGTGAGATCGGCAAGTGCCGCCGACAAGTCGTCCGGCCGCGCGGTGAAGGCCACACGAAGGCCACCCGCCGTTGCGAGATCGTGCGCAGTTCGTGCGAGAGCGGTCTTTCCCACTCCCTTCGGTCCGAGTATCAGCCCGGCCTTCCCCGGCCGAAGGCTCGCCGTTACCCACTCGATCTCGCGCGAGCGTCCGATCAGTGGGTTTGCTGGTGCCGTCAGTTGCGGAGCCACGAGTTCGCTCTCCTGACGTGTCCGGCAAAGGCGCGAAGGCTGTCTCGTTGCGAGCCCAGGACCTCTCCGCCCGCCAACCCGACGCGCATCACGATGACCAGTTTCTGGCGAATCTCGATTCGGTCCACGCTCATGCGAAGGGTTCCGCGGCAGTTGCGTCAGGTGGTCGCGGGACGAGATGGACTGTGGGCCGCGAGCGCGACGGTGCCGGCTGTGCACAGCGCCGCCGCAAGGCCAAAGGCAGCCCGTGCTCCGACAACAGACCAGACCAAGCCTACGAGCGAACTGGAGAGGAGGTCGCCGACACCATTCACGGTCGCGAGGACGCCGAAGCCCGTGCCCCGGATGGCCTCGGGGACCTCCACGGCCACGATGGTGCCCTCCAGCGTGTCCATGAAGGCAAGTGTGAGACCGGCGGCGAAAAAGAGCACGATGAGCGCCGGAAGCGCTGGCGAGCCGACTGCCGCGAGGAGCGCAGTGGCCGCACCAAGCAAGTAGCCCGCCACGAGCACTCGCTGTGGTGGGATCCTATCCGCTAGCAGACCGACCGGGTACGAAGCTACGGCGTAGATGGCGTTGTGGACGACGTAGAGGGCGATCGCCACGGCGGCTGCACGCGCAGGGCCCGCTTTTGGCGTGAGAAGCTGTGTCGCGCGCAGGATGAGGAGCGTTCGCGCGAAGTCGCCAAGACCAAAGAGGAATACCGCCAACAGAAAGCGGCGAAAGTCACGCGGCAGAGCGGTCACGCTACGCCAGAACGGCTGCTCTGGCCTCGGCGCGTCCCGCTGGGGACGAACCAGGACCAGGAAGGCCAACCCTGCGAGGACTCCAGGAACGAGCGAGTAGAGGAAGACGCGGCGAAGGGGGACGAGCGTCAGGAGGGCTGCCGCAGCCGCGGGGCCTATGATGGCTCCTGCCGTGTCAGCCGCGCGGTGGAGCCCGAACGCTCGGCCGAGCGCCTCGCGCGGTACTGAGTCGGCGAGCATGGCGTCCCGGGCGGGGCTCCGCACTCCCCTCGCGAACCATCCCAGACCGCGCGAGACGAGCAAATGCCACCAAGCGGTTGCGAGACCGTACGCCCCGCTCGTGAGGCCCGTGGTGACGTACCCGAGCACCGCGATGGGCTTGCGCAAGGAGGGTCGGTCGGCCCACCAGCCTCCAGCGAGCTTGGCGAAGCTCGACAAGCCGTCGGAGACCCCCTCGATGACGCCCAACGCCGCAGGGGGCGCGCGAAGCAACACGAGAAGGCCCGGCAGCGTCGCGGTCGCTGCCTCGTGCCCCATGTCCGAGAGGAAGCTCGCTAGCCCGAAGCCGAGCACCGACGGAGTCAGCCATCGGATCCGGCCCCGGACCGGCTTGAGTCCCACAGCTAACCTCACCTCCCAAACGGGCGTGGCCCCGCATACCGGGCGGCGCTGCCCAGGTCTTCCTCGATACGCAGTAACTGGTTGTACTTGGCGACCCGTTCCCCTCGGCACGGAGCACCGGTCTTCATCTGGGCGGCACTGGTTGCGACTGCGAAATCGGCGATGAAGTCGTCCGATGTTTCGCCGGAACGGTGGCTGATGACGGTGCCGTAGCCAGCGGCGCGAGCGTCGCTCATGCAACGCAGCGTCTCGCTGACGGAGCCGATCTGGTTCAACTTGATGAGAACCGAGTTCGCAATCCCCTTGGCGACGCCCTCTCGCAGGATAGCCGGGTTGGTGACGAAAATGTCGTCACCCACGAGTGGGATCTGGGCACCGAGCCGGTCGGTGAGCTCCTTCCAGCCGTCCCAATCCTGTTCGGCGAGCCCGTCCTCGAGCAACCAGATCGGGAACTGGCGGACCCAGTCGGCCCAGAATGCGATCATCTCGGAGGATGTCTTCTTGCCTGCCCCAGACTTCGCAAGCACGTAGAATCCGCCCTCGTAGAACTCGCTCGCAGCGGGGTCGAGCGCCAGCACCACGTCCTTGCCCGGGGCCAAGCCAGCCTTCTGGATGGCTGCCAGGATCACTTCCACCGCCTCGACGTTGGCCCGGAGGTTCGGGGCGAAGCCACCCTCGTCTCCGACGCCGGTGGAGAGACCCTTGCCCTTGAGGATGCCCTTGAGCGCCTGGTAGCACTCGCTCGCCCAGCGCAACGCCTCGCGGAAGCTCGGCGCCCCGACTGGCGCGATCATGAACTCCTGGAAGTCGACGCTGTTGTCGGCGTGCGCACCACCGTTGAGCACGTTGAACATGGGCACCGGCAAGAGCGTCGCGTCCACGCCGCCGAGGTAACGGTAGAGGGGAAGGTCGGCGCTGTTCGCCGCGGCCCGCGCGGCGGCCATCGAGACACCAAGGATGGCGTTCGCCCCTAGCTTGTCCTTGTTTGCGGTACCATCGAGCGCGAGCATTCGGGCATCGAGCGCCGCTTGGTCGGAAGCCTCGACGCCCCTCAGGGCGGGCGCCAAGATCTCGTTCACGTTGGCAACGGCTTTTAGAACACCCTTCCCTCCGTAGCGCTTCTTGTCCCCGTCCCGGAGCTCGAGCGCCTCCCGAGTCCCAGTGGAAGCCCCGGATGGAACGGCCGCCCGCCCCGCCGCGCCATCTTCCAACCGAACGTCCACTTCCACCGTCGGGTTCCCACGAGAATCGAGGATCTCCCTGGCTTTGACTGATGCGATTCCGCTCATCCCTGTCCTCCCTCGCTGGACGTCGCCAGCAGTGCCTTCGTGCGTTGCGATAGCGACTCCAGGCTCTGGAGCTCCGCCTCGACGGCGCCCGCGCCCTCGGCTCGCCGAATCCGAGCCCGTTCGATCGCCTCCTCGGCAACCGACACCACCCGCCGCAGCGCCGCGCGCACCTGCGACTCGAGCCGAGCCCGGCTTTCCACTACTCGCTCGGAGAGGTCGTTCGCGATGCGGGAACTGTTCGATTCAAGGATGCGAGCCAGGTAACGCCCAACCCGGTCGACGAGCGCTCGGACCGTTCGCTCCCGACCTCGGACCAGGTCGAGTACCCAGGGAATCGGGTTGGTCGTGAGGTACATGAGCTCCGTGTAGTAGAGCCCGCTCTTGACCCGGAATCCCTCCTCCGGCTCCAGCGCGCGAGGGAGTCCGTCCAGGCCAGGCTCGCCCGAGGAGGCCACGCGATCGAGGAATTCATTCGCGAGCGCGACGAAGCGATCAGTCGAGCGCCGGTACATCTCTTCCGCGACGGGCTCTATTTCATGGCGCCATCGCTCCACCGTGCGATGCGCCACCTCTTGCGCGATCCCGTAGCTTCTCGCGCGTAGCTGGGAGCGCGCACAATCGAGTCCGCGGGTCTTGCTCTCCAATTCGCCGAGAGCGGTGCGTACGGCCTCCGGAAAAAAGGACTCGTGACGCTCCCGGAACTCGCGAGCGAGCCGGCCCTGCTCCGCCGCAAGCAGGATCCCGAGGTCCTGCATGGCTCGCTCCGCCCCCGCGATGCTTCGTCTTAGCTCCGCCAGGCGGCGCTGGGACTCCTCGGCCGGTCGCAGTAAGGCGTCGCGTCGCTCCCCCAACTCTCGAAGCAACGCGCGCGCTAGTCGCTCGACACCGCGGGCCTCGGCCGCTTGAACGAGAGTAACCCCGGCCTCGCTCGCTAGCGCTCGGACGGCGTTCTCCAATGCCATCCAATCCCGCGTCGGCTCCCCACCCTGGAGCCGCTCGGTCGCGCTCACCTGGAAAATGGCACCGATGAGGCGGTGCAGCCGTCGCGAGAGGACCTGCTTCGCGAAGTGCACCGCCTCCTCGCGGTCCGCGTCGGAGATGCGGTCTGCCTTGTTGAGGACGACCACGATGTGCGCCACCTGCCGCGCCACCTCCTCGACGAGCGCCATCTCCTCCCCGGAGATCGGCGGGTCGGCCCCGATGACCGCGAGGACCGCGTCTATGTGCGGCACGAAGGCCCTCGTCACTTCGGCGTTCCCGCCGAAGACCGACCCGAGACCGGGGGTGTCTACGAGGCACATGCCTCGTTCCAAGAGCGGGCTCGGCAGGAAGACCTCGACGGCGCGCACGCGCTTCTCGTTCTCCGGGTTCTCGGCCTCGGACACGTAGCCCGCGAGCTGCTCGGGTGCTACCTCCGCGCAACGACCGTCTTCGAACCAGACTCGGACGGTCAGTGCCGGACCATGGCGGAGGACAGTGACTGCCGAGGTGATGGGCGCGACTCCGGTGGGCAGGACGTTATGCCCAACGAGCGCATTCAGGAGGGTGGACTTGCCGCGCTTGAATTGCCCAACGCAGGCAACGTAGAAGCGCCCCTCGGCGACACGGACGCCGAGCTCTCGTGCCTGGCGGGCGATCTCGCCGGTGGAGGCGTCCGTTGCGATCTGCTCGAGCAACTCGAGCCTGCCCTCTGGATTACCGACGACACGGTAGGACACTGAGCCGCTCACGCCGTAGCCCTCCCGGCCGTCGCCCGTATTGCCGCATCCATGACCCAGCGCCCAAGAACGTCTGCGCGAATGCAGCTGGCGCCGGCGAGGACCATGTACGTCGACGCAAGCGGCCAGGCTCCGCGTTCCACGAACCACAATGTCTCGTAGTTGAAGGACGAGGAAGTGTAACCACCCGTGACGCCGGGCGTGGGGAACATCCGGAGGTCCACTGAGATAAAGCCCGTCGCGAGGGCCAGGGTCATGAGGACCGCGATCAGGAAGGATCCTGTCGCATTGACTAGGAGCGTACCCCAGGGAACGCCCGACCTGCCACGCTCGGTGACGCAGGAAGTGAGGAAACGGCGCTCAGCGCTACCGAGTGCACCGCCGCTGCAAATGATAACGAGCTTCGGCATGTCTCTCCGCTCTCGGGAGGGCCGCCAGAAGCTCTTTAGGGAGGGCTCCTGCCGGCGCCTCGCGCCTCGCAGGAGTCATTGGCCGTACGGCGTTTAGGGGCGGACTCCACCGCCGCTCGTGACCTTACTGAAATCTACACCGCCGGCCTCGAACACGCAACGCTTCATGATGCCGCAGGGGCAGCGTGGCTGACGCGAGGGCGTGTCAAGCCTACAACTCAGAGTGGTGTGTCGGGGCTTTGCGGATCTCCTTGGTGGACCCGGACTCGCGCTCCGCCATTAGCTTTTTCATGTGGCGGCGGATGACCTCGCGTTTCAGGCTGGAAAGGTGGTCGACGAAGAGAATACCCTCAAGGTGATCGACCTCGTGCTGGGCGGCGATGGCGAGGAGCCCTTCACACTCCAGCTCGAAAGGCTTTCCATGGTAATCGAGCGCCTGCACCCAGACCTTGGCCGCTCGGTCCACCTCCTCCTTCTCCCCAGGGACGGAAAGACAGCCCTCGGCAGATCGGGTGGCGCCTTCGGCCCGCACGATCTGCGGGTTCACGAAATGGATGAGCCTCTGGCCTTCCTGCCGCGGGGAAGTGTCGATGACAACGCAGCGGCGAAGCTCGCCGATCTGCGGGGCCGCGAGTCCCAGCCCCTCCGCCGCGTACATCGTCTCGGACATGTCGTCGAGCAGGCGGCGAACCGAGTCGTCTACCCGCTCCACGGAGAGAGACACTTTCTTCAGCAAAGGGTCCGGCCAAACGAGGATTTCGCGAATCATGGGCTACCAAATGATAACGCCGCCGCATTGTTAGCGCATCGTCGGCTCCACTTCCAATCGAGGAGGCCTGCTCCCTTCGCCCGAGACGAGGACGGGCGTCGTTCGTCGCCGTATACTGCTTTGTGTGTCTGGCACACCAGCGCCGGCTCGTCACGCTTCAGCGGCGGCTCGGGGCGATGAGCGGAGGCCGGGATGGACCTTGTCGGGAAGGCCAAGCGAGTTCGCATATACCTCAACGAAGAGGACCGGGTCGGCCGCACTTGGGCACCCGAGGCCATCCTCAGCTTTCTTCGTAGCGAGGGGGCGCAGGGTGCCTCGGTCTTCCGCGGCGTCGAGGGCTTTGGCGCGACGGGCGAGATGCACGTCTCCCACCTTGCTGACGTTGTGCGCAAGCTACCGATCGTCGTCGAATGGGTCGACCGCCCGGAGCGGGTCGAGCAATTGCTCCCGCGACTCAAAGACATGGTCCCCCACGGATTCATCACGCTGGACGAGACAGAGATCGTCCTTTACGAGCCTTACCCTGTGCGCGCACTGCCGAAGGCAGTCACCGCCGCCGACGTTATGAAGCGGGAGGTAACGTCCGTCACTCCGAGCACGCCGGTTCGACACGTCGTGGAGCTGATGCTCGGGAAGGTGTACCGGACGGTCCCCGTTCTCGACAGGGGCGTTCCCGTCGGCATCGTCTCGAACGGGGATCTTGTGCAGCGAGGTGGCCTAGGTGTCCGGCTCGATCTCCTGGCGAGCCTGGACAAGCCCGAGATTCACGAAGTGCTCGAGCGGCTGGCCTCAGGCGGCAAGGTTGCCGCAAATGTCATGACTCCCCATCCGGTCACCGTCGCCGCCACGACGCCACTTCCTCGCGTGGCCGAGGTCATGGCCCATCGGCGGCTCAAGCGAATGCCAGTCGTCGACGAGCACGGAATCTGCGTGGGAATGGTGAGCCGCGTCGACCTGCTGCGTACCGCGGCACGGGGTTTTCAGTCGGGGGAGGAGCCGGCGTGGGAACCGGGCCTTGCCGGCGACACACCGCTCTCCAAGGTGATGCGGCGCGATGTTCCCGTCGTCTTCCCGGATTCGCCCCTGCCGGAGATCTTCCAGGCCGTCATCGCGACTCGGCTCCACCGAACGCTTGTCGTGAATCGCGACCGGCACGTCCTGGGTCTCATCACCGATGCCGATTTGCTCGACCGAGTAACGCCGTCGCTCCGGCCTGGTTTGCTTCGCTCTCTCATGCATCGGCTACCTTTCGCGCACATCACAAAGGACCAGCTGGCCTCCGAGCACCATGCAACTGCCCGTCGCGCCGAGGACCTGATGACGAAGGGCGTCCCCACGGCTCCGGAGAGTGCTCTTTTGAGCACGGCGATCGCCACCATGCTTCGCGACAACCACAAGGTCCTGGCGGTCGTCGATGAAAAGGGTCAACTGGTGGGTATCGTCGACCGAGCCGATCTTCTGCACGGACTCGTGTCGAAGAAGGAGCAAGAAGGCGCACCCCCATGAAGGCGCGTTTCTTGGTCAGCATGAACCGGATCCCACGCTCTGACCGAAGCGGTAGCGTCCGTGCGGCAACCACTGCTGCGCTCGGTCCACCGAAGCTTCCGGTACACGGTTGGTTCTGTCCGTCGCGTTCTCCTCCGGACTTACGCCCGCACCGTGACGCTCGACTCGCCCCTTAGGGGAGTTCGAACGGAACCGGTCGGCGGTAACCCAACATGCCGTTCTTCGGGATGCGTCCAGGCCCGCGCCTGCCGTCCCGTGACAGAGCGCACTTGACCCCCACACCGTCAGCGTTAGAATTTCCGTGAGATACGGTGGCGGTGGAGTCCGCCCGAACTGCCGGGACTCCGGCCGATGACTCCTGAAAACTGGGGGTCATATGGCTCAACAACCGATGCGATCGGCTCAGCGCCGTCGCTTCTCCCAACACTCCTTTCTTGCGTTCCGGTGCGTCTTCGTCGCGGCGTCGATGCCTCGCTGGACGTACTCCGATCGGTGCGACGACATTGTCGCGACCAGGTTAGCCCTCCCGGCAACGCTGCTCGTGACCTGATCCGGCCATGAAAGGCCACAGCACCCTGTTCCGGCAACCGCAGGACCACGTAGAGGAGGCCGAAGCTCCAGCCTTCTTCCACGACTTGAACCTCGACCAAATCGTGGGGGCCATTACGGCGGGCCGACAGGAATACCGGCTTGAGCCCTTCTTTCACGCTCCCCTGAAGGACCTCGACTCCATCACGTATCGACAGGAGGTCATGAAGGAACTGGAAGACAGGACCTTGCCGGAAATCATCAAGTCGTTCTCGGGGCAGATGCGATCCATGCGCCAGCGTCTCGAGCAAGCCGGGAAGCGCCACGACGTGCACCAGCAAAGGCGCTGGTTTCTGGGCGCGGTCGAAACCTATTGCGAAGCCGTCGAACGGCTCGATGAGAATCTCCGCCACTTCAGCCTGTCGTCGCGCGGCCTGCGCTCCTTCCGCGATTATCTAGCCGGGTACGTCGCGTCCGCTTCCTTTGGCACTCTGGCGGCGGAAACCCGGAAGCTGAAAGCCGAGCTCTCAGCCATCAGGTACACCCTGTTCATCTGGGAGAACACCATCACGGTTCGCCCCTACGAGGGTGAGGTCGATTACAGCGCCGAGGTCGAGCGAACCTTCGAAAGATTCCGGCGCGGCGCGGCGAAGGACTACCGGGTCAAGTTCCACGACTGGCCGGACATCAACCACGTCGAGGCGCAGGTGCTGGAGCGCGTGGCGCTGCGGAACCCAGAGACCTTTCACGATCTCGAATCGTACTGCGCCGAGCACGCGCAATTCGCCGACGAAGGCGTCTCGCAATTCGATCGCGAGATCCAGTTCTACGTCGCCTATCTCGAGTACATCGAAAAGCTCAAGAGTGCCGGACTGAGCTTTTGCTACCCCCAGCTCTCCGCCACGTCGAAGGAAATTAGTAGCCGCGAAAGCTTCGATCTCGCGCTGGCCTCCAAGCTCGTTTCCGAGAAGGCCACCGTCGTTTGCAACGACTTCTTCCTGCACGGCAAGCAGCGTGTCCTCGTCGTCACCGGCCCGAACCAGGGCGGCAAGACGACCTTCGCGCGCACGTTCGGTCAGCTGCACTACCTCGCGAGCCTCGGCTGCCCGGTTCCCGGTACGGAGGCGCAGCTGTTTCTGTTCGACCACCTCCACACGCATTTCGAACGGGCGGAGGACATCAACGACCTGCGCGGCAAGTTGCGCGACGACCTGATCCGGATCCGCCAGATCCTGGACCAGGCCACACCGAACAGCGTGGTCATCATGAACGAGATCTTCTCGTCGACCACGCTCAAGGACGCCGTCTTCCTGAGCAGGGAAATCATGGCGAGGCTATCCCGTCTCGATCTGCTCGCAGTCTGTGTCACCTTCCTGAGCGAACTCGCGTCCTTTGACGACAAGACGGTCAGCGTCGTCGGCACGGTAGACCCCAAGGAACCGACCATTCGCACGTTCAAGATCGTGCGTAGGCCCGCCGAGGGAATCGCCTACGCCTTGGCCATCGCCGAAAAGCATCGAGTGACCTACGACCGGCTGAAGGAGCGGATCAAGGGATGAAAGCGCTCCTCTTGTACCGAGACCGGGACTTCGATTCCCACCAGTCGCTCGTGCAGCACGAGCCGGCCCTGAGTCAGGACCTGGAGCTGGACACGCTCCTGCGTGCGATGGCCGGTGACGACAAGTTCCTGTTCGACGTGGCGCGCAGCGTGCTTCTGGCGCCGCCCGGAAACGACCTCGGCGTAGTCCTGTATCGCCAGGAGATCGTCGAAGACTGCCTGAAGAACCCGGTTGTCGTCAGGCGGCTCTACGAGCTGGCGGTCGAGGCGAACACGAGCAAAGAAACGAAGCGCTTCTTCGGGGTCTTCGCTCGCTACCCCGCAGGGATCCTGAGCGACGCCATCGGTGTATTGGAGGCGCTCTCGGGGATGCTCCAAACGCTCAGAAGCATCGCCGACGAGTATTCCCTGCGCTTCACGTCGAGGGGCTTCACAAACCTCTTCGCGATGTTGAACGCGGAGCTCACCGATGAATATCTAGCTCAAGTCGAGAAACACCTGACCGAGCTCAGGTTCCGCCAAGGGATCCTGATGAGCGCGAAGCTGGGCGAGGGCAATGAAGGTACCTCCTACGTGCTGCATCGGACGCCCCCGAGAAAGAGAAAGTGGTTTGAGTGGCTGCTGGGCAGAAGGGAGGCTGTCTTCACCATTCGCATCCCCGAGCGCGACCAAGCCGGCGCGACGGCCCTCTCGGAGCTCCGGGATCGCGGAATCAATCTCGTCGCCAACGCTGCCGCGCAATCCGCGGATCACGTACTCAGCTTCTTCGAGATGCTACGAACGGAGCTGGCCTTCTACGTCGCATGCCTGAACCTGCACGCGCAAGTCGAGCGCCTGGGGGCGCCCATCGCCTTCCCCAAGCCAGACCCTGCAGGCACGGGAACCCTGCGCTTCGCCGGCCTGTACGACATCTGCCTGGCGCTCCGGATGGAGCGGAAGGTCGTCGGTAACGATCTTCATGCCGATCGAAAGAGGCTCGTCATCATCACGGGCGCGAACCAGGGGGGCAAGTCGACCTTTCTGCGCAGCGTTGGCCTGGCCCAGCTCATGATGCAGAGCGGCATGTTCGTCGCAGCGGAGTCATTTGCGGCCGATCTCTGTAGCGGAGTCTTCACCCACTACAAGCGGGAGGAGGACGCCACGCTGAAGAGCGGAAAGCTCGACGAAGAGCTCAGTCGCATGAGCGACATCGCTAGCGCTCTGTCACCGAACGCCATGGTCCTGTTCAACGAATCCTTCTCCGCGACGAACGAGCGTGAAGGATCGGAAATCGGAAGACAGGTCGTCTGTGCCCTGATGGAGAGGGGCATCAGGGTCGTCTTCGTGACTCATCTGCACCAGCTTGCCCGCGATCTTCTCGATCGGGCAATGGATGACGTCGTCTTCTTGCGCGCCGAAAGGCTGGCGGACAGCACCCGGACCTTCAGAATCCTCGAAGGTGAACCGTTGGAGACTAGCTTCGGGCAGGACGTCTACAGAGAAGTGTTCGCCAATGGCCCGGACCGCGTGAGCCCAGGCATTTCGGAGCAAGAGGCAAAGCGAGGCCTCCACCTCGGAGCCACACAGCTCGGCGCGGATAAAGGGAATGGAAGTTCAATCGCACAGAAGTGGACCATCTGCCCAAGCGGGCACGTCCACTGGGGAGCGCATGGGGCAGCAGGACTTCTGCTGCGCTATGTGCCCCCGAAGGGCGATCCGACCTATCTGCTCCAGCAACGCTCTCGGCAAGTCGATGAAGGTGGAACGTGGGGCATCCCCGGAGGTGCGTTGCGTGAAGGAGAATCGCCCGAGGCTGGAGCTCACAGGGAGGCCGAGGCCCAGATCGGGTCTCTGCCTTCCTATCGCATCACGGGGATTGAGGAACAGGACTGTGGAGGTGGGTGGAAGTTCTTCATCGTCAAGGCTGATGTTTCCAGTCCCTTCCCCGCGTACTGCGTCCAGGATACGGATGCGCTGGGATGGTTCGCCTTGGCGGATATGCAGAGTCTTCCTCTGCACTCTCGCTTGTCCAGCTGAGAACCAGAGTGTCGGGTCTGGGTCAAACCGCCCAGCTACCAGCGGCTTGAAACGGCCCCGAGGGCCTGACAGGGCCAACTCCAGGGCCATGACCGCCGGGGGGTAAGAGGGATCGCGACACATCGGGAACGGGCGAGCTGATCCACACATCCCTCGTCGGTGGCCTAGCGATCATCCTGCTCCGCCTCCCCGACGGGCTACACTAGCGGTAGGAGATCTGCGGCTTCACGTCTGGAGGCAGCTCCGCCAGGATCAGTCCGATGTCCTGAGAGCTCAGCCTGAGGGGCATCGCTTCTGCGAAAGCACAGAGTCCCGTTGAGTTTTGTGAGCGCCATTACCTCGCTGGCGATGTCGGTCGCCGGGCCAGATCAGCGAGGAACCTGTCCTTGGCCAATACTCGATCGTAGACGGGTCACGAAAGGTCAACGGTCAGCGTTAGTCCGGACTCTGGATGCGGCCCGCAATAAAACACTATTATCCGTCGGACACCACCGTCTTCCCAGATCCAAAAGTAGAGTCTCGCGGCTGCATCACGATCGGTGCTATCGCCTTCTTTTAGGTGCCACTCACACTCGCGCGGCCCCGCGACTACCCGATGGCCGCGACGAATCGTGAAGGACACCGCGACTGGTCCGTTAAGCGCGAAGTGGAGGCCGCGCTCGGAGAAAAAGTTGTCGATTCCTCGCGGTGCGCCCACGGCCGCAAGTTCGGCAAGGGCCGTTGCGGCTCGATGGACGAAATCGTGGCGGTGCTCTGCCAGCACATCTGCAGCGTCTACCGACTTATGCGCGAGAATTACGCGCGGTTCGTCCCGAGCAACAGTCTCCAAGGCTTCCCTTGGAGTGGGGATCTGGACGTCGGCTGTCTCGGGTGGTGCAAGCCATTCTCGAAGCGCAGCGCCTGATCCACGGACGGTGGCAAACTGCTCGACGACGTTGCAGCCGAAATCCTTCTCGAGCGCTCGGACCATTTTGCGGTTGACCGAGACAGTCGCGACCTCGGCGCCTCGCGCCCCCTCCAACTCCTGAAGCGGGCGTAGCCCCCTGATGGGGGGGCCGCTGGCTACAACGATTACTCCGACATGTGTGGCCAACTCGGCTACCAGTCGTCTGGCTTCCTCGGCTTGATCCTTGTGAACAACGAGGAAGCGCATGGGCGCGGCTGCGTCGGGAGAATTATTTCACTTCGCTCTTTTTCGCGCGGAGGGCATCCAGCACAAGGCCCAATGGCAGTGGCAGGGCTCGAATGTCGCGATCGCTCATGCGACCTATCACCGCTTGAGCTAGAGCCACTACATCCCGTTCCGCGGGAACCGATTCAAACGGTCGAGCACCGTCGATGGCCTTGGCGGTTCCGTCTATAGTTTCGGGCACAGCGGCTCTGAATGGCCGCTTCCGCCTGGTACCGACAATGCGGTCGAACGCCGCGCGCGCTTCTGCGCCCTCTATCCCCCCCTTCGCTAGCGCACTGTGCAAGAGCGTCTCTAGTGCGCCATCTCGGAAATGGTGCCACTTTCCAACTTGGTGTGGCGCACGTTGCGTGAGTGTGAGAATCCAGTTGCGCCACCAAGTCGAGGCGGGGCCCTGCGTCGTTCCGTCCAGCAGATAACGGACTTCGGGTGAGAACGCTTCCGCCGCTAAGAAGTCCCGCGCCATCTGCCGATGATCCTCGACGGAGGCCGGCTCAACCTTCGCTTCTTTGTCGGTTTGCCGTTGCCCACGGGGGGCTGCCGCTACCGCACCCGAACCACGGTTTACGATAAGGGCCCAGCGGCTGAGCGGGCTAACCCAAATACGCCAAAGATCGGTTGCGGTACTAGCCGTCGGTCGGCTGATTACACTCGGCGACCAGCTAGCAAAACCGTAGATGGGATCTGGACCCGTGTATGCGACGATCTGAATATCATGAGCGTAGCGCGCGATCAGTTGGGCAAGGGACTCGCATCCGTACGCGCGCGGGTCAAAGGACGGATCGTAAAGGCGTATTAGCGTCCCAGCCTGCGAGCCGCTGAGTCCGACAGTTGCCCCCGACTCTGTGATCCACTTTCTCAGGCGCTCGACGACCAGCGCAGCATCCTTCGCTTCAGCCATAAGTGTCCCCTTCTCCGACTAACTGAACCCGACCTCGAGACGATGTCTCGGGGTCGGGGTCAAGCCGGAAAAACTTTGGGAACGTGGTCGCTGCCCCAGGAAGCTCTTGTCGACAAATCGACAAACCCGGCGGCCAACCTACGGCGTCAGCGGCCTGGCTCGGGCCATCCGACAACCCCCAGGGCGCGATACTGAGCCTAGCACCCAAGGATTGACTTCAATCTACGTGCGGAGAGAGCCCCCGTCAAGCTCGGTCGACAGGGCCGATATTCCTCAAAGACGCACCATGACGGCAGCAAAGAAAAGGCCCGCCACCTAAAACTTTCTTAGATAGCGGGCCATTAGATGGCCGGGGAGACAGAATTCGAACCTGCGATCCGAACCGAATTGGGGTAAATTCACACGGCGTGGCAGCGTGTCTCAGCGAGCTATCCTGCTGATACTACTGGAGTCACTTCGGCGCCCGGATCGCATTCGCAAGCGCAGATCGTATACGGAACGACGCCGTTTGGCGCGCCGGGCGCGGCCCTCCCGGGTGCAAGAACCCTGGCTGACGCCAACCGATGTCGCCAAGCCAGGGCTTGACTCAGATGCTTCCGACGATTATCCTCACTTTACCCTCTCAGCTGAGGGCATAACGCCATGCGCCTAGAAGCTACCATTCCAGACACGCGCTACGCACAACTGAGCGAACTAGCAGACGAACTGCAAGTTCCGAAGAGCACACTGGTAGAGGAAGCGCTCAGCGTTCTCCTGACGGGCTTGATAGAGGCCCGCCATGGACGGCGGTTCGCTATTATCGATCCAGCTACTCAGAGAGTGATTTCTCAGGTCGCTACCCCTCTCCTCATGCAGCTTGAGTGGGCAACTCATCGCGAGAAGGTTTCTCTCTCTCGAACGGAAGCTGGGAAACTCGAGGACTTGCTGGAGAACCCTCCGGCACCGACCCCGCGGCTTCGCAAGGCTATGGCTCGTAGAGCACGCACGCCTGTAACGTAGCCTTCGTGCAAGAACGCCTTGGCTTCTTAACAGTACCAGTACGTGAAACCGATCCAGCTTGTGGCTTCAGTTGCGGCGAGCCCGAGTTGGACGAGTTCCTTGCAAAACGGGCTCTCCCGAACGCCCAGCGTGGCTTTGGCAATACCTTCGTCCTTCCTCGAACTCCCGAGGATGATCCTGCCCTCCCTGACGTCCTTGGGTACTACACGCTAGCCTCAGCCCAGATTGACAGGACTATTTTCGCCAAGGTCATTCCGCACCGACAGAGACACGGACTACCAAAGTATCCGCTACCTGCTGCACTAATAGGCCGACTTGGCGTCGACACTCGCGCTCAACGTCGAGGCCTGGGCGACCTTCTCATTGGGGATGCGTGTCGCCGTGCGGTCACGATGGCTGAACACGGCGGCGGAGTTGGGATTCTGGTTGATGCCAAGGGGGCTGTCGCGGAGAGTTTCTACAAAAAGCATGGCTTCGTGACGCTAGACTCCGCGGCTGCTTATCCACGTCGCATGTTCCTGCCTATGAGCACCGCGCGATCCGCTAGCACCTCGCCTGTCGAGTAGATTACTCCGAGCGAAGCGCACGCTAAAGATGCCTCCCGGGAGACGTTGATGCCCAACGGGCCGCCCAACTCCACTTTAGCGCCTAAAGCACCACATCGATCCGTGCGACAACTAGCCTAAACGCGACGAAAAGAATTTTGAGAGGAGGAGGCGGAAAGACACTGGAAGTGGCTTTAGGCTTGGGTAATCTTGAGTTTGCGAGAAACAAAACCCCCTAGCGAAGAGGGCACTTCCAGTGAGGTTAAAGAATAGCGAGTATGGGCGCCGGAGCAACGGAGATCTTCGGATCGAGTTCGTCGACCAGGACCTGTCCAGCTACTCGGGTCTGGAGCTGTTTCGTCGATATTTTCGGGTGATCCGCCTCAATTCCCGCATCAGGCAAGCGTTTCGAGAGCACCGGCTCAAGGGGGACTATGGGCTCGTGTCGTTCATCCTGGTGTTCGTGGCGCTGTGGCTCACCGGAGGCCGGCGGCTACGGCACATTGGCTTTTTGAGCGATGACCCTCTCGTGAAGCGGCTTTGCGGCCTCGCAAGGGTGCCCTCCGACCGCAGTGCCAGCCGATGGCTACGGCAATTCACCAACGACTCGCTGCAGGCGCTCGTAAGGCTCAACTCGGAAATCGTCACGGACAAGCTCAAGGCGCTCGACCTTCCGCGGCTGACTTTAGATTTCGATGGCTCCGTTCTGCCCTGCGGCCACACGGTGGGCTGGGCCTTTCGCGGGTACAACCCACACAAACGGTACGCACCGAGCTACTACCCGCTCCTTTGCCACATCGCGCAGACGGGTCACTTCCTGCAGGTGAAGAATCGGCCCGGGAACGTCCACGACTCCAAGGGTGCGTTGGGCGTAATTCGATCTTGCGTCGAGCAGCTGCGGAGCACCCTTGTCGGCGTGAAGCTAAACGACCGATCGCGATCTGGAAACAGGGACCGCGCGCTTAAGTGAAGGGTTGAGCTTTTTCCGTAGGTTGTAGGCACGCATGAAGGCGACGACTTGAGCCATCAGTTCCTCGATCGTCTTGCAGCGGTGGTTGCGGGTCACGTTGGCGTGCAGGTCGAGCCAAACCCGCTCGATGCGGTTGTCGTCGGGGCAGTAGGGCGGCAGGAAGTGGAGCACCACCCGGCCGCCGAACTGGGCGAGGAAGCGCTGCGTCTTCTTGCTCGAGTGGATGATGTAGTTGTCGACGACGAGGTGGACACGCCTTGCGTGGCGGTACTCAGTGGCCAGCTTCCAGACCAGCTTGCAGAAGAGATCGCTGGCCTTGGACGGTGCGTCAACCCAGGTCAGCCTTCTGGTCTTGGCGTTGAGCGCGCCGGCAATGAAGCGCTTCTTGTTCTGGCCGGGCGTGAGGACGTAACGCCGGTGGCCCTTGAGCATCCAGTCGCGGCCGATCTTTGGGTTGAGATGGACGTCCACCTCGTCCTCGTAGAAGACCGGCTCAGCGTCGGTGGCGTTCCTGGCGAGGCGGCGCAGGTTCCTCAAAACGCGCTTCCTGCGCGCGGAATCCCACGGACAGGCCACGGTCGGCTTTGGCATGCCGATCCGAGCGCCTATGGCCGAAAGCGCTCGCCCCATGGTGCAGACGGCCACTCGCGGCAGGCCGCGCCGCTCCAGTTCGAGGCCGAGCAGCTCGCGCGTCCAGGTCGTCCGCTGCCAGCCAAACTCGGTGGGCACCGAGAGCAGCACCCGTTCCAGCTCGGCCTTGAAGCGGGCGTCGACCTTGGCGACGCCGTTGAAGGCGCGTTGGTCGAGAAGCCCCTCTTCGCCAGCCTCGGCGAAGCGTCTGGCCGCCTTCACGACGGTGGACGGCCAGCACGCCAGGTCGCGGGCGACCTGCTGCCGGGAGAGTCCCTGTCCGAGCTTAGCGATCATGAGGAAGCGGAGGGCCGTCTGCGGGTCCTTGGTCTTTCGGCCTCGGTTGATCAGTCGGCGTCGCGCGGCGCGATCGAGCCGGGGTATCTTGTCCACGGGAAGGTCCTCATTGTCGGGGTTGGCTTCGCAACCACCACGATCGATGGGTCAACCTTCCCTTTCAACTTTCCTCCCGCGATTCGGACCCCTTCAGGTGATCTCGAATCGCGCACCGTCGTTTAGAGGCGCGGCTCGATTCCGCTTTTTTTCAGAAAGACATTCTCCGTTGGCTCGACCGGCAGGGCGTCGAGTTCGCGGTCAAGGTGCCGCTGTGGAATTGGCTCGGCATCAAGCAAGCCATCAACTCCATGAAGTACTGGTACCGCCACTCCACCACGCTCTCGTCCCGCAAGTTCAGCATTTTCATCGACAGCTGGGGGATGGCGGTCGAATGCACGGTCATCCGCCAGAAGCTCTCGGACAAGGGAGTGGCGAAGAACGTCCAGCTGGATCTCTTTACCCCTGACGACGGGATCTACGAGTACGCGGTGATCTACTCAAACAAGACGCTGCGCGCCGATCACCTTTGGGAGTTCTACAACGGTCGAGCGGCCATGGAACATCAGATCGCGGAGCTCAAGGGCGAGTTCGGCTTCGATGCCATTCCCACCCATCACTACCAGGGGAACTCTGCCTACCAGCTCATCTCCCAGCTCACCTACAACCTGGTCCGGAACTTTCAGCTGGACGCGCGGCTCGCTCAGGCACGGCCTCGCACCGCTAGCCGTACGAACCTGTTCTCGTTCGCCTCTCTCGGGACCTTGCGCTTCGAATGGATCGCGGCCGCGGGCCGAATCATCAACCGCAGTGGAGCCCAGGTCCTCAAGCTTTGCCAAAACGAGCGCCGCCGGCAGCGCTTCGAGCTGATACGCACCAGCCTCGACCGTCTCGCCGCCTGAACGCTCAAGTTTCTGTCGCGCTTAGGCTAGGCGTGGGGAGTCCGCAGTTCTTCGCTAATCATCTCTAGCCACAGGAAGCACGAGTCCATCCCCACGCCGTACTTTCTCGAGGCAAAGTGCCCAGTGATAGGGTGGCAAATCCGAATTCCGGAAGTTGTAAACGTAGGTGGGCGGGAAGCCCGTTGACGAGGCGATCTGCCCGACAAGGAACGCAATGCTCACCGGTACCGCAGCAAAGACATGAAGGCTCGTAACCGCTGGGTTGCCCGCTATGAGCGGGTCAAGCGTCTGCCGTATGACCTTGGCGTATGCGCGCGCTTGCGCCTCCGACCGCACGATCCCTCGCTGAGGTGTGGGGACCGCGCAGGTGACCTCGACGCCGCACTGATCGTCCACACAGATTCGACACAGCTCGGGCACTACCGGAGCAGAGATTGAGATCCGCAAGACCACAGGTCCTGAAGCGCCCTCGTTGGTCGTCCTTGGTTCAAGTGTCGGCGCTTCTGTCGTTGACTCGGGCCAAGCAAATAGTCCGAGATCGCGGTCGTGCTCCACAAAGTGAATAGTGCACTGTTCCCCGAACAGGTATCCAGCTAGGGCGGCGAGTGGGATGTGCGGAAAACCGTAGTAGACCACCGGTGATGTCCGTGCCTTGGTCAACGCCTGCTGGAAAGGCCCGTCGGAAATAAACATCGACGCCAGCGCCTCGGCGAGCGCACTCCAATCCTTGGGGTCATAGAGTTCGGGGTGCGCGACGGTGTGCCGAAGAATCCGCCGTCCGCGAAGTCGGTCAGGTAGCACCGTCGCGTCCGGGTGAGTGGGCACAGGCGACCGACTCTGATGGCAGAGTAGGACGACGTCACCGGACGTTGTCGGAGGCCCGGAGCGCCAACGTTCAACGGAGTCGGTGACGAAGGCGACGATCTCAGCGCGGTCCCAAAAGTAACGCTTCCTTTGGTCGATCGCGAGGGCAAGCTCCTTTGCCGCAACCACAAGCTCAGTAACGGTCAAGCCACTGAAATCCTCAACGCGGCCAAGCTCGCCCGCGATGCGTCCCCAGGGTTCATGCTCCGCCTCGAGCCCGCCCCAATCATGCGTCAATTCCAAGCGCTCGAGAACGAACTCAAAATCCTCGTCCTCTATGCCCGCGCGAGCGAATCGCATTCGGAGGTCAGCGAGCGTCTCGGTTCGTTGGGGGTCATGGCTGCCGAGGAAACGCGTTTCCCGAAAGCGTCTGAGTGCGATAAACAAGCTACGCACGTCCTGATTCGGGCTCGGTGTCGCGATGATGAAGCGGCCGACCGTTCCCGCGACCAGCGCGTCCCTGTAACGGTCGCGAAACTCCTTCACGTACACCTTGATAGCTGAAACCGTCTGCGAGCCGGTCTTCACCTGGTGATGGTCTACAACCTGCTTCCCGCCTTCGTCCAGGAAGACGTCCACGTCCTCCCCACGTTCAGGCTGAAACCCTCTCGTGCTCGCGTCCCCAAGCCAGCGCGGGAGCGCGCCGAGGATGTAGCGGATCTGCGCACTGAATCCGCTCCACCCATCGAGCCCACCCACGGACTTCGCATCGAGCAGTGACGGGGGGCGCAGGTGGCCCTTCGCTGGGGGAGCGCTCATGAGCAACGGAAAGCGGGTTGAGGGGGAGCCAGCCGTCGCGCGCGCGTGAAAGCTTTCGAGCGCGAAGCTGGGCGCTGATCTCGTGACCGGCAAGGGCGACGTCGCCCGCCGGCGCACGAGTTCGTGAGGCCGCTCTTGGTCGATGTGTTCATGGCCGTTCAGCCATCAGAGGTGACGGCTCCAGCGTCGACAAGCACTCGAGAAAGAGATCGATCGATACCGGTGCATCTCGACGCTGCGCTTCACGCAGTACAGAACGAGCGAGCCGGTCGATTAGGTCGGAGTAGCTGAAGGGAGTGTTCGCGCGATCGGATGCGATGACCAGTTCCCGAATTCGCTGCGGCGTAACCTTCACACCGGCCAGCAAGTGCACGAAAACCGCCTCCCTGCCTTTTGCGTCGGGCCTCGCGAATGTCAAGTGCAGCGCCGTCCGCCGACGCACGGCAGGATCTAGCACGGCATGACGGTTCGTGATGATCAGGACGGCAAGCGGATCCTTCGCTCGCGCGAGGTGATCGATCTGCTTGATGAGCACGTTCAGGCCGGCGCGATCCTCGTGGTGCGCCTGCATCTGCGCACGGGCAGTCGCTACATCGTCCGCCTCGTCGATGACCATAAGGCCAGCGCCAATCTCCTTCGCCCGCTGCCGGGCTTGCCGAAACGCATCGGTGATGCGTGCCGACATCTCTCCCACGTGCCCCCAGCCTCGCAGGTCCGACGGAGTCTCCAGAACGACGATACGCCGGTCGAGCTCTTGTGCCAGTGGGGTACCGACAGCCATTGCGAGCGCCGTCTTGCCACAGCCGACCTCTCCGGACAGGAGGACCAGTGGTGTCGCCTTCTTCCAGCGGTGAGCGAGCGCGATTCCTTTCGGGTGGTGCCGATGCTCCCACTTAACGAGTCGCTCCGGAGCGAGCAGCGCGACAAGCTCGTCGAGCAAGAGCCGCTTCTGCTCATCGATGCCAACGAGCGCGTCGAAGGACGCTTGGGAGTCCTTGTCAGGGTGGATGTTCTCTAGGAGGTGCAGTTCCGTCATACCTGCCACTCCCCAACGAGGCGCCGCTGAAAGCCGTACCCATCCTTGGAGTAGCAACGATCCACCGCACCGGGTGCGTCGAGGATATCGCCGTCGCCCCACCCTCGGCTCTCTAAGAGCCTGCTCGCTTCAGCAAGGTTGGGGGACGTTGCGCGCAGGTCGACCACGAGACTGATCCGCGCATTCAAGGGGATCCAGTGCGACGCGAAACCACCACAGCCGTCCGCTCGCGAGATTTGACCGTCGTCGGACACCTCGTAGTCGAGGGCAACCTGCCTCCCACTCGGCAGCGCGACCTTCACTTGAAAGCGATTGACTGCCTCGAGTACCAGGACTTCGCTCAAGTCCCGGAGCCAATTATTCGCGCGCTCGCGGGCGAGGATACCGCGGCAAATGAATGCAGCCAGGTCGCCACAGAACACGTCGAGTGTAGCCTCCACGCGGCTCTCAGTGCAGCTACTCGTCGCCGATCGCGAGCGGGTTTGCGTTACGGCGTGCATCCTGCCTCCGAATGATTCGCGAACGAGGGGCCGAATACCTCGGCGAGGAGCGAAACCGCCTCTGCATCCCGACCACGCATCTCGAACGCCATAGCCTGCTGCAACTTGTCGCGTGCTGAAGCAGCCCAGTCGCGGAACTCGTCGATCTGGATGCCGCCCCAGGGCCCGGGAACGGCATTGTTCTGTCCGTTCACCGGGTCAACGACCTTCCACTTGGCTGCGAGCTTCTCCGGTTGGGCCGTCGCGTAGTCACGAAACGTGACATCGGCGCGCCTCGCTGCGTACGAGTGAATCTTGTCAAGCCATGTCTGCAGGGTTTCGGGATATGTGGCCTGGACCGACACCTCGTCAAACGCCTTTGCGCACAGGAGCTCGACGAGAAACGTTGGTACTTCCTCAAGGATCTTGCTCTGGGTTACCTGGTACTCGCGCCACCATTTGAACAGGCGCACCCCGTCGTTGAACAGAACTGGGCCGCGTAGTTCCTGGCTTTTCGCTGTCCGGCGCTTCACGAAATCCACATGCTTCCGGCTTGATGTACGACGGCGCTCGCCGTTCGCACGCAGGAGGATCTGCTCCTCGTCGTCGCCGTCTACGGCCAACATCGGCACCAGGTCGAAAGTCCTCTTGCTTGCGACGAACATGAGATTGACAGAGCTCTTCGTCCGATCGCGCGGCGTGTCCGGGTATGACTCTTTGGCGTAGCCGTCGAAGCGGCCGAGCAATTCATCTAGGACGTCGCCATCCTCGTCCTTGCGTGAAACAACGAACGGACAGTCGATATCCTGGCCCTCGTGCTCGGCGTTGCCCAGCATATGCCGCCGCAGCCCCGTAGCCTTTGCAAAGGAGCCGGAGTTCGGCATGGACCGGACGATGAGCCCATCGGCCTCGGCCTTCCCTTTGATCCTCTCCCTGACCTCGTCCCGTTGCTTGCGGGTCTCCTCCACGGTGTCGGGGTCGGGGCGGATCCACCTGACGAAGTTCGCGAGACGAGTATGGAGTGCGATCTGCGTCATGCCGGCTCCTCGCGCGGTCAGGCGACCGCCTGCTCCTCGCTCCTACCGATGACCATTGACCTTGCAACCGCCATCGGCACTTCGGTAGACTTAGGCTAAGTAACGTGACTTCGACATTCGTAGATACACGATCGGAATCGCTTACGTCAATGTCCTCTCACCTGGAAGGGCTTCGATGGAATCTGGTACTGGCGCGAGGATCAAGAAACTGAGGGAAAAACAAACCATTACACAACAGGCTCTAGCGCAGCGAGCCGGCGTCAGCGTGAGTTTCCTGTCCGAGATTGAGAACGACAAGCGGAACCCGAGCGGGCGTGTTCTTCTTCAGCTCGCCACCGCGTTGGGCACTACGATGGACTATCTCTCGCGCGGTGTTGAACCGCCAGCACCACGCCCTAGAGAAGCCAAGCCAATCCCGCCCGAACTCGAAGCTGCGGCAGAGCGGGCGGGGCTGACCTACCGCGCCACAGTCACCATCCACGACGCTTATCGCCAGATCGTGGCGCGACGGGGCAGCGAGCCGGAGAAGGAGCCGAGCGCCGATGAATGGTTGGGTATTTACCGGGCGCTCCAGAAGTACATCGAGGGATAGCGATGGCAACTCCTGTTGGAGCCGACGAGAAGAAGTACCAGGAGAAAGTGCGCAGAGCAGCGCGCCATCTGGGCTGTCCGTCCAACGAGAGCGCGATCATCAGGCGTTGCCGGGAGCTCGCCGACAACCAGTGCAACGCTATCGATCCGGCGATGACTCCGCTCGACCGGCTGGGGGCCCTAGCCGATCATTGCTCTGTGCATTTCGAGGTTGCACACACCGACGCCGAACTCGACGAGATTGTCGAGCGCTACGCAAGAAAAGGGGAGCTTGGCTTCGCGCTCCGGCGTCCCCGCTTCGATGAAGAACTGCTCGCCGCTATCCTGAGGCGGAATTGCCCCTCGGAGGGGGATCGCACTTTCGTAGCTTTGGTTGATGCTCGGGGGAGGAAGGAACCGATGGCCTTCTTCTCGCGGGCTCACGAAGTGGCGCACCCGGTACTCGAACCGCAGCTCGCGTTCGACTTTCGAGATGAAACCGGGAAGCGCGATCGCTGGGAGACGCTCGTTGACCAGGTTGGGTCCGAGATGGTGTTCAGTGGCTTGCCATGGGAACTCAAAGTCGCCGCCATTTTCGGAGTCTCGGAAGGACCAACGGTGCAGTCGTTTTGCGAGCTCCGTGAGGAGATGGCCAGGGACGCTAGCCTTACGGCGGTGGTTCTGGCGGCTGGGAACCAAGCTCGTCGACCGCTCCTTGTGGTTTGGGTCGGGGAACAGGCCAGTCAGCGCGATCCGGTACCCGTACTACGAGTACTTCAGGCCACCCCCAATTCCGCCGCTAGCAGCTCGGGAACATACATTCATCCTAAGCGACGAGTCCCTGATTCGTCGCCAATTGCATGTAGCAATCGGTCTGGCATTCCCTCCGCCGGGTTCGAGGATCTTGGCGAATGGCTGAGTTCCGATGGGAGTCGCCTCCCGAGCCACCGTGTCTGGACGGCCGCCCGACCGATGGGCGGGAACGTGTTTGCCATCATCGATTTTGGCTCGACGGGTTCGTGACGAGAGACACGCGGTAACTTTAAGGAGATCGCCATGCGGTCCATCGAATCCCTTATGGCCGAGCTGAACTCGCAGCTCATGAGGACCGGATGGCAGGTCATTGAAGTTCCCGAGAAGCTGACGGGAAGAAGCTATTTTCTCGGCGATGCCGTAATTGCGGTCGAGCATCAGGGCGATATGTTCACAGCTACCGGCTACGTTCGCCTTGAGCCCCTTGCCGCTGCCGGCGGCTACAACGCGCTCACAGGGTATACGGGGCCAGATCCCGACGTGGTCACATCGTTCGTTGTGCGCATGGTCGGCGCCCAGTTGCACGTAACTGAATACGGAGCAGATCACCTTACCGAAACTGTTCGGAAGGACACGGTTGAACTCCAATCTCTAGACGCCTTTCGTGAACGCCTAGTGGCTCGCACCCAGGCTGAGGTTGCTCGACACCTAGCAACTTCGCGCTGCTGAAACACCGCGCCCTCATAGACCCGCCTCGAAGTTCCTTAGCTTCCGCAGCTTCCGCGAGGGCCCAACCGAGCGAGTCAGCCACCGAGGCGGGCGCGCTGGCACCCCGTCAGGTGCCACAACGGGGGCGGTGCAGATCGAGCCGTGCTGCTACAGTAACGTTTCGCATGCTCTGGCTGAAGCTGGCTGGAACCCCAAGGTGAACCGTCCATGCGAACGCAGCGTCTGACGGTCCTTCTCGGAGCCGGTGGATCCATTCCACTCGGCGTGCCGTGCACCGCCGCGATCACAAGGCGCGTGCTCGCGTTGGATCGCGATCCGGACTACCTTCGCTTCGCGGCGCAGGGCCACTACCGCCCTCCGTTCGAAGCGATCAGCGCCTTAATTGCCAGTGCCAGACGGACGACGCACGACGGACACGATACAACGGAACCGCCCAACTTCGAGCAGATACTTCACGCGCTCGAGGCCTTGCAAGGGCTTGTAGACCACCCGCCAATTGTCGAAGCCGTCCTTACTGCGGGGCTCGCCGATGGAATTAAGACCCTCCTTCAACCCAGCCACAACATGTCTCTGGCTTCGACGTACCTACTCGATACCGTTCGCGCGATGATAACGAGCGCGTCGCAGGTCGCCCGTGGCCACCCCATGTGGCGTGCCTACTCTGACTTCTGGCATCAGTTGAGCGAGCGATTCATACTGGACTTCGTAACACTCAATTATGACACCTTGACCGAAGATGCGCTTCCCAGCTTGGATGATGGGTTTCGCCCAATACTTGATGAGCAATCGAGGCGGTTTGATCCAGCTGCTTTCTCGTCTCCGCCTTCGAATGGAAGACTGATCCATTTGCACGGTTCAGTTCGGTTCGGCTATCGGCCATTTCACGTGAACCCGAACCGATTCGCGTTCGAGGATGCGCACCAGGATCTCTACGCCTACCCGACCGCAGAGGAGGCGCGCGGTGCGAGCGGCGGAGCCACAACGGAGCACCGCTCACAGGCTGGCCGCACCATGAACGTTGGTCCAATCATTACGGGATTGCAAAAGACCGACAAGATGGTCGCCGCGCAACCGTACATGTCCTACTATCACGCGGCAACGAGTTGCCTTCTCGGCACGCCGAGGCTGCTCGTCATTGGATACAGCTTCGGGGATGAGCACATTAGTGCTTGGCTCGCGCGGATGCCCCGGATCCACGGGGATCGGCTCCGGCTCGGGATCATCGACATAGCGCAGGAGTTCGCCAGCGGGCGCTACCGTTTGACTCCGCGCTGGGTTAAGTCCTCACTCCTGCTAAACCGCTTGTCGAGGAGCGACGACCTTGATTTCATTCGCAGGGGAATAATCGAAAGCAATCCCTGGGTCTCTCCGACCAGAAACTGTAGGGTCGATCTGCGAGGCTTCCTCGCCTCCGCTGGCCAGTGCGCGGAGTTTATTGATTTTCTCGGAAGCTGAGGCTGCGCTCAGAAACAGATCGCCACAGCGGCGCGCGACTCCTAATCGTTTCTCAGCCTCCGTAGAGCGCTCGCTCCGTCGCGCGACGGAAAGCAAGTGGCTGCGCCATGTGAGCAAAAAGCTCGCTACCGCCACCGACACCCACGACCAACACCGACCCGAATCCCAAGATGCGCGCAAGGAGGCTCTGCTCGACCCGCAGCGACTCCAGCCGGCTCAGCGGCAGCTCGAACGTGTACCGTCTCAACCAGCCTGACACCATCACTATCCGTCTGCTCGTCACCACGGCCTCGCACGTCAGCCAGCGCACGAGCGGCAGGATGAACAGGGTACCGATCGAAGATGGATAGAAGAAGATGCTCCAGTGGAGCCGGCCGCGGTGGAGAATGCGCTCCTCTGGCACGACAACGATCGAATCGAGATACCTCATCTGCGCCTCCGTTCCCTCCGGCTGATACTTGGCCGGCCATCTTCACAACCTGATACTAGCCTCCCACCCCGTCATGGGCCGTTCGCCCTTTCTCAGGCCGTTCGCCGTCTGAGCGCGGACTCTGCTCGTGCGAGCGCGGCAAACAGGCTACCTCCGCTAAACCACCGCCAGCCGTAGGCCAGGCAACTGGCTCGTGCAACTTCGGCTTCTCGAGCTCAACCGCCAGCACCTCGGGCCGCTCCAATAGGTCGGCGTGCAGGTCCTGAACGGCTGGGACGCGCAGGTCAAAGCGCCACGTTCGGCTCACGGCGCTACTCGCCACGTTTTCCTCCCGCGCGCTCGTTTGGGCGCTCTTGTCCGCTGATGCACCCAGGGTCGCCACGACGAACCTCTTCCTTCCATGAACGGTCAGCTCAGCTTCTCCTTCGCGAAGATCGGGTCGTAGAAGAGCTCCGTGACCTTCCGCTCCGAGATGAAGAGCACCACGTCGAGCGTCGTGTGGAGGACGCGCCGGACTTCGGTCAGCTCGAGGCCTCTGCCGACGTCGCTGTTCTTGATGAGGCTCGCGATCCGTTCGAAGGCGTGCACCGCGCTGTTGGCGTGTGTTGTGGTGACCGATCCTGGATGACCGGTATTGAGACTTTGCACGTATTCCCACGCCTCCCTGCCGCGCAGCTCGGCGAGGAAGATCCGGTCCGGCGAGAGGCGCATGCACGCCGCCAGGCAGGCATCCGCCGTCACCCTCCCCTCCCCCTCCCCGAACATCAGGTGGATCCGGTTCGGATGCTTCGGTAGCGCGAGCTCGTGCACGTCCTCGATGGTCACGATCCGCTCCGTCCGTGGCACCTCCTCGATGAGGGAGCGCGCGAGCGTCGTCTTTCCCGACCCCGTCTTGCCCGCGATGACGATGTTTCGCTTGAGCTGCACCGCCTTGCGCAGGAAGTCGCCTGTCTTCCCCGCCTGCTTGAGTCCCAGGAGCTCCACCTCGAAGGCCTCGAGGCGGCAGATGTCGGTACGCTCTCCCTCTGCCTCCGCCTCGTCGACCGTGGGCTTGTGGAAGCTTACGTCCTTCGTCCCGGCGAACGTGCCCTCGGCCTCGAGCTCCGCGAGCGACCGAACCGCTCGCGAATGCTTCCGGATGGTGAGCGGCGACAATCCCTCGATGCAAGCCGGGGCCCGGACGATCTGGCCGCGTTCCCCTCCAGGCAGGACCACCGAGACAACGCTCTTTAACGGCAACCCGTTGAACACCGCCATCGCCGTCGTCAGCGCTTGCAGGTAATCGCTCGAGAGTTCTGGCAGCTCATGCGCTGTCCAGCCCATAGAGGTTCGCGTCCAGATCTCGCCCGGCCGATTGATCGCGACTTCCGTCACGTCTCCTCGCCCAAGAAACGGCGCCAGTGGGCGCATGAGCTGCCCCAGCACCGTGTCACGCCCCGGCCTATTGCCTCGCGCGGGAGACTCGCTCGAGCCCATAGACACTCCGGAAATCGAGATCCCGCGCCACGAAGATGCCTACCCGCTCTCCCTGGTTCTTGTAGAGCGTCGGCGGAATATTGACGGTCGGATCGAGCGACTTCGTCGCCACGGCCTGGGTCACAGCGGCCTGATTGGTCACCGAGATGGTCGGGCTCTGGCTGGGCCCAGCGACCCGGGCCGCAGCCGCGGCTCCCCCGTCCTGAATCAGGCTCAGGAGAATTGCCGCGCCGAACCGGTCCCAGAAGTGCGTGTCCACCCACCCGCCCAGGCCCGCTTCGCCGAGCGGCCCCGTTCCTGGAGACTGGAGATCCACCACCACTCCGCTCGGCGTCTCCACCCGTGTCCACAAGACGAAGATGCGGGCCTCTCCCTGCTGCGCCCCGCCTTGGTATCGCCCCAGCACCTTCGACCCGCGATCGAGGAGTACTACCCGGCCGTTCGTGGAGTAGACGTCGCGCGTCAGATGGCACGACACCATCCCGGCCTGCGTCGACACGACTCTCGTTTCGAGCGCGCAGTCGAGCATGCTGCCCTGGGTGAGCAGGTAGTCGCGATCCGGAAGCACGCCGGCGGATGCAGCCCGGAGTTCCACGGCGTCGAGCCTTTCCTCCAGGCTGCCCCGTACCGCGGCTTTGGAGCGCACATCGCCCCCGGGGGCCACGATGGCAGCTGTCCCTTGCCCTGTCGCACCCTCCCTGACCCCTGACCGGCTTTGCCGAGCAGCTTCGCCACCCGAATTCTCCCCTTCGACGGAGCCAAACCCGCGCGAGAGCCTCCGCTGCTCCACCACCTGAGCCTCGCTCGGCGCCTGCGGCGCGCCGGCGGGAGCAAGTTCCGCGGGCTCGCCCGCCAATGGGAACTTCGCCTCGAGCGGTTGAGCAGGTGCCACCACGGGCGGCGCTACGAGCTTCAGGGGTGGAGCCCGCTTCTCCACGCGCTCCGTTGCCTGAGGCTCTCGCTTGCGCGTCTCGTTCTCCTGGCGAACAGTCCGCGCCTTGAGAAGCAGCGCCGTTGCGATGGCTGCAATCACGACCCCCAGCACCACAAGGAAGGTCCGACCCCCGCGCGGCCACAGGCGCCGGGCCCCTTGCAGGGTAGCCTCCCCGCGAGCACCCTCCACCTCGGTTCCGGCCGTGGCGTCTCCGACGTTCGCCCGCTCCCGCTCGCGCTCGTCGAGGACTGCCCCCGCGTCGATCTCCTCACGGCTCACGGCGCCTGCCTCCACAGCACCCGCGTCACGTCGGGGGAGGCGGTCCTCGTGGTATTCCTGCGGCCGTTCGGGTCGTACGCGTCATTCCAGACGGCGAGCGCCCGGCTTCCGAGCCTGAGCACCCAGTGCGCGGCGACCTTGTGCATCACCACCGTCTCGTTCGCAGCGCCTGTGCTGTGTCGATTCACGATTGCTTCCATCCCGTCCGGATCGACCACGTAGATGGCCGGGATGTCTCGATTTCCGGGGAACTTGAAGTAGGTGAACTGGCTATCGTCCCAGGCGTTTTCAGGCGCGATGTCGAGGTCCCCGCTCATCGTGTACTCGAGGTTCGCCTGGCGCCCTTTCCTCGCGAAACCCTCTTCCAACTCCCGGCGTCGAACCTCGGCCCTCGCTTTCCGCGCGTCCTCCCTCGGGTAGCGGAACCTCACCTCGAACGTCCCGACAGGGGTCCCCGTAGTCTCGAGCTTCAAAGCGAAATGGTAGCTCCGCCGGTCCGTCACGACGGTCAGGTTCGAGTCGGCATCCACCGCCACGGCCTTGAGAAAGTAGTGGTTTCCCTTCACCGCGAAGTCCCAGGCCTTCCCATCGCCGAAGGCGTGTGTCACGTAGCTCTCCCCGGGCTCGACGACCATGTCCGTCACCACTCCCACCGCTGCCTCAATGGTCACAACCTCGTCCGGGTCGTAGGTCACGTAGCGGATACGCGGGTCCGGGCGTGACGTCTCTACCCCGGCGAGAGCCCACGCACGGGAAGCACAGAAGAGGACCGCCACGCAGAGAAATCCCCGGAGCATCCCGCCCCCCTCAGTCACCGCCCACGACTTCCGGGTCCACCCGGAAGCTCGTCACCTGGAAGCCGAGGGGATTCACGAGCCGGTCCTGCTCGTGCATCGCGGCCCCCACGTAGCGAAAACCGATGGTCGCGACGAGGTTCTCCACGACAGCGGGTGCCCCGTTCACCTGCGTGCGCTCCCGGACGAAGCGCACGACGGCGGTGTTCCCGCTCGTCCCCAGCGCGATCGACCGCACCTTCACCGCGATTTGCGTCTCTCTCCCGAGGATCTTGTCGAGGGCGTTCGGTCCCTCGAACAACGACGCATATGCACGCTGCACGTCCGGGCTACTGAGGAGCAGTGTCGTGTCATAGCCGGTCTGCAGCGTGTCGTACTCGTAACTCTCGCGGGCGAGCACGTACTTGTTGAGGAAGTACTTATCTACCGCCTCCCCGTAGCTCACCTGCGAGTCCCGGAGCGTCGTGACGACGTCAACGCTACCCGTCGCGTCGTCCACCCGGACCACGAACGCTTCCACTCTCTTTAGAGGCAAGAGCGCGAGCAGCGCGACCAGCGCCAGAGCCATGAGAACCCCCGCGGCGCTCGCCACGCGCCACGCCGCCCGTTTCGATTGGACGAGCTCGGCGAGGTAATCGCGCTCGAGGCCACGGCACTCCTCGAGATACCGGTCGAGCTCCCTTGCCTTGATTCGTGTCATCGCCATTCCACAACCGCCGAGTCCTTACGGGCCGGTGGCACGCGAGAGTCCACCGGCTCATCGGTCGTTGCCTCCGGGGGAGCCATCCGGTTCACCGGAACCCGATGCAATTCATCCGGCGTTTTCGGCCCTGGCGCAGTTGCGCATGCAGCGAGCACGAGCAGCACGAGCGGAGCCGTCTTCATGATTTCTGGCCTCGCGAGAAGAATTGCCGAGGCGATGGAAGAGGATGAGAGAGCGCGAGCATCCGGATCCGATGCGCGTAGCCCCCACCGAGCCCGACGGCCAGGTGGTGCAGTTCCTTCAGGATCGCGCAGGAGACGATGGTGAGAACGAGCGCCCCGCCGATGCCGTAGGCCACGTTCATGTTCCCGTCGAGGTTCACGCCGCTCATGTAATTCCCGAAGATCCCCAGCATGAATGTGAACACGCACGCGAAGAGGACGACGACGAGCCCGTAGGTCGCAACCATCGCGACCCAGCGCTCGAAGAAGCGCTTCGTGGCGTCGAAGAGAAGCGCCGCGATGAAGAGCGGCCCGAGCGCGGCGAGTAACGCCAGGATCACCTTCGCGACGAGAATCATGGCTCCCCCCACCCCGACCATGATCACGGTCGCGAGCAGGATCAGGACGCCGAAGGTGTAGAAGGCGATCCCCTGCTGCGTCATGATCCCGCCCTTTTCGAAGGCATCCTCCGCCTTCGCGAGCCCCTGCCCTGCCGCCCGGTCCATGAGGGCCGCCTGGCCGCTTTCCGATCCTGAGAGGCCAATCACGACCGGGCTTCCGTTGGAGCCGGAGAGCAAATTGCCCGCCTCGCCCCCCATCACCACTGCCGCGAGGTCGTCCGGGACCGTCCGCACGAGGTCGGCCACGGCGCTCTGGTAGAGCCCCACTCCCAGAGCCACGGACACGATGAGCGTCGTCCGGATCACCTTCCCGAGGAACTCGAGAACAGGCTCCTGGACGGCTCCCCGCATCACGAGGATCCCCCACGTGATGAACCAGAGGGTCAGCCCCGCGGAGAGGACCGGCGTGATGGCGACGATGATGCGAGACGAAACGTCCCTCGAGAACGTCATCGTGACGTTGTCGAGCTCGGCGAAGAGGGGCGTGAACAGGCGGAACACGTTTCGCCTCCTCCGCTCTAAGGTGAAGCCGGTTTGCTCGAGCAGCAGGCCGGCATCCCCTTGTTGGAGGCACTTAGGATCCGCTGGGCCAGATCGTTCTTCTGTTGCTCAACGAGCTTCTCCTCGGCCCGCTGGAGCATCGCCACGAGCTGGAGCTTCGTCGTCTCGTGTTGCACTGCCGCCTGTTCCACCGCGATTCGGGCCTGCAGCTCCTGGATGGCCTTGGGGTCCGTCGTCCGATTGATCTGGCCCATGAGCCCGACGATCTGGTTGAGCCTCGCCTGCGCCCCCGCGTACGCTTGCAGACCCACGGCCTTGTCGGTTTGGACAGTCGTCTGGCTCCTCGCGACAATCTTGGCCTGTGCATCATTGACGTTGCCCGAATTACGCTCCGCGGCGGCGATGGCGCCGAGCGTCCCCGAGATCCCCGCGTAGCCGCCTGCCATGGCGCTCGAGTAGACGCGCCGCCAATCCGCCGGCAGGTACTGCCAGAGGGCCGGGTTGTAGAGGATGCTTCCAAGTCCCCGACTTCCCGTGATGGCGCTGTACGTCGCCTGGAGTTGCTGCAACTGATTTGCGAGGGTCTTCACCGAGATGAGCATCTGGCCGAAGTTCGAGGAGTCGAAGACCGGCATTCCCTGCGCTCGCGCCTCTCCCGCGAAGGCAACGGTCGCCGCCGCGACGACACCTAGCGCCACCCGCCTCATGGTTTCCCTCCCGTTCGCTTCTCCTCGAGCGAGACCGACTCCGTGAATCCCAACCTCTGCCAGTACCGGGGCAGCCACTTTTCCGGGTCCCCGCCGCACTCGGCTGCAATCTCGGCGACCAGTCGCGCGCGATCGGGGGTCCCAGAGAGAACGGCAAGCTCCATCTGGAGCTTCGACAGGTCGAGTTGGGCGACCCCCGAGCTCGACCTCTGCTTTACGAGAAAGTGGCGCTCCGGAAGCCTCTTCACGATCTCGTACTCGGTCTCGGTGAGCTTCAGCCCCTCGACGTAGTCGTCGCGACTCGCGCTGGGATTCGCGAGGAGGACGAGCGTCGCGCACTGCTGCAGGACCGACTTCCCGACCGTGCTCTTCAGTGCATCGTCCGGCTCCTGCGTGGAGAGAATGAGGAGCCCATCCTGCTTGCGGATGGTCTTCCCCTTGTTCTTCGTGAGCTCGGCGAAGTCCTCGCCCGAGAGCGCTCTCCACCACTCGTCGAAGACGTAGATGAAGCGACGCCCGTCGAGCATCGCCTCGGTGCGGAAGAGGAGGTACTTCATCATCGGGCCCCGCGCCTCGGCGCAGTCGAGGAGCTCGGTGATGTCGAAGCCGTACATCCGGTGGGTCGTGAGATCGAGGAGGTCGCGCGGGTTGTCGAACACCCAGCCGAACTGACCTCCCTCGCACCACTTCTTTAACCTTGCCGCTACGCTCGGATGGGCACTCGCGTCGTCGGTCACCGCGTCCGGAAGCGACTGCAGGAGCACCGACAGGCGGCGGTCGGGTCCGTCGATGAGGGACATCGTCGTGTTCACCGCACTGTCGATCTCCTCCTCGTCGCGATGCGTGACCCCGTGCCCTCCCGCCGACACGAGCCCCTTCACGAGCTCTTTCAGGAAGAGCAGGTTCCCGCTCGTCGCCTCGAGCTGGAACGGGTTCCACCCCGTCGGCTCGCCGTTCCTCAAGGGAAAGTACCGCCCGCCCATCGCCGACACGGCGATCTCCATGCCTCGGTCCTTGTCGAAAACCACCACCGTCGGCCGGTACGTCTGGGCCTGCGCGAGTAGGAAGCCCAGGAGAACCGTCTTCCCGGCGCTCGATTGTCCGAGGATGAGCGTGTTCCCGAGGAGGCGCTGCCCTTCCGAGTTCTGCCCGACGGGCGACGCGTGAAAGTTGAAGTACATCGGTGTCCCGCTCACCGTTTTCAGGACCGTCACGGCGGGTCCCCAGGGATTCCCGCTCGGCTTCCCGCTCATGTAGTTGTGGAACGGCGAGAGAGATAGGAAGTTCAGTGACGTGATGGCGACCGGCCGCGGCCGGTAGCGGAAGTTCCCCGGCAGCTGCGCCCAGAAGCCGGCTTCGAGCCCCAGGTCGACCGGCTTCGCGACGATCCCCTTGTCGAGGAGCTCCGACCGAGCCCAGGCGAGGTGCTCACGCACCTCCTCCACGCTCCCTCCGAATGCCAGGAGCGTCGCGTGGTGCTCTCCCAGCACGAACTGCCCCGACATGAGCTGGTCGAGCGCCCGGTCGATCTCCTGGACCTGGCTCGTCGCGACGTCCTTCGCGTCCAGGAGCCGCTGCTTGTGCCGCTGGAGAAAGCCCTTCGCGCTCTGCTTCGAGAGCGCCGCGAAGCTCTGCGAGAGCACGAACTCGAACTGCGACTTGAGCAGTCCGTCCAGGTCCCCCGCGTCCGTGCCCTTCCCGTCGTACTCGAACACTTCGATGAGCCCGAACTTGACCGCGCGGTCCGGCAAGCGGAGCTCGCCCACCTCCCCGTGCCGGCTGAAGAGGATCCGGTTCTGGGCCATGTAGTCGGCGAGGCGCCCCCGACAGACCGGCATCCGCAGCCTCTCTCCGTTCACGAGCGCTGCGAGCACCTCGAGCGGCGCCGAGAAGGCGTGCCCGTCCTTCCCCTCGTACGTCCCGAGCAGCTCCGCGTCGTGGTGCTTGAGCGTGACTCGGAGCGTGTGGTTCATCTCCTCGAGCTTCGCTATCCCGTCCGCCTGCCTCTTCATCTTCGCTTCCACGCTCTCCTTTTCCCGACGCCCGAGCGCCTCCAGGACCTCGTCCCCGACGGTCCGGACGACTGGCGTGAGGTAGAGCTCGTTCACCATGAACTTGCAGTCCTTGAGGCTCGCTGCGTATCCATCGGCGAGCCGCCGGCAGAAGAAGCCCTCGAAATCGCTCGCCGGGTACTCGTGAACCCGGCGACGGACGACGTGCGACCAGAACGCCGTTCCGGCCTCGGCGATCCCGCGCCAGGCGTTGTTGAGGTCGCTCACGCGCGACCCGAGCTCGGCTCTCGACGCGGTCTCGTGCGACAGGCCCCCGACCGTCCACGTCGACAGGTACTCGCCGCCCTTCGTGGCGATGATCGTGGGCGTCACGTGGTGCGAGTACGGGATGAAGTCGGCCACCCGCTTCTCCGCCCGCCGCACCTTCTCCGCGTTCATCCCCCCCATCGACCGCCGTCCCCCTCCCAGCTCCGCCGCTCGTCCGAGACCGAGTAGGTGGACGCCCCCCAGAACTCACCCGCTCCGGATCCGGCCGTGCGCAGGCGGTTCGCGAGCTTCGTCTCTATCCACAGCCCGAGAATCCGGAAGGCCCGGTCGTCGCTCCTCGTGATCTGCGCCATGAGGACCCAGCCGGGAACGAGCAGCGCGAGTAACCACACGCTGAAGATCTCGGCCGCGCTCGCGACCCCGACCACGAGGACCACCAACGGGACGAGCGGCACGCCCGCCACCGTCGCCACCCGCGTCGCACCCTTGAACAAAGGAAAGCGTGCCGCCATCCCTCACCTCGCCCTTGGACGGTTCGTCCCCGGCATCACGAAAGCAGCATGTTCACGATCTGGCTTGCGCACCCCACCACCAGGATCCCTCCTCCCCACTGCACGAGCGTGTGGAAGCGAATCACCCGGAGCCCCCAAAGCACTCCCAGGACGATCAACGAGAGAACCGCCACGATGGGGACGACGAGCAGGATCTCCCCCTGGAAGTTCGTGAGCGTCGTTCGCGCCTTCGAGAGACCCTGGGCCTGCGCCAGCCCGGGCAGCGAAGCTAGCGTCACCGGGTACAAGAACCTCTTCACCATTCTCGTCATTGGATTGTCCTTTCCTTGCTGTCCGCTACAGCCTTCACTCGCTTCGTCCGTGCAATCGCTCCGAACACGTCCTCGAGATGCTTTCCGAACACCTCCTCGAATTTGGTCGCTCCGGGGCAAGGACGGACCCTGCGGCCTTCCGGCGAGTGGCTCTTCGCCTTGGGCGCCGCCGTCGCGGCCGCGCGGGAGCTCCTCGTTACGCCTGGGGGTTTCAGCGGGCCGGCCGCCGGGACCAGCGGTCGCGAGGCCATCGCCAGCACCGCGTCCGCGTAGCCGTTCGCCACGCCACGCATTAAATCGCCGGTGTTGTAGCAGGAGAGCGCGGCCGCGGTCGCCGCCGCGCCGTCGCCCACCTTCCGGATCGCTCGTTCGTGACACTCCTGGAATAGCCGACTCGCCGCGCGCAGGTTCGCACACGGCTCGAACACGCTCACCGCATCCAGCCCGAGGCGCGCCCAGTTCGCCACGTTCACCTGTGCGAGACCCGCGTCGAAGCTGTAGCCGTGCTTCTCGAGCCAGCGCGCCATCGCCACGGCCTCTTCCTGGTCTCGCGGCTGGTGCACGAGTTCCACGTCTCCGTTCACCGAGAGGGCGTAGGGATTGCCTCGCGATTCAACCCGGACGATCGCCTCCATCACGGCCGGGGCCACGTCCACGGCGCACTCGACGGCGAGGGCGAGTACGCTCAGCATCCCTTCCTCGCCAGGCACACCGGGAAGAGTCTTATGTCAGCGGCACATCGCAGCATGTCGGGCAAACTAGGAGAAGTCCTAGCTCCTGTCAAGACCTCCACGCCTGCCTGGACGGGAATGCGCCTCTCCATCGCTGCTTGCGCCGTCCTGCAAGAGGTCTTGGGGTGCAAGTGTTGCGCGGCGGTTTCTATTGGAACCTAGGACCGGGCGGAACGGCTTGGCGCTTGCTCAGCGCACGCGGACGTCCGGCAATCGTGCGGAGCGTGAGGGCCGCTGCCCCCCCCACCATCCACCTGTACGACTTGCAGAGCCGCGGGCTTCACGCCCAGGGGGATGCCATGGGGCTGAAAGAGATGTGGTTGCCCAGGCGCCTGATTACGTTCGTGGCATGACTTACTCCGTGGACCTTCATGACCGCGCCGCCTTGGTGACGGGGGCTTCTCGGGGCATTGGCCGGGCGGTGGCGTTGGCGCTCGCGCGGGCAGGGGCGGCGGTGGCTGTCAACTACCGCGAGCGTCACGGCGAGGCTGACCAGGTCGTAGCGGACATTCGGGCGCTTGGACGGCGGGCCCTTGCCGCGCCAGCCGATGTCTCCGTCAGCCACCAGGTGAGCGCCATGGTCAAGAGCGTGACGGATGCGCTCGGGACGATCGATGTCCTTGTCAACAACGCCGGCGTTGCCGTTTTGCGTGGCATCGAGGACCTGGATGAAGCGGAGTTCGACCGCACTCTCGCCGTCAATCTCAAGTCGGCCTTTCTTTGCATCCAAGCCGTGCTGCCTGGCATGCGCGCCCGCCGCTGGGGAAGGATCGTCAATATCTCCTCGATCGCGGCCCGCGGCGCTGGCGCGATCGGCGTCCACTACAATGCATCCAAGGCTGGCCTGGAGGGTCTTACGCGCGGCTATGCAGCCCGCCTTGCCCGCGAGGGCATCACGGTCAATGCGATCGCACCAGGAGCGACCGAAACGGAGATGGGTGCCCTTTTGTCACCGGATGTCCTGGCGCGAATTCCTATGGGAAGATTCGCCAGCCCAGACGAGATTGCACAAGGGGTGCTCCTCATCGTCGGGAACGCCTTCATCACCGGCCAGACCATCCCGATCAACGGCGGCTCGATGTTCACCTGAGTTCGGCCTTCACTTCAATCGAGTTGGGTTTCGACGAGCCCTTGACCTGGCCAAAGCTCGAAGGTAAGCGAGCATCCGGTACAGAGTTGCCCAGCCGACACGCGCCACCTGCATCCCGACACCGGCCGTACGCCAGAGCTCCGCGACGCGGCTGTTCGCGCAGCTTCGAGACAGCGCGCTCACTCTCTTCGAGAAGCGGCGCGGCGATGGACCGTTGCGAGCCCGGGTTACCAACGTGGACAACCAGCGGCTTTACGAACTCGAGCAGCCCTCGATGCTGCGGCTCAGTCCGCTGCACGGCGCCGGCTGGACCCCACGCCGGATCTCCGTCTCGCAGGACAACGAGGCCGATTACCGCCTGATGCGTGGCGAGGACATCCGATCTGCGATCCTCGAGTCGCTGACCGAACTCGAGTTGCCTCATCTTCGAGGCCTGGGCGGGGTGGACTTCATAGATCCCGGTGGACGGATCCTTTACCACTGGCCCGAGCCCCAGACCTGACCGCGATCTACGTCCCCATCGACCGTTGCGTCCGTGGTGGCCCGGGACGCGGGCTTCGGCTTCGACCTCGCCGGTCCGGCCGCGGAGGTTGTCCTCGCGGTCATGAGAAATGAGGAGGGGTGTCCCAGTACCCCTTTCTATTGAATTCACGACCCCACCAGACCCGTTTGGGTAGGCTTCCCGTTACAAATTACAAGGCGGCGCCCCGTAGGCCGACATCCCTGCTCGTCGTCCCAACGAGCCGAACCTGGGAACAGTAATCTCAGTTAACTGGGCGCCGGCCCGCGGTGTCCTGACGCTCGCGGCGCACTTTGGCCGCGGTACACTCGTTCCGACCGCCGTGGCGGATGATGAACCCTGCGTACGAAACCACACCGGCCCGAGGAAGCATGCGCGTTCGACGACTCACGATCCGAAACTTTCGCGGGATCGCATCAGGCGTCATCGATTTCCCCGGTCACACTCTGCTCGTGGGCGGAAACAACGCTGGGAAGTCAACGATCTGCGAAGCACTCGATCTCGTGCTCGGGCCGGAGCGGCTGTACCGCAAACCAGTCGTAGACGAGCACGACTTCTTCGACGGCCGATACATCAGTCCCGACGGGGCTCCCGTTCAGATTCGGATCGACGTTGTGTTGTTGGGAGTCGGCGACGAAGCCGAGCGGCGTTTCAACTCGCATCTGCGACGCTGGAACGAGGCGACGGAATCGTTTGTGGACGATACAGCGGAGGGTCCCGAAGCCGCGGACGCGCCGGATACGATGTGGGCTCTTCCGGTTACATTCGTCGGTCAGTACGACCGAGAAGAGGACGATTTCGCAGGAAACACGTTTTTCGCTCACCCCAAGCCTGAGGCCGCAGATCTCGACGACGCAGAGGAGGAGATAGGAGCGGGGCTTGAAAAGTTCACCCGCGAGCACAAGCGCTTGTGCGGGTTCGTGTTCCTCCGCGCCCTACGAACCGGTAGCCGAGCCCTGAGCCTAGAGCGTGGATCGCTCCTCGACACCGTCCTTCGGCTCTCCGACGATGGCGTTTCCGCGATGTGGGCCGACACGCTCGAGAGGCTCCGCACGTTTACTCCCGGGATTGGTGAGATCACACAACTCCAGAGGATCCGAACGGAGATCGAATCGCGGATGGCCCGGTTCGTCCCGCTTGCTTCATCCGGGAGTGCGTCCGCGTTTTTCCCATCGGACCTCACCCGCGGGAACTTGCGTGAGGTCGTGCGACTATTCATCTCGGCGGAGCCGACAGGCTACCTCGCCCCTTTTCAGCGCCTCGGCACGGGATCGGTCAACCTGCTGGTGTTCGCGCTCCTGACGTTCATCGCGGACCTCAAGAGCCAGAACTCCGTCATCTTCGCCATGGAAGAGCCGGAGATCGCGCTCCCTCCCCACACTCAGAGGCGAGTGACGCGTTTCGTGTTGACCGAGATGGGCCAGGCGATCGTCACGTCGCACTCACCGTATGTGATCGAGCAATTCGAGCCAGAGAATATCGTCATTCTCAACAGGGATCTGCGCACCCACTCGCTGGCCGGGCGTCCCATCGACACCACGGAGACCAAACCCAAGGCGTTCAAGTCCGAGCGCCGCCAGTTCGCCGAAGCGGTGCTCGCGCGCGGAGTCCTGGTTGTGGAGGGCTCGACTGAACTTGGCGTGTTTGCGGCCGCTTCTTCAGTCATGGAACGGGAGCTTGGCCCGGAGACCTACTGGGATCTGGACATGGCGGGCGTGACCGTATTCGACGCGCGCAGCGACAGCGCCGTTCCGAAGTACGGGCCGATGTTCAAGGCCCTCGGGAAGCTTGCGTATACATTCTTCGACCACCAGTCAAAACCCCTGAGCGACGACGTGCAGAAGAAGCTCGCGCACTACGACAAGACCTGGGAGTCGCCTTACGCGGGCATCGAGGTGTTACTCGTCACCGAGATGCCGGCGGCAACCCTCCGCGCCTTCCTGAAGCTAGCTTCGACGACGCTGAGCAACTATCCGATCGAATGCGGAGAGCCGAGCGAGGGAATGGCGGACGGCGACATCCGCGCGCTCGCGCAGAAGGTTCTGGAGCACCGGAAGGGCGATGCGCACGGGTATGCCGCCATGCTAGTAGCGGGCGCGTCGCGAGTCGAGGATCTGCCGCTGACGATTCGGACCATCTTGGAAACGATCAACGCCGCGGCTGGCCCCAAGAGCGCCCAAGCAGCTGCGGGATCGGGCGGCGGTGGCACGGGGACCCCCCGAGCAGCACCACCGGGTCCCCCGGTGGGCGCGGCGTAGTGACATGGGCGCGCAGCTCCAGATCACCCTGTGCCCTATCCGGGACGCGATCTTGCGCGTCGATGGGCACCTTCTTGTGAAGGGGGGACCCGGGTCGGGTAAGACGACGATCGCACTACTCAAGGCGCGAGCCCGGATGACGGCCCTCGGGCCCGGCCAGGAGGTACTGTTCCTTAGCTTCTCCCGCGCCGCGGTGCGCCAAGTTCTTTCTCGGTGCAAGCAATTGCTGAAGCCGCAGGAACGCGCCCTCCTCAGCGTGAAGACGTACCACGCATTCTGCATGGAGGTTCTGCGCTCGCACGGACGACTGCTGAGTGGCAAGACGCCACGCTTTCTCGCGCCAGATGAAGAGCGGCTCGCGAAGTCCGAATTCAACGGCGACTGGGACAGCGAGCTCCGGCGGCGCGCACTGACGGAAGGCATATTCTCGTTCGACTTGTTTGCCCCGGCGGTGGCGGACCTGTTCGCTCGCTCACGCGCTGTGAGAACACTGTACGCCAATAAGTACCCGCTGATTGTTGTCGATGAGTTCCAGGACACGGATGACGACCAGTGGCGCCTCGTGCGCGCGCTGGCGGCAGACGCGACGATATTCGCGCTCGCTGATCCTGAGCAGCGCATCTTCGACTACCGGCCGAGGGTAAGCGCGACGCGCGTCGACGAATTCCGAGCAGCGCTGGCGCCTACCGAGTTCGACCTCGCTGCCGACAATCACCGGAGCCCAGGATCGGGGATCCTGCACTTCGCGGACGCGGTGCTCCACCGCCGGCCACTGCCCGAAACGAAGGACGTCGTTCACGTTGCCTACGCGGGCAAGGCTTTCCCCAGCATGGTTCATGCGGGCGTTGTGTGGACGTTCGGGCAGTTGCGCAAGCGCGGCGTCGAGGACCCTTCGGTCGCCGTGCTGTGCAGGACGAATCATCTCGTCGCGCAAGTGTCAGGGATTCTAAACGAAGAGCATACGTTCAAGGAGTGCCCGCTGCGCCCGATCCCTCACGACGTGCTGTGGGATGCGGACCTCGTTGCAGCCTCCGCGCGCGTGGTCGCCTCGATCATCGAATGGCCCGCAGCAGACATGCACTCCGCCGTTGCAGAGACGTTAGGTCTGATCGCGCACTACTTCCGGTTGAAGAACGCGGAGCGGCCCTCGGAAGCGGCTGCGAAGGAAGTCCGGAAAATGCGTGATGCTTGTGATGCGGTCCGTAGTGGCAACCGACCCGCGATCAAGGCGGGCAAGGCGCTATTGGACGTCTTCCCATCCGTGTCATTCACGGGTAGCGTCGTCGAGGACTGGAAGAGAGCGCGACAGGCGCTGGGCGAGATCAGCACTCTCGCGGAGCTCCACAAGGAGGCGAAGTTGGTCCGCCTCTTCCGAGCCACTGACGCCATCGGAGAGGGTCTTGGCGGGCTTTGGCTTGCGCAAGGCACATACCGAGGCGCGGCCAACCTCGTGAAGCGCGTCCTCGATGAGCAGAGGCTGATAGGAGCGGAACGCGACCATCGCGGCTGCACTCTAATGAACATGCACAAGTCGAAGGGGAAAGAATTCGACGGCGTTGTGTTGATCGAAGGCTCGTATTCCGGCGTCTTCCTCGACTCGCGCGAAGAGCCGCCACACATAAAGAGCCGCCGCCTTCTGCGGGTTGCGATCACTCGCGCTCGCAATCTTGTAACTATTATCCGTCCGTCGGACGCTGTGCGCCTCAGCGCGTGACTGCTCACCGAGCGCGATGTGCCAATCCGGATCTGTCTCGGGGAGGCCTAGACGGGCGCCGTGCAGCGGATACGCAGGTGACGGGCTGAAAATTGCAGGAAGCCGATACCGGTGCGCGTAACCTTAGAGTAAAGTTCTGTAGGCTCGGGGCTGGAACCCCCAGATGTGCGGGAAGGCCGGATCAATCAGCGGGAAACGGTATGAGATGCAACTGGGGCGAGCCGAGAACGGAAGGGAGTGCACGGACAGTGGGAACGCGGAACCACTCGACGAAGCCGTCGAGGGCCTTTGTTCGGTACTCGGCGATCGCGGCGGCGACCGTGAATGCCCGACTCCTGAATGCCGCCCCGGACATCGCCGCATCCGGCATGAGCGAAAGCTTCCCCCAGCTGAGCGATCGCATCGTTCTGGGGAGAACGGTCTACATCGGCTGGGAATGGACGAAGACGGACCCGGATCGCGACGAGGCGAGGATGGCCCTCGCCCTCGTCGATGAACTTAAGCGGATCATCAACCAACATTGAGGAGCCTCATGACCTTCCAGAGAGAGCAGCGGGAGCACCAGGGCCTTCTTCTTACGGGGGGCCGGCTCTTTAGCGCCGCCGCGGCGACGCGCGACGACGACCACTCGCGCAGAAACTCACACCTCCTCGCGCTAGGATTCTTTAGCGGCGGTCGGTTTGAGATCCACCTGGCGGCGGTGTGGAGATCCACTTTGACGACTTGACCGCCGCGAGGCCAGCGGCGGCGGTACTGGCAGTGCCCGTCCCTTTTGGGCGACGGTTTGGGGATGGGCAGCAAGGACAGACGGCGCAGGCGGTGCCGCGAGTGCCGGAAGTGGTACCGCCCGCATCCATCGGTAGCGAAGACGCAGAAGACGTGTTCGGCGGAGTGCCGCTCGCGGCGGCGTTTACGGCAGGCGAAGGCACGCCGCGATGAGGCACCCGAGGAGTTCCGGACCGCCGAGCGCGAGCGCCAGAGGCGATCGCGAGCACAGCGGAGATCGGCCGCAGGATCAGGCGCCGGGCCACCGGTGTCACGCGCCGGCCTGAGCGTGCAAGTGGTCTCCGGCATTGAGGAAATCATCGAGAAATTGGGACACGCCGACCGGTTGTCACGCGCCGGGCTACGCCGTCGGATCCGTCGTCTTTTCGCTGAGACGACGGCATTTGCGCAGGCGGCGGTTGGGACATGAAGTAGCTCTGTCACGCGCCGGGCTCGGTCGAGATTCGCCAGGCGCGATGCGGGGATGAGCGGGTTCTGGTGGGACACCGTCACGTGCCGGTCTGGTCAGAAGCGAGCCAAGGGGTGCAGGGTGGCGGGCCGTGAAGAGTGTGGAGACATCGGCGTTCGCGGTGGCGCCGGGTGAGCTTGGGGAGGCGCTCTCGGCGGTACGGCTGTGCTCGCCGCAGGCGCAGCACGAGATGCAGCTGTCGCTCGCGAGGCTGGGGCAGCTCACGCCGGTGCAGGTGTACCGCGCCGATGATGGCCTCGAGGTCTTCGACGGCTTCAAGCGCGTGCGCGCAGCCCGCGAGCTCGCTTGGCCGACGGTACGAGCGGAGGAGCACGCGCTCGATGCGGCCGCCGCCAAGGTGAGGCTGTGGCGCTGCAACGCAGGGGTGGGATTGTCGGAGCTTGAGGAAGCGTGGCTGGTGCGATCGCTCTATCGGGCCGATAGGCTGAGTCAACCGCAGATCGCCATCCTTCTCCATCGGCACAAGAGCTGGGTCTGTCGGCGGCTGGCGCTGGCGGAAGATCTGTCGGACGAGCTCACCGCGAGCGTACGCCTCGGTTTGCTGTCGGCCACCGCAGCCCGGGAGCTGGTCCGGTTGCCGCGCGGCAACCAGGATGCGGTGGGACAGGTCGTAGCCCGCCAGGGTCTTACGACTCGGCAGATTGCGCGGTTGGTGGAGTCCCTACTGGCGGCGCCCGAGGAAGAGTGGGGGGCGCTGCTCGAGCAGGTCTCGCACGCGCCGCTGGCGCGGCCCGAGCGCAAGGCCGCGACGCGCACTCCGGGCGAGCAGCTGGTTTGCGATGCCTGGGCGATGAAGCGTCTTGCGACGCGCATGCAGGCCCGGCTGCTGGAGCGCTCACTCGAGAGCCTGGGCGAGCCAGTCTGCTCGGTGGCCGGCCGGGAGCTCACGGAATTGCGCGGGGTGCTCGTGTCTCTCACCGCGACGCTCGGCATGCGCCTCGGCGCTCAAGGATCGTGCGATGTCGCCACCGCCTGACGAGAGACTCGTCCAGCAAGTGGTGCAGCTCGTGAAGGAGGGTTTGAAGCGACGAGCCATTGCGAGAGCGCTCAAGCTTAGCCGCAACACCATTCGTGAGATCGTCGAGGAGCACGATCGAGCTCGCGAGGAGCCGCACACCGCGCTCTCGGTGAGGCAAAGCCCGCCGCGAGCTTCCAAACTCGACCCCTTCAGGAGGCGAATCGAGGAGCTCCTCGAGACTTACAAGAACATCACGGCGCAACGGGTCTTCGAGATCCTGCGCGACGAGGAGGGCTTCACCGGCCAGTACAGCATCGTCAAGGAGGTGGTGCGCAAGATGCGGCCGAGGTCACCCCGGCCGAGCCTGGAGACGCCACCTCGTGTGCCTGGGGACATGGCCGAGTGCGACTGGTCCGAGTACCCGGTGAGCTTCACGCACGCGGCACCGATGCGGTTGCAGGCCTTTGGCTACGCGCTTCGCTATTCGACCCGCAAGTATTACGGGTTTCAGGAAGGCAACGGGCTGCATCCGCTCATGGACGAGCACGTGCACGCCTTCGAGCGTTTCCAGGGGGCGGCGCGCCGGTGCACCTACGACAGCCAGAAACCGGTGGTGCTGCGCTGGGAGGGGCACCAGCCCATCTTCAATCCCCGCTTCATCGACTTCGCCACCTATTACGAATTCGCCACCGTGGCGGTCCGCCACGCGCCCAACCGAAAGCCCAGGGTGGAGCGGAGTTTCTACGAGCTCACTCTCAGCTTCTTTCGGGGCCGCACCTTCCGTGACTTCCAGGATCTCAAGGCCCAGCTCATCCACTGGATGGACACCATTGCCGACCTGCGCCCCTTGAAGCGCATGAAGCGACGCACACGTATGGAGCTCTTCGCCGAGGAGCAGCCGCTCCTCCGTCCGCTGCCGCGCCACCCCTACGACACGGCGAGGGTGCTCTACAAACTATGCGACATCGAGGGCTTCATCGCCTGGGAGGGAAACTGGTACAGCCTCCCCTACGAGTACGTCACCGAGATCCTGCCGGTGCGGGTCACGGAGAACGAGCTCTTCGTCTACAGGACCGACCTTACCCTCGTCGCGCGGCATGCGCTGAAGCCCCGAGGCGCGCAGGAGCAATCGATCCTCCCCGGACACCGCCCCCGCCACGCTGACTACGGCCCCGATCTCGATCAGTTGCGCGCCACCTTCGACGGGTTCGGAGAACCGGCCAACGCCTTCCTGGCCGCTCTCGAAAAACGCGAGCCTCGGTCGGCCGGCTATCACGCCCGAAAGATCCTCGCTCTGCGCGACGGCTACGACACCGCGGACCTGCTCTTGGCCCTGGCGCATGCCCTGGAGTACGGCGCGCTGGAGCACACGGCGGTCGAGCGAATCCTTGCCGCCCGCGCCGATCGCCGGCGGCTGGACGAGTACGTCGCATCTGACACGGCCAAGAAACTGGGCGCCCAGCACGGCCCCGAACCGCGCGACCTCGCAGAGTACGACGCGCTCCCCTGTCGAGGCGCCGCCTCCCCGGCCGCAGGAGAACCGCCATGTCCAAGCGAAACGGCCCAGCCCTCAGGGGCCCGGCCACCGAAACCCGAGAGCGGATCGAGCAACACCTCGAACGGCTCGGAGTAAAGGGGCTCGACATCGAAGCGCACCTCGCCTGGGTGAAGGAGACGAAGGCAAGCGACCGCGAAGCAGCCGAACGGCTGCTCGCTCAGGCAGCTGCCATCAAACGGGAGCGCAGCGTCGAGTGGCGCATCAAGGGAAGCGGGCTCAAGGTCCGCAAGACCATGGCCAGCTTCGACTGGGCCTTCCAGCCGAAGCTCGACCGCCGTGCCGTCGAGGATCTCTTCAACCTCGCCTTCATCGAGCGCCGCGAGGACCTCATCATCACCGGGAAGACTGGGACTGGAAAGAGTCACATCTTGCTCGCCCTGGCGCTTCGCGCGTGCGAGCAGGAGTGGATAGCCCGCTACACCCGCTGCGTGGATCTCATCGACGATATCTACGCCGGCCTCGCCGACGGCTCCTATGAGCGGCGGGTGAAGAAGTGGTGCCGGTCTTCCCTGCTTGTGATTGATGATGTCGGCCTCGGCCAGCTGAAGCGTCGCGGGGACGAGCCCACCGCCGCTCACCTCCTCTTTACGCTCCTCGATCGCCGCCACGCCAACGTCGCCACCGCGCTCAGCTCCAACATCAAGCTCTCCGCCTGGGGCAAGTACCTAGGTGACGCCATCCTCGCCGGCTCCGTCCTCGACCGTCTCGCAGAGTCCTCCATCCGCATCGACATCGACGGGCCAAGTTACCGGCAGCACCTTGCTCATCAACGGGCCAAGGAGCAGGGGCGTACCCTCCCGTCGGAGGATGAACCGTGACCCACAAAGCCAGCCCCTGGCTCAAGCTACAGCTCCCTCCGCTGGACGGCGCGACCGCGGCCTGGATCCTCGACCTCTGCGGCCTCCTTCAACGGGCCATCTGGCTCGCTTACGGCGACCAGATCGAAACGCACTGGCAGACGACCGAACCCGAACAGCCCGTCTACGGTCCTGCGAAGCCGCACCCCACCAGGAAGCGCTGACCCGCCACCGCCCCGTCCCAAAGCCAACGAGCCCACTCGCCTTACGGGCGGGTGAGAGTCGCTCGCGCCTCCACCAAGGCCAGATCCTGCAACCAAGAATGGATCACCGAAACCGCCGTAAGTGGATCACTTCCTGACCGCCGCCGAAGCTAGGATTCGAGGAGGAGAACCTGTACCCGCTCCTGCGTGGGCCAGGTGGCGCAATCGATTACTTCGGAGAGCGCGGGATCCCCTGGCATCGGACAGGGAGAAGCGGAGACCGCTCGCCGGTTGCCTCTTCGCGAGGGTTTCCCACGCGCAACCTCGCTAGCTCACAGGTCGCCTGCGCCAACTTCCTTTTGCCCCTCGAGGCGCACGGAGGCGCCCTAACGGCGGCGCTCGGGACTGTGGACGCTGATGTCGAGGAGGTCCTCCCGATCGAACACCAAGGGCGCGCGTCCCACGTGGAGCTCGAATGGGTCGGTGCGGAGCGCGCGCTCGAGCCCGGGCCGTACAAGCGGGGCGCAAACCGGACGAGCGCAGACGCGTTGGTGCTCGCACGCATCCCGGGCGGTCGTCGGGCATACCTCCTCGAATGGAAGTACGTTGAGGAAGGTGAGGACGAGGACAAAGGCGAGGGGGCCTCCGGCGACACGCGGCGCGAACGTTACGGAGCGCTCTTCCGCGAAAGCGGCCTCTTCCGAATCGACCTAGACGACGCGCTCCACGAACCTGTGTACCAGCTTATGCGCTTCCTCCTGCTCGGCTATCGGATGAAGCGGGAGCGGGAGCTTGGCGTCACCGACTTCCGGGTCGTCGTCGTCTGTCCGACCGCCAACGAGACATTCCGATATTGCGCTCCGGCGGGATGGCCCCCAGGGAAGGCGCTCGACACACTTGAACGGACGATGAAGGAACGCGTTTTAAATGATGCGAGCGCATTCGCGATGACTTCGCAGCGAGTTTTCCTAGACGCGATCCGGGGCGCGGGAATCGCGGCGCTGGAGCCGTGGGTCCGGTACCATGAGGAGCGCTACCGGTGGTGAGGCGAGGTCCTTTGCGCGAAGGGCTACCCTCACCTTGCGACCAACGGATCTCCTGCTCAGCCGTGAAGCGTAGCCCCGCGCTTACGCTGCCCGCAGGAGCGAGCCCGAGCTCTTCGAGCGTCCGGGCGTCCACCTATTCCTTGGGGCGCGGGTACTGGTATTGAGCTGGAAGCTTGATGCGCTCGAGCTTCATCCGGATTTCGCGAGCTTCTTCCGGCGTTTCCGCGTGAATCACCCGCAAGCACCTCTGCAACCGGCCAACATGGGCCAGCGTGGACCCGATGAGGAACAGCGGTTCACTCGCGTGAACGTACTCGGCCGCCCGCGTGATGAGCTCCGCTGACGATAGGCTCACGGTGATCGAAACGCGCACGCCGGTGGGCTCTTCTCCGCGCTCCGGCATGTACGGCCAGGAAGTCGCCAGCGGTCGCGGCGTCCCCACGCTCCAGCGAATCCCGAGCCGGCCCGCCTCTATGAGAGCGGCCTCCTGCACGAGCTGCGACCGCTCCATGCCGTTCAGGGCCGCACATGCCCGATCGATGATCGAATCCTCGCGGGGGTACAGCCGGAGGGTCTTTAGTCGAAACGATTTGCCGAGCATTACGCGAGCTCCCCAGCGCCGCCTGCGCACCTACCGTTGTACCGCTTCACCGTAAAGCCGCCGCCTCGTTCACGTAGACGACGAACGACGTTCCCGCCGGGACCTCCGTGTCCAGCACCCGTAGCCCGACGTGCTGCCCCTCCCCCACTGCGAGCCCGCTGAACAACAAGCGCCGGTCCGTCGTCCTGATGGCATCGCAGGACAGAGGCACCCGCCCCTCACTGCTCGCCCTGGACCTACAGGCAACCGTGCTTCCCCGCGGTACGACCACGAGGCCCTCGCTTGCCACGTCGTCCGTCACCACCGCTTCCACATCGCTCGGACGCTCCGCATCTATGGCACGGACCAGCTTCGCGGGGACGAGCGTCCCTCGCCCGAGCGTCAAGCTCGCATTCGCGACGCTGCGACGATCCGCGAATTCCGTCTCGCTGCTTCCCGTTTCGACACTTGCTCGTCGCTCACGAATGGCTTCTTCGACCGGTGCGGCAGCGACCTTCGGCGTCACTGCTCCTCGAGCGCTCCTGGGTCGAACCACCGGGCCATCGATGATCGGGATCTTCTTCTCGCGCGCCCCAGGCTGCGTTCCTACTGCCGCCACCAATTCGGCGCGGCCAGTCTGCGTAACTGGCGCGTCCCTCTTGCTTTCTAGCACCGGAACGACGGCGGCCACGGGAACCGCCCCACCATGCTCACCGAGGTCGCTCCGCTTCGCCAGTACCCGCCCCGTCACTAGAGTGCCTGCGACCACGATCCCGGCGCCGAGCGCCGAGAGCATGAGGACAGCTCTTCTCCTGCGCGAGCCGTCTTCCCGTCCCAAGGCTACGGACGGTCGCGCGTCCTCATCCTCGGCAGCCAAGGAACTCGCCGACGCGTCGCCGGGCTCCGCCTCGGCGGACACGTTCCCGAAAGCGCCAAGCGCACGCACCTCCGCGGCGCAGTCGCTCGTCCAAAACGTTGCCCCCGCCCGAGCGGAGTAGCTTCGGAGAGCCCTCGAAAACTCCGCCCCGTCCTGGAACCGGTCCCCCGGTTTCTTTGCCAGCGCCCGCTCGCAAATCTCCGACAAGCGCGCCGGGAGTCCCTGTGTGACCGCCCTCACGTCCGCCGTGGCACAGTCGCCGATCTTCCGAATCGTCCCAAGATCGCTCCCCGCTTCGAATACTCGCTTGCCAGTGAGCAACTCGACGAGGATAACCCCCAGCGAGAAGAGATCCGAACGCGCGTCCGTGGCTTCGCTCGACGCCTGCTCCGGACTAAAATACGCGTACGTCCCCTTCAGCGTCCCAGTCTCCGTACGATCGCGTCCCTCGATTCGGGCGTGGGCAATTCCGAAATCCAGTAGCTTCACCGCACCGCTCCTCGCGACCATCACATTCGCCGGCTTGATATCGCGGTGCACGATCCCGAGCGGTTGCCCATCGGGGCCCGAGAGGCCATGGGCGTAGTGAAGCCCCTCCGCGACACTCGCCACCACATGGCAGCAGAATCCCTCGCTGAGCTGCCGCCGCTCGCGCCTCGCGGCCCGCAAGATGGCCTTCGCAGTGACTCCGTCGACGTACTCCAGGACCAGGTAGTACTGATCTCCGACCTGGGCCAGGTCATAGGCCTCGGCGATGTTCGGATGGCGCAGGCGACTCGCAAGCTTCGCCTCGTAGAGAAACGCCTTGCGAACGCCCTCGTCGGCCTCGAGGCCGGCTGCGATGCACTTCAGTGCCACCTCTCGATCGAAACCCTCGGCGCCTAGACGTCGCGCCAGGAACACCTCTCCCATCCCTCCCCTGCCGAGCGATCGCACGACCTCGTAGCGCACGCCCTCGCGCCCGAGCTCGAGCGTTTCCCCAATTCCTACCTGCTCGCCCTGCGTCCTTTTCGGTGCAGCGATCCTGGCCCCTCCCTCACTCGGATGGTCGGAGACCACCCCGGAGTACTCGCTCGACACCCCATCTCGCGCCTCGGAGGCCATGCCAGTCTTAGAACTCCAATCCCGTGACGGTCACCGCCCGACGCTTGCCTGCACTCTCGGACACCGTGAGCTCATAGGCTCCGCTCGAGCTGTCGCCGTCCGGAAGCCGCAAGGCCACGACGCCGCTCGATACCTTCTGGAACTCCACCGTCTTCTCGGAGAGGTACTCACGCTTGTTCGCACCCTTGTTCACCACCACCGAGCCGATCTCGACGGGGGCGCGTGCGCGGTTCTCGACGGTGAACGAGATGATCACCTCGCGCCCGAAGTAACACATCTCCGTCACTTCCAGTACGATATCGTCGTTCCGGGCGCGAGCCCCCTTCCGCGAGCAATGATGCGGCTCGGCGAATGCCTGGAGGAACCTCCCGCTCACGGCCGCCTCTATCTTCGCGGCCGCCTCGGCCTCGAGCTTTGCCTTCTCGACCCGCAGGTACTCGCTCTCGGCTGTCCGATTCGGATAGACGAAGATCACCCGCGTGTCCGCCTTGGCGCGTTCCACGCGCTCTACGTACAAGGTCAGCGTGGCGTGTTCGAGCCGCACGAGTACGCTCGTCGCCTCGTCCTCCCCGGGTCTCATCCGCCGCGCGGTGCTGCTCGGCCTGATGGTGAGATACCTCCCCTGTCCCACCGCATCGAGCCGGAAGAGCCCGTCGTCGTCCGCGTCCTTTCCACTGCTGCAGTCTCCGCAGGCGGGGGCTCCCAGCATGTCCTCCGGGAATTCCACCGTCGTGAGAAGGTTCCGGGCCGTCCGGATGTGGAAGACCTTCCCGACGTTCTTTTCGTCGAGCACGATCTGACGCGCCTCCTGTACGGAAGGCGCACCTTCCGTCGCTGTCTCCTTCGCACGGCCGGCCGACGCCGCTGTCGCGAGAGCAATCGCCAACGCTGCCTCCACGAGCGTCACGACACGTGCCATCTCCAGATCTCCCTACGCGAGCAGCGCAGCCTTTGGCATTACAAGGCATAGCTTAGCATGCCGAAGGCGCGCCAAGCCTCGCATAATGCCACGAGCCGTCGTGGGCGGGCTTGCCCCTTGCCATGGGGGCCCGGGCTTTGCGCGGACGCAGGCCTCGAGCGAATAGCGCCGTCACCTCCGGTTCCGGAGCATTAGCGGCGGCATCTCGCCGCCCCGCTTTGAGGCGGCGGCGCGTTGCCGCTGCCACATCCGGGAAAGGGCGCGTATTCCTCCGGTCCGACCTGGTCTAGCCTGCTTGCCCCGCCCAAAGCCTGCCGGCGGACGTTCCGGTCGTAGAAACGGCGACGACCGAACATCTCACCGCGGAGTTCTCCGAGGGAATCCCGGAGGAACAACCCCTGATCCCTTGGCTTGCCGACCCCTTTGGCCGGCGAGCCACGCCAACGCGCTCCGGGGCTCTCCCTCCCCGGGGCGCGTTGGCATCTTGATCCCGGCTGCAGTGCCCCTCGACGCTCGCCCCGAGCGTTCACGCCGCTCCTCTTGGCCAGGCCCCGCGCCGCCCCCTCGCTCGCGAGGCGGCGCTGGGCCGCCAGGAGGAAGCGTGAAGACCCGTCAGCGGGCAACACCCACGAACGCCACTGCTCTCACCCATCCCGAACTGGGCCGCCTTACCCGGCGCCGTCGTCGCCGCCGAGGTGCGCGTACGTCCGTTCTCCGCCCTCGCCGGCCATCACGCGTCGTCGTACCAACCGGACGGACATTCCCGGCGGTCGGACCATTCCTAACGCGGGCCTCGTTCGCTCCCGAAGACTTCGTCCATTCGGCCGCCCCGCTCATCTGCGAGCTCGCCCCGATGGCGGATGCGGAGCTCGGTGAGGAGCCGTTCCCCGTATTTCCGTGGATTCTGGCGGACCTTCACGGGGACCTCGAGTAAACCGCGTTGCTCTCCGTTCGTCGCGGCGGCACCGGCCGCCTGCTCTAGGGCGCGGCGGCGCGGTGCCGCACGCTCACAGCGGAGGTCCTCGATGCCAGCCGAATCACCTTCTCCCGTACCGAACGCCCACGAGCGCCTGCACCAGCATGGCGCCCGCGCGCTTTCGGATTCCGAACTCCTCACCGTCCTCCTCGGGCCGGCGAGTGGATCGAACTCGACCCGCGAAGCTGCGGTCCGCCTACTAGATGCAGCTGCTCTTTCGGAGATTGCCTGGGCATCCACCGACGAGCTCATGCAGCATCAGGGAATCGGCCCGGCGAGAGCTGCCGCCATCAGCGCGGCCTTCGAGCTCGGCCGGCGTGGCGCCTGGTCCCCTCCCAAGCGAGGCGAGCGCATCCTCGATCCGTCGCGGGCTTACGAGCTCATGCGCCACGTGGCGCACGCGGAACGAGAGGAGTTCCACACAATTCTAACCGACGTCCGCGGAAGGCTCATAAAAACCGCGAAGGTCTCGGAGGGGTCGTTGACCCAATGTCCCGTATCTCCTCGCGACGTCCTTCGAGAGGCCGTGCGGATCGCCGCTCACGGCCTGATCATGATTCATAATCATCCATCGAATGATGTAACTCCAAGTGACGATGACTTTCGGCTGACCGAGCGCCTCTGCGCCGCCGCCGACCTGGTCGGTGTCGTCGCCCGGGACCACCTCATCGTCGCCGCGTCCGGATATTTTAGCTTCGTCGAGGCCGGCAAATGGCCCCGGTAATCATCTACGGTCTCCTTCAGCGCGAGCCCGCGCGCCAGCGGACGTGGCTAAGTTTCGATCCAGCCCCACCAGCGGAGATTCGCCGACAGCTCAGGCTCACCGGCTGGTCCTTCCGGGATCCCGGGCGGGGCTGGTTCTACCCGTCTCTCAGGCCGCCGCTTCCTCGCGGCGTGACCTTCGGCGAGGGGCGCGAGTGCCACTATTCCTCGCCGTGCCCGAACAGCCCCGTAGAAGTTCTCCAGATCTTGCGTCGGGCTCTCCAAGTGGCGCGGCGTGCAAGACGCTCCCTGCCACATCCCGAGCCAGGCCCCCGCCGATGAGCCTGACACGCGGAGCACCGCCCCAAACTTAGTCAGCCAGGGTGCAAGCCGGCGAAGGCCGCGAGCTGGACGCGAGGACACCGGCTTCCCGAGCCCACCTCCCCCAGTTCCGGTCCGACCCTTGCAGCCCTGGCCTCCTGGCTCTTGGGAGTTCAAGTCCTCTGCGGTTTTGCCTTTGCTCTCCCGGGACCGCGCTCGCGGGTGGCCTACCAGCCGCCGCGGCCGAGGCGACACCTGCGCCATCTCCCATACAGCTTCGCTGGCACAGCTGCCGCCGTGAAGCCTCGTCCGCGGCAAACCGGCCACCGCTCGCGCTCGATGTGCTGGCACCGGCCGCTCCTACCAAGGGCGAGAGCGGCAACGGATGCCGCACAAACCCAAAGGGAGAGACGTCATGGCAACCAGCACGAACTCCACCACCTTCGTCGTCAAGAAGGTCAAGCCAGGCCGCAAGGAGGGGGACAAGTCCTTCTATATGGAGGTCGGCCGCCTCGTGATGCGGGACGGCGACAAGGGCGTCAACGGCACCCTGTTCCTCCACATGTTCGACGGGCAGTACGCCGTCTTCCCCGTCGAGAAGAAGGACGAGAACGGCGGCCAGGAGTAACCAGTTCCCGGGGGCGGCCTCCCGAGGCCGCCCCCACCCGGCTGCCCAACCAGGCGATCGCGGAGGCGACTCCTTCGTCGCTGACGGAAAGGAGATCGCGGAGAAGCGCCTCCGGGAGTCGCGCCAAGAACGAGCCGCGACCCAGGTAGTCGCTGGCAGGGTGAATCGATCCATTCCTTTAGCCCGGTGCCGATGGATTGGGGTTCATCACGGTAGGCACGCGCCAGGGCGCGAAGAGGCACTCGCTGGTGAGCGTGTGCTCGAGGCGCCATTTCTCCTCCGGATGTGCTTTCTTGCCCTCGGATTCGCCGCGCTTTGCCACTCGGGATCCGGGCAACCACGAGGGGGCGCGCTGAGAAAGAAAGGTACCGGGCCATGAAGGTCGTCGCGTTCAACGGTAGCCCCCGCACGAACGGCAACACCGCCATCCTGCTTTCCCACGTCCTCCGAGAGCTGGAGCACGAAGGCATCACCACCGAGCTCGTTCAGCTGGCTGGGAAGGACATTCGCGGCTGCACGGGCTGCCGCAAGTGCAGGGGCCTGCAAAACCAGCATTGCTCTCGCGACGACGACGCCATCAATGGCTTCATCGACCAGATGCTCTCCGCAGACGGCATCCTGCTCGGGTCTCCCACCTACTTCAGCGACGTGTCCACCGCGATGAAGGCGCTCATCGAACGATGCGGCTTCGTCGCGAAGCAGAACGGTGACATGTTCAGGCGCAAGGTCGGCGCCGCCGTCGTCGCGGTCCGACGCGCAGGTTCCACCCATGCCTTCGACACCATGAATCATTTCTTCACGATAAGTCAGATGATTGTCCCCGGCGCTTCTTACTGGAACGTGGGCGTTGGCCTCGAGGAAGGCGACGTGGAGAAGGACCAGGAAGGCATCAAGACGATGAGGGTGCTGGGCGAGAACATGGCCTGGCTTCTCAAGAAACTCGCCTGACGATGGCGACGGCAGCGGAGCAGGCGAACCCTCTATCCATCGCGCGGAGCGGCCCGCTCCTGTTCCTGCTCGTTGCCGTGCTCGGTTGCTCCGCCCCGCGGAAAGAGTCAGCGGTGTCATTCGCCATCGTCCACGACCAGGCGACCGTCTACATTTACCGGCCTTCGCGTTTCCGGCCGATGTCTCAGTGCTCCGTTTCCGTGGATGGACGCTGGTTGCACGACCTCCCGATGCAAAGCTACGCCAGGATCCTCGTGAAGCCTGGTGAACACACCGTCCTCACTCGCTGGAGCGACGGCGCGGTATCCCAGATCGATTTCCTGGCCGAGCCTGGAAGGAACTACTTCTTCAAGATCGGTATAGACAGGGCGCGGATCGATCAGGCCGGCATCACGATCTCGCGAGAAGACGAGTCGAAGGGCGAACAAGAGGTCCGTTCTTGTGATCCCGCGGTGCGAGTTCGGGAGTAACAGCTCGCACCGAGCAGCACCGCAGCTTCTCGTCAGATCTCCATCTACCCAGGGTGAGTGATGGTGCCGTGACCGCTCCGGTGCGCTGGGGCTCGGCACCGAGCTTCCTCCGCGGCGATGCGCGAGGCGTTCCTGGTCGGGCTGTCGTTGGCCGTTACTCTCTTTGCACCGTCTCCCCCGGGCGCGCTCCGCACCGGGGCGGGCAGCATCGCCGCCCTCCGCGCCGCCCGCGCCATCTCGCATGAAGCCTCGCTGGCACGGCCGGCGCCTGAAAGCGTCGGGGGCGATCCGCCCCAACGCTCTGCGCTTGTGAGCAACACCGGCCGCTCCACATGAGGCGAGAGCGGCGCGGTGCCGCTCACCACGGGAGACGCCACGATGCAGAGAAACGTCCACAAGAACCCGAAGCCGCCGAAGAGCTACAGCCTCTACCGCCCCGTCCGCACCGCGGCCCCGCTCGCCTGCCGCCGCTGCGGAGCCCACTGCGACTGCACCGAGGACGAGATCGATGCCGGAGGCCCCGCGTAGCTCGCCCCTACCGGATTCCGAACGCCCTCCTACACCGGGGGCTTTCGGCGCGTTCCCACCTGCCGGACCTCCCACATCTGAAGCCTTGTCGCCGCAAGCGCCATCACCCCTCGCACCGACGGCGCCGCGGCCGCCCGCACAAGGCGAGGCGGCGAGGTGCCGTCTTTGAACGCAAAGGGAGGTTTCGAAACAGCCATGTCACTCGATCTCATTCGCTCGCACACCCGCACAGCCGGCCAGCACGTTGGCGATCTCCTCTGGTGGACCCTCGCCGACGCCAGGATCAGCCGGTCGCTCCTCGAGTCCGTCTGGGCCAACGCCGGCCTGTCCTCGAACTGGCTCCCCGAACCGCCAACCCCTGAGAAGGCCTTCAGGACAGCCGTCCGCGAGTCCCAGGTTGGGCAGCACGACTACCTCCTGCGCCTCGGCAAGGAGGACGACAGTGAGATCGTCTTCGCCGTCGTCCTCGAAAGCCGTGACTCAGACGGGAACGTCCGCCATGCGCAGGAAGCCCGCGTTCGCCTGGATCGCAAGTCGCCCGCGAGGCTCGATTCCGACCACCCGAGCCACGGCCTCGTCCTCGCTATCTCCGCTGGCTACGACCGACTTCTCACCACCCACACCGTCGACGACATTCGCCGGGCCCTTCTCAAGACCCTGAACTCCTGCGCCGCGGTCACTCTGCGAGACCACGGCGGCGTCTATTGGGTCCCAGCCCCGTACGCCGAGACCCTCCGGCAGCTGCAGCGGGCAGTCGCCAGCATCGGAGCCTCACGCCTCGACGTGGTACCGATCCACGCCACTCCCGAGGCGACGGCCGCTCTCGGAACAGCGGCGCGCGCCTCCATCGAGGAGGAGCTCGCCGCGCTGCGTACGGAGATCGACGGATTCATCGCGCACCCACCGGAACGTAGCTCCACGCTCGCGCGCCGCCTCGAGACGTTCGAGGACCTCCGCGGGAAGGCTCGCCTCTATCACTCGGTGCTTCAGGTCCATGTCCACGACCTCGAAGGCGCACTCACCAAGCTCTCCGCCGACGTCGAGAGCCTTCTCCAGAACACAGCCGCGTGACGTACCGCGACACGAAAGGGCCAATCATGACCGCCACCGCACATTCGCAGCTCCAAGATCTTCGTTCCGACCTCGCCGCTCGCTTCCCCGAGCGGCGCGAGGTCATCGACGGCGCCCTATGCGCCGTGCTCGCCGGAGAACACATCCTCCTTCTCGGCCCACCCGGTACCGCCAAGAGCGCGCTAGTCCGGGCCATCGCGCAGGCCTTCGGTGGCCGCTACTTCGAGCGGCTCCTCACCAAGTTCTCGACTCCCGAGGAGCTCTTCGGCCCCGTCAGCCTCAAGGCCCTTGAGCAGGACCGTTACGCGCGCGTCGTCACCGGCAAGCTCCCCGAAGCCGAGTTCGTTTTCGTGGACGAGGTCTTCAAGAGCAGCTCCGCGATCCTGAACTCACTCCTTACCGCCATGAACGAGCGCCTGTTCCACAACGATGGCAGCGCCCCTGTCCAGATGCCGCTCGTCTCGCTTTTCGGTGCCTCGAACGAGCTTCCGGAAGGGAAGGAGCTCGAGGCACTCTTCGACCGCTTTCTTCTTCGGTTCGACGTTCAGTACCTCCTCCGCCCCGCGAACCTCCGGAAGGTGTTGCTCGCCCCCGAGCCCAAGGCCTCCATCGTTCTCTCAATGGAAACGCTTCGCAACGCACAGGGGGAGGTCGCCCAGGTCCAGATCACCGATGCCACCCTCGACGCCCTCATCGGCATCCGCGACAACTGCAGGGCGGATGGCATCGTCGCCTCCGACCGCCGCTGGAAGAAGAGCCTGAAGGTCGTCCAGGCGAGCGCTTATCTCGCCGGCGAAGGCGCCACCACCCCCGAAGACCTGCTCGTACTCTCGGACTCGCTCTGGCGCGAGCCCAAGGAGCGCGCCAAGGTCGCCCGGCTCGTCGGCCAGCTCGCGGATCCCGTGAGCGCCAAGGCCGCCGAAATCCTCGACGCCGCGCGCGAAACCGCCGCGCGCGTCGCGGGCCTCAGGTCCTCCGATCGAAAGGCTTACATTTCGCAGGCCGCGCAGGCGCTCGACGAGTTCAAGGCCCAACAGGAAAGGCTCGAGGCCCTTGCTCGTAGCGCCGGCCCGAGGGCGAAACAGACCGTCGCCGATGCCAACCAGGAGATCGCCGCACTTCACGAGGACCTCGCCCGTGGGGTCAGCGCCGGCCTCGGCCTCGCCCGCGCTTAGGGAGCCGCCAATGAACCGGATCCTCTTTGACGTGTCCCGCTGGCACCTCCTGCTCCACCGCGAACATCGCCAGATGCCCGTCGCAAAGGATGCGGACAGCCACCTCCTGAAGCTCGAGGACGAGCTCTTCGAGCGGCTCTACGCCGGCGAGTCCGACCGCGTTCCCGCCGAGCGCGCGAACGCCGCTCTTCGCCCATGGGCGGAACGCTTCCACGCAACCTGCGACGCGCTACCTTCATTCGGGCGTCTCGCGGCGGAATGCCGGGGAGACGCCGCTGCCGCCGCGGCCGCCGTCGAGACCCTGCTCGACGAGATGGATGTTCCGGGTCCGGAAGAGCCCTCACCCGCGGCGCCGCCCGGGTCGAGCAAGGATCCAGTCCGGCGGCCGCTCGCTGCCGCGTGTCTGGAGGCCTCCCGTGCGGTCGAGGATCTCCGTGACGCCACTCAGGGACTCGCGGAGGTTTCCTTCGCCGTCGGCCAGAATCCCGGGACCGGCACCGAAGCCGGCGCCCCCGGCGAGAGACCCGAGATCCGCCCTCTTGCCGTCCGGCTCAGGGACGATGCGCGGCTGCGCCGCATCGCGATGCTAGCCGGCCGCTTCAAGCGCATCGCCGCCAGCCATCGGCGGCAGCGCGTGAAGCACGGAGCCGACGAGATCACCGACGTCGAGCAAGGCGCGGACCTAGGCCGCGCCCTCCCTGCCGAGCTATTGAGGCTCTCACACCCATGGCTCCGTCTCGCCTTCCTGCGCGCCCTTCTCGAGCGCCAGGTACTGCAGTATCAGCTATCTGGCTCGGACACCCTTGGGCGTGGTCCGCTGGTGGTTCTCCTCGACAAGAGTTCGTCCATGGCCGGACTCAAGGACGTGTGGGCGACCGCGCTTGCTCTCGCGCTCCTCGATCACGCCCACACCGAGCGTCGCCCTTTCGTACTCCTCGACTTCAACTACCAGGTGACCTACGAGGCCACCGTCGAACCGGCTGACCGGCTCCCCTATGAGGCCCTTTTCGTCGGCTGCACTGGCGGGACCTCGATCGGCAACGCTATCGACCGAGGCCTCGAAATCATCGCCACCCACCCCCGAGCCCTCCGTCGAAGCGATCTCGTCCTCGTGACAGACGGTGGGAGCGACATTGACACTGCTGCGGCGCTGCGAGAGCGGGCCCGCGCTCTCGACGTCAGCGTCCTGGGGCTCGCCATCGGAATGTCCGCCGAGGTCCTCACCCCGTGGTGCGATGAGGCTCACGGCGTCGCCGATCTCTCGACGGTCCAGGAGAACATCGCCGCCCCCCTCTTCTCGTCCTGACGGGCTGAGTAAGCCGGCCGGCTGGCCACCGCGTCCCCTGGACGCGCGCGAGCGCCCGGCTAACGGCCGCCACCTCCCCTTCCGCATCGCCCGCGCCATCTCGCAGACAGCCTCGCTGTCACGGGGCTGCAAGGCGGGTAGCTGACAACGCCGGCCGCTCGCGCGCTGTGGAGCTGGCACCGCACCGCCCGCAACGCGGGCGAGGCGGCGCGGTGCCGCCCACCACAGGGAGACGACAGATGGCCAACCTCATTCCGACGCGCCCGACGCTGCATCAGGAAGTCGAAGAGGAGTTCCGCCAGTTCCAACTCGACATGCTCGCTTGCGAATCGTGCGGCGACTACCACCCCGAGGGCCTCCATTTCCTGGACATCACCCCGCTCGACCCCGAGGAACCGGCGGAAGCGTGACTCGGCAGGTGCCGCGCCGCCTGCCTCACGGCGAGTGGCGCGGCGTCAACCCCAATTCAGACCAAGGGAGATGCACGATGAGACCATTCACGGTCCTGGGCTACAGCGCCAACGACGAGATCCTCTGTCACGCCTGCCTCAAGTCAACAACCGGGCTCCATGCGGGCGATCTCGACTACAACGGCCGCCCCATCCTTCCGCTTTACGCAGCGGATGCCACCGTCGAGGAAGAATCCTGCACCTACTGCGGACACTCGCTGCTCGACATGGTGATGAACGCACAGGCCAGGCGCTCCAAGGTTTCCCCCACGTGCCCGGTCGAGAAGGCACGCCACCACGGTCACCCCGCCCTCAAGTTCGACCGGCGACCCCCACCCAACATCCTGCGAGAGCTCAAGGATTCCGGTTGGCGCTGGGACCCCGTTGCCCGTCTCTGGTGGTTGCAGAAGGGCATACCAGTCGCAGTTCCGCCGAGCCTCGGTCTGCCGCCCCCTCCCCCTAACGTCAGTGCCCGGCCACCCATAGTCCGCAAACGCACCGCTTTGAGCTGTGGGCTTCAAACCAACGGCGAACACGGATGAAGCAAGTAGCCAGCCGGCCCGACCTGCCACGCGGAGGCGGGGCGGCCCACGCTATGTTTCCGGCCCAGGGGCCGAGCGCGACAAGGGTGCCTCACGGCACCAGGGGTAAGAGCCCCCCTGAAATCTTCAGCGATACGGGATCGTAATACGCGACGTGAAGAGTGATCGTGGTAGTCCCGCCCCTGTGCTTCACCTCTAGCGGGACGTGATTGTCCTTGAACTCTCGCAGGGCTTCTTGGACCTCGTCCTCCTGGTCCCTGGTGACCACAACGACCGCCTCCAGCGTCAGGTTCGGGGGAACCTCGCACTTCCTAGGTACCTTGTTGCGGCTGATCCGGAGAAGCCGGTACCAATCCGGGCCGGCCTTACTGCGGAGCATAAGAGCGAGGCACACCGAGTAGATGTAGGCTTGCGCAAGCGCCTTCGCGAACTTTCTCGGGCTCTTGACCTCCCAGACCGAAAGTCGCAGCCCTCCGCGTCCGCGCCGAACTAGGATGTCGATGTTTCCCCGTTCTTCCTCCGGTACACCCTTGTTACCTGAGACTGGTACGGGAAACTGGATTGGAATATCAAACGGTCCGCAGTGCCGGACATATTTCACCGTCCCGCCGAACTTTGTGGCCCCCTCCTTCTTTTCAAGTTCCTCCAAGATGCGCGACTCATACTCGTGCTCTGGAATGCACGCCTTGGTTCCGGAAGGCGCCTCCTCGAACGTTTGCCGGAACTCGGTGGCTTCCCTGCTCCGCCACGGGAACTTACCGACAGTCGTGTTCACTCCGAAGTACTTCGCGTTGCTTTTCTCAAGCTCAGAAGTGACCTCGCATTCCGGGGTTTTGCCCACGGACAGTTTCGCGACCTCCTGCCCGCGGTGACGCAGGGAAAATACCACCCGTGAGGCCTCAGGCTTGCTCGCCTTCCCCACCTCGCTGAGCCTCAGATACAACCTGAGCCTAGACTTCCTCGGGATGCGGAAACGCTTTCGTGCCTTCTTGACGGCGTCCAGGCCATCCAGCATTTCCCTGGCCCAGCGTGCGGCGAGCTTCTCGGTTTCGGGTGTCCAAAGCTTCTTGGTCTCCTCGTACAGGTTCACCCTTTACCTCCGCGTCCTTCGTCAACCGTCCCACCACTCGCCATCCCGCCGTATCTCCACTCGCGGGAAAAGAGCAGCGTATCGCGCCGGATCGGCTGTGTGAATAGGAACAACGCGCTCTGGGTCCAGCGCGCGAACGAGCCGGCTCAGGTCCTTGACGTATGCATGCCCCGAGACGTGATGCACTTCCAGCGGTACGCCGTGGGTCGCTAGCACGTGCTGCATGCGCTGCTCCGAGGGACCGGCCAGGTACCCGCGCCAGAGTGACCAGACGACCAGCGCGCCGTTGAGCGCGCCCGCCCGCTCGAGTTCGGCGAGCATCGAAGGGCGCAGGACAAGGACAAGCTCCTTCCCTCGTGGCGCGATCTCCTCGGGGAAGATACGCCAGGGCCGGACGGCGTTTGCCCGCTCGAACTCCCCCGCCTCCTTCACCTGGATGCGCTCCCGGTCACGGCAGTACACCTCCAGACCCGCGTCGCCCGGGATCGGAACTCCCGCTGTCTCAATGGCGCGGCAGAGCGTCACAGTGTAGAGGTCCACCACGAGCGTTCGCGACGCCTCGCGGGCGGCTTCGTAGATCGTCCGTAGCCGGTCGAGGTTCTGCGACGACCACGCCGTGAGGACGAGACCCGGCCATTCACGGAATCGGCGCGCGAGCACGGCACGTAACCCGGCCTCGGACTGTCCATCGGCCTCACGTTCTTCGCCTATCTGCGTTCCCTCCATAAGGAGCGCGTGGATGTTCCGGGGCGGGTCGCGGACAAGGCGTTCCAACGGTTCGGGATCGTTTCCGTGGGCACGGAAGTCGCCTGTGTACAGCAAGCGCCGGTTGCCCGCGTCTACCAACAGGGCAAATGAATCGAAAGCACTGTGCTCCACTTGGTACGGCGTGATCCTGAACGGTCCGATCTCGAAGGGCTGCCGGTCGATGAGCGGCCACCGTGGATCGGGGAGTGGCGCCCGTCGCGTGAAGAACTCGGCCTCTCGGAGGATGCGCGCGGCTACGGGACCCATTGCCAGCGGCAGCTTTGGCGACACGTAGGGAACGAGACCGCAGTGGTCGCCGTGGAGGTGCGAGATGACTACGCCGAGCAAGTTCGGGTCCCCATCGATGAGACCAGGCACCCGGGGCAGCGGGAGATCCCCCTGCCCGGGCTCAAGGGGCATGCCCAGGTCCAGGAGGAGGCGCTTCCCCTCGAACTCGAGCTCGATGCAGGTACCCCCGACCTGCTCGGCCCCGCGGTGAATGCGCACTTTCATCTATCCCGACGCCATTAGGAGTTGCGCGTCGGGGTGCCGGCGGTCGAACCGCATGCGTTTTCTCCTTCCAGAGGTTCCCGGCACTTGCCATCCCCTCCGCCCCCCGGGAGCTGGTCGCGGCAAACATCCTTCGTCGCTAGCTCCGTTTACGCTGTCGCGCCACTCTCGATTGTCACGATCAGTCTGCTGTCTAGGCTCGTACGGACGTTCGTGATCACGTACGCCCTGCCGTCATCCCGACGCATCACATCTCCGATCTCGGGAATTCTGGACCGCCTTCCGGGAAGGCTTGGCATCCTCCCGTTGACGAGTTTGACGGCCAGGACCCACTTCCTCTCCTTCATAAAATCTCCCACGGCCCTTGTTTACCTTGACCCGTCGCGAGTCTCCCCGCGGGACGGACAGCTCCTGTTGGCACACCGTGCCAACTCGGGCTACGCATTGCCTTTTTTGACATTCATCGGAGAGTCGCACCGGAGCGGAACCAGGCGGCCCAGTACACGCTCATGGCCACTCCGAGCGCGCAGCTCTTTGGATACGCCCATCTCGTCGCTCTGACGAGATCGTCCAGAACGCCCGCGACGTCCCTGGGAGCCCACCCACGCTCGACAGACAATTCCAGGATTTCGGCCCGCAGCGACTCGAGCTCCTCGATCTGCAGCGGCTCTCTCGTTAGCATCTTCCTGGTGGCTTCGGCGCGATCCAGCGCCGAGCCCGTCAGCGCCGCGACCACCTCGATGATCTGCTCTTGGTACAAGACGAGTCCGAACGTCTCCGCGAGTATCGATTCGAGTCGGGGGTGAATGGGTATGTCGCGCCCAGCTCGACAGTTGAGGTACTGCTCGTGCACGCGCGAAAAGAGTGGCGCTGGCCTGTGCAGAGCCAATAACGCGATGAGATCGCCGAACGAGCGTGGGGCGCAGGCCCGTATGAAGTCGCCGCCGGGAACCCACGAGTCTTCCTCGAGCCAACCGAGGCCCTCGGAGGCGATGAGGCTGTAAACGCGTTCGTCCTCGAGAGGGATAGTACGAAGATCCACACCCTCGCGGAGAGCTTTCACCCTAAGGGTTTTTGCCAACCGTGAATCGTGGAAGGTCACGGTTGGCAAATAACGAGCTTCCTCGCACTTGATCGGCGGTGGACCCAGTGTCTTCGCGGAGAGCGCCACATCCACCCAGGATGGTGCGCTGCCAGCCAGCGCTTCGATGACGCGGGGATGCGGTTCTACGACTGATACGTGCGCGCGGCCCAGTGTGTTGAACAGGTGGTCGACGATCTCCCCTGACGCGCCCGGCTCGATACCCCACGCCAGCCGCCACGGCGCTGCTGGCTCGAGGAACCGCTCGAAGACAAGGCCGAAGCGAACAGGGTCGATGTCGGTGACGCCCAGCGCGAACAGGAGCAGGGACGCCGTTGCGTGTGAGTACCCGGGTCCTCGCTGGATTCCGTCCGCCTCAAGGAAACGGGCCACGTCCCAGGCGATCAGGAAGGCGTCCTCGAGCGATCGCGCTGCTACTTGCTTGAGCTCGAGCTCGAGACGGCACACGTAGCGAGTTATCTCAGCGGGAGAACCTGCGCGCAGGAGTTTTCCAAGACGCCGCTCGAGGCCTGCCTCGGCGAGGTCTCGAAGGAAGCGTGGAGGAGCGACGGATTCTGGCGTTGGAAACGGTGGCGCGAAGGATTCGACGCCTGGCCGGGAGCCAAGATTCCCAGGCGGGCGCATCTACCGATGTACCCACCCGCGACAGTTATCGCACTGGGCCTCTGTCTCGCCGATGCGGATGAGCACTGCCTGCCCGCACTTCGGGCAGAGAACCCGTGCGGGGGACTCCGTACCTTGCCTGACTTGATGGCTCAAACACGATTTCATGCTCCATATAATACGAGCAACATGGAGCGAAGCCGTTTCCCCAAGGTCTACTTGCACATACCTCACTGAATCTGTAACTCTGACATGGATGCGAAGCAGCAGCGGTCACCGCAGGTCACCAGGGCCTCGACCACCACGGCCGACACTGAGCCAGGAGGACGACACCTCCCTCTACCAGATCGGCTTCCAGTATAGGCGGAGCCGTCGGATCACTCTTGCCTTGAGGATTATCCTGAAGGCGTGCGCGGGCGGAACGAATGCGAAGATCGCGCGGCAGGAGAGGATATCCATCTCGACCGTTCGCAGGTGGCGGGCGCGCTTCATCGCAGAGGGACCAGGCGCATTGTTACCGCATCGTTTCCTGCGCCCATCCCGAAGGATTGCAGACGCCCGCCTCAAGGAAGTGCACCGGATTATTGCCCTCGGTAACCTCAGCACGAGAGCTATCGCCAGGCACGTAGGCGTGAGCCAGGCGACCGTGATGAGAGTTAAGAAGGGTCGCTTGCCCAGTGAACCACCCTAAGACCGATCGATTTACGAAGCACGGTTTGAACCCGCGGTTTCAACGGCGAGGTCCGAGTGCCGTCGCATAGTGCCGGTCGCGGTTCAAAGGTCGTGGCGATCACCAAGAGTTGGACGAAGGATCTCAACGAGATCCGGCCCACTCGCGCCTCACTCTCACACCGCATGGGTCGCCAGCGGGCTGCCCGAATGTCAATAAGAGTGGGTCTTCGCGGATTCAAATGGGTACGTGGGACGTGGCCTGACGCAGGAAGCGGCCTGGTGATGCGGGAATGCGCGAAAACGTCGAAGGTGGCGGTGGGGAGGTCGATGAAGTCAACGCCCACTGAGCTATCGAGGTGGAGCCTGAGGAAAGTGCCCCAAGGCCGCAGGGGGCGGAGAGGGGCGATGGCGCAGGTACCTGCCGACGGTGGCCTGCGAGACCCACAGGCCGAGCTTGAGCAATTCGCCGTGGATTGGGGGCGCGCCCCAGGTCGGGTTTTCGTAGGCCATTTTGGCGATGAGGTCGCGGATGTCTTTGTCGACGGGAGGTCGGCCCACTCGGCGTGAAGACTTCAATCGCCAAAAGAGGCGGAAGCCCTCTCGGTGCCACTGGACAACCGTCGCGGGGGAGACGGAGGGAACCTTTCCAGCCAGACCAAGTGGCCGCGAGGAACGACCAGAAACAGGCGGTCGAAGCGGTCGGGCCGCGGATGGGGCCTGCGACAGACGGACGCAATCTGCTGCCGGAGAGCTAAGTTCTCGAGAGCCAGGTCGCGCGACCGGAAAAGAGCCAGGACGCCGGCCCGCAGGAGGTTGACGGTAGCCCGAGCAAGACGACGGAGCATAAAGCGAGCAGTTTGAACGGCCCGGTCGAAGCGTGGCAAGCGTCAGGACAACCCCAACCCGCAGAAGACGAAATGCCAGTCCGATTGCGTGCTTGACGCACCTCGCTCGGGGCGCTCCGAATTTTGAGCACCGACAGCGGTGGTCACCAACTCCACAACTTCGATCGCGTGGGCGCACTCCTCCTGAGCCACCCGGATCGAGCGCGTGTCGTACGTCTTCTCGTGCGTGAGTTCGTTTCGGGCATCTCGAAAGCGCTTGCAGTTCGTGAGTAGGGCCTCGTCCTCGACACCGAGTCGCTTTAGCTTCTCCTCGTAGGTCATCCGCTCGATCTTCCTGTACCCTTGGAGCCCCAGTCGCTTCGTCCCGGCGAGCCCGAGAAGCGCTTCCAAGTACATCCCCGCAAAGGCGATGGCGATCAACGCCTGCTTGAACGACTTTCGCTCGGGATCGAACGTGATGATCCAGCCCGGCTCCCCGTCCGGCTTGGGCCTCCGGCTCGCACCCAGAAGGCGCCTGGCCTCGGATGCCGCCTCTTCGGCGATGGCACGAAACACGTGGATGTTTGTGACCGCCAGTGGGCTACTTTCGCCTGTCACTTCTTCTTCCTGATGGTCGGCGGCGTAGGCTTTCCAAGGTTGTACTTCACGTACATCCGGTGCATCGCCTGCTCATGAGCTTCTGAAGGGTGATACTTGCTACCTTCGGCCTTGGTCTTCGTGTCCACGGCCTTGAACGCCTTCTCGTTGGCCTGGCGGTACGACTCCATGGCCTTGTTCGCGAGGCATGGGCAGATGGCCCTGATCCCTTCTTCCATCTCCTTGCGAGTGATCTCCTTCGTGATGGCATGCTTGATGTACAGAGAGCAGATTTCATCCTGCTGGTAGGGCAGCCAATCGTGTTTCGCCTTCGAGTCCTTGACGCACTTCAGCATCGGCCTGTCTCCGGTGTTAGTTGAGCCAGCAGTCGAGGGCGCTAGGCTACCCCTTGAAGAGCTTCTCCTGGTGCCACGACAGGTAGTGTCGATGTTTGGTTCCCAGCCTATGGACGCGTAGCACATCGCCGAGGCCGAGTGTCCGCCTTGCATCGTCGTGCAAGGCGCGAGACACCAGAACCGCACCGTCGTCCGTCACGGTGATGAACCCGAGGTCGAAGACCGCGTCGAGGTGCGGCGCCAGGAGCAGCCCGTTGAACACGTCGAGCCGCTCCGCGTCGGTCTCGCAGTCCGCCCAGGGCTTGATGTGGCTTGCCCGGAGAAGTTCGGGCACGGCCAGGCCAGTGATGGCGCACCGGCCCTCCCAGTACTCCATGAGGCCGGCGCGGAAGATGTCCTGGCCCACCCGTTGAACGACTAGACGCTCGGCCTCGGTGGCTCGCGGCAGGGTCGCAGTCTCCTGCTGGAACTCCTTTAGGAGTGCTGTTGGCAGGGAGCGGGCGAGCTGGAATGCGCGCCGGAGCAGGCGACCGAGCGTTGGGATGTTCTCTACGTTGAGAACATCGGTGGCACCGCTGGGCACGTCGATCGGGACCGCTGCCCCCAGTTCGGCCAAGCCCTGGGCCACGTCCTGGCGCGAAAGCGCGACGAGGGGTCTGCCGTCAGGCTCGGCCGACAGCCATACTTGCACCGGAGCATGGGTGCTGGCGAATGCCATCCACCCATCGACCTCACCAAGCCCCCGGTCGAAGCCGTTGTCGAGGGCCGACTTCTCGAGGCGTGTCGCGGTGGCGGGGTTGAGGGGCACGGTCGCTCGCGGGGCTACCCTAGATCTCGGACCAGCGCCTCCAGCCTCGGCCGGAAGGTGTTCACGTACCGGTTGGCCCAGTCCACGAGCTTGCCGCGAACCACGTCGGCGCTCACCTCGAGAATCGGTCCTGGGAAGCGTTCGTCCGTTACGATGGAGTACTCCCGCGCGCTTTCCTTCCACACGGCCGGCACTCCGAGTTCCTTGTCGATGACCGCCCGGTCCTGGCTCAGGGCCAGGTAAACTCGGTCCCCGATGGCCCCCTTCCTTATCGTCAGGTAGACGCCGGCCTTGTCGACGGACCTCGCGACGTAGGCGCTGACCCAGCCGTTCCTCCCCGTCGGCATCTTGAAGAAGATGTTCCCGCTGCTCACTGGCGCCCCGACGGGCTGGTCCGTGCGGTCAAGGTGGAGGTCCTTGAGGAAGCTCGTCCAGAACGCGTTCAAGGCCGTGGCCCGCTCGTTGTCGGGAGGTCCCTCCTGGGATTCGCTGGCCAGGTCAGTCTCCTCCTCGACCGCTCCCGTTCTCAAGTCCACGACGATCCGCTTCACGATGTCCGACCGGACCACGACTCGTGGATGAACGAGGTGGCCGCCATCCTGTGTCCGGAAGATGGCGACCTCCACAAGGCCGAACGTGAAGTTGAGCGTCCCGTGCGCCTCCAGGAAGTCGGTGATGGCACCCACGTTCTCCCGGATGCCATCGCCGGCAATGAGCAGGAGAAGCTCGCCGCGCTTCAGGTTGCGGGCGAGCGAGTCGTGGAACTGAGCCGCTTCGGGTGAATCCTTGTCGAGACCGAGGAGCTCAAGGAGACCCTTCCCAGGTTTCTCCCCCTCCTTCGATCGGGCCTGCCTCACCGCCGCATTGAGGTCGTCCACGTCCCAGTTCGCGAGCTCCTTCGCGTAGTCGAGGATTTGGCCGATGACCTTCCTGCGGGCCTCCGGATTTCGCCACAACTTCGCCTCGACGAGCACGGGCCGTCCATCCCGGGTGACGTACACGACGTCTACTGGACCCGCGCGGGTGGGCATCTCCCTACAGAGAGGGACAAGCCCGGTGAAGGACGTGTCGATGTCCTCCACGGGCAGCGCGACGGGGTGCGCGTAGAGCAGGTTCTGGAGCCAGGCCTCGTCATAGGTGGCCGTCGACTCCGATCCACTCAGGGGAACACGCTTCAGGACCTGCGGATCGCCCTTCACGGGCACAAGAATCGGGCTCGAGTACGCGGTCACGCGTGCACTCCCTTGGGACGAGTGTTCGCCGGATGCGCCATCCGCGGATCCGCCGGCGGCGGGTCGAGTCGGGTCTGGTACGGCGTGCCAGTCCGGCTGGCTTCCGCCATCGCGTCGAAGATCTCGAGGATGACGCGCTTGGTCCGGTACTCCCCGTGGGCCTTCTCGTCGTTCTTCCGGACGATGGGGAAGGTCTCCATGATGTAGTCGGCGTCGTCGCGGGAGGTGCCGTACAGGTGGAAGAATGCCGCGTCGAGCTCGGCCCGGAGCAGGAAGCGGCGCTCGGGGTCCCAGCGGAACGGCGGGCCGTCGTAGCCGACGTCCTTCGCGAACGGCTCAAGGTCCCAGGCGGTGTAGGTAAGCTCAATGACGCGGGGGAGGATCCACGCGCGAAGCGACGTGGCCGGCGCCCAGGAGGCGGCACCGTCGTACGCTTCGGGGCCAAAGATTGGTAGCTGCTTGAGATACCCATATGTCAGATGCGTTCCACCCAACTTCTGCCGGGTCGCGTAGTCAAGCGGGAAGCTGCACAAGTTCGCGTACAACGCCGCAGCCCTCGGACCATCCATGCGGTCGAACATCATGAGTGGCGTCGTGTGCCCCACGGCTGCAAGCGGCATGAGCGCAGCCACAACAGTCCGCTCAAGTACGCTGCGGCAGATGTCGCGCCAGCCGAGTAGCCAACCGCGGGTCCAGCGGCCGGACAGCCGTTGGGCTACCTCTGCCTCCGATACCCAGTACCGCGGGCTGAGTTGGTAGGCGGGATCAGCCAGGCGAGAAACGGGCACGTCGGGGAGATTGCGCGTGTCGGTTCCCTCCTTTTCTGCTGCGCGGTCCGAGTAGTCCCCGTAGCGATGATCGAAGTGGTGGACCATCTTTGCCTCGATAAGCGGCAAGTACCGTCCATCCCGACCCACGAAGATGTTGCCGTTGAGGTAACTGCCAGAAGCCTCGAGTTCTCCGCGCGTCTTGAATAGCTCAGAGTCGTTGGCCATGTGAAGCATGGCCATGAAGCGAACACCCCAGGGGTCGCCGGTCTCGTCACCCTCACGGTGGAGTACGCCCACCTTGCGATAGATGGTCGTATTGATTACCGCGTCGCGTCGGCACCGGAATGTCGGACAGGTCCGCGTATTCGGGTTTAGCAACAAGAAGTCATTGGGCTCAAGTTGGCAATGACGTTCGGGATCGAGCAGATCACTGATCTGCCGGGCATCAAAGACCAGATCTACGCGATTAACTCCGTGCCCGAGCGAGACCAGTGCGAACTTGAAGCTATCGTGCCCAACATCCCTAAAGAGGTTCGCGGCGCCGGTGTTCAGGAAGTCGTACAGCGCCACCAGGTTGCCACTCGACACGAGCGAGGCAAAGAATGACTTCGTCGTGTCGTCAGTCGCGATACCCGTGGGCACGATGAAACCCGCTCGTCCTCTTGGCCCTGTGAGGCTGCGATTGTGCTCGGCAAAGATGGGGTAAGTGTTGACGTCGCCCTTGCCACACATTGGGTATCGTCCCGACTGGCGGATCAGCTGGCTCTCGCCTTCGGCCTTGCGGCTTGCGTCGCACCACTCCATCCAGAGTTGAGGGTCGTTCGTTCGGAGGCTCGCGATCAGCTTCTTGCGCACCGCCGCGTTTGGTGCGTTCGCAATCTCGTTGCTGCGTGACGCGAAGAACTCCTGCTCTTGAATCTTCACCCGCTCCCACGGCGGATTCCCGAGCACCACGTCGAAGCCGTCGCGGGCGAACACCTGCGGGAACGCCAGGTGCCAGTGGAAGAAGTGGTACTGGCTCGCCAGAGCCTGAACTGCCTTCACCGTCTCGGCTGGCGCCTGCCCTTGTCCATCCCGGATGTGCCGCCACAGGTCGTTGGTGGGCGCCGCCGCCACGACCGGATCCACCTTCTTCGACTCCGTCGGCGGCTTGGGCCATACGAACGCCGCGCACCACGCATCCGCGACGAACTTTTGGTGCGTGAAGGCGGCCGAGCGCTGGATCCCGTCCCACTGGGCCTCCTTCCCCGCGACGTCCTCGAGCCTCGCGTCGGGAGTGGCTTCCAGAGCCGCGACGGCCTGGACTACCTCGGCCGATTCCACCTCCGCCGGCTTCGACCAGAGCGAATCGAGGCCCCGCTGTCCCTCCGCGGCCGCCTTGTTCTTCTTCTTGAGCAGGCTGGCGGTCTTCTTGTCGTCGCCCTCGATGGGCTCGAACGCCGCGTCGGGGATCCCCTTCGCCATCAACTCGGGCGTCGTGCCGAGGAGCGCGTTCCCCTGCTGGATGTGGGAGTCGAGGAACGAGAGTGGCCGCCCAGGCTCGACCGCCTCCATCCAGAGGCTCACGCGGCAGAGTTCGACCGCCATGGGGTTCAGGTCCACGCCGTACAGACACCGGCTGACGACCTGACGGAGGGCATGTCGGTACTCGGCGGCCGATGGTGTCCCTTCGGCCTGGAACCGCGCCACGTGGGCGGCCAGCCGTCGACCGGCGGCGAGCAGGAAGTGGCCGCTCCCGCAGGCGGGATCGACGATCGAGAGCTGGAGGAGCGCGTCCGCCGGCTTGTCCGGGTTGGCGGCGATCGTCTGCTGGACGACGGGCTCGAGCGCGCTGTCGAGCAGGACCTGCACGAGGCTGTCGGGCGTGTAGTAGCTCCCGGTGGTCTTCCGGGCGTTCCCTTTGGTCTCGTCCCCCTTGGCGAAGGAGAAACCGCGGCCGTCATCCGGGATGACCGGCACGAGTTCGAGGAGGCTCTCGTAGACGCTCCCCAGCTCCTCCGGCCCCATGTCCCGCCAGTTCACGCGGGACAGGCTGTTCTCCTGGCGCAGCCACGAGAGCTTGAAGACCGCGGCGAGCAGCGCCCGGTTCTCGAGCTTCGCCGCGTCGAGGTGGGGGCACTGGTCGATGCTGAAGAGACCGCCGAGGGCCGGTAGCCCGAGGCGCGGCTCTCCCCGGGCGACACCGCGGAGCACGATCTTCAGCGCCTCCCAGAGGTCGGCGAAGCGGTCATGGGCGCTCCGTTTCACGGAACGGTCGCGGAGCCTCCGGAGACCGTATCCCTGCCGGTACAGCGTCCTCGCTGCCTCTGGGGCATCGGCCGGGTGAAGGACGCCACGCTCCTCCGCCGTGAGGAGGAAGATGAGCCGGTAGACGAGGCGGAGGAGCTCCTGGAACAGTGCGTCCCGCGTGAGTTTCCCTTCGTGGAGTGCGGCACGGAGCGGCTGGTTGTCCGGGTGGGCGAGGAAGCCCTTACCGAGCGCCTCGAGGGCCTCCTCGACCCCCTGGCGAAGGAACTCGCGGGCCCGGGTGCCCTCCTCGCGGCCGGCGTTGCGCCAGCCTTCGAGCGGGCAGTCGGAGACGGGATGGTCCGGAGCGCCGAACCGCGTCTCGTGGGCAAGCAGCCAGAGCGCCGCGAAGTCGGCGTACCGTTCCTCGGCGAAGATCCGGCCAAGGTCGGCCTCGATCCAGGCAGGCCGGGTGAGGCTCGCATTGTCCCGGAGGATCCGGAGCGAGACGGCGTCGGACGCGATTCCCCAGAGCGCCTTCTCCTCCGCGTTCAGGTACTCCTGGGCGAGGCCGAACGCGCTTCGTCGGCGGCTTCCGTCGCCGAACACCGGGTCGAGCTTGTCGAGCCCGGATGCCGCCGCCGCGATCACAACGGTCACGTGACCGGCGAGCCCCCTGTGGCCGATGGGGTAGACACGATCGCCGACGTGGAGCGGGTCGGTCTTCACCACGTTGGCGAAGCCGAGGACGTCGCGGAGGAGCGCCAGGACGAAGCGCTCGGCGAGGGATCGGGGCTCTGCGTTTGCCTTCAGCCCGGTCTGCAACTCGTTCCAGTGTGCCTGGGCGATGCGCCAGTACCGGCCGATCTCGTCGCGGAGGTTCAGCCCCTTCGGGATCCGGTAGTCGGCATCGGCCTGGTGGTCGGCCTGGAGCTGCGCCACCTTCGCGAGCCACTCCGGCGAGAAGAGCCCCCCCTCGATCGAGAGCGCCTCAAAGGCGAGCTGGGCATCGCCCTGCCGGACCTTCCGACGAGGCGCCATGTCAGCTCACCCTCGGCAGGAGGACGAAGAGGCCGATGACGTCGGCCGGGAGGAGCGCCTTCACCGTGTACTTCCCGGTCGCCTCGCCTGCCTCGCGGACCCGTCGATGGTCGGCAAGGAGTGCGTCCGCCCGGCGGTGAGCGAACGCCTCCAGCTCGGCGGTCTTCCCCGCGAGGAGTTCCAGCGCCTGCGCCACGGTCCGGGACGTCACGGCCTGCGGGGGGTCGCCGGCAGCCGCCGGGGCCAAGAGCGCCAGCGCATCGAGCCCCTCGACCAGCTTCGGCGACTGCGACCCGACCCACCCAATCGCCGCTGCCTCCTCGACGAGCAGGGTCGAGGCGTGCCTCCCGCGCAGGGACGTGAGCTGGTGCCGGAGCCGGAGCAGGGCAACCGTCGTCCGCTCCTTCACGCCGTCAGAGATCCAGCAACCGACCCGGCCCAGGACACCGGGATCCTTGGCGCCGCCGTTCCCGGTCTGCGCGTCGGAAAGCGTCCGCTCGAGCAGGGTCTCCGCAAGCACCGAGACGAGCGGGTGGCTCCGCTGGATCGGGCGGCACCGGGGTGCGGGGGGGTACCCGAAGGAGACGAGCGGCGTCCCGGTGATTCCCTCGGCCTCGAGCCGTTCCCGAACGTCTTCGGGGAGGGTGGCGAGTGCCGCCTTGAAGGCGCCTCGCCGCATCTCCTCCAGTTCCGAACCGAGCCGGGCGAGGGCCCGGTCCGTGAAGCGCTTCACGTCGTCGCGCCCACCCATCGCCGCGAGGGTCTTCCTCCACTCCGGAAGCACGTCGTCGGGCTTGAGCCGGCGCTGGGCGAACTTGGTGCGGTTCTCCTTCGCCTTCATCGCCGCGTCCTGCCAGCCCTGCTCGATGGCCTTCGCCTCGGGTGTCCCTGCGAAGTCGAACACCTGCTGCTTCTGCTCCCCGCGGCGGAGGAGCACGGCCTTCATCAGTGCCTGGGTAAGCGTGTGCCCCTCGTCGGGGAGCGGAACCGGGACGCCCAGCTCCTCTCGGATCTTCTCGGCCTTCCGAAGGATCACCTGGAGGACGGCACCGTCCACGGGGTTGTTCGCCCCGTAGATGAGGGTCGTGCGGACAACCTTCGCCTCCTGGCCGAAGCGGTCCACGCGCCCTTCCCGCTGCTCGTGGCGCGTCGGGTTCCAGGAGAGGTCGTAGTGAACGACGGAGTCGAAGCTGTCCTGGAGGTTCACGCCTTCGGACAGGCAGTCCGTGGCGATGAGGAGCCGCCGGTCGGCATCGCCGAGCAGCTCGACCTTCTCCCTGCGCTCGTCGGAGGTCAGCTCGCCGGTCACGACGTCGACCGTCACCCCCTTGAAGCGGTCCTTCAGGTGGCGGCCGAGGTAGTGGGCGGTGGCGATGTACCGGCAGAAGACGACCGGTTTGAAGCCGTCCGCGATGAGCTGCGCCAGGTGATCCGTGAGGAGCTTCAGCTTCGGGTCGCCGGCCTGGCCGGCAAGCTCGTCCGCCTGCTTGATGAGCTTCGCGAGCGCCCTCCCCTCCGACGCCGCGGGCGGCTCCACGTCGTCCTCGGAAAGCGCCTCGGCGGAGCCGTCGAAGAGCCGGTCCTGGAGTGCATCCTCGTCCGTCTCGACATCGAGTCCCGCTCGCGTCCGGAGGGCCTGCGCGGCCGCGGCGGGGCTCGATGCAACGCACCGCATCAAGGCGAGCGTGCCCCAGAAGTTGAGCCGTTGGCGCCGCTCGTCGCCTGCCGCCGCCTGAACCACGGCGGCGCAGTAGTCGAGCACGTCCTCGAAGAGCGTGTCCCACGCGCCGGTGAGGTTGTAGGTGATCTGCTTCGTCTCCCGCTTCGGGAAGAGGGTCCCTTCCTTCCACTCGTCGATGTCGGGGCGGCGACGCTGAACGAAGTGGAGCGAGAGCCGATCGCGCAGCTTCTCGTGGTCGGGGCCGGTGGCGGCCTTCAGCCCCTCGAACTTCGAATCGAGCAGTCCGAGCAGCCGGTAGAAGGCGTCCTCGTCACCGCTGTGGGGGGTCGCCGTCAGCATGACGAGGTGCCGGCCGCCGTCGGCGACGAGCCCCTTCAGGAGTTCGTAGCGCTGGTGGCGACCGACCCCAGTCGAGGCGCAGGTGTGGGCTTCGTCGACGATGACGAACTCCGGGCAGGCACGCAGGAACTCGTCCCGGCGTCGCTCGCTCTTGATGTAGTCGAGGCTGACGACGGTGAAGGGGTGGGCAGAGAAGATCGACTCGCTCGGCGGCAGGTTGCGCTCGAGCCGGCCCGCGCTCGTGGCGGTCACGGGCACGGCCCGGATGTTGAAGCGGTTCTCGAGCTCCGTCGTCCACTGGTCGACGAGGTGGGGCGGACAGAGCACGGCGATCCGTTCCACCTCGCCGCGGTCGATGAACTCCCGGGCGATGAGCGCCGCCTCGATGGTCTTCCCGATGCCCACGTCGTCGGCGACGAGCAGCCGGACGAGAGGCTGCTTGAGAGCCATGAGCAGCGGAACGAGCTGGTAGGCGCGGGGCTCGACCGCGATCTGGCCGAAGCTGCGGAACGGGCCGGCACCACGCCGGAGCGAGAGCAGCAAGGCATCGCGGAGCAGGAGGGCCGAGTCCTGGCCTCCGAGCTGGGAGGCGGTGGGCTTCGGGAAGATCGCCTCGGTGACCTGCTCCGGCTCGAGCGGCAGGTGGACGAACGCCTGGTCCTCCTCCGAGCCGGATACGGGCCGCAGCCGGAGCGTCTCGGCGTCGCTGCCGGTGAGGACGATCCACTCGCGGCCACGGGCGCGGACGAGGCTACCGGGACTGAACTGGGGCTGGGCCACCGGTCAGCGCCCCAGAGCCTTCGCGAGCTTCCCGAACGGTTCGGACCACGAGGACTCGGGACCGTCGAAGGCGATGAGCTCGAACCCCCGGTCCGCCAGGCGACCAGCATCGGCTGGCTTCGCCGGACCGAAGCACGCCGCCACGTAGTGCTCCTTCCAGACCAGCGGGAACTCCGTGCCGTCGATCTTCAGCGGGGCCGCATCCGGGCGTGGCAGCCCTCGTGCAGCTAGAGCTGACAGAAACGCGGTAGTGGCCGTCCCTGCCGATGCAGACGACAGAGTCGGAGTGGCACCCTCGCCCTCGTCGGCCCGGATGAGGCCACTCGTGTCCGAGCGGACGAGCCGCAGGAGGATCTCCCTCGCCTTCTCGTCGCGCCGGTCGAGCAGTTCGTGGTCCGGCTGGTTGAAGTAGGACATGAGGCAGCGGTAGCAGGCCGCGACGCACTGGGTGTCGGGCGTGTCCTGGAGCCCTCCGGCGGTCTCCGGCAGGCCGCCCGGCATGTCCAGCTTGAAGTGCATGATCTCGAGCGCGTTGCGTGCCACGTCGGCGATGACGGAGGGCTCGCTGACGATGCGCGTGAGCACGCCTGCGCCACCCTCGGTCGCCTCGTAGAGCAGGAATCCATTCCGCTCGCGGCGACTCGGCATGGGCTCTGCCAGGATCTCCCCCTCCTCGAGCTGGAATCGCGCCTCGATCCCGCGGAGCAGCGCGTGCTGAACCGTCGTGAGGGTCTGCTCGTCGAGGTGGGGCTCCACGGCGCGGATGAGGAGCGCGTTCTTCCGGTCCTTCACGCTCGGCACGATCCACTGACGGGCGGCCGCGGTGGGGTCGCCCCCTTCCTCCCCTTCGTCGTCGTTCTTCGCCCAGTAGCCGGAGACGGGGTCAATCTTGAATCCGAGCTGCTTCCGGTTCGCCCGCCGGCGCAGACCCTTGTTGAGACGGGTGATGGTGGCGCCAGGACCGTAGTTCAGCTCGAGGATCTGCCCGGCCTCGTCGGAGGCGGTACCGCGCCGCACGTCGAGGTTCTGTTCGCGAACCGCCCACTCGAAGGTGGTCTGTAGCTCGAAGCCCTGTCGCTGCCGCTCCTCCTCATTGGCGGTGATCCGCTCCGCAGGCTGGGTCGCCACGTTCTCGATCCGGAACACGTGGTTCACGATCTCGGCGTCGCCGAGAGGATGGTTGCAAGCGTGGCAGTTGGAGGGCGCCTCCGAGAAGTGCCCGGCCCCGCAGACCCGGCAGATGCGGACGCGCTCGGTCGGGAGGAGCGCATCCGGCGTCGCTTCCTTGGTCCCGAGCGGCAGCATGGCCCGGACGACCCGGTACGCTCGTCCCTCGTGGTAGACGAGGCTGCGCGGCCCGAACTCCGACAGGGCGAGGAACCGGGGACGCTGGAGATAGGTCTGCCGCCCTCCCCCGTCGCTCGTGGCCGGGACGTAGGCGATGAGCGGTAGCCGCGGGAAGTTGTAGCCGGGGAGGAACCCCTCCGTCGCGAGGTAGCGGTACGTGTAGAAGTCGCTCGAGAGGCTGCTCGTTCCCTGCTGGAGTAGCCGGATCTGGTCGAGCGCCTGCGCGTGCCGGCTGCGTGCTGCGTCCTTGTCGCGCTGCGGCGCGGCGTAGCTGTCGATCGTCTTCCGCGCCGAGTCGCGCTGGGCCTCGGCAGCGGCGAGGAGGTCGCGCCAGCGGTCGAACGCCTGCTCGAAGCGCTTCAGCGCCCCCTCCGCGACCGAGCTCGCGAACTCGTCCCGCCCGGGATACCAGGGCGCCTTCTCGTCGGTCAGGTCGCCTGACAGCATGTCGAGGACGTTCCGGATCCGCGCCGAGGCGTCCTTGGCCACCTTCGGCTTGGCCATCGGCTCCCGGACGTCGGGGCGAAGGGGGCGTGCCTTGCCGTCGAGGACGAGGAGCTGGGCGATGGAGGGGTCGAGGGGCTTCTGCGTGCAGGCGAGCCAGACCGCCTGGAGGTGGCTCTCGACCAGGTCCCTGTTCGCGAGGTCCAGCAAGGGTGGCCGCACCTCCCCGTGGACCATCTGCTTCGGGTCGTTGAAGAAGTACTGGTCGTGCGGGCTCTGCGCGGCGCAGTAGGTGAGGACGAGCGCCGCCTGCCCGCTTCGACCCGCCCGGCCGCTCCGCTGGGCGTAGTTCGCCGGCGTCGGCGGGATGTTCCGCAGGTAGACCGCGTTCAGCGCCGAGATGTCGACGCCGAGCTCCATGGTCGGGGAGCAGAAGAGCACCGGGAGGAAGCGGTTCGTCTCGCCCAGCTCGCGCAGCCGACCCTCGTCGGCCTTGAGCTCCTCCTGCTCTTTCGTCCCGAAGCGGAAGCGCTTCTCACGGACCTGCCGCTTCTCCCCCTCGACCTGCGCGGTGTGCTCCCTCGCCTCGAAGCCGAAGAGCGGATGACCGGGAAGCCGCAACGCCGCGGCGAGTCCGCCGTAGAGCGCCCGGAAGAAGGCGTTGGACGAGCTCCCGGTGGAGCTCTCCTTGGGCGTCGCCTTCTTGAACACGATGCAGGCGTCGACGAGCCGCCAGCCCACCTGGTCCTCGAAGGGGGTGGTCTCCTTTGAGATGAGGCCGTGCTCCTGGGCCGCCTCGAGCAGCGCGAGGACCAGCGCGTCCACCTCCTTGGCCTTGAGCGATCGGGCGGCGTCGATGTCGCCCCAGAGCTCCGTGGAGCGCAGGATTCGCCCCAGCGCGCTCCGCGACCCGCCGCGGACGATGAGCTCCTCGTCGCGGAGCATGGTGTTCTTCTTCGTGGGCGCGGCGATGAGGAGCCACCGGGCACGCCTGGGCTTCTCGTCCATCCCGAAGCCCCACGGCGGACGCAGGCGGCTGTGGGATCGGGCGACCATCTGCTCGATGCTCGTCTGCTCGAGCACCTGGCTCCGGATCGCCATCCACTTCCGGAGGTGGTCGAAGAGCGCCCTGAACACGGCGTCGCGGGTCTTTGGACTCGCCTGCCTCAGTATGTCCGGGCCGTTCGCGAAGGCCGGCTCGTCGGCGCAGAGCCCGGGGAGCCCGAGGTAGTCGACCTGGACGAGATCGAGCTGCTCGAGATTCGGATTCGTGAACCGCCAGCCTCGTCGCTGATCAAACCAGACGCGGTACGCCAGGACCTCGCGGAGCGTCCTCTCTGCCTCCTGGAGGTTGAAGCCCTTCAACGTCGGCTCGAGCAACCACTCGGCGCGGATCTCCGGTGTCTGGCGGTCGAAGCCAAGAGCACGCTGCTGGGCCTCGCCGAGCTGCTCGCTGCGGAGCCCGGTCTCGCCGGCCGCCTCGAGCGCGCCAAGGAACCCGGCGCGGAGGAAGCTCGCGAAGAGAAAGTCGTTGAAGTGGCCCGACTGGAGCGCCGCGTCCTGGCGATTGTCGGAGAATCCGAGGAGCTTTCGCTTGAACCGCTCCAGGCCCGAGTTGAAGCCGTGCATCCAGCGGAGCGCGCTCGCGACGAGGACCGTCGTGGCCGAACTCCGCCCTTCGGCGGAGAGCGACGCGAGCCGGTTCCGGTCTCGGGCTGCCGTCCCCTGCGTGGTGCGGCATCGAACGCAGAAACGGAACTTGCCCGGCAGGAACCACGTCCGGAGGCCCGTCCCGACCTTCCCGGTGGGCTCGACGCGGTACTCCACCGCTCGGGCGTCGCGGTAGTGGGGTTTCAACCGCTGTGGGTTCCCGTTGGTGTCGTACTCGAGCCAGGTCTCCGGGTAGTCGCCGTCGGCGTTCGTGAACTCGAACTCGGGATCGTCGGCGTGCGGAGTCAGGAACCCGTACACCTCGCCGTCCACGGGGGCGTCGGCTGCCTCGTCGTCGGTGGACCCGGGCGCCGCGTCGCCGTCTTCTCGCTTGACCGGCGCGTCGTCGATGTCCCGGGCCAGGAAGTTGCGCTGACCGCCCTCGGTCACGAGGCGCACGGGGTGGTACTCATGGCCACACTCGCGACAGAAGTGGACGGCGTAGAGCCGCTTCTCGGGGGCGCCGGGGAGGAACTGCTGTCCGTCGACGGTGACGACCCGCTGGCCGGGTGGTTCCAGGGTCACGTACGCGTGCCCCGCACCGGAGATGAACTGGTGGAGCTTGAAGGCGAAGAAGCTGCGATCGCTCGCGCTGGCCTTCTTTGTCCGCTCCACCTCCGGGAGGGTGGACACGAGGAGCAGGTCCCGGAGCGCGGCGCGGCACGCTGCCGGGGCCGCCCCGGAGTCCTTCGCTAGGTCGCGGACGGCCTCCGTCACAGTGAGCGGCCGGGCTCGCTGCCAGCGCTGGTCCCCCGGGGACCACTCGATGCCGAGGCGGGTCTCCACCCAGATCGCGAGGGGGTGGGCTCGAAGGGCCTCGTCGGAGATGTCCTTGGGTATCCCGCGAGCGATGGCCGCGGCCAGCGCGGGGCGGACGGTCTCGTCGGTCTGCTTCGGGTCGGTGCTCCGCTCGAGCGTCTCGACGACGACGCTGCTCTCGTCGATCCTCGTGGCGAAGAGCTTCGACGCGACGCGGGCCACGACAGTGGTCTTGTCCCGGAGCGCTCCCTCGCTCGCCATGGTCGCCGACGTGCCGACGCACTGGAGCTTGTCCGGTGCGAGCTGCTCTCGGACGCGGCGGACGAGCAGCGCGACGTCCGCTCCCTGGCGGCCACGGTAGGTGTGCAGCTCATCGAGAACGAGGAAGTTGAGCCCCGCGCAGTTCCCGATCACCTTCCGGTCGAGCTCGTCCTGCCGCGTCATCAGGAGTTCGAGCATCATGAAGTTGGTGAGCAGGATGTCTGGGGGGTTCTCCGCAACCCGGCGGCGCTCCTCCTCGGGATCCTGGCCCGTGTACCGGGCAAACGTGACTGGGCGCTCGCCGGGGAAGTTCTTCAGGAACTTGTCGAGCTCCTCCTGCTGGGAGTTGGCGAGCGCGTTCATCGGATAGATGACGATTGCCCGGGTCCTCTTCCCCCCCCCCGCCCGCTTCTGCTTCAGGACCGTGTCGATGATGGGGATGAAGAAGCAGAGCGACTTGCCCGAGCCGGTGCCCGTGGTGACGACGAAACTCTCGCCCGCGGCGGCGATGCTGACCGCCTGCTCCTGGTGCTTGTAGAGCGTGAGCGGCTCGCCGGTCGGGTTCGACGCCGAATGGTTACCCCGGAAGATCTGCGCGCAGGCGGGCTCGAGCACACCTTCAGCGACGAGCTTCTCGACGTTCGTGACGCGCTTGAAGTTCGGGTTGATCTGGATGAGCGGCTCGGGCCAGTACCGCTCGTCCGCGTAGATGGCGTCGATCTGCTTCCGGAGGTCGTCGGCGAAGATCGTGGTGAATGACGTGGCGAACTTCTTGTACTCGCTGACGACGTTGTCGCGGAGTGAGAAGACGTCCATGTGCCCCCGCCTCTGGTAAAGGACTGCTGGTCGCGAAGTGGCGACCGGACCCGCCTATGGGGGGCATGGTACCTCACGGCGGGACGTCGGGTATGCCAGCCGTTTGCCCGTGCGCCGCCGCGAGCCTGAGCCGTCTGACGGGCGAGCGGACCCCGGGGCTTGCTGACAAGCAAAAGCATCCCATTTGTGCTCCCGGCCAAGTCCCGCACGGAGCGCCTCCCTTCCTGACGCTACGCGTCGTGGCAAAACGCCTTGGAGTTTCGGCCGCCACCGTCTACGCCCTTTGCCGTCGCGGCGAGCTAGCCCACTACCGCGTTTCGAACGCTATCCGCGTGTCGGAAGAGGCCTTGAAGTACCTGGACACTCGTCGCAACACGAATCTGGGCGCCACGAACAGGGCTGCGCCATGAGTTACACCTGCCTTGGCGACGAGCCTCCGACAACGGGGGCGAACCGCGCGAACGCACCGTGGTGGAAAGGAACATGGTCGAGCATCCGATCTGGAAGGTGTCGCACCGCCAGGCGCGACCCAAACGAAATCATGGTCGACAAGGAGACCGGCAAAGTCCTCATCGGCCACAAGGTCGTCGGATTGGCTTTCCAAGCCTCGTTTGTTTGACCCTTGATACACTCACGGTGGATCTCAGACCTTGTTCGTCGATGAGGTCACGAGGTGATTGTTGCGAATGCACGACAGGTGCAACTCATCTATCGGCGAAAGTCGAAGACGGACCGGTCCGATGCACTGTTGCTAGCCAGGCTTGGACGCTTTGATCCCACGCTCCTCGCTCCGGTTCACCACCGAAGCAGGTCCGCGCAGCTCGACCTCGCGGGTTTGCGGGCCCGAGATATGCTCGTCGGCGCGCGAACCGATCTAATCAACCACGTCCGCGGTGTGCTGAAGCCGTTCGGCCTACGGGTGTCCGACTGCGACTCGGGTGCCTTTGCTCAGCGCGCCGAAGAGGTTGTCCCTTCGGAGCTTATGCCCGCACTCGGCCCGGTCCTAGAGTGCTTGCGCGCAGTCGAAGTGGAGGTGGCGCGCAAGCAGGTCGAGCATCTCGCGACTGTGTCCTACCCGGAAACCGCACGGCTTTCGCAGGTCCGCGGCGTCGGCCCGATCACCTCGCTTGCGTATGTCCTAACAATCGAGGATCCGAGCCGCTTCACCGCGAGCCGAACGGTTGGGCGTTTCGCGGGACTCACGCCGGCGAAGGACCAGTCCGGGGAGTCCGATCCGGAGAAGCACATCAGCAAGGAAGGCGACCCGTTCTTGCGCCGGCTCCTGGTGCAGTGCGCCCATTTCATCCTGGGCCCGTTCGGCCAGGACAGCGACCTGCGACGCTGGGGGCTACGGCTCGCCGAGCGCGGAGGGAAAACGGCAAGAAAGGAGGCGATCGTCGCCGTCGCCCGGAAGCTCGCTGTGCTACTGCATCGGCTCTGGGTCTCCGGGAAGGAGTATCAACCCATCGGTTACGGATCCACGATGGCCGCCTGACACGGCCAGCAGCCTCAGTGACCTGAAGGCGTCAATGACCTTGAAAGGAGCGTGACCGAAGCTTCCCTGAACTGTCCCCGTGTCCGGGGCGACTGCGAGTGCTGGCTTGAGCCCCGCCGCAAGGCCCGAGCTCGTGAGGTAGATGGCAGCGCCCCCTTTTACGGGCTGACGGACCCCAACATGCACCGGTCCATGGACCGAGTGCGAATGGAAGCATGGCAAGAGCTTAGGGATGCACCCCAAGGGCGACCTTGACCACAGGCGGCCTTCTCACGGAAGCCAGCACGGGCACTCATCTCTTCCTCCGGCGCGACCGAGACCCTGACCCCTTCCCTGGCTTCGGCGAGTCATCATTACCGCCATGGTTCTGCCTCGAGGCGATCTCGGCGTACTTCCGAGCGAGGTCCATCGGCAGATCCATTTCCTGCGCGAGCCTGGAGATAAGGTCGGTGCCTCGCTTGACCTGGGCGTGCCGCCACGTCGCCGTGAGCATGCGAGTGAGTTCCGCGTGCAGGGCCTTCCGGAGGTCGGCCTCGGGCAGAATCGCCTCTGCCTCGTCTCTCGACCGGAATTTCTCGACAGCGTCATGGAGGAGCGGGAAAGCCTTCTGCAGCACCGCCTCGCCGAAGTCCTGGCCCTCATCCCCGCCGGCAAGGGTGACCTCCAGGCTGTCGACAATGTGTTGGCGAGCCAGGGGGCCGATGTCCTCGACGACTACCTGGCTGGGCGCCACCGGCTCCCCGGGCCGCTCGTCCTTGATGCTGCACTCGGCGGGGAGGCGGAAGTTGATCGCGAGAGGGCCATCGTACCTCGACCACTCGCACCCTTCGGGGTTGGCCTCCTGGTCGAGGATGTCTAGCAAGTGCTCCTCGTTCTTGGCCGACACGAGGGACGCCGAGAGGTCCGGCCAGCGGACGAGGTAGAGGGGCATACCTACTTGCGAAACGCCAAGTTCTCCAGAGCGAGCTCACGACTGGGCCTGAACGACGACCTCCACCGGCTCCAACGATGGCCACAATACAACCGACACACGACAAGAAGTACTCTCAAGCGCGCCCTGCACGCATTTGTGTTCCGCCCCCGTGCAAGAGCGCCAGTTCCCCCGGCCCTGACAGGGGAAGTGCGTTGGCGGAATCCCGCTTCAATGACTGGGTCAACGTATGCTCAGTACCAGCGCCACGATCGAACCTCCGAACGCGGAAGCGCCAAAGTAAACGACTCCCCAGATGACGTAGTCACGCCGACGTGCCGCTCGGACTTCCCGGACTATCCTGGTCGACTCTTGGACGACAGCAACGAGTCGCCGAGCCGCCATCTCTGTAGAGGCCTCAAGCTCGGTCCGCAGCTTCGCCGACGAGGCACCAGCTGCTCGCGCCAACGTCTCCGCCGCTCCCTCGACCACCCGGTTCTTTCTGATCACAGCAAACTCGGCGGTCACGGCCTCAAGCCGTGTGACCAGGTTGGTCACCTCACCGAGGACGTCTCGGTACAAGAACTCGAGCTTGGCACGTGGAGAATCGGCCGGGTTCGCCATGATGAATTTTCACGCTAGGAGAGCCTGAAACGCTCCATCGAGCTGCCGGCTCACACCTCGCGCGAGGGCCTGGATGGCGTGCATGTCCACGTAGTGCGAGACCTTGTTCGGCTCCCTCTCGTGGTCCGCGGTCCGGATGAGCGATCGATAGTCCGTGCCATCGGCGAGAACCGCGGCGATGGTCGTTTTCTTTGTCGTCAGTAGATCAAAGACCTCGTTCTCGTGGATCACGGCCTGGGGGTTCGCGACGACACTGCGCGACCGCTCTGCGAACCCCAGCACCGCGGGGAACTCCTCGCAGACATCGTTCGTCACCCGGTTGAAAAGGACGCGGATGCGCTCTGGAGCAACTCCAACCCCTGCCAGCGCCTGGAGCGTCTTGATGGTCTCCTTCTGCTCCTTCGCACCGCTCGTCACCGGTACCACGAAGTAGTCGAACTCCAGGTGGGAGCCCTCGAACTTGATCATCCGAGCGATGAACTCCTCTGCGTTGGAGGCTCCGACATCCACGATGGCCTCTCCCGCGAGCATGAGGCGCTTGTAGAGATCGCCAAATCGTCCCGCCCGCATCTGCTCGACCTCGAGCCCGAGATCAGCCGCAGTCTCATTCACGGTCTCTACCGCGAATATCTCAGCGTTGGCAATGCGCGGCGCGAGCAGTTGCGACGCCACCGTAGTCTTGCCCACCGTGCCGCAGTAGTTGATGACCGTGACCCGCATTTTTCACCCTCCTCCTCGGTTCCTTCCGATGCGTGACAACTCCTCGAGATCGACTTCTTCGTTGCGCAAGCGCTTCAAGTCAGAGGCGTTGGAGATCCGTGGAACGCTCGGCCCGGGGCCGCCTGGATCGAACCGACCGCCCGTCTCTGCACTTCTCGGCTGGACGCGGGCTGCCTTCTTGCGGTAGCGGAAAAGGTACGAGCGGAAAGTCTGGAACTTCACGGGGGTCGCCAGGCCACCGTGGAGGTTTAGGGCGTCGACAATGTCCTTGTAGCTGACGCCGTCCCTGATTCGCTGGTCAATGGCCGGCATGAGTGCACGCAACTTCGCGGCCAACGTCGTTTCCGGCATGCTCTCAATAAGTGTCTTCACATCCGCTTCCATGACCCTCCTCCGCTAAGCCGCGGCCATATTGCACCCTTCCTGCACTCTTCCTGCGCCCTTCCTGCACCAATGCTGCACTATGGCTGCACCCGTTTTGCATCCTTCCCGCACACTTCCTGCCGCATCCGCGCACTCATCTCCGCTATTCGGTCTGAACAGAGCGAATGGGCTTCGCCCATTCGGGTTTTGGACGCCCTTAAGTGGGTAGTCGATTGGCAGTTGTTTGCTTCTTTGTTGGGAGCCTTTTCGGGTCCTTAAAGGGCTACAGACCATACGCACCCTCCGTGTGCATCAAAGCGCGCGACATTGCGGAACAATTTTCGCCGGGACGCGAAAAGGCCGTTAGCAGCACCTAAACACTTCGCGTGTAACTCCACGCTTTCACTCGCCCTGGCTGTCAAACCAGTGTTTGGGTCGCTTTTTTCCGACACCAGGGCTGGAATGCCGAAGCACGTCATAGTATGGTGGACATAGTAAGGCATGTCTTAGCGTTTCGTCAACACCAGATGAAGGACTCTTCGCATGGCATCCACGACCGCCGGTGTCCGCCTCAATAGCGACGTCTGGGCCCGTTACTCCGCCGAGGCCCAAGCGCAAGGCGTCACCATGGGAACCTACTTGCGACGCCGGCTCGAGCAGGAGGACCGCCTCGAAGGCGAGCTTGCGGCGCTCAGACGTGCCGTGGAACGCAAACCGCCCGAACCGGCAACGACCGCCGGCGTGGCGGGAGCGTTCCCTGCTGGGGCTCTCGTCGAGGTTCTCTTGCTCCTACGCTTCCTAGCTGGGCCACAGAAGGCCGCCATCGTGCAGAAGGAAGTGGAGCGCCGCGGCCTCGAGACCTGGAGTTGACGATGCATCCAGAAGACAAGCGCAGGGCGGCGGCGCTCCTTTTGGTTCTCATCCCCGCGGCGACTTGGGTGGTCGCGATACAGGTCAGCGAGCGCCACGCGCGTCGCAGCCTCCGCGCGCTTGCCTTGCTGGCGAAGTTAACTGCGACTGGAGGGAAGCCCTTCCTTCTGGGTTCCTTGATTGTCGGCCTGGCCTTGGCGATCGCGATCGTGGCGCTCGGAAGCAGGGTCGCCGCTTCCGGCTTGGGCGATGTGACCTTCTTGCGCGGCACGAAGGTTGTAAGCAGAGCTCGCCTCTCATGGACCACCCGAGAACGAGGAGCTGCTCAGATCAGCGTCGCCGGCGTCCCGATGCCCAGCGCCATCGAGACCTTGCACCTCCTCGTGGCGGGCTCCACCGGTTCCGGAAAGTCCGTGCTCATCCGCGAGATGGCCTACTCGGCACTCCTTCGCGGAGACCGCATCGTGGTCGCTGATCCGAACGGCGACATGCTGGCAAAGTTCCACCGACCGGGGGACATCATCTTGAATCCGTACGACTCTAGGGGACTCGGCTGGACCTTCTTCAACGAAATCCGCGCCGAGTACGACTTCAAGCGCTTCGCGCTGTCCCTCGTACCACGGGGTCAGACCAAGGAGGAGGAGGAGTGGTGCTCTTACGCGCGGCTCCTCCTACGCGAGACCGCCCACAAGCTTTCCCTCATCGGGAAGCGCTCCGTGGCTGAGCTCTTCCGGTGGACCACGATCGCGACCCCGAGCGACCTGCAGGCGTTCCTGGCCAACACGGCTGCTGAGTCGCTCTTCGTCGGCGCCGACAAGGCGCTTGCGAGCGCCCGGTTCGTTCTCTCCGCCAAGCTGCCCGAGCATCTGTCCATGCCCGCCGGCGACTTCTCACTTCGCTCCTGGCTCGCCAACCCTGCAGGTGGGAATCTCTTCATCACCTGGCGGGAGGACATGGCCGAGGCGCTTCGCCCTCTCATCTCCGCGTGGGTGGACGTGCTCTGCACTTCTATCCTCTCGCTGCGGGAGGACCGACACCGGCGGATCTGGATGTTCCTCGACGAGCTCGCGAGCTTGGAGAAGCTCCCGAGCCTAGAGGATGCTGCGACGAAGGGACGAAAGGCCGGCTTACGGATCGTGGCCGGTCTCCAGTCTACTGCCCAGCTCGAGCAGATTTATGGCCGAGAGGAGGCCCAGACCCTCCGGAGTTGCTTTCGGTCCCTCGTCGTCCTGGGAGGAGCAAAAACCGACCCCAAGACGACCGAGGACATGAGCCAGAGCCTCGGCGAGCACGAGATCGAGCGCGAGGGCCTCAGCAAGACCCGGGGCGCGAAGGGCGACTCAACGAGCAGCCAACTCCAGCGCGTCCGCGAGCGAGTGGTTCTCCCTTCCGAGATCGCGAGCCTCCCCGACCTCACTGGGTACGTGGCGTTCGCCGGTCATTACCCCATAGCGAAGGTGAAGCTGAACATCGCCCGCTTCCGGAACCGTGTGCCGCCGTTCCAGGAGAAGAAGGCGGCATGCTGAGCCACAAGGTGCTCACGCGCCAGGACGTGAGCCGCGCTGCGAGCTACTACGAGGACGGCGCGGACGATTATTACGCCAAGGAAGGCGAGGCCTCGGAGTGGCAGGGCCGCGGGGCCCGGGCCCTTGGGCTCACCGGCGCCGTCGAGAGCGAGCGCTTCCGTGAACTCCTCGCCGGCCGGATCGCCAAGGATGGGAGGACCAGCCGAACTTCCACGCGACAGGACGCGAACAGCCGCATCGGCGTCGACCTCACCTTTTCGGCTCCGAAGAGCGTCTCGCTACAGGCACTCGTCGGCGGGGACTCGGCAATCATCCACGCCCACGACCAGGCGGTCGCGCGCGCCATCGCCGTGGCCGAAGAGCACGCTCAGGCCAGAAAGAAAGCGAACGGCAAGAGCCAGATAGAGGCGACGCGAAATCTCGTGGTCGCAAAGTTTCGACACGAGACAAGCCGGGAACGCGATCCGCAGCTCCACACCCACGCCCTCGTTCTCAACCTCACACGGCGAAGCGACGGAGAATGGAGAGCGCTTCGAAACGACGAGATCGTGAAGACGACCCGCTATCTCGGCGCGGTCTATCGGGCAGAGCTCGCCAAGGAGCTACAGCACGCCGGGTACTCCCTCCGCCACGGTCGCGAGGGATTCTTCGAACTCGCCCACATTGGGAGAGCGCAGCTCGTTGCGTTTAGCCGGCGCACCGAGCAGATTGAGAAACATCTCGCGAGCGCCGGGCTCACCGTCGAGACCGCCACGTCGGAGCAGAAACAAAAGGTCAAGCTCGAGACGCGGCCTCCGAAAACACCAACCGACCGAACAGCGCTCTTCGCCGAGTGGCAGGCCCGGGCCCGAGAGTTGGGAATAGACTTCGGTAGAGGGCGGGTCGACCGATCCGCTGGCTCCAGTGCCCCGGAACCCTCTGGCCAGGCCGACGCAGCTGAACACGTTGCTGCTGAAGGAGCCAGAAGGGGCGTACGCTTCGCGGTCGCACACCTCACGGAACGTCAGGCCATCATGGAGGAGCGGGAGCTCCTCGATGTAGCCCTCAAGCACGCTGTGGGAAGAGCCACCCTGCGAGACATCGAGCGCGAGGTCGATAGACAAACGGCCACGGGATACTTGATTCGGGAGAGCCCTCTCTATCGCGCCGCTGACCGGGTTACGGCGCAGGCGAGATCGAGGGGCGCTTGGGTGGGAAGCCTCGTCGAGCAGGGCCTGCAACGCGATGCCGCTCGTAAACGCGTCGACGAGGCCGTTGCGCAGGGCAGGCTCGTCGCGGCCGAACGCCGATACACGACCCAGACCGCGCTCGAGCGAGAGAAACGGATCTTGCGGATAGAACGCGAGGGGCGCAATCGCGTGAGCTCGATCGTCCCCCAAGATACCGTTCGCCTCCGCCTCGGCGTCGCCGACCTCACCGCTGGGCAGCGCGCCGCGGTGGAGCTCATCGCGACAACTCGGAATCGCGTCGCAGCCGTTCAGGGCTACGCGGGCACGGGCAAGAGCCATATGCTCGATTGCGCGAAGACCATCGTCGAGGAGACCGGCCACAGGGTCCTCGCCCTCGCTCCTTACGCGACGCAGGTCCGTGCACTCCGAGAGCTCGGGGTCGAGGCACGGACGCTCGCCTCCTTCCTCGCCGCTCAAGAAAAAGATCTCGATTCGAAGACCGTCCTCGTCATTGACGAGGCTGGTACCGTGCCCGCGCGGCAAATGGAGCAAACGTTGAGGCTCGCCGAGCAGGCGCAAGCCCGTGTGGTCCTCCTTGGCGACACACGTCAGACAAAGGCAATCGAGGCTGGCCGCCCGTTCGACCAGCTTCAGGACGCTGGCATGGAGACTGCTCTTATGCAGGAGATTCAGCGGCAGAAGGACAAAGCGCTCCGCGAGGCGGTCGCCCTCGCCGCGAAGGGCGAGGCAGCCGCATCGCTCACCCGTCTCAGGGATGTCTGCGAGATACGCGACGATCACGAGCGTCGAGCAGCCATCGCCCGCGACTACGCCAAGATGCCGTCCGAGGAGCGATCGCGAACTATCGTCGTCGCCGGCACTAACGAGGCACGCCGCGAAATCAACCGCGCGGTTCGCGAGAACCTCGGACTCAACGGTCAGGGGCGTGAATACGTCACGCTCGCCCGGCGCGACACGACGCAGGCCGAGCGGGCGTTCGCTAAGAACTACTCACCCGGCGATGTCATTCAACCCGAGCGGGATTACCCACGCTTCGGCCTTCTCCGGGGGGCTCTCTACGAGGTTATCGAGAATGGACCTGGCAACCGGCTCACTGTGCGCGGCGAGAAAGGGGAAACCGTCCAATTCAGCCCGACGACGCACCCAGGGATGTCAGTCTACGAACCCGAGCGTACTGAGCTCGCGCCCGGCGACCGAATCCGAATTACGCGCAACGACGCCGTGCTCGACATCGCAAACGGCGATCGCTTCACGGTCACCTCTGTCAGTCCGCGGACAATCAGCCTTCTCGACGGAGTGCGGCGTCTCGAACTCCCGGCTGATGGGCCACTCCATCTCGATCACGCTTACGCAACAACCATCCACAGCAGCCAGGGCACGACTGCCGACCGCGTCCTCATCGATGCAGCCACTAAGAGCAGAACGACCGCCAAGGACGTCTACTACGTTGCCATCAGCCGCGCCCGGCACGAGGCGCGCGTTTATACCGACGATGTAGCCAAACTCCCATCGGCCATCGAACGCGAGCGCCCTAAACACGCCGCGCTGGACCTTGAGCGCTAGAAAGCGAATCCGGTCCAGGTCGGTCGGCAAACCACGAAAGCCATCCCCACAGCAGACCGTCAGCCGATCTGGCCTGGAATGCCCGCGGCCAAGCCGATAGACCGCGCGAGCGGCCGATTGGCGGACGGGTTGGACCGTAGCGCGGCCCCATCACGCGCTCTTGTGGCGGCACCGGCAAGGCACTTCGCATGGTTGAAGCCCTACCGACACTCGGCCACGAACTTGCAGACCGCGGAAACCTCAAGGCGAGGACTCTACGCGACGCTGCTTCGACGCTCGTTGCACGGGTACCGACAAAGCTTCTTCCAAAGAGTGTAGACATCCTGTATTATGCCTGCCATGCCTAGCTCAACCTAAACCCTGGGCCCGATCAAGCATGTAGGGTCATATGCGACCCGGGTGGATTTTGACACCTTTTTGGCGTACCGCAAACGAGGTAGACGCTTTCCCTTATCTTGCAGCAGGCGTCGTTCGCATGAGGCTTCGCGATAGCGAGTACCTACACAAACAGGGTGGAGCTCTCGAAGGGGAGAGCCGAATCGGCTCCCGGGGACGGAGGGCGACCGTTAGTCCTATCTGGCCGAGTCGCGCCGCGAAGCCTCTTGCTCTGAGCAAGCGGCTGTTTGCGTCCGGAGCTGCGCTTCGCACCCTCCCCAATTTCACGCGGCTCCGCACGAATAGTCACAACTCTCTGCGCCTCATGGCGCGCAATTGCCGACCCGATCGTTGGGAGGGCCAGCGACCGCTGCCTGGGGGGAGTTAAATGTCGAACAATCACAGTTCCGCTTGCCGAGCACCAGCATCCCCGAGGCTCGCAGCTGCAGCAGCAGCGCTCGCAGCCCTCGTAACGCTCCCTCACTGCGGGAGCCGTCCGAGTTCGGGAACAAATGATCCGCCGGGAACAATCGACGTCCGCGTGAGCGCGGGCGCTCCCATTGCCGGGGCCAACGTCACCGTCTACGCCATCAACGACTCCACGGCCAGCATCTACTCGGCCGTCGGCAACGCCGGCGTCATCGGCACCGGTGGTCCCACCGATTCAACTGGGAAGGCCATCGTCACTCTCTCCGTCAACAATTACTCTGGCCCCATTCAAGTGGTCGCCAGCGGCGCCAACCTCTCGTACACGGATCCCTGTATCGCCGGAACTCCGTCGTCACCGGCCCCATCTATTCAAATCCCTTCCGACTTCGTCCTCTCCTCGTACTTCGCGAACTACCAGCCCGGTAGCTCCATCACCATCCCCGTCGACCTCTTCACCACCCTCGCCGATCACGAGGCGCTTGCTTATGCGAGCGGCCGGCACCCGCTTCACCCTGGTGCCAAGCCCATCACGGTTGCCCTGGCGGCACGCGATCCGCTTTTCGTACAGCACATCACCACCTCCTCCACCGCCTGGGGCCCGACGACGCTCCGCAGCACGCTCCCCGCAACCATGACTGCCTCCTCACAGACCCTTGTCGACACGGCGTATGCCGCCCTCTTCGACATCGCGCTGAACGGCCTCGCTCTCGACACAGCGCAACTCGCCGGGTACGCCAGCGGGTCCACGGCGATCAACGCCATTACCCTCGCCCAGCTTCTCGAGCAGGACCTCGACGCCGATGCGGTTTTCAATGGCCAGGGGCAGAATGGACAGTTCCTTTCAACAACCGGCACGACCCCCGTCCCAATTACGAGCCAGTTCCTCCGCATACCTCTCGCCCAGGCTCTCGACGAGTGGGTTCAAAACACCTCGCTGAACCATACCGGAATCGCTCAAGCGGACCTGGTCAGCGCCGGCGTCTTCAACGCCATCACCCAGGACAATTCCGACCTGTTCGGGGCTCCACCGGCAGGGCCCTACGACCCCGTCGATCACACACCCCCTGTTCTCAGCCTCGCGTCGTCGCCAACCGCATACACCAATCACACTTCCGTGACACTCACCGTGACTGCAACGGATCCGAGTGGCGTCCAGGCAGTCTACGCTCAGAACGGTTCGATTCAGTACACGGCTACGACAACGGACGGCGGTTGGCAGTTAAGCGACATCGCGCTCAACATCGGACCGAACACGATCACGATCTGGGCGGTGGACTCGGCCGATCCAGCCAATAGCGGCCTGGGGCTCGCGCCCCCGTACCAACTGACGGTACCCATCTTGTCCGACACCACCCCTCCGTCCATCGTGCTGACAGATTTGCCAAGCTACTTCAGCGAGGCCGGTATGTCGGTCCAGACCAATTCATCAGGACAGGCAATCGTCCCCATGGTTCCTGTCTACGCGTCCGCCACCACGATCGCCGTCGGCGCTGCCGTCGACGTCTACAAAGCCAGCACGCGTCTCGGTTGGTCAACGACCCCAACTGCCGCGGAACTCGAACAAGGCAATCCGGGCAACATCCCATTCCTCCAGTACGCCGTCACGTTCAACGCACAAACGGATGCCCCGATTACGGCGGCCACCTACTCGGTCGCCGTCTCCTGCTCTGGTTGCAACTACGCACCGGCGACAGGCAACCTGTGGCTCAGCCCGACAACAAGCCCAGCCTTCGTCTTCTTCGACCTGCCACTCGCAGACAACCTCATCCCAGCTTTGGATACACTTCCGGGGCCCGCCACGATAACAGTCACCGCGACCGCCGTGGACGCTGCCGGTAACACCAGCACGACAACCCCCACTAGCTTCACTTTTAATGTTATCGGCTCGCCCGTAGCGATCGCGCAGGACACGTCCTACAGCACCGATGCGGACCCTAAGAGCACCTACCCCTATACACTGGCCGCGAACAACTACGCAGACGTCTTTGATCCATCCGTCACGATCTTCCTTCCGGAGAACATGGTCCGTCTTGTCCACTACATCGTGACAAATCCGGCTGCACTCCCAGTAGCGCTTACTCCACCCAATCTCGCGACCAGTACTTGGTCGGTTACTGAAAGTTGGCCCAGTGGCAGCCTCGCTCAATCCAACGCCACCTATCAGCCCGCTGGCACTTATGGCACATGCGGCCTGCCCCTGGCTCCCTGCGCCAATAGCGCCGAGTTCTTCGTTCCAGCGGGAAGCTCAACCCCCGATTGCAACGCATACGTGACTCCCGCTAGCACGCCCCCGAAGACCGAGGCTTCCAGCACCCTTTCCGCCTTGGCGTACTATCAGCAAAACGGCTCCGATGTTTCCGCTGCGTCTCAATCTGCAAATGCACGCTACATCGTACCTGCCAGCAACGGTTCAGCCCCAGGAGTCCTCAGCCTCTACATAGTACGTCCCCACGACGTCACACGAGCCACGCCCATCACCGGTGCCCCTCCCTATCGTCAAAGTTTCGGTAACCAATACATGATGACCAGCCAGGGCGCGTGCATTTGCGAGCCCAGTTGCGGGCAAATAGTTACCAGCATTTTCGCGGATACCTGGTACTACCTCCAGTTGACATCGCCCTTCGAGACCTTCAGCGGACAGTTTCAGCCGCAGACCTTCGGTCTCAACGGGTCGACGGAGTTCGGCGAAGCCGCGACGGCATCCCAGACGCTCACAGTGAACGCCACTGTCAGCCACTGATGATACAGGGGTCCGCACCTAGTTTCGCGCCTTGGGGGTTGTCACGCATGAAGCACACTACTATCGCGGTCGCGTTGTTGATCCCTTGCCTCTCCTGCGGTACCGGCGAGCAAGGGCCGGCAGGCCCGCGGGGCCCTGTAGGCCCGACTGGCCCCCAGGGTAACGTCGGCCCTCAGGGCCTGACTGGCCCAGCCGGACCCTCAGGCGGCGGCTACTACGTCTCGCGCAGCGACGTCTATTGCAACCCTGCTACCGACGCTAACGCCGGTAACGGATATAGCCTCCAGGCGGCATGCAACAGCGTCGCCGATCTCCCCCTCAGTGGCAGCTGCAGTGGCATCACCACGCCGGCAATCCTGATTACGTCCTACCCTCACTTCTCTGATGACCTCACTTACGCAGCCCACTGGGATTGCGCCTGGGCTTTTCCCAGTGGCGTGACGCCCGTGGACCTCACCGAGGCCGTCGCCGTGATCTGTTGCGTTCAGCATCCGTAGCGCCATCGAAATACCAAAGATGAGAATTCGCTACATCGCCGCGGTCACAGTTCTGCTCACCGCACTCACATTTCCCAGCGCGACTCGAGCTGACCGCGGAGAGTTCTACACTTTACTCACGATCGAACCGCAGCTCGGTTGGTACACCGAACCTCTGGCGGGACGCGTCTCCGCGACGAACGCCGGAGGTGGAGCGGCCCTCACTGCTTACTACGGGTTCACGAACAGCCTACACGTCGGCGCCGACCTTCACCTATCCGCCGCCCTCAACATCAACTTTCCGGACACGACCATTTCGCTGAACGGCACACCCTCGACGGGTACGGTCTATGCCAACTCCACATGTATCGGCGCCAACGCTGTGGTCGTCTACCGGTGGT
>Ga0335078_10000096_pt1 | contig 157593 bp, 144 predicted proteins | sample Lox_Sample_32_FD_206711 | JGI IMG/M metagenome (GOLD analysis project Ga0335078, IMG submission 206711) | Soil microbial communities from Loxahatchee National Wildlife Refuge, Florida, United States - Lox_Sample_3.2 | ecosystem: Environmental > Terrestrial > Soil > Wetlands | place: USA... | reverse complement strand
CAGCGAATAACCAGCCAATACCCTCGGCTCTACGCCCACTGGGCATGGAACGCCAATCCGCGATGATCAGGATGATAAGAGCCGTATGAATCGAGAGGTTCACGTACGGATTCTGTGGGAGCCGGGGGCTGAGATGCCCCCCGGCCACCCGACCAGCATCTGGCAGCGGCCACCCAGCTCCATAGCTGGAGGCCGCGGGGGATGGCCGGGCCTATCGTCTCGGCCATCCCCCGCAGGGCCGTATCCCGGGCGGGGTGTCCAGGGAAGCTGCGTTTGATGCTGGCACGAGGGCACCGCTGACCCGTGGCCCTGGCTAGGCTATTTCACCAGTGTGATCGCAAGTACCTACGCGGTCTTCGCCGGCCGCGCGGCCGCGGCCCAGACCCCGGCACCAAGCAGCAGCGCGTCCGCGAGCACATCTTGCGCCACGCACCAGCCACATTCCGCCTCGCCGGACATCAGGACGGCACTGCCAGGGGTCAGCGACCAGACCATCCGGCTCGTCCTGGAGAAGCTGAGGGGTGAAGGCAGGAGGACTGGCTTAAACGCGGGGGCTCATTCGTTTCTGGCCGCTTCCGGTCCGGTGATGCGTGCCAGTAGCGGGAAGGTGGCCGCGATGATGCCGAGGGACACCACGATCCCGGCCGCGGTGAGGAGGTAGTAGGCGGCGCCGGGCGCGACCATCGGGTGCTGCTGTGCCTCAGAGGCGAACATGGCGGCACCGGCGAACCCGGTGCCGATCGCGACGGCGGCGACGGCTAGCAGCGGGACGGCGCCCTCGAGTGCGGCGACACGGCGCAGCGTGGCCAGCCGGGCGCCGGTGAGCCGCAGCAGGCTGAACGGCCGCTTGCGGTCCGCGAGCCCGGCCGCGATGCCCGCGGCGAGCGTGCAGCCTGCGATCGGCAGGCTGACCAGGATCACCACGTTCGCGAGCTGCTGGTAATCGCTGTTGGCGGAATTGTCCTGTGCGACTAGGTCGGCGATGGTGGACGGCGCGCTCACGGCGGGGTATGCGTGTGTGTTCTCCAGCAGCGTCCTGGCCTGCTCGACCGCTGGCGTGCTGCCGTTGGTCGCCACGTTGATGGCGTCTACACCGAGGGTGTCCAGCCGGGTGGCCGGGACGTTCGCGGCCGGCCAGGTGATCGCGGTGGCGTCACTGCCGAACAGGGCGCCGTTGAACCCGTCTGAAGGGAACGCCGCCGCCGCTGCCCCGGCCGGGCAGCGGCCAAGGGCGGGAACGGCCGCGAGCTGCACGCACGAGACCACGCCAGCCGGAACGGGACCGGTGCTGCCGAGATTGCCGCCGAGGTTGTGAAATGTCCCGGGGATGGCCAGCTCTCGGTCCGCGCGGACCACGAGCACCCCCTGCACGCCGGGTATTCCGTTCAGCTGGGCCGTAAGCGGCGCGACGGGTGCGGCCGGCCCCGGGCCCGCCATGCCCGCACGCGCTCCTGGCCCTCCGGGGTCGCTGCTGCCGGCCACCTGGCTGGATGCCGATATCTGGTCGGTCAGCACGTTCGCCTCGGCGGCGCTGCCGAACCGGGTGAGGTCTTTGGCGTTCTGCGTGGTGATCGCCACCACGGCCACGGTGGTGATGAACAGCGCGACCACCAGGCCGCTGACGGCGCGGAAGGCGGCCCTCGGGTCGTCGGCGAGGCGACAGGCGGCGAGCAGCGTGCCCGGGCGGCTGGTCCACCGGGCCATGCCCCTGGCCGCCGTCATGGTGAGCCACGGGCCCGCGATGAACAGGCCGGCGATGATGAGTGCGAAGCTGGACATGAACGCCTGGACCTGCCCGCCGGTGGAGGCCGGGTGGCCGCGCACGGTCCAGAAGCAGAGCTCGGCCAGGCCGGCCAGCAGCGGCACCACCCGCCAGGCCCGCGGCGGCTTCGGCGTCGCCCGGCGGGCGACGCCGAGCGGTGAGATGTGCACCCGGCGCAGCGCCAGCCGGGCCGCCACCGCGGCGAAGAGGGGCACGCCGATCGCGACCAGGAGGATGTCCCGCGGGCTGAGCGTCAGCTCGGCGGGGAAGAACGGCTGGCCGATGAGCGGGATGCCCGCGACCGGGATACGCAGCAGGAAGAAGATGCCGAACCCGGCCGTCACCCCCAGGATCCCGGCCAGCGTCGATTCGGTGGCGGCGAGCAGGGAGACCTGCCTGCGGGTCGCGCCGGCCAGGCGCATCGCCGCGAAACGTTCTTCGCGGCGGGCGGCCGACAGCCGGGTCGCGGTGGCGATGAAGATCAGCACCGGGGCCAGGATGGCCAGCGCCACCACGGACAGGATGAGGTCGATGGTGCTTGCCCCGCCTCCCGGGTCGGGCGGGGCGTAGGTCAGGCCCTGGGGGTTGGCCTCGCTCCGGGGGACGGGCCAGCCCACCAGCGTCGTGGAGATCGACGTCACCTGCCCGCTGTTCGGGGTGTCCGCCAGCTGCGCCGGGGTGCGCCCGACGATGATGACCAGCGAGTCTGGTGACGGCAGCGCGGCGTCGCCGATCGTGCCGGCCAGGTGGCCAGGGTAGCGGCCGGCCAGCTGGTCCGCCGGGGTGGCGCGCAGCAGCGCGGCGAGCGCGGGCGAGGCGTAGTACTGGCCGGGTCCCGGGTCCCGCGGAATGCCGGGCGGCACCGGGGACGAGGTGCCGGTGGTGGCCACGTCGAAGCGGCTGATGCTCTGCCCGTTGAAGATGTCGCTGGCGGGGTGCCACCACAGCGGGGCGGCGCCCGTGGCCGGTGCCGGGGGCACCCATGCCGTTCCGGTCCAGTACCAGGCGTGGCGGCTGTTCCAGGTGGTGACCGCGTTGGCCGCGGCCACGGCGGTCAGCAGCAGGCCGACGCCGAGGCCGACCGCCACCGCCATGATGACCAGCCGGGTGACCGCCTCCCGGCCGCCGCTGATCACCAGCCGCAGTCCGAGCCCGATCACGGCTTGGCCCCGGTGAGGGTGCTGACCGTGCCGTCCCGGACGATGACCTCGCGGTCGGCGTAGGCGGCGACCCGGGCGTCGTGGGTGACCAGGACGACGGTGCAGCCGTGCTCGCGGGCTGCGGCGGTGAGCAGGTCCATCACCAGCTCCCCGGACACCGAGTCCAGCGACCCGGTCGGCTCGTCGGCGAACAGTACCCGCGGGCAGGCGACCAGGCCGCGGGCCAGCGCGACGCGCTGCGCCTGCCCGCCGGACAGCTCCCCGGACCTGCGGTACTCGAGCCCACCCAGGCCGAGTGGGCCGAACCACTTCCTGGCCGCAGTCATCGCCGGGCCGCGGCGGACGCCGGACAGCAGCAGGGGCAGCGCGACGTTCTGCTCCGCGGTCAGCTCGGGGACCAGCTGGCCGGACTGGAACACGAACCCGAACCGGTCCCGGCGCAACGCACTGCGCCGCTCGTCGCTGAGGGTGTCCAGCCGCTGCCCGCCGAACCAGACCGCACCCTGCTCCGGGACCAGGATGCCGGCCAGGCAGTGCAGCAACGTGGACTTGCCGGAGCCGCTCGGCCCCATGACCGCGACGATCTCGCCTTCGCAGACGGTGAGCGAGGCGCCGCGCAGCGCCGGCGTTTCGCCGAACGACTTCACCAGGTTCCGCGCTTCGACAATGTTCCCGGCCCCGGGATCCGCCGCGGCCGGGAGGTTCGCGGTCACCGCTGCACGACCCGTTCGAGCAGGTCCAGCCGGGCCGCGGCGTGGTCGATCCATCGCAGGTCAGCCTCCAGCCGGTAGAGCGCGTGGTCGGCGAGGAGCCCGCCGACCTGATCGGCGTCGCGCTTGAGGTTGGTGAGCTCGCGCATCCGCTGCAGGTGCGCCGCGCGCTGGGCGTCCAGGTACCGGTCGGCCGGACGGCCGAGCAGTAGGGCGAGCGCCACCTTGGCGAACAGCTCGCTCTGCAGGTCCGGCTCCGGCGGGGCCGGCTCGGCCAGCCACCGCTCCACCTCCGCGATCCCCGCCTCAGTGATCACGTACCGGCGCCGTTCCGGCCCGGCCCCCTGCTCGACCGGCCCGGGGATGGCCTTCCCGTCCCTGGCCAGCCGGGACAAGGTCGCGTACACCTGGCTGTAGCGCACCGGCCTGCCCCGGCCGAAGTAAGCGTCGTAGTCCCGTTTCAGGTCGTATCCGTGGCTTGGCCCCCGCTCAAGCAGGCCAAGCAGTGTCAGCGGAACACTCACAACCGGGAGAATACTCCAAGAGTATTCTCCCGGGAAGTAGCTCCTTGGCTGAACCCGCGCGTGGCCACGCGGAACTGGCCTTGTGCACGTCAGCGAGCTGGGCCGTGCCTCCTGACCGCAAAGACCGGCGCGGCGGATTGCCGTAGCCCGCGTGTGATGACGGCCAGCCTCGTGTGGCCGCATGGCAGGTCGGTGCCAGGACGTGCCGGCGATGGGGAGGCGGTCTGCGGGACCGGCTGCCCATCACGCTGGTGGCGGGCATGACCGGTGTTCCGGGCACGCGCCTGGGCTGATTGCGTTCTGGGCCAATGAGCCTGGGCTGGTCTAATCATGTTCGGCGGCGCGGTAACGTTCTGGTGTGCGGAAGGGGAGCCGCAGATTACGGATGAATGATCTACCCGCCGTTAGGCCGGTGCCGCGCGCCGCGGACGGCCAGGCTGGGTGGCCAGGCTCTCACTGGACGTACGTAACCATTGGAGCGCTATGCCGGTATGCCGGGCCGGGATGGCACTTGCGGCTGCATGCGTGGCTGGGACCACACGCTGCCCGGAAGGAGTGAGATGGCACCGACCCTGATGACCCCGGACGGCCTGTCGGCCGGGCTGCGCCCCGGGCTGGACGAGCCGCGCGCGGGCTCGGCGCCGGAGACGGTGGTCTGGGTGTACGCGATCACCGACCGGCCCGGCCCGGGCTGGCCCGGCGGCCTGACAGGCGTGGGCGGGGAACCGGTCCGGCCCGTCAGCGAGGCCGGCCTGACCGCGGTAGTCGGCACGGTCGCGGCCCAGGCTTTCGGTGAGCAGGCCCTGGCCAGCCTGCTGGGCGGGCTGGACAACATCGAGCGGGTCGGCCGCGCGCATCACCGGGTCATCGCGGGCACCGCGGCGCACGGCAGGCCGGTGCTGCCGCTCCGGCTGGCCACCGTGCACCCGGATGACGACACCGTCCGGGCCCTGCTGGCCTGGCGCCGCGACGCGTTCACCGGGATGCTCGACCGGTTCCGTGACACGGTCGAGTGGGGCGTGCAGATCTACGGCGAGGCCGGTCCGGCCGGGGCGGTAGAGCGCGCCGAGGAACTGGCCGACGCGATCGATGCCGCGCTCAGCGACTTCGCCGTGGACTCCCGGCGGCAGCCGGCCGAGGACCCCCGGCTCATCGAGCGAGCCGAGTGGATGGTGCTCAACAGCGCCTACCTGCTGCGCGCCGACCACGCCGCCGAGTTCACCGCCGTGGCGCACACGCTGACTGGGGCGCGCGCCGGGGTGCGCGCCGAGGTCAACGGCCCCTGGCCGCCGTACTCATTCGTGGACGGGCTGGAGGCCTGACCCGGGCCGTCCCAGGGCAGCCTGAACCTGGGACGCCGCCCGGCGCGGCCTGCGAACTCATCTGGCCGGGGAAAGGGCAGGTCACAGGTACCTTGAGCGCAGCTGGGCGGCCCCGCTAAAGGTGCTCAGGGCCCGTCGGCCATTACCCTGGCAGAGTCGGCGGCGCCGACCGCCGCCAGCCTCCCGGCGCCGCCGCCGAGGCCGGCCCGGCAGAATCTGGCCTGGCCATTGTCTGCCGGTATCTGGTTGTGTGTCGCTGTAAGCGCGTGGTAATGCGCTATACAGGGAACGGCACGAGGGAGCGAGATGAGGCCAGACGACGGGTCACTGCCTGGCAGGCGAATGGCGCAGGAAGGGCTGGCGCGGGCCCGCCAGGCCGTCCGCGCAGCGCCGTTGCCGGCCAAGATCCTGCTGGTCATTGCGCTGCTGATCGTCGTCGTGCTGGCCTTCAGCCTCGGTCCCCGGGTGCTCGACCTGCTCATCCTGATCGCCATCGGGTACGGGCCGGTCGCCGTCTGGCGGGGCAGCACGTCGGTGCTCGCGTCAGTGTTCGTGGCCGCCTGGGGCCTGATCGCGGTGCTCGCGGTGGCCGCGGTGGCCAACCGGCTCGGCGCCGGGATCGTGCCGCTGCTCCTGCTGCCCTGTGCGGCGGTGCCCGCCGCGCACGCCCGGGCGCTGACCCGCAAGTACGTGCCATGCCGGACGGTGGCCTGGATCATGCTCTGGGCGCTGCCGCCCGCGCTGCTGGCCTGGTGGCTGGCGGTCAGCCAGCCGGCCATCAGTTACGGTATCGCCTGGGTGCTCGGGCTCGCCGTGGCGGGCTGGCGGCTCGGCAAGGCCCAGCAGGAGGCCCGGGCGCTGAGCCGCCAGCAGGGCCGGACCAGCGCGCTGGCCGCTCCGTACCGGCCCGGTGGCGGCCCGGCCGTGGCCGCCCGGCCGTCGCGCCGTCCCGGCCCGCCGGGCCCCGCCCGGGCTGGCCAGCCCGGTGAGCCGCCCCGGGTGCTGCAAACCGCCGAGGGCGCGATGCGCTCGGCCGACGCGGGGGCGGCCCGGGACCGGGGCGCTACGGACGCCCAGCAGCCGGAGATCACGCTGGCCCAGGCCATGGCCGAGCTGGAGAACATGATCGGCCTGGAGTCGGTCAAGGAACAGATCCGGCAGATCACTGCGTCGGTCGAGGCGGCCCGGCGGCGCGAGCTGGCCGGGTACCAGGCCGAGAAGCCCATGCAGCACTTCGTCTTCCTCGGGCCGCCCGGCACCGGCAAGACCTCGGTGGCCCGGGTCATCGCGAAGATCTTCTACGCGTTCGGGCTGCTCGACACGCCGGTGGTGATCGAGGCCCAGCGGGCGGACCTGGTCGGTGAGTACCTCGGCGCCACCGCGATCAAGACGAATGAGCTGGTGGACCGGGCCATCGGCGGGGTGCTGTTCATCGACGAGGCGTACAGCCTGATCAACGACAGCGAGGGCCAGGGCGACCGGTTCGGTCACGAGGCGGTCCAGGCGCTGCTCAAGCGGGCCGAGGACGACCGGGCCGAGCTCATCATCATCCTGGCTGGCTATGAGAAGCAGATGGAGACGTTCCTGGCCAGCAACCCCGGGCTGAACTCCCGGTTTGGCCTGCGGGTGAAGTTCCCCACCTATACCCCCGCCGAGCTGATGGCCCTAGCCGAGCTGGATCTGGAGCGGCGCAGGGAGATCCTCGACCCGGACGCCCGGCCCGCGCTGTGGCGGATGATGGAAGACATCGGCCGCCGCCGGCTGGCCGACGAGCTGGGCAACGGGCGGTTCGTGCGCAGCCTGCTGGAGAAGGCTGGCCGGGCCCGTGACGTCCGGGTGATGGCGGGGGCCGGCGAGCCGGCACCAGCGGAACTGGTCACCCTGGAGGAGGCCGACCTGATCCAGGCCGGGGCGGAGCTGACCGCCCGGTTCCGGGGCTACACCGAGGCGCCCACGCTGGAGAACGCGCTGGCCGAGCTGGACGAGCTGGTCGGGCTGGAGCCGGTCAAGCGGCAGGTGCATGAGATCGCCGCTCAGCTCCAGGTGGCCCGGCTGCGCGAACGGCACCGCCTGTCCAGCCGCCCGCCCGCCCGGCACTTCGTGTTCACCGGGCCGCCGGGAACCGGCAAGACCACGGTGGCGCGCATCCTGGGCCGGATCTTCACCGCGCTCGGCCTGCTGGTCCGTCCCGAGGTGATCGAGGCGCACCGTGCTGACCTGGTCGGCGAGCATCTCGGCTCGACCGCGATCAAGACCGCCAAGCTGATCGACTCGGCGCTGGGCGGCGTGCTGTTCATCGACGAGGCGTACTCGCTGTACAACATGGGCTATTCCGGTGGCGACGCGTACGGCTCGGAAGCGGTGGCCACGCTGCTCAAGCGGGCCGAGGACGACCGTGACCGGCTGGTCATCGTGCTGGCCGGCTACCCGGCCGACATGGACCGGTTCCTGCACAGCAACCCCGGGCTGGCCTCGCGGTTCAGCACCCGGATCGGCTTCCCCAGCTACTCGCCGGACGAGCTGTGCCGGATCGCGGGCGTGATCGCAGAGCAGCACGGCGACACGTTCGAGCCGGAAGCCGTGCCGGTGCTCGCGGAGATCTTCACCGAGGCGGCCGGGCGTGGCCAGATCGACGAGCTGGGCAACGGCCGGTTCGCCCGGAGCCTGTTCGAGCGGGCCTGCGCGGCCCGCGACCTGCGGGTGGCCGACCTGGACGACGCGGCTACCCAGGCGGACCTCACCACCGTGTCCGCGGCTGATCTGCGCGGCGCGTTCCGCGAGCTGGGCGGCCCGGCCGCCGGCTGACCGCGGCTCAGACCGGGGGAGCCGGCGGCAGGTCGAGCAGCGCGGCGATGAGGCTGGCCGGGTCGCTGCCCGCATCGCGGATCGTGTACATCAGCGTGTGCAGCACGGCATGCCGGTCCTCACCCCGGTCCAGCAGGCGCTGGGCGGCCTCCCACAGCTCAGGCGGGTCGCCGCGCCACAGCCGGTCGGCCAGGGCCAGATGCCGGTCGATGTGCAGCGGGCCGCTCGGCCGCCCGTTCGCGTCGTTGTGGTCGGCGGCCAGCAGGGTGCGCCGGTCGGCCTGGGTGGCCGGGTCCAGGGTGGCCAGGTCGATGCCGCCAAACATGCCGCGCAGCACCGGGAAGGCGAACGCACGGCGGGGGAGTGCCTCGAGGTCACCATCGGGCAGCAACCGGGCCACCAGCGAGGAGTCCAGGCCGAATGCGGTCGGGTCGCGGTAAACCTGGGCGAACGTGGCCATCGAGTCGAACACCGCGTCCAGCGTCTCAGCGATCAGGCCGGCGGCCACACCCTGCCGCCGGCCGGCCCAGCGTACCCAGGCCGCCAGCACGTGCGGCATGGCGTGCTGCTCAGGCTGGAACAGCAGCACCTTGCGCGGCAGCCAGTCGAGCAGGTAGGTGGACACCTTGGCCGGGCTCATCCGCAGCGGCCGCCCGAAGTCCTGGTCGCAGCCGTAGTCGATGATGAGGTCCGCGCACCGGCTCGCCGCCTGGGTGTCTGACAGGTCCTCCGCCTCGTCCGAGGCGAGGAACTCGGCCACCAGCATGGCCCGGCGGTCCCGGGTCCAGGCGTGCCGCCGCGCGGTCGCGCCGCCCCAGCCGGACCCGTGCCCGTCACCCCACGGGCCCGGGCCGCTGACCCGGGCGCCGGCCTGCCCGGCCCGGGCCGGCGGCAGCGTCCGGATCCGGGACCGGATGAACGCGTGGTACGACGCGAACGACTCGCCCGGCGGCGGCCTCTTGGCCGCCTCCGTGACAGCCAGTGCGGTCTCCAGCAGCCGCCGTGCCTGCGGCGCCTCCACCCGGCTGAACGACACCCGGGCCGGCTGCCCGTCGGCCCCGGCGCTGGCCGCGCGGCAGCGGCCGAGCAGCCTGTCCACCTGGGAGGTCACCCAGCCGTCGCGGAGCATCCCGGCGGCGTTGTAGTCCACCACCATGACCAGGGCGTGCGGGTCCTCGCCCGCGTAGCTGTACACGCAGACGACCTCGTCGCGGTCGCCGAACAAGTCGGAGTTCACGTAGCAGTCGCCCGCGTTGACCGCGCCCACGTGCTCGGCCCATGGCGGCCGGACCACGCCCCGCTCGATCAGGGCCAGCGCGGCCGCCTCGGCCTGCATGGCCTGCCGCGGGGTGCCCAGGCAGGCGATACCGGACAGCAGGGCCAGTGCGGCCGGGCTGTGCTGCTGGGCCGCGTAACCGACCAGGCCCTCGCCGACCAGTTCCTCGACGTCGCCCCGGGTGCTGCGCGGCGGGCGCTCGCCCCACCAGGTGCCCAGCAGTTCGCTGACCATGAGTTCCGCGTCCAGCGGACTGCGCACCGCCAGCAGTTCGCGGGCGGCGCGCAGCATCTCGGCAAAGAGCGCGTTGGGTGGCGCCGGGCTGGAGATCACCGAGCGCGTCCCCTTCCCATGGCCTGGGTGGCCCGGCCCGCCTGGGGGCTCTCGTCGTCGGCTCTGCGGGCTCACACGGACAGCTTTCCAGATTCTCGCGGTGCCGTGCCACGTCCGCGCCGGATGGTGGCCATGTTTCCGCGTGTGGCAGATATTACGGGCATCCAGCCGGGGCGGCAGCAGACATTCCGGTCATTTGCCGACCTGGCCGGCCGGTGTGATCCATCCCGGCCGGCCAGGATGGATCTCACCGGGAACCCGGCTGCAGGCCGCGTGGCTGGCCTGCCCCGGCTTTCCGGCCGACCGAGTCGGCCGGAAACGCTCGGCAGGCCGTTAAATCGCCTAGGATGTGGGAAGCTCGCCTGCGTGGCCACTGTGGGTGTCCGCGGTAGCGGCCGTGCGCATAGGCGTGGCGCAGCGCTTGTGCGGCCCGACCGCAGGTGTTGCCGCTGGCCTGCTTGTGTCTGCCGTGAGCAGGAAGGGAGCCGTTGCATGGCTCAAGCAACGGGACTGGAGTGCGGGCGATGAGCACTGACACCTCCGTGCCCCAGCCCCGGGTGTCCGGGCTGGACATCTCCGATTCGGCGCTGCTCGCTACGCTCCTGGGCGAGGCTCCCATCGGGTTCGCGTTCTTCGGGCCGGACCTCCGTTTCCGGCGGATCAACCAGACCCTGGCCCGGCTCGACGGCCTCGACCTGGAAGCCCATCTGGGGCTGCTGCCTTCCCAGGTCTGGCCGGGCTCACTGGCCTCCCGGGCCGAGTCCGCCGTCCGGCAGGTGCTAGCCGAGGGCCAGCCGCTGTACGAGTCCAACCAGCCGGTCACCCCGGCTGACGCGGGCACGGGCCCGACCGCGGAACCAGCGCCGCCCAGCGTGGCCAACGGCGCCCCGCGCAGCGGCACCGCCCGGCCGCCCGGGGACCGGCCCGCGGACGGCCGGCACTGGGCGTTCTCCTGGTTCCCCTCCCATGACCCGGATGGCAACATCGCGGGCGTCGCGCTGATCGCGGTAGATGTCACCGACCGGCAGAACTCCCAGGAAGCGGTGCGCCGCAGCGAGGAGCGGTACCGCTCCCTGGTGCAGGCGGGCGCACAGGTGGTCTGGGTGACCAGCCCCACCGGGCACATCGCGGAGGATTCCCCGGAGTGGCGCTGGATCACCGGCCAGAGCCTGGAGGAGTACCTCGGTAACGGCTGGCTGGACGCGATCCACCCGGAGGACCGGGAACGGGTGGAGCGGGAATGGCGCGAGTGCGTCCGGGCGGGCAAGGTGTTCGACAGCCGGTACCGGGTCCGCACCAAGACCGGCTCGTACCGGCACTACGACGTCCGGGCCGTGCCGATCGAGCGGGACGGCAAGATCATTGAGTGGGTGGGCGCCAGCACCGACGTGACCGGCCAGCGTGAGGCTGAGGAGATGCGCGGCCGGCTGACCGAGCAGCTGTCGGCCGCGGCGCTGCGCACCGCCCGGCTGCAGCAGGCCACCTCGATGCTCGCCGAAGCACTGACGGTGTTCCAGGTGGTCGAGGTGATCACCGAGGTGGGGCGTTCAGCTATCGGGGCCGAGCGGTCGGCGGTGGCGCTGCTGGACCGGGAGCGGCTCCGGCTGCGCACCATCAACCCGGGCGGCCTGCCAGATGTGCCGGGTACACCGCCCGCCGATCTCCCGCTGGAGGCGCCCAGCGTGATGACGCTGGCCATCACGACCCGGCGGCCGGTGCTGGTGGAGAACCCGGAGTCGCTGCGGCGGCACTTCGACGGGGTGCCGGACGTGGACCTGTTCCTGTCGCACAGCGACGAGCGGGCCTGGGTCGGGCTGCCGCTGCTGGCCGCGGGCGCGCCGCTGGGCGCGCTGCGGTTCTCGTTCACCAAGCCGCGCCGGATCACCGAGGAGGAGCGGGTCTTCCTGGAGGCGCTGGCCGGCCAGTGCGCGCTCGCCCTGGAGCGGGCCTCACTGTTCGAGCGGGAGCACACCACGGCCGAGACGCTGCAGCGCAGCCTGCTGCCGGACCGGCTGCCCAGCGTGCCCGGGATCGTCCTGGAGGCCCGTTACCTGCCGGTTACCCGGAATATGGAGATTGGCGGCGACTGGTACGACGCGTTCCGGCTGCCGGACGGCCGGCTGGCCGTGGCGGCGGGGGACGTGATGGGCAAAGGGCTGACCGCGGCGGCCGGCATGGGCCGGGTGCGGAACGCGCTGCGTGCGCTGGCCCTGACCGACCCCCGGCCCGCCGCGGTCCTGGCCGGCCTGGACCGGCTGTTCACCGCGACCGAACTGGACGAGCAGGTCACCACGGTGGCCTACCTGGTGGTCGATCCGGTCACCGGGGAAGGCCTGGCCGGTAACGCCGGCCACCTGCCGCCGCTGCTGCTGTCCAGGGACGCCCCGCCGCGGCTGGACACCACCGAGGCGGGCACCCCGCTCGGCTGGGCTTGCCCGCGGCAGCAGTACGTGTTCCGGCTGCCACCCGGGACCACGGCGGTGCTGTACTCCGACGGGCTGGTGGAGAACCGCCGGCGCGGCCTGGACTCCGGGCTCGATGAACTGGTCTCGGTCGCGGCCCAGGCCCGGCCGGGTATGGTCGAGGACCCGGGCCGGCTGCTGGAGTACCTGGTCGACCGGATGCTGACGGGTTACGAGCAGGACGACGACGTGACCGTCCTGGTGCTGCACGTGCCGCGCCGCGACGGCCCGCCGGCGGACCGGGTGACGGGCGATGTCATGGCTGCGGCGCGGAGAGGGAACGTATGAGAAATGGCAGCGCTGATGGGCCACGGTGCCGCGAAACCAGCGGCACAGCACGGCCCCCTGGTGCGGCGCCGGGTCGAGCCACCCATCGACTCCGCCTAAGGTGGTGGTCGGGAGCCAGTCCGGTCACGGCCGCGGGGTGCAGCGGTCCGGGTGCGGCTTCCGGCTTGGCCCCAGCAGCGGGGTGCACGAGATAGGGTCCATTTCCCGCTCACACACGCAGAAGAGGTGCCAGTGTCGCCTGCCAGTCCGTGCAGTCAGGTGTCATCTGCGGCTCGGCAGGCCGCCGTCCAGCGAAGGAAGGGGTGACCGCGGTGGCAAGCGCTGCAGGCTCCGCGGCGCGGAGGCAGCCAAGGCCGGGCGTTTCGCTCGTGGATCCGGACGGGGCAGCCGCGGCGCAGGACGCTGCCCGGCCCGCGGAGCGCGCCGAAGGCTCCTCCTCGCGGCGTCGGGGCAAGAAGAAGAATTCCGGTGGGCGGCCCCAGCCGCGCGACGGTGCCGGCCAGCCCGGCGACAGCGCGGCGCCGGGCGGCCGGGGGGTGTCAGGCGTGGCGAGTGAGGATCCTGATCTAGCGGCGGTGGGCAACGAAACGGTGGGCCTGGCAGAAGTGACCGATCTGGCCGATGTCGCCGACCTGGATGCTGAGGTCGGCCCTGGAGACGTAGACCTGGCCGACGACGGCCCGGACTCGGCGGAACTGGAAGATTTCGATGTCGCGGCCGTGGTCGAGGACCTGGAGGTCGAGGACGTCGGGGTCGAGGACGTCGGGGTCGATGTCGCGGACACCGATGATGAGGCGTCCGAGGAAGCGGCCGACGAGGACGAGGACGATGACGCGCTGGCCCCGGACGGGCCCGCGGTAGCGGATGCCGCGGCCGCGCTGGCCCAGGGGGTGGGGCCGGGTGCGCCGGCCGCCGCCGTGCCCGGCGCGGCGGGCCGGCCGCCGGGCACGGTCGAGGAAGAGGCGTTCGTCTACGGCGACGACGACGATGATCTGCCGGCCGCGCAGGTGGCCTCGGCCGGGGCCACGGCCGACCCGGTCAAGGACTATCTGAAGCAGATCGGCAAGGTCCCGCTGCTCAACGCGGAGCAGGAAGTCGAGCTGGCCAAGCGGATCGAGGCTGGCCTGTTCGCCGAGGAGAAGCTGGCTGAGGGCCTGGACGGCCTCGAGCCGGCCGCCCGGCTGGACATGGAGTGGATCGCCGAGGACGGCCGCCGGGCCAAGAACCACCTGCTGGAGGCCAACCTGCGGCTGGTGGTGTCGCTGGCCAAGCGGTACACCGGCCGCGGCATGCTGTTCCTGGACCTGATCCAGGAGGGCAACCTGGGCCTGATCCGCGCGGTGGAAAAGTTCGACTACACCAAGGGCTACAAGTTCTCCACGTACGCGACCTGGTGGATCCGGCAGGCCATCACCCGGGCCATGGCCGACCAGGCCCGGACCATCCGGATCCCGGTGCACATGGTCGAAGTCATCAACAAGCTGGCCCGGGTGCAGCGGCAGATGCTGCAGGATCTCGGCCGTGAGCCCACCCCCGAGGAGCTGGCCGCGGAGCTGGACATGACCCCGGAGAAGGTCATCGAGGTGCAGAAGTACGGCCGCGAGCCGATCTCGCTGCACACCCCGCTCGGTGAGGACGGGGACAGCGAGTTCGGTGACCTGATCGAGGACTCCGAGGCGATCCAGCCCGGTGAGGCGGTCAGTTTCACCCTGCTGCAGGAACAGCTGCACTCGGTGCTGGACACGCTGTCCGAGCGCGAGGCAGGCGTGGTGTCCATGCGGTTCGGCCTGACCGATGGGCAGCCCAAGACCCTGGACGAGATCGGCAAGGTCTACGGGGTGACCCGGGAGCGGATCCGGCAGATTGAGTCGAAGACGATGTCCAAGCTGCGCCACCCGTCCCGGTCCCAGGTGCTCCGCGACTACCTGGACTGAGGTCAGGCACAAAACGGCCGGCGGCTGGCACACGTTCCGTGTGCCAGCCGCCGGCCGTTTCAGGATCTGCCGGGTTATCCGCGAGAGTACGTCTCCCCGGGTCCCGCCCGGGCGCGGCGCGGCTGCGCTGCCGTGCCGGCGCCAGGCCGGCCAGGAGACGCGGCCCGTGGGTTTCCAGCGGGTCGCAGGCCCCGGCTATCCGTCGCGCTGGGCCGAGCCTGGTACCAGCCGCCCCGTCTCGTCCTGGATCTCGACCGCGACCTTGGCCAGCGCCTCGGCGTGCTGGCGGCTATGGTGGGCGCAGAACAGCAGCTCCCCGGAGTCAGGGAGAACAACGCGTACGTACGCCTGGGCGCCACACCGGTCACACAGATCCATTGCAGTCAATGGCCTGCTCGGTGCGAGAGCTCCGGTCATGTGTCGCCTCCCTCGCGTCATGCAGCCGGGCCTGGGGTATCCGGCTGGCGGAACCCATCGTGTATGCAAACACTCTGTCAGGCGGGCTCCTTCCCGCCAGAGCCTGACGTACGCCCACAGCGAACGCCCACTCTCCGGAGCGGCTGGCGGCCACCCCGTACAGCCACTCTAACGTGCGCGTTGTCCCAGGTAGCCACGTATGTCCGCGGCGTGGCTAAGGCGAGCACCCGGCGCGGGCAGCTATCCTGCCCGCAGTCCACCGATCCGTGCCGCCCGGCACCAAGCCCACTGGGAGGGCCGCTGTGACCGCCGTCCGCGCCGAGACTGCCGCCCCAGCCGGGACCGCGGCACCGCTGGCGCCCGCGCCCGGGAAGGGCGCCGGGGCGTCCGCCACGGACGGCTACACCGCCCGCCACCTGTCGGTCCTGGAGGGCCTCGAGGCGGTCCGCAAGCGTCCCGGCATGTACATCGGCTCCACCGACAGCCGGGGGCTGATGCACTGCCTGTGGGAGATCTTCGACAACGCGGTGGACGAGGCACTGGGCGGGCACTGCACCTCGATCGAGGTCGTGCTGCACGCGGACCTGTCCGCCGAGGTGCGGGACAACGGGCGCGGCATCCCGGTGGACACCGAGCCCAAGTCCGGCCTGACCGGCGTGGAGCTGGTGATGACCCGGCTGCACGCGGGCGGCAAGTTCGGCGGCGGCTCCTACACCGCGTCGGGCGGGCTGCACGGGGTGGGTGCCTCGGTGGTCAACGCGCTGGCCGCCCGGCTCGACGTGCAGGTGGACCGGGACGGCGCCGAGTGGGCGGCCAGCTTCCGCCGGGGTGTCCCCGGGGAGTTCGCCGCGGACGGGCCCACGGCCCGCTTCAGCCGGGGATCCGGGCTGCGCAAGCAGGGCCGGGTGGCCCGGAAGGTGACCGGCACCCGGATCCGGTTCTGGCCCGACCGCCAGGTATTCACCAAGGACGCGTCGTGGAGCTTCGACGCGCTGGTGCAGCGGGCCAGGCAGACCGCCTACCTGGTGCCCGGCCTGGCCATCCGGGTCCACGACGAGCGGTCCGACGCCGACCGGAGCGCCCCGGCCAGCCCGGACGTGGCCGCCGAGCTGACCGACCACGACCCGCACAGCGGGGCCGAGCCAACCGAGGCGGTGTTCCGTTTCGACGGCGGGATCAGCGAGTTCTGCGCCTACCTGTCGCCGGGTGAACCGCTGACCGATGTGCTCCGGCTGACCGGCTCGGGCCAGTTCACCGAGACCGTCCCGGTGCTCGACGACCAGGGCCACATGACCCCCACCGAGGTGGACCGGGAGCTGCAGGTGGACATCGCCCTGCAGTGGGGAACCGGGTACGACACCGTAACCCGCTCGTTCGTGAACGTGATCGCCACCCCCAAGGGCGGCACCCACATCACCGGGTTCGAGCGGGCGCTGGTCCGGACGGTCAACGAGCAACTCCGCGCGACCCGGCTGCTGAAGAACGGGGATGAGCCGGCTGCCAAGGAAGACGTGCTGGAAGGGCTCACCGCGGTGGTCGGCGTCCGGCTGCCCGAGCCACAGTTCGAGGGGCAGACCAAGGAGGTGCTGGGCACCCCGGCCGCGTCCCGGATCGTAGCCCAGGTGGTGGCCACCGAGCTGAAGGCGTTCTTCGAGACCCGGGGCCGGGGCCGTCAGCAGGCCCGGGCCGTGCTGGACAAGGTGGTCTCGGCGGCCAAGGCGCGCATCGCGGCCCGGGAGCACCGGGACAACCAGCGCCGCAAAACCGCCCTGGCCAGCTCGGCGCTGCCGCCCAAGCTGGTGGACTGCCGCAGCGCCGACGACCGCAGCGAGCTGTTCATCGTGGAGGGCGACTCCGCCCTCGGCACGGCCAAACTGGCCCGGAACTCGGAGTTCCAGGCACTGCTGCCGATCCGGGGCAAGATCCTCAACGTGCAGAAGGCGTCGCTGGCCGACATGCTCAAGAACGCCGAGTGCGCCGACATCATCCGGGTCATCGGGGCTGGCTCGGGCGGCTCGTTCGACCTCGACTCGGCCCGGTACCAGCGGGTCATCTTCATGTCCGACGCCGACGTGGACGGCGCGCATATCCGCACCCTGCTGCTCACCCTGTTCCACCGGTACCTGCGGCCGCTGCTGGAGGCCGGCCGGGTGTTCGCCGCGGTGCCACCGCTGCACCGGATCGAGCTGTCCAGCCCACGCAAGAACCAGGCCCGGTACACGTACACGTACTCAGACAGCGAACTGCACCGCACGCTGCTCGAGCTGGAGCGCCGCGGGCAGCGCTGGAAGGAGCCCATCCAGCGGTACAAGGGCCTGGGCGAGATGGACGCCGGTCAGCTGGCTGAGACCACCATGGACCCGCGGCACCGCACGGTGCGCCGGATCCGCATCGCGGACGCCGCCGCGGCCAGCGGGATATTCAGCCTGCTGATGGGCAGCGAGGTGGGCCCGCGCCGGGAGTTCATCATCGGCGGCGCGGCCGAACTCGACCTGTCCCGCATCGACACCTGACCGCCCCGCCACTCCGGGTTTCGCTGGTGATCAGTTGATCACGAAGCGCCGGATCCGGCCGCACTCCCCGGCGGTACGCTTCGTTAAGCGTACGATACTGAGAGTGACGACAGAGATACTCATAGCGGAGTTCCTCCGTGCTCAGGCGGCCTGGCGGCTGGCCCGTGCCGACGGTGACCCGGTGCGCGCCGCCCGGTGCGCGGCCGCGCTGCTGGACGCGGCCTCGTTCGTGGCCACGTTAACCGCGCAGGACGCCGACCTCGCCGTGCTGGACCAGGCCGGCTGCTTCCACGGCGACGCATTCGACCCTGGGCCCGAGGGCGTCCGGATCTGCCGCTGGTGGCAGTTCGGGGACCCGCCCTACGCGGGCCCGCGGGACCTGCTCACCGCGCTGTCCGCCGCCGCCCGCCAGTCCGGCGCGTCGGCCGGCCGGCCCTAGCCCCGGCCTCGGAACCAGGCCGCCCATCTGTCAGCTGGCTGGCGCCAGGCCACCCAGCGCGGCGAGCTGCTGCCGGGCCCGCTCCCCAGAGCCGTCCCGGCGGCCTTCCGCGGGAGGCAGGTACACCGGCACGCCGGCCTCGGTGGCGGCGCGGGCTGGGCCGGCTCCGGCCCAGGCCAGAATCAGGCTGTCCTCGCCCTTCAGGAAACGGTGGCAGCGGACCCCGCCGGTGGCCCGGCCCTTAGCCGGGTAGTCCGGGTACGGCGTCACCTTCACGCTGGCCGCCGCGGTGCCGGGCAGTGCCCCGCTGCTCCCGGCCACCGTGACCACCACGGCCTCGTGCTCGCCCGGCTGACGGGCCGCCTCGTCCGTTACGGCGCCGAACCAGATCACACTGGCTCCCGGGGACAGCCGGATCCCGGCCATCCCGCCGGCCGCCCGGCCCTGCGGCCGCACCCCCCCGGCGCGGAACCGGAGCAGCTGCGCGTCGCTGGTAATGAAGACCAGATCGGCGTCCTGGCTGGCCAGCTGGGCCGCGCCGATCACCCGGTCGCCTTCCCTGAGCGCGATGACCTCGAACTCGGTGGCGTTCGACGGGTAGTCCGGGGCGACCCGCTTGACCACGCCGGCCGCGGTGCCGAGGGCCAGCCCGCCCGGTGTCCCGTCCGGCGCGGCCAGCCCGACCACGGTCTCGCCCGGCTCCAGCGAGACGAACTCGGTCAGCGGGGCACCGCCGGTCAGCGCGGGGGAATGCGCGCTGGGCGGCAGCGCCGGGATCTCCAGCGCACCGATCCGGATCAGCCGTCCCTGCGAGGTGACCAGCCCGACGCTGCCCCGTGCGGTCGTGGGCACCGCGGAGACGATGACGTCATGATGGGCCCGCGGACCCGCGCTTTCCGCCTCGGCACCGTGGTCGGCGCCCGGGGCGGCCGCCGCTGTCCGGGCGATCAGCCCGGCCGAGGACAGCAGCACCTGGCACGGATCGTCGGCCACCTCCAGCGGGACGGCGGTGGCGCGCGTCGGCTTGCCGCTGCCCTCCAGCAGCACGGTGCGCCGCGGGTCGGCGAACCGCTTGGCCACGTCGGCCAGTTCGCTGGACACCAGCGCGCGCAGCCTGTCCCCGGACTCCAGGATCGCGGTCAGCTCGGCGATCTCCCGCTGCAGGTTCTCCCGCTCCCGCTCCAGCTCCAGCCGGTCATACCGGGTCAGCCGGCGCAGCGGCGTGTCCAGGATGTACTGGGCCTGGATCTCGGACAGGTCGAATACCGACATCACCCGGTCCTTGGCCTGCGCCGAATCGTCGCTGGTCCGGATGACCTGGATGACCTCGTCGATGTTGAGCAGCGCGATGAGCAGCCCGTCTACCAGGTGCAGCCGGTCGGCCCGCTTGCGCCGCCGGAACTCCGACCGGCGCCGGGTCACCTCGATCCGGTGGTCGACGTAGATCTGCAGCAGCTCACGCAGGCCCAGCACCCGTGGCTGGCCGTCGACCAGCGCGACGTTGTTGATGCCGAACGTCTCTTCCATCGGCGTCAGCCGGTACAGCTCCTCGAGAACCGCTTCGGCATGGAATCCGCCGCGGATCTCGATGACCAGGTGCAGCCCGCGCTGCCGGTCGGTCAGGTCTTTCAGGTCGCTGATGCCCTGCAGCTTCCTGGCCCCGACCAGGTCCTTGATCCGGGCGATCACCTTTTCCGGGCCGACCCCGTAAGGCAGCTCGGTGACCACGATGCCGTCCTTGCGCGGGGTGATCTTCTCCACCCGCGCGGCGGCCCGGGTGCGGAAGATGCCCCGGCCGGTCTCGTAGGCCTCCCGGATCCCGTCCAGCCCGACGATCTTGCCGCCGGTAGGCAGGTCGGGCCCGGGCACGAACCGCATCAGCTCGTCCAGGCCGGCCTCGGGATGGCCGATCAGGTGCCGGGCCGCGGCCACCACCTCGCCCAGGTTGTGCGGGGCCATGTTGGTGGCCATCCCGACCGCGATCCCGGCGGTGCCGTTCACCAGCAGGTTGGGCAGCCCGGCCGGCAGCACCTCAGGCTGGGTCTCGGTGCCGTCGTAGTTCGGCACGAAGTCGACGGTGTCCTCGTCGATCGAGGCGACCATCTCCATCGCGGCCGCAGCCAGCCGGGCCTCGGTGTACCGCATCGCGGCCGGGGCGTCGTCCCCGCCCAGCGAGCCGAAGTTGCCGTGCCCGTCGACCAGCGGCAGCCGCATGGCCCAGGGCTGCGCCATCCGGGCCAGCGCGTCGTAGATGGCGCTGTCCCCGTGCGGGTGCAGCCGGCCCATCACCTCGCCGACCACCCGCGCGCACTTGACGTGCCCGCGGTCGGGGCGCAGGCCCATCTCGTTCATCTGGTACAGGATCCGGCGCTGCACCGGCTTCAGCCCGTCCCGGGCGTCCGGCAGCGCGCGCTGGTAGATGACGGAGTACGCGTACTCCAGGTAACTGCCGCGCATCTCCTCGGAGACATCGATATCGACGATGTTTTCCTCGAAGTCCTCGGGCGGCGGCGGTGTCGCGGTGCGTCGTGCCATGTCCGCCATTGTGCCGCCTGGCCACGACCAAGATGCTCAACGCCACAGCGTGGTGCATGCCACTTGGCCGCCGGCGGGCTCCGCGGGCCCGTTCCGCTGGCTGTCTGGCTGCCTAGCGCAGCCGGGTCAGCAGGTTCTCCCGGTCCCAGGTCAGCACGGTGTAGCGGCCGATGTGGTAGATCGCGGCCGGCGGCCCGAACGCAAGCCGGAAGTCGGCCAGCGGCGGCGCCGGCGGCGTGCCGAGCAGGGCGGCGAACGTGGCGTCGTGCTGCCGTGGGCCGAACCAGGACTGCTCCGCCTCCCAGTGGCCCGGCGCCAGCCGGTGCCGGTCCATCCGGAGCGGCCGCAGCGCCACCCGGCCCTCACTGGACACCGTGACCACGCTGCCCAGCGCGGAGTTACCCAGCCCATACCGCAGATGGTGGGCCTCCAGCCAGCTGGTCAGCCGCTGGGCCTGCGGGGGGACCGGGGGGTGGGCCAGCAGGACGCCCAGACTGACCAGGTAGCCGCAGCCAACCGCGGCCAGCGCGGGCCGCAGCCGGGCCGCGGCCAGCCGGTCAGCCAGCAGCCGGTCAGCCAGCAGCCGGGCGGCCAGCACGGCGCCGAACGGTAGCACCGCGACAATCTCCCGGGTGGTGGACACGCTCGTCACGTCCGTCCAGACGCCGAACGCGGCCAGGTTGACCAGGATCCCGGCCAGCAGCAGCTGGCTGACCAGATCGGTGTCCCGGAGCCGGTGCAGGCCGGCTCCAACCGCCCACCCGACCAGGGCCAGGCCGGCCAGATGCAGCAGCAGCAGCACAGCGGCCAGGCGTACCGGCTGGCCGAGGAAGTCGCCGCCGAATACCAGGGTCAGGCCGGTCACCGTCTGGTAGAGGTGGCCGGGCAGCGCGCCGACCGAGGTGAGCTGCGAGCTGACCGGGTTCAGCCGGAACCCGCCGGCCGCCCCGATCAGGTGCACCGTGGCGGCGGTCACGGCCGCCGCGGTCAGCCCGGCCGCGAGCAGCGCCGCGTCGAACCACGGCCCGCGCAGCGGCTGGCGCTGCTGAACGGCCCGGTGGTACAGCCGGACGGCGCACACCATCACCAGCGGCAGCACCGCGGTGAGCAGCACGATCGAGTCCGCCACCAGAGCCCAGCCGAGCAGCACACCGACCGCGGGCGGGACGTACCAGCGCGGGGCCGCCCGGTCCAGGATGAGCCAGGCCAGCAGGACCGGCACGGTGCTGCCGTAATGGTCCGGCGCCAGCAGGAACAGGAACACCCCGGCGCCGGGCTGCGGGGAGCACATGAGGCCAGCCGCGATGGCCATCCGGACGGCCGCGGCGCGGCCGGTGGCCCGGCCGCGGGCCAGCGCCACGGCCAGCAGCAGGACCAGCGTGAACGTGATCGCCCCGGCCACGTGCACCACGTCCGGGCTGCGCCCCAGCACCAGCTCGACCAGCAGGTACTCAGGCAGCTCGGTGGTGTAGAACGAGACGTCGGACAGCCACCAGTCGTGCAGCAGCAGGTTGCCGTGCAGCATGTCCCAGGCCTGCAGGGTGAACACCGCGCCGTACGAGTCGCCCGGCTCAGTCCGCGACACCCGCCAGTAGCACATGAACACCAGCAGCGTGGCGCCCGCCCAGGCCGCGCCAGCCAGCCAGCGCCGCCGGGCCGGCGCAGCCGTGCGCGCCGGCCTGTCCAGCTGTGGCTGCACCGTGGTCATCACCGTGCATTGTCCTGAGCGCGGGGCAAAGAGTGTCACCCCGGACCGCAAAATCACCGCGCCAATGAGGTGGCCGCTCAGCTGACCGAGAAACCGCCGTCCACGCAGATGAGCTGGCCGGTCACGTAGTCGCTGGCCCGGCTGGCCAGGTACACGGCAATACCGGCGAAGTCGGCGGGCTGGCCGTTGCGCCCGATCATGGTCCGGGCGGCCAGCACCGCGGAACGTACCGGGTCGCTGGCCACGGCCGCGGTGAGCGGGGTGGCCACGAAGCCCGGGGTGACCGCGTTGCAGCATACGCCGCTGGCCGCCCACGCTTCGGACTGTGACCTGGTCAGCCCGGCCACGCCGGCCTTGGACGCGCCGTAGCCGCCGCTGTTGCCGAACGCCCGGAAGGACTGCTGCGACGCCATGTTGATGATCCTGCCCCAGCCACGCTGGGCCATGGCCGGGCCGAAGCGCTGGCCGAGCAGGAACGGCGCGGTCAGGTTCACCGCCATGGTCTCGTCCCACTGCCCGGCGGTCAGCTCGCCGAGCGGTGGCCGCAGGTTGACCCCGGCCGCGTTGACTACGATGTCCGGCTCGCCGAACGGCGCCACCGCCTGCTCGGCCCCGGCCAGGGTGGCGGCCCGGTCGGCGAGATCGGCGCCTAGCCAGGCCACCTCGCCACCGGCCGACCGGATCGCCCGGGCCGCGCGGCCCAGCCCTGGCGCGCCCCGGGCCAGCAGGACGACCTGCGCGCCGGCCTGGGCCAGTGCGGTAGCCATGCCCAGGCCGATACCGGAACTGCCCCCGGTGACCAGGGCCACCCGGCCGACCAGGGAGAAGAGCCCGTCGAGGTACGCGGCCCGGCGGCCCGGCTCCCCGGACCGGGAGTCAGAGTGCGGGCCGGGCACCGACCATGCCGAGTGCTTGCGCGGCCAGCCGGCCGCCGGCCGCCAGCGCCTCCAGCGGAGGCTTCTTGTCCAGCCAGGCCGGCAGGAACCCGGCGCAGAACGCGTCGCCCGCGCCGGTGCCGTCCACGAACGTCTCGACCGGCAGAGCGTGCTCCCGGACTGGGTCCGGGCGCCCGTTGGCATACAGCGCGCCGTCCGGGCCCAGCTTCACCACCACCTGCGGGTACCAGGCAGTCAGCACCCGGGCGGCGGACTCCGGATCCTCGCGGCCGGTGAGCACGGTGGCCTGGTCCGAGTTGACCAGCAGCAAGGTGACCCCGTTGGTCATCTCCAGGAACGGCTCGGCGCCGGCCCGCTCCAGCGGGGCGGCCGAGGCGCCGTCCGCCGAGATCGTCATGCCCGCCCGGCCTGCGTGCTGGAACGCGGCCAGCGCGGCGCTCCGGGAGCCCTCGTTGAGCAGCGTGTATCCGGACACATGCAAGTGAGCGCCGGGCGCGAACAGGTCCTTGGGCAGGTCGTCCGGGTGCAGCGCGGCGTTCGCACCCGGGTCCGACAGCATGGTGTGATCGCCCTTGTGGGTGACCATGACCACGCAGGTCCCGGTGGGCCGGTCCGGGTCCATCACCAGCCGGGCGTCCACACCGTAGCCCATCAGTTCCATGTCCCGGTTCCGGCCGGCGATGTCGGCGCCACGCCGCCCGATGAAGGCCACGTCGGCACCGTCCGCAGCCAGCCAGGCAGCTATGTTCGCGCCGGAGCCCCCACCGTGCATGCTTACCGTGGCAGGGGTGTCACTTCCCCTGGCCAGCGGAAGGGCCGCATGTGCGACCGTGTCGGTCATCAGATCACCAACGACGACGACGCGCGCCATGTCGTCACCACCTTGCTCCCGGGGCTGAGCCAGGGCGGGCCAGTCTACGCGTAGTTGCCGCACGCCCGGCTCAGGCTAGCTCATAGAACTTAACAGTTCCCTGCCTGTTCCGGCTGCCGTTCGGCCGGGCGGACCCAGATGCGGACAGATGCCCCAGGTCGGGAAATCCTGGCCGCGGCGCAGCGCGGCTGGTTGTGATCCTGGTCACGGCCGGGGCTGGCGGCGGGCGGCCCGGGCGCTGAGCTACTGTCGCTAAGCGCGGATCATGAGGAGGCGGTGAGGTTCATGGCCTGGAGCTGGCAGTTCGAGCAGGCCGACGGCAGCCTGGTGCCATCCAGGGGCATGCCACGGGAGACGTTCAGCAGCCAGGGCGATGCGGAGAGCTGGCTGGGTGAGAACTGGCGTGACCTGCTGGCCAGCGGTGTGGACCAGGTCACGCTGCTCGAGGAAGGCCGGATCGAATACGGCCCGATGAGCCTTCACCCCGACGCCTGACTAAATCGTGATCATGACTTTGCTGGTGCTATAACGCCACCAAAGTCATGATCACGGCGCTGGGTCGCTACGGGCGGTGGTTCGGGCTCTGGGTGAGGGCGGGATCGCGCTGGATGACCGGGGCGAGCGCCTCGTCGATGCGCTTGAGCAGCTCGGGCTCGAGCACCACACCGGACGCCTTGACGTTCTCCCGGACCTGCTCCGGCCGGGTGGCGCCGATGATGGCCGCGGATACGTTCCGGTTCTGCAGCACCCAGGCCACGGCCAGCTGGGCCAGGCTCAGCCCGGCGTCGGCGGCGATCGGCCCCAGCTCGGCCACCCGGGCGAGCACGTCATCGCTCAGCAGGCGCTGGATGAACCCGGCGCCGCTCGGGTCGGTGGCCCGCGATCCGGCCGGCACCGGCTGGCCGGGCTGGTACTTGCCGGTCAGCACGCCCTGCGCGATGGGGGACCACACGATCTGGCCGATGCCTTCCCGCTCGGATAGCGGGATCACCTCGGACTCGATGACCCGCCACAGCATGTTGTACTGCGGCTGATTCGAGACGATCCGGTCGAAACCCATGTCGTCGGCGATGCGCAGCGCGGCTGCGATCTCCTCGGCGCGCCACTCGGACACCCCGATGTACAGCACCTTGCCCTGGCGGACCAGATCGTCGAACGCCCGCATGGTCTCGGTCAGCGGGGTCTCGTGGTCGTACCGGTGCGCCTGGTACAGGTCCAGGTAGTCGGTCTGCAGACGGCGCAGCGAGGCGTGCGCGGACTCGATGATGTGCTTACGGGACAGGCCGCGGTCGTTGGCACCCTGGCCGGTCGGCCAGAACACCTTGGTGCAGACCTCGAGGGATTCCCGGCGCACGCCGTGCAGCGCCCGGCCGAGCACTTCCTCGGCCCGGGTCCCGGCATACACATCAGCGGTGTCGAACGTGGTGATGCCCTCGTCCAGGGCCGCGGCGACGCACGCCCGGGCCGCCTCCTCCTCCACCTGCGACCCATGGGTGATCCAGTTCCCGTAGGCGATCTCGCTGACCTTCAGGCCGCTGCGGCCGAGATGACGATGTTCCATGATGAGGACTCTATTAGTCCCTGGTGTCCCCCTGCGGTGGACGCCCTGCAGGCGTGAAAATCGGGGGTGGTTGCCCGCCGGCGCCGGTTTCGCTTGGTGCCTGAGCCCGTCTATTAGTCTGGCCGCTGGGAGCCGCCGCCAGGGTCCTGCATTGTTGCCGTTGAGCACGCGATTCCGGCTTGCTGTCCCTGCTGGTTCCTGCGGGCAGCCACCGGAATCTGGTTGCTGCGTGCGGGAGGACGGTCTGGTGGAGGAGATCACGGAGGAGTCGGCTGAGCTGGTGGCGCGGGTGGCTGCGCTGGACATCGGCAAGGCGTCGCTGGTGGCATGCGTGCGGGTGCCGCATGAGGGGAAGCCTGGCCGGCGGCGGCAGGAGGTGCGCACGTTCGCCACGACGGTCCGGTCGCTGCTGGAGTTGCGGGACTGGCTGGTGTGCCAGGGTGTGACCTTGTGTGTGATGGAGGCCACCTCAACGTACTGGAAGCCGCCTTTTTACCTGTTCGGGGACGCCATCGAGTGCTGGGTGGTCAATGCCCGCGATGTCAAGAACGTGCCCGGCCGCCCGAAGACCGACCGGCTGGATGCGGTGTGGTTGTGCAAGCTGGCTGAGCGGGGGATGCTGCGTCCCTCGTTCGTGCCGCAGCCCTGGCAGCGGGAGCTGCGGGACTTGTGCCGCTACCGGCGCACCCTGATCCGCGAGCGCACCCGGGAGAAGCAGCGGGCGGAAAAGCTGCTGGAAGACACCCAGATCAAGCTGTCGGCGGTGATCAGTGACATCTTCGGTAAGTCCGGGCGGGACATGCTGGAGGCGCTGATCGCCGGGCAGCGCGACCCCTACGTGCTCGCGGAGCTGGCCCGCGGATCGATGCGCGGGAAGAAGAGCGTCCTGCAGGAGGCGCTGACCGGGCATTTCCGCGACCACCACGGTTACCTGCTGCGCATGATGCTCGACCGCGTGGATGCGCTGACCGCCCAGATCGAGGCGCTAGCCCAGCGGATTGAGGGGGCGATGGCCCCGTTCGCGGCCCAGGTAGCCCAGCTCGATGAGATCCCCGGCATCGGGAAGACTGCCGCCCAGGAACTCATCGCCGAGATCGGGGTGGACATGACCCGCTTCCCCACCGCCGGCCACCTGGTGTCCTGGGCCAAGTACGCACCCAAAGCCAGGCAGTCGGCGGGCAAGAGCAAACCCGGCGTCACCGGCAAGGGCAACCCCTGGATCGCCAGCACTCTCGGCGAGGCCGGCATCGGCGCCGCCCGCACCAAGACCTTCCTGGGCTCCCGCTACCACCGGCTAGCCCGCCGCCGCGGCAAACAGCGCGCCCTGGTCGCGGTCGGCAACTCCATCCTGGTCATCGCCTGGCATCTGCTATCCGACCCGCAGGCCCAGTTCACCGACCTGGGTCCCGGCTGGCACGAGCGGCTCGCCCCGGTCCGCCGCAAACGCCAGCTCATCGCCGAACTCGAACGGCTCTCCGGTATGAAAGTCACCCTTCAGGAGGCCGCCGCCTGACCCGCAACCCATAACCCGGCTCCGCTACGCTGCGCCGGGTGCTGCCACCTGCCCGCTGACCGACCGATTTTCGATTCAGCCCGGGGGAGCGACCCCCCGGAGCCCCCCGATCGCCGCTGCGCGCCGAACGCCGGCTCGGCGGGCACCCGCCTGCGGCGGGCCCCGCCTCGCCGGCGAGCTGCCGCGCGCCCCGATCCCATGCCGGCGAGCTGCCGCGCGCCCCGATCTCACCGGCCGGCGCTAGATCGCCTGGCCTGGCTTGACTCTGGGCTTGGGGAAGCGGAGCTGGCGGATCTGCAGGGCGCGCATGCCGGAGTACATCTTGATGCCCCGGGTGCTCTGGCCCGGATACCGCTCGTTGGCCAGCGCGGCCACCTTGCGGCCGATCCAGAAGCCCTCGCCCGCCATGACCAGCACCATCACGATGAGCACCACGGGCAGAATGGTCTGCACCACGGAATCGTGCAGGAACAACAGGAACAGCAGCACGACCAGGCCGTACATGTAGAACTCGCTGAACCGGCGCTTGGAGTCCACGTAATCCCGGGCCAGCGCCCGGACTGGGCCCTTGTCCTTGGCCGGCAGGGCCCACTCCTCGCCGCGCCGCATGGCCTCGGTCTTGCGCGCCCGATCGGCGCGGTCCCGGCCGCGGGTCTGCTTCGAGGCCGCCTTCCGGCCCTCCGGGGCGGTGTACCGGCGGTGCCGTTCGGCCTCGCTGCGCTTAGGGGTGGGCCTGCCCTTGCCTGCGGTCACCGCGCCGCGGGCCGCCGCAGCGTCGTCGTCCGCCGCGAAGTCAGCGGCACCCTCGTCGGGGGCATCCTGGGTGGCCGCGTTGCGTCGTCTGAACACGACGCCAGCCTACCGGGACGAACGCGGCGGATCAGCCCGAGATTGCGACGGATCTTGGCTGCTTGCCCTGGCGAGACTCGGGGGAGCCGGGGACTTGTGCCGGTGAGGCGGGGCCCGCCGCAGGCGGGTGCCCGCCGAGCCGGCGCTCGGCGGGCAGCGGCGATCGGGGGGCCCGGGGGGGGTCGTCCCCCCGACTGGCACTGTGCTCGGCGGGCAGCGGCGATCGGGGGGCCCGGGGGGGCGTCCCCCGGGCTAGCACAGCGGCGGTCGGGGGGGTCGAGGGGGGTCGTCCCCCCACGGAAATACCGCGTAGGCTGTGTTCACCAGCCTGCGCAGCGCCGCTGCCACGCCGCGGGATGTAGGCTCGCGGGCCGCAGGTGGCTGGCGGCAGCGTTTCACGATGAGGGGATGGTCGCGCCAATGAGCGTGGTGAAGCGGGTATCGATGATCTTCAAGGCCAAGGCCAACAAGGCCCTGGACCGGATGGAAGATCCACGCGAGACCCTGGACTACTCCTACCAGCGCCAGCTGGAAATGCTGACGCAGGTCCGCCGCGGCGTCGCTGATGTGGCCACGTCGCGTAAGCGTGTCGAGCTGCAGATGAACACCCTGCAGCAGCAGCAGGACAAGCTGGACAGGCAGGCCCGGCAGGCGCTGGGCGGCGGCCGGGAAGACCTCGCCCGTGAGGCGCTGACCCGCAAGTCGGCGCTGCAGAGCCAGCTCAGCGACCTGCAGACCCAGTATCAGTCGCTGCAGGCCGATGAGGAGAAGCTGACCGCGGCCTCGCAGCGGCTGCAGGCCAAGGTGGAAGCCTTCCGCACCCAGAAGGAGACCATCAAGGCCACTTACACCGCGGCCGAGGCGCAGACCCGGATCGGTGAGGCCGTGTCCGGCATCTCCGAGGAGATGGGCGACGTGGGCATGGCCGTGCAGCGCGCCCAGGACAAGACCGCGCAGATGCAGGCCCGGGCGGGCGCCATCGACGAGCTGATGGCCTCCGGGGCCCTGGACGACGTCACCGCCCAGCCGAATGACGACATCCAGCGCGAACTGGACCAGATGGGCGGGGGCCACGACGTGGACCGCGAGCTCGAGCGGATGAAGGTCGAGCTCGGCCAGGGTGAGGCACCCCGGGAGATCGAGGGCTCCGCGCCGGGCGCGTCGGGCAGCACCAGCAACGGCCAGGCGGAGACGCCCGCGGAGCAGCCGCAGGCCGGTGACGGGGCATGATCGTCCGGATCCTCGGCGAGGGCCAGCTCGCCGTGGATGACTCGATGTCGGCCGAGCTGAACGAGCTGGATGCTCAGCTCGAGGCGGCCGTCAACGCGGGCGACGAGGCGGCCTTCCATCCCGTGCTCGAGCATCTGCTGGCCCGGGTCCGGGCGGCGGGAACACCCGTTCCCGCGGATTCGTTGGAAGCCTCGGATGTGATTCTGCCGTACTCCGAGGCGAGCATGGATGACGTGCGTGCGCTGCTGACAGACGACGGGCTCATCCCGGGCTGAGCTGACGCACAGCAAGCTTTCAGGTTGGCTGCGCACACTGGCTCGTGCCCGATAATTGAGTCATGGATGGCTTCATCAGTGAAGCCAGTAGCGCCCAGCTGGCGGTGCCCAGCTGGCGGAACGGAGGCGGCGCCATGGCGAGGACCCGCTATGCGCCTGACAGAGGTCTCACCGCCCGGATGACCCTCACGATGTTCCTTCTCGGGCTCGTGTTCGTCGCCTTCATCACCATCCTCGTGCTGGTGCTCAGCGCGACCGGCAGGGTATCCGGCGGCGCGATCATATTCTTCGCGGTGCTGCTCGGCCTGGTGCTCGGTGTCGGCTCCTTGTTCTACTCCGACAAGATCGCGCTCAGCACGTCCGGCGCCCAGCTCGTCACCCCGCAGGACGGCCCGCAGGCGGCCCGGCTGCACGGCATCGTGGACCGGCTCTGCGCGCTGGCCAACATGCCCAAGCCGCGGGTGGCCATCGCCCCGTCGCCGATGCTGAACGCGTTCGCCACCGGGCGGAACGAGAAGAGCGCGGTGCTGGTCGTTACGACCGGCCTGCTGAACAACCCCGACCTGAACGACAGCGAGCTGGAAGCCGTGCTGGCGCACGAGCTGTCCCACGTCGCGCACAAGGACGTGGTGGTGATGACCATCGCGTCGTTCATCGGCATCATCGCCGGCCTGCTGGTCCGGTTCGCGTTCTACTCCGAGCTGTTCGGTGGCGGCGGCCGCGGCCGCGGCGGGAACAACAACAACGGCGGCGCCCTGCCGGTGATCTTCATCGTGCTGCTGGTCGGCATGGTCACGTACGCGATCAGCTTCCTGCTCATCCGGCTGCTCTCCCGGTACCGGGAGCTGGCCGCGGACCGGTCCGGGGCGCTGCTCACCGGGCAGCCCTCCGCGCTGGCCAGCGCGCTGCAGAAGGTCAGCGGGTCGATGTCGCGGATCCCGACCAAGGACCTGCGCTCCGCCGAGCCGCTGAACGCGTTCTACTTCGTGCCCGCGTTCAAGGCCGGGGGCAAGGAAGTCAGCCTGAACAGCATCTTCTCCACGCACCCGTCGCTGGAGCGGCGGCTGCGCCAGCTGGCCGAGATCTCCGAGCAGCTCAGCAAGCAGGGCTAACCGGTGGGGTTCCTGGACACGCTGCTGGGCCGGACCAAGCCGGCCCAGCCCAACCTGGACGAGTTGTTCTCGCTGCCCACCGCCGCGATCACGCTGCAGGCCGGAATGAACCTGGTGCCCACTGGCACCGGCTCGGTCTGCTTCCGCGCCGCCGAGGGCAAGGCGTTCGAGGATATCGAGGGTGACGTCCGGGAGCTGCTCAGCATGGGCAGCGGGACCGCGGCGGTCGAGGTGAGCAAGGACAGCTACGGGTTCACGTGGCTCACCTGCCAGCACGCCCCGGATGACTTCGAGGCCCTGGTCACCGACCTGCACGCGGTCAACTCCTCGCTGGCCGACGGGGGGTTCGGCCCGCAGTTGCTGTGCACCCTGGTCAGCTTCCGCGGCGACAGCGGCGCCCGGCTCGGCATCGTCTACCTGTACAAGCGGGGCACGTTCTACCCGTTCGCCCCGAAAGCCGGGGAGCAGCGGGACAATGCGCTCGAGCTCCAGGTGCGCGGCCAGGTCGGCGCCGACCTGAAGATAGAGCCTGATCTCAGCCGCTGGTTCGCGGTCTGGGGTGCCCCCGGCCTTTAGCCAGAAACGCAGAAGAAACCCAGAGGGCTTGATTACGACACCGAGAGTTCCCGCTGCCAGGGTTGGCCGCTATGAGTGCCTCGCCGGTGGCGTTCGGCGTGTCCAGGCCGTCAGCCGGCCGTAACCGGAAGCGGGAACCGGCCCGCGGCCCGGGCGGCCCGCGGCCACATCCCGCGGTAGCCAGGGTCGCCCTGGCCGCCGCCGGGCTGGGCCTGGGGGTCACCACCGCGCTGACGTTCACCGCCGAGTCGGCCAGCCAGCTGGCCGCGCCGGGTGGCCTGGCCACGTTCGCCGGCAGCATGGCCGGCATGATCGGCACCTACCTGGCCCTGATCATGGTCCTGCTGGTCAGCCGGATCCCGGTCATCGAGCGGGTGGCCGGGCAGGACGGCCTGATCCGGCTGCACCGCATGATCGCCCCCTGGCCGATCAGCCTGCTGGCCGCGCATGCCCTGCTGCTCACCGTGGGCTATGCTCAGGCCGCGCGGACCGGGCTGTGGCACGAAGCAGGCACCCTGCTGACCTACCCGGACGTGCTCATCGCCGCCGTTGCCCTGGCCATCATGGTCGTCATCGGCGTGATCTCGGTGCGCGCCATCCGGATGCGGCTGCCCCGGGACACCTGGTGGGCGATCCACCTGTGGATGTACCTGGCGCTGGCGCTCGCGTTCCCGCACGAGATCGTGCTCGGGCCGTCGTTCGTCGGTCACCCGCTGGCCCGGGTGGTGTGGTCGGCCGTCTGGGCCGCCACCGCGGGCCTGGTGCTCTGCTACCGGATCGGCCTGCCCATCCTGCGCACGGTGCGGCACCAGCTGACCGTGGTCGAGGTGCGGCCGGAAGGGCCCGGGGTGGTCTCGGTGATCTGCGCTGGCCGGAAGCTGGACAAGCTGGCCTGCTCCGGGGGGCAGTTCTTCTGCTGGCGGTTCCTGGCCCCGGGCATGTGGTGGCAGGCGCACCCGTTCTCGCTGTCCGCCCTGCCGCAGCCGCCTTACCTGCGGCTCACCGTCAAGGGCGTGGGCGGCTACACGCGCGCGCTGGCCCAGCTCCGCCCGGGCACCAAGGTGGCCATCGAGGGACCATACGGGGCGTTTACCCGGTATGCGCAGCGGCGGCCCCGGGCGCTGCTGGTGGCGGCCGGGATCGGCGTCACCGCGCTCCGGTCGCTGCTGGAGGACCTGCCCCGCGGCTCCGGCCCGGTGGTGCTGCTGCGCGGCCGCCGCCCGGAGGATCTCGTGCTCAGCGCGGAGGTCCGTGAACTGGTCCGGGTCCGCGGCGGCAGCCTGCACGAAGTGACCGGCCCGAGGGACCGGGCCGCGATCGACGCCGTGTCGCTGCCCCGGCTGGTCCGCGACCTGGACCAGCGCGATGTGTACGTATGCGGGCCGGAGCGCTTCGTGGCCGACATCACCGCGCTGGCCAGGTACCTGGGCGTGCCGGACGACGCCATCCATCACGAGGCGTTCGCGCTGTGAGCGGGACGGAATACCGGACATGAGGCGGGCCCCGTGGCTGGTGCTCGGCGGCGCCGTGGCCGGGTTCCTGGGCGTCCTCGGGCTGCACCGGCCGGCCGGGTCCAGTGCCCTGCCGCACGCCACGCCCCCGCCCACCGCGGCCCGGGCGGGGGCCAGCACGCGCCCGGCGGCCGGCCCCACGGCCGCCGCGGGCTCGGCCGCCGCGCCGGTCACCGGCCCGGTCGTGCCGTACGGCTACGGCGAGCTCGATACCCGGGTCACCATCAGCGGCGGGCGGATCACCGCGGTGACCGTGCCGGTGCTCAAGACGGCTGAGCAGTTCTCCCGGCAGCTGGCCACCCAGGCCATCCCGGTGCTCCGCAACGAGGTGCTGGCCGCGCAGTCCGCGCACATCCAGGCGGTGTCCGGGGCCACCTACACCAGTGCGGCGTATGCGCGGTCCGTGCAGGCGGCGCTGGACAAGGCGCACTTCAGGTGAGCCGCCGCGGGCTGCTCAGCCATGCCGAGCCGGTGATGGGCACGGTGGTCTCCTTCGCGCTGTGCCGCGGGGACCGGAGCGGCCCTGACCTGCAGGCCGCGCTGCGGGCCGCCTGCGCGGTACTGCACGACGCCGACCGGGTGTTCAGCACCTGGGACCCGGGCAGCCCGCTGAGCCGGCTGCGCCGGGGCGGGGCAGGCACCGCGCAGCCCCCGGCCATGGCCGAGGTGCAGGCCGCCTGCGAGCAGGCCCGGGACGCCTCCGGCGGCTGGTTCGACCCGTGGGCGCTGCCCGGCGGCTACGACCCCACCGGCCTGGTCAAGGGCTGGGCCGTGGACCGGGCGCTGCGCACGCTTGACCAGGCAGGCGTCCCCGCCGCGCTGGTCAACGGCGGCGGGGACCTGGCGGCGTTCGGCCAGCCAGGCCCGGGCCGGTGCTGGCGGGCCGGTATCCGGCATCCGTGGCGGGCCACCGGCCTGGCCGCGGTCATCGAGGTGCACGGTGCGGTGGCCACCTCAGCCAGCTACGAGCGTGGCGCGCACCTGATCGACCCGCGTACTGGCCAGCCGGCCAGCCGGGCCGCCTCGGCCACTGTGACCGGGCCGAGCCTGGCCCAGGCGGACGCGCTGGCCACCGGCCTGGCCGTGGGCGGGGACGCCGCCCTCGAAGTGATCAGCGGGCTGCCTGGCTACCAGGCGTACCTGATCCGGGCCGACGGCACCGAAGCATGCACCCAGGGCATGGTGTTCGCCGGGACTGGCGCGGGCCCGGCCGGCCCGGAATGACAGCGGACGGCATATGGTTGTCAGTGGGGATCACCCAGCGCCGCGGACGCGGCGGCAGTCCAACGCGGGAGTAAATCAAATATGACTGTCCAGCACGAGGGCGCTCTTCACCAGGAGAGCACAGGCCAGACCACGTCGGGCGTCATCCTGACCGACACTGCGGCCACCAAGGTTGGCGCTCTGCTGGCCCAGGAAGGCCGTGATGACCTGCGGCTGCGCATCGCTGTGCAGCCGGGCGGCTGCTCGGGGCTGCGCTACCAGCTGTACTTCGACGAACGTGAGCTGGACGGCGACATCGACGCCGAGTTCTCCGGTGTGCACGTGGTCACCGACAAGATGAGCGCGCCGTACCTGATGGGCGCGACCATCGACTTCGTGGACACGATCGAGAAGCAGGGTTTCACCATCGACAACCCGAACGCCACCGGCTCCTGCGCCTGCGGCGACTCGTTCCACTAACCGGCTGGCTGAGCTGACCGGGCCGCCGGGGCGCGATTTCCCGCCCGGCGGCCCGATGGTCTAGAGTGCCGCAGTGCGCATAGCCATCACCGGGTCCATCGCGACCGACCACCTGATGACGTTTCCCGGCCGGTTCGTGGACCAGTTCATCCCGGAGAAGATGGACCGGGTTTCGCTGTCCTTCCTGGTCGACAGCCTGGAGATCCGCCGCGGCGGGGTCGCCGCCAACATCGCGTTCGGGCTCGGGGTGCTCGGCCTCAGCCCGCTGCTGATCGGCGCGGTAGGCCGGGATTTCGAGCCCTACCGCAGCTGGCTGACCGAGCACGGGGTGGACTGCTCCGGAGTCCGCGAGTCGGTGGTCCGGCATACCGCCCGGTTCGTCTGCACAACCGACGCGGACGGGAACCAGATCGCCTCGTTCTACCCGGGCGCGATGAGCGAGGACGCCGACATCGCGCTGGCCCCGCTCGTCGACCAGGCCGGGGGAGTGGACCTGGTGCTGATCGGCGCCAGCGACCCCGGGGCCATGCTGTCGCACACCCAGGAGTGCAAGGACCTGGGCATCCCGTTCGCCGCTGATCTGTCCCAGCAGCTGCCCCGGCTCGCCGAGGCTGATGTCTGCGCGCTGGTGGACGGGGCCGCGTACCTGTTCTGCAATGAGTACGAGGAAGCGCTGATCGAGCGCAAGAGCGGCTGGACGGCCAGCCAGATCCTGGACCGGGTCGGGGTCCGGGTGACCACGCTCGGGCCGGCCGGGGCCAAGATCGAACGGGCCAGTGAGCAGCCGGTGCTGGTCGACCCGGTGCCGGAGATCCGCAAGGTCGACCCGACCGGCACAGGGGACGCGTTCCGCTCCGGGTTCCTGTCCGCGCTGGCCTGGGGCCTGTCCCTGGAGCGGGCCGCTCAGCTGGGCAACATGCTGGCCGTGCACGTGCTGGAGACCGTGGGCACCCAGGAGTACGAGCTCAAGCCCGGCCCGCTGGCCGAGCGGCTCGGCGCGGTATACGGCCCGGCCGCGGCGGCCGACGTGAGCGCCCGCTACAGCTGAGCTCCCCGGGCGGATTTGGCTGCCTAACGCCCCTGGCGTGCGGCTGGCCCCCGGCACACCAGAGGGGACGGCCCTGATGCGGGCCGCCCCCTCCAGCGCTGGTGCGGTGGCTACCCGAGCGCCCCTACATCCTGGATGTAGCTGGCGGGCGAGCCGACCCCGGTCGAGTCGTCATAGCCGGTGACCGCGGGCAGCGCGTCCGCGCCCTCGCCGTCGATGCCCAGGGTCCGCAGGTAGGTGATCAGCGGGCCCTGCTTGGTGTCCGGGTTGGTGTAGTTGTTCCGGACCTGGGCCAGGTAACCGGGGCCCAGTGGGTGGTCGGTCACGTCGTGGAACGCCGCCGAGGGCGACCCGTACGCGTTGTGGGTGTCCAGGTAGTAGATCAGCGGGTTGGCGAAGCCGATCGGCGTGGTCGTGCCGCTGGCCACGTCGTAGGCCTGCTGGGCGTCCGCCTCGATGCCGGCGAACGTCGGGCAGGACACGCTGGTCCCGCCGATCCGGCTGAGCGAGAACGCGTAGGTCTTCCCGTTCGGCTGCAGCGTCGTCTGGCCGACCAGGATGCCGGTGCTCGGGTCAGCGAGCGCGGACACGTCCGGCACCACCCGCATCGGCGTGCTGCTGGTCGTGCCGTCGGGCAGCTGCTCGGCGAGCGAGGTCGGCACCACGCCCGCCTGGTAGGCGGGCTGGGGGTAGATCGTGCTCACGCCGCCACCGCTGGACCCGTCGTAGTACGTCGGGTACTTACCGGGCAGCTTGTTGGCCCACTTCTTGCCGTTCTTGGCCAGCGGGTCGAGCGGGGTGCCCCAGGAGGTCTCCCACTCGTAGTTGTCCGACTTGCCGATGGCCAGGCTGGTACCGCCCACCGACGTGACGTACGGGCTGGACGTCGGGTAGTCGACCTGGTCGTACGGTGACGCGGGGTCCTCGCCGGGACCCTCGTAGCCGCTGTCACCGGATGAGAAGAAGAACCCGATGCCCTCGAGCGCACCCAGCTCGAACGTGTAGTCGAACGCGTAGGCCAGCGTCTCGTCCGAGGTCGGCTCACCCCAGGAGTTGCTCACGATGCTGGCCAGATCGTTGGTCACGATCGCGCCGTCCGCGGCCAGCAGGTCAGGGTCCTCGCAGCTGGCCGCGGCGACGAACCGGACCCGGGCGCCCGGGGCCATGTCGTGCACCGACTCCACGTCGAGGGTCTCCTCGCCGTACCAGCCGGGGGCGTCGCACTGGTTCGCCCCGGCCAGCGTGTACGGCTTCATCTGGTACTGCTGGTACTGCCCCGGGCCGAACTTGGGCATGCCGGTGACCTTGGCGAACTCGTTGGCGTCCGCGCGCATGGTCGGGGACGCGTAGGCGTCCACGACGGCCACCGTCTGCCCCTTGCCGGACATCCCCGATACGGCGACCCCGTAGCCGCCGCGGACCTGCTTCGGCGTGTAGCCGCACACGTTCCAGGACTGGTGGGAGCCGTACGCTTTGGGCTTGCCGGTGGCGATCTTCTGGCCGTAGTAGGACGAGCACGGGCCGGCCACCCAGTAGTTCGGCCCCGGCGGCGGCAGGCTGGGCTTGATCTGGCTCTTCGCAGTGTCCAGGCCGGCCACGGCGAGAACCGAGCTGGCCACCGACGCGGGCGCGGTGGCAGCCGACTCGGGGGCCCGCGCGACCTGCCCGCCCGGCGCCCGGTAGGTGGCGAAACTGACCCCGAACGCCTTGCCCGCGGCGGCCAGCGAACCGCGCACCGCGATGTAGGCGCCCGCCGGGTGCGCGGCGCTGACCCGCGTCACGCTCAGGCCGGACGAGGTGAGCCAGGACCTCACCGCGGAGATCTCGGCGGCGGACGGCGCGAACTCCTTGGTCACCTCAGCAGCAGTGCGGAAGTGACGGTACTGCGAGCTCCCCGGGTCGGAGACCGCGGCGGCGTCCGTGGCCAGCTGGGCCGTCTTGCTGGGGGCCAGGTACACCTTGGCGGTGACGGTTCCGCTGGCCTGGCTGCTGAGGCGCTTCGCGGCCACGGCCCACGCCGGGTGAGTGTGGGCGATCGCCCGTCTCGTCGTGCCCGCCTGCGCGGCAGTGGCGGTCGCGAGCGACCCGAACGTCAGTGCTCCGGCAGCGACCGCGGCACCGACCACACGCAAGCGTGTGACATGCGGCATGCACACATTCCTTCCGTAGAGGCTGATCATGGCGCCATCGCTGTGTCCTGGGTCAGCAGGGCCACAACCCGTAAAGGTTCTTCCCCGCCAGCCATCCGGCGCAAGGACCTATGGGGATAATGCGCAGTTTGTTACCTGGGACGGCTCTTGGTGAGAGGCCGCTACTCTACGGCAGCTCCGGGCCGGGCAGCCGGGACTTGGACCAGCAGCGCGGCCGGGCGCACCTCGACGATGAGCGCCCGGCCCGGCGCGATCACCTCACCATCCACCTGGCGTGGCTGGTCAGCCTGGGTCTCGATCTCGACCCGCCGGGCCCGGTGCCGTTCCAGCCGGCCGTCGTCGTGCCGGCTGCCGGCCAGCACGCGCTGCGCCACCAGGCCCCAGCCGAGCGGGCCGGCCGGGGCCAGGATGCCCACGTCGAGCACGCCGTCGTCCAGCCGCGCGTCGGGCAGCAGCGCAAACCCGCCGGGCAGCAGGCCGGCGTTGCCTACGGCCACCGACCGGGCCCGGCGCAGCAGCGCCGGCCCGCCGTCCAGCCGCACGCTGAACTCGTGCCGCCGCCCGGGCAGCCGGGCCGCGCCGGCCGCCGCGTAGCCGAGCCAGCCGAACCGCTCCTTGAGCAGCCGCGGCGTGGCCGCGACCACCGCCGCGTCCAGCCCGATGCCGGCCATGGCCGCGTACGGCATGCCGTCCGCCTCGGCCAGATCGATCCGCCGCGGCCGGCCACCGAACGCCACCGCGAGCACGGCGTCCAGCCGCCGCGGCAGGCCCAGCGCCCGGGCGGCCAGGTTGGCCGTGCCCAGCGGCACGATGGCCAGCGGCACGCTGCCGCCCGCCAGCGCCTGCGCGCAGCTGCGCACCGTGCCGTCGCCGCCCGCCGCCACGACCAGCCCGGCGCCCGCGGCGACCGCTTCCCGGGTCACCCCGAGGCCCTGGTCGTCCCGGGTCGTCTCGAAGAACTCGGCGGCCAGGCCGCTGGCCCGCGCGGCCTCGCGGCACCGCTGCCGGAACCCGGCCTCGTCACGGACCCGCATCCGGTTGATGATGATCGCGGCGGCTGGCATGGCGAGGCACACGATAGCGTGACGGTGTGGCGGCCATTCTTTCCTTCACGGCCGGCCAGCCGGCCGGCTACCAGGGCCCGCCGGAACTCACCGTGGCCCGGGTCTTCACCTCGTGGACTCTCGACCTGCCGGTACTGCTGGCGGTGCTGCTGGCCGGCGGCCTGTACCTGGCCGGGGTGCGCCGGCTGCGCCGGGCCGGGCAGCCCTGGCCGGCCGCCCGGCAGTGGTGCTTCTACCTGGGCGGGCTCGGCGCGCTGGTCATCGCGACCATGTCGTTCCTCGGCGTCTACCAGAACGTTCTGTTCTACATCCGCTCGGTGCAGACCATCCTGCTGCTGCTGGTGGTGCCGCTGTTCACCGCGCTGGGCCGGCCGCTGACCCTGGCTATTGCGATGCTGCCGCGGGCCGGCCCGCGGCTGGCCGCCGCGGTGCGCAGCCGGGCCGCGCGGGTGCTCACGTTCCCGGCCATCACCACGCTGGTGCTGGTGGTGGTGCCGTTCGTGCTGTACTTCTCACCCTGGTACGCGGCCAGTCTGCAGAACTACACGGTCCGCCAGGTCACCTACCTGGCCCTGCTGGCCCCGGGGTTCGTGTTCTTCTGGACGTTCCTGCGCGTCGACCCGGTGCCCAGGGAGTACCCGTACCTGGTGGGCCTGTGGGTCAGCGCGGGCGAGGTGGTCGGCGACGCCGTGCTCGGCCTGGCCGTGCTGTCCAGCCAGACCCTGCTGGCCGGGGCTTACTACCACGCGCTGGGCCGTCCCTGGGGGCCCAGCCTGCGCAGCGACCAGATCATCGGCGGCGGGGTGCTCTGGGTGCTCGGCGACATCGTGGGGCTGCCGTTCCTGGCCGCCCAGTTCATCCAGATGATCCGGGAGGATAAGGCCGAGGCGGCGGTCGTGGACGCCGCGCTGGATGAGGCCGAGGCCGGGGCGGCCCGGGCCGCGGCCCAGCCGGGTGGGGCCGGGGCGGCCGGGGACGCCAGCCCGGACCAGCCGTGGTGGGAACGGGACCCGAGGTTCGCCGACCGGTTCCGGTCGGCTGGCGACTCCTGACCGCTCAGTACGTGCGCTTGACCAGGAACGCCCAGCCGCGGGGCAGGGCGGTCTCCACCACGAACTCCTGGGACTTCATCATGCACCAGGCCGGGATGTCGGTCTGCGCGGCGGGATCGTCGGCCAGCACGGCCACCGTGGCCCCGATCGGGACCTCCCCGATCCGCTCGGCCAGCATGATGATCGGGATGGGGCACTTCCGGCCGAGGGCGTCGATCGTCAGCATCGGTGCGGGGCGCGTCGGGGGGGTCATCCGCCTGCCTCTCTACGCCGCTCAGGCCGGGTGCCGGGGAGAATGCCGATCGTCACCCTTTCCGCTAACAGAGTGACAATACTCCGTAGCAGACCCGTTCTCTGCCCAGTCCTCCGCATGCATGGAGCCACGCAGAGCCGATACCCGCACGTCGCTGTCTGTAAGCACGGTGCTGCAGGACACGCTGGGCCGCCAATCGGGGTCCCCCGCGAGGGCCAGGGACGGTGCACGATACTGTTTGCACGACAGCCTGTAGGACGAGCCATGAGCTGCCCGCGCAGCCGGGTGTCATTCCGCTGGGAAGGCAACCTGTGAGTCCCACCCCCAGCGCCCCCCGCCGACGGGGCGCGCATGATCCGGGCCACGCGCCCGGAGCCGAAGCACCAGCCGGATCCGGCCGCGGGCCGGCCAGCCCGGTACCGGCCAGCCCGGCGCCGGCCAGCCCGGCCCGCCGGCTGCGCCGCTGGGCGCTGCGCTCGGTGCTGCTCGGCGCCGTCGTGCTGGCCACCGCGGGCTGCCAGTCCAACGCGTTCACCCGCCTCGGCCTGCCCACCCCGGTGACCAGGCAGGGCGAGGTCGTGGTCACCCTATGGCGCGGCAGCTGGATCGCGGCGCTGTGCGTGGGGGCCACGGTCTGGGGCCTGATCCTGTGGGCCGTGATCTTCCACCGGAAGAGCTCGGACCGGCCGCCCCGGCAGGTGCGGTACAACCTGCCGATCGAGATCATGTACACCGTCGTGCCGTTCATCATGGTCGGCGTGTTCTTCTTCTTCACCGCCCGGGACGAGAACTTCATCGACAAGCTCAGCCCGCACCCGGACGTCACGGTGAACGTGACCGGGTACCAGTGGAGCTGGGAGTTCCAGTACCCGCAGTACAAAACGCCGGGGTCGGGAACCGGGATGGTGACCGACACCGGCCAGCCCTGGCCGGGCCGGCTCCCGGTGGTGGTCATCCCGGAGAACGAGACGGTGCGGTTCAACCTGGTCTCGGTGGATGTCGTGCACTCGTTCTGGATCGTCCCGTTCGAGTTCAAGCGGGACGTGATCCCCGGGCACCCGAACCACTTCGAGGTGACACCGATCAAGACGGGTACGTTCATCGGCCGCTGCACCGAGCTGTGCGGGGTGTACCACAGCCGGATGCTGTTCACGGTGCGGATCGTCACCCCGGCCCAGTTCCGCGCCTGGATCAGCGCGCAGCAGCATGCGCAGTCATCAGCAGGGAGTGCATGACGTGACCACTGTTGAGCAACCAGCCGTGACCGCGGCCACGGGCGTGGCTCCGGCCCGCAAGGGCTCGATCCTGGCCGCCTGGCTGTCCTCGACCGACCACAAAGTCATCGGTCACCTGTACCTGATCACCTCGTTCGCGTTCTTCCTGATCGGTGGCCTGATGGCCATGATCATGCGGGTGCAGCTGTTCGGCCCGGACAACCACGTCGTGTCTGACCAGCAGTACAACGAGCTGTTCACCATGCACGGCACGATCATGCTGCTGCTGTTCGCCACCCCGCTGTTCGTCGGGTTCGCTAACGAGATCATGCCGCTGCAGATCGGCGCGCCGGACGTGGCGTTTCCCCGGCTCAACCTGCTGAGCTACTACTTCTTCCTGTTCGGCGGCATCATCCTGCTGGTCAGCTTCCTCACCCCGGGCGGTGCCGCGTCGTTCGGCTGGTACGCCTACTCGCCACTGACCAGCGCGGTGTACTCGCCGGGCGTGGGCGCCGACATGTGGATCATGGGCCTGGCCCTGGCCGGCCTGGGCACGATCCTCGGTGGCGTCAACTTCGTCACCACGATCATCTGCATGCGGGCCCCCGGCATGACCATGTTCCGGATGCCCATCTTCACCTGGAACATCCTGCTCACCAGCCTGCTCGTGCTGCTCGCCTTCCCGGTGCTAGCCGCGGCGCTGCTGGTGCTGGAGCTCGACCGCAAGCTGGGCGCCCAGGTGTTCAGCGCGTCCAGCGGCGGGGCGATCCTGTGGCAGAACCTGTTCTGGTTCTTCGGTCATCCCGAGGTCTATATCGTGGCGCTGCCGTTCTTCGGCATCGCCACCGAGGTGCTGCCGGTATTCAGCCGCAAGCCCTGCTTCGGGTACAAGGGCCTGGTCGGCGCCACCATTGCCATCGCCGGGCTGTCCATGACCGTGTGGGCGCACCACATGTTCACCACCGGCGCGGTGCTGCTGCCGTTCTTCTCGTTCATGACGTTCCTGATCGCGGTGCCGACCGGGGTGAAGTTCTTCAACTGGGTCGGCACCATGTGGCGCGGCCAGCTCACGTTCGAGCCGGCCATGCTGTTCGCGATCGGCTTCCTGGTGTCGTTCCTGTTCGGCGGGCTGACCGGGGTCATCCTGGCCTCCCCGCCGCTGGACTTCCACGTCAGCGACTCGTATTTCGTGGTCGCCCACTTCCACTATGTGCTGTTCGGCACCGTGGTGTTCTGCATGTTCAGCGGGTTCTACTTCTGGTGGCCCAAGTTCACCGGCAAGATGCTGGACAACACGCTCGGCAAGTGGCACTTCTGGACATTGTTCATCGGGTTCAACATGACGTTCCTGGTGCAGCACTGGATCGGCGTTGAGGGCATGCCGCGCCGGGTGGCCAATTACCCGTTCCTGCCCCCGGACGTGACCACGCTGAACCAGATCTCCAGCATCGGGTCCTGGATCCTCGGCGCGTCCACGTTCTTCTTCCTCTACAACGTGTACAAGACCTGGAGGTACGGCGAGCAGGTCACGGTGGACGACCCGTGGGGCTACGGGAACTCGCTGGAGTGGGCCACGTCCTGCCCGCCGCCGCGGCACAACTTCACCCGGATGCCGCGCATCCGGTCCGAGCGGCCCGCGTTCGACCTGCACTACCCGCACATCCAGTCGGGACGGACGCACCAGCAGCGGCTCACCGAGCACAAGTGACCCGCGTGTGGCGTACTGGCGAGAAGGTGTCAGATGAAGTTTGAGGGGTTCCTGTTCATCGGGTGCGCGATCTTCTTCGGCTGCGCCGACATTGTGTACTGGTACTTCTCCAAGGACCCGACCGGCACCACGGCGCTCGCCCTGTCCGTCGGGCTGGCGATCCTGACCGGGTTCTACCTGCTGTTCACCGGCCGCCGGCTGCCGGCCCGGCCGGAGGACAACCCGGAGGGCGATATCGCCGAGGGCGCCGGGGAGCTGGGCTTCTTCAGCCCGCACAGCTGGTGGCCACTGTACGTTGGCCTGGCCGCCGCGCTGGCCGCGTTCGGGGTGGCGATCGGCTGGTGGCTGTTCCTGATCGGCCTGCTGTTCACGTTCCTGACCGTGATCGGCTTCGTTTTCGAGTACTACCGCGGCATTTACGCCCACTAGTCCCACCCGGCCCGGCGAGCCATTCGCCATCTTGACGGCCGGGACTACTGGGCTGGCGGTCCCCCACTCCGGAGGCTTGTGGGGGGAGCGTAGGGTTTTGCCTGCTGTGGCTACGGGGAGTTAGTTAGAGTCACTTCGGGCTATGGGGGTAGCACCGTGTCGGGGGACATATCGCGCACCGCCCGCAAGTTTGCCCGCCGCGGGCTGAACCGGTGGATCGGGGCCGGGGCCGGGGTAGCCGGCCTGGCGCTCGCCAGCGCGTGCAGCGGCGGCGGCCCAGCCGCCCCCCGGCCCGCCGGGCACCCGCTGGCCGGCGTGACCATCACCAGCGGGACGGTGACGCTGCACTCGGTGGCCCGTGGCGCTGGGCAGGCCGGGCATGCGGCCGGGTCGGCGCACCCGGCGGTCCACGTGGACAGCCGCCCCGACCTGGGCGTCCGGGTCGCCGCGCGCCGCGGCACGCTGACCGCGGTGACCGTGCGCACCGCAAGCGGCCAGCTGGTGCCGGGCAGTTACAGCAGCGGGTCGCGGAGCTGGCACACCGGCTGGGCGCTGGCCCCGGGGCAGACCTACCAGGTCACCGCGACCGCGGTGAACACGACGCACCAGCGGACGGTGATCGGCGGGACGTTCCGGACGTTCCGCCCCGGGCGCACCGTCACCGCGAGCACCACGATGATCCCGCACGAGACGTACGGCATCGGCATGCCGATCATGCTCTCGTTCAGCCGGGCGGTGACCGACAGGACAGCCGTGGAGCGGTCGCTGCAGATCACCTCCAGCAAGCCGGTGACCGGCGCCTGGTACTGGATGAACAGCAAGAGCGTGTGGTTCCGGCCGCGTGGGTACTGGCCCGTGCACACCCGGGTGCGGTTCACCGCGCATCTGGCCGGCGTGCAGACCGCGCCCGGTGTGTTCGGCCGGGCCGACCTGAGCCAGGGCTTCCGGATCGGCAGCTCACTGGTCGTGGTGGCCAATACCGCCAGCCACTACATGAAGGTGTGGTGGAAGGGCCGGCTGGCCGGCAACTGGCCGATCAGCACCGGGCGGCCGGGAATGGACACCGCCGACGGCCGCTATCTGTCCTTCGCCATGGCCAACCCGGTGGACATGAACTCGGCCACGATCGGCATCCCGCCGGGCAGCCCGGGCTACTACAACGAGCTGGTCTATGACGCGGTGCAGTTCACGGCCAGCGGGACGTACATCCACAGCGCGCCGTGGTCAGTGGCTGAGCAGGGCATCGTCAACGTGAGCCACGGCTGCGTCAACGTGGGCCCGGCCAACGCGGTCTGGTACTACGACCACTCGATGCTCGGTGACCCGATCAGCGTGGTGGGCAGCCCGGTCCGCGGCACCTGGGACAACGGCTGGACGATCTACTTCCTGAGCTGGCCCAAGCTGCTGGCGGGCAGCGCTACCGGCGACGCGGTGCTGGCCTCGGCCAGCGGCAGCCAGTTCGTGCCCGGGTCCGCGGCCGGGCTGGCCGCGGCGGCCGGGACGCCCAGCCCGGTCCAGGTCACCCGGCTCGCCCCGGGCTGAGGCTACTGGCGGCCGGGCTCATCCTCCGGGCCGGCCGACTGACCCTGGCCGGGCCCGGTCTCGGCTGGCTCACCGGCCGTAACCGCGGCCCGCTCGGGCTCGTGGTGGCCGTTGCCATGGCCGTTCCCGTGCCCGTCGCCGGTGGGCACCGGGACCTGCTCGGTGACCACCCGGCCCAGCGCCAGCCGGACCTTGCCCAGCGCCCCGCGGGTGGCGGGTGGTGGCACCCGGTCGTCGCCGTCGGGTGGCGCGGGCAGCTCGGCCACCGGGCGCGGGGCCAGCAGCACGGCCCGCTGTTCCTCCGGGACCGGCGCGTGCCGCTCGATGAACTCGCCTTCCGGGGTCATCTCGATGATGCCGGTCTCGTAGCCGTGCAGCAGCGACTCGGTGTCCTTGCGCTGCAGGCCGAGGCAGATCCGCTTGGTCACCCAGTAGGCCACCACCGGCCCGATGAAGATCGCGTACCGGGCGATCTCCGTCGTGGTGTACAGCGAGATGTCCAGGTGGTCGGCGATGACGTCGTTGGCGCCCTCCAGCCACAGGATCCCGTAGAACGTGATCACGCCCATGCCGATCGCGGTCCGGGTGGCGGCGTTCCGCGGCCGGTCGTTGAGGTGATGCTCGCTGTAATCACCGGTGAGCCAGCGTTCGAGGAACGGCCATATCGCGGCCCCGGCGAAGATGAGGCCCAGCGGGACCAGGGCCGGGATGACCACGTTCCAGGCCACGGTGTGCCCGGCCAGGTCCCACGTCCAGCTGGGCATCATCCGCAGCGAGCCCTCGAGCGGGCCCATGTAGAAGTCGGGCTGCGACCCGGCCGAGATGGCCGCCGGGGTGTACGGACCGTACAGCCAGATCGGGTTGATCTGGGCGAACGTGCCCAGCACGGCCAGGAAGCCGAAGATGAACATGAACCACGCGCCGGTCTTGGCCATGAAGTACGGGTACATCGGCTGGCCGACCACGTTCTGGTTGGTGTGCCCCTGGCCCGGCATCTGGGTGTGCTTCTGGTGGAACATGAAGAACAGGTGCGCGGTGATCAGGGCGAGCAGGATCGCGGGGATCAGCAGCACGTGGATGATGTACAGCCGCGGGATGATGTCGTTACCCGGGAACTGCCCGCCGAACAGGAAGAACGACAGGTAGGTGCCGACGATCGGGATGCCCAGCGCGACGCCCTCGGTGATCCGCAGCCCGGTCCCAGACAGCAGGTCGTCCGGCAGCGAGTAGCCGAACAGGCCCTCCAGCAGGCCCAGTGTGAACAGCACGATGCCGATCAGCCAGTTGAACTCGCGTGGCTTGCGGTACGCGCCGGTGAAGAAGATCCGCAGCATGTGCGCGATCAGCGCGGCCATGAACAGGTCCGCCGCCCAGTGGTGGATCTGCCGCATGAGCAGCCCGCCGCGGACGTCGAAGCTGATGTTCAGCGTGGACGCGTACGCCTCGCTCATCCGCACGCCGTTGAGCCGGGTGTAGACGCCGTGGTAGACCACGGTGTTCATGCTGGGCTTGAAGAACAGGGTCAGGAACGTGCCGGTGAGCAGCAGGATGATGAACGAGTACAGCGCGATCTCGCCGAGCAGGAACGACCAGTGGTCGGGGAAGATCTTCCGCAGGAACGTCCGGGTCGACTTGGCCGCCCGCAGCCGGTCATCCAGGAAGACCCCGGTCTGGCCCAGCACCTTCTCGACCGGGCCCTCGACCTTCCCGTTGGCCTGGCCGTTGGCCGGAGCGCCGTGGCTAGTGCTCATCCCCGCTCCCAGAAGCTTGGGCCGACCGGCTCGTGGAAGTCGCTCAGCGCGATCAGGTACCCCTCGGAATCCACACCCATGGGTAGCTGCGGCAGCGGCCGGGGAGCCGGGCCGAACAGGACCTGGGCGCCCTGCGGGGCGTTGAACGTGGACTGGTGGCACGGGCACAGGATGTGGTGCAGGGCCTGATCGTACAGCGCCACCGGGCAGCCCACGTGGGTGCAGATCTTGGAGTACGCGACGATGTTGTCCACCGTCCAGTTCATGTTCGTCGGGGCCCGCAGCTGGCCCGGCTCGAACTTGATGATGATCACCGCGGCCTTGGCGATCGCGTTGTCATTGTCCTGGTAGCCCTGCGGGATGACGGTGATCATCGAGCCTGGGGTATCGAAGTCTTCCGGCTTGATGGGCTGGTTGCTGCCCGCGATGGTGAGCCGCAGGCCCCTGCGCCACACGGTGTGCCGCAGCGACGTGCCGGGCAGCGGGCCCATATCGCGGAGCAGCACCAGCGGGGCCAGGCCCAGTGGGATGGTGGCCGCGATCAGGGTGCGGCGCAGCAGCGGCCGCTTGACGAACTGGCTGGTGTCGGCGCCCTCCTGGAACGTCTCGGCGAACGCCTCCCGGTCCGCCTCGGACGAGGCCAGCGGGTGGCGCTCCTCGCTCAGTTCCACGTCGGGCATGATCGACCGGACCCAGATCACCGCACCGACGCCGAGGGCCAGGAACGCGACCGACATGGAGACGCCCAGGGCCAGGTTGGACCGCAGCACCGAGTCCAGCGACTTGGAGCTGAGCTCGATCCCGATGTACGCGGCGATGAACCCGATGCCGGCCAGCATGGACAGGATGAACAGCGCGGCCACGATCCGTTCCGCCCGCTTGGCCCGGACCGGGTCGGGCGGGTCGGCGGGCAGCTCACGTGGCGCTGGCGGGGGATTGTCCTGCGGCGCCGTGCCGAGCAGGGTGCGCTGCTCGGCGGGCGGGGGAGTGCCGATCACCCGGTGCGGGGCGCGCGACGGCTCGGCCGCCTCGCCGTGGCCGGGGACGTCTGGTGAGTAGTCTTCGGTGCCGCTCATGAGTGCTCGCGCCGCCTTGCCGTGATCCACATGGCGACCAGGATCAGGCCGCCGATCCCGCCGATCCAGCCGACCAGGCCCTCGGTCACCGGGCCGATCCGGCCGAGGCTGAAGCCGCCGGGGTTGGGTTCGCTGCGGGTCTGCGTGATGTACGCGATGATGTCGCGCTTCTGACTGGGAGTAATCGTAGTGTCGTTGAACACCGGCATGGCTTCCGGGCCGGTCAGCATGGCCGTGTAAATCTGGGTCGGCGTGGACTGGGTCAGCGCGGGCGCGTACTTCCCGTTGGTCAGCGCGCCGCCGGCGCCCACGAAGTTGTGGCACTGCGAGCAGTTCTCGGTGAACAGCTCCTGGCCCAGCCCGGCGTCCGCGCCCACCGGGCTCACCTGAGCCGGGGGCGGGATCGTCGGCCCGCCGCCCAGGGACTGGATGTAGGCGGCCACCGCGAGCGTCTGCCGGTAGTTCAGCACCGGCGGCTTGCGCGGCATCTCGGCCTCGATCTCCTTGGCCGGCATCCGGCCGGTGCTGACCTGGAAGTACACCGCGGCCGCGCCCACCCCGATCAGGCTCGGGCCGGTGTTGGTGCCCTGCGCGTCCAGGCCATGGCAGCTGGAGCAGTCCTGCACGAAGATCTGGCGGCCCTGGTCGATCTGGGTCTGGCCGGCCGCCGGCGCGGCCGCGCTGGCCGGGCTGCCGCTGGCGGTGACCGCCGCGTACCCCCCGCCCACGGCCAGCAGCCCAAGCAGCACAACGGCGTATCCGGCGACCGGGCGCCGCCGCCGCGCGGTGATCCAGCTCAATGGAGCCCTCATCTTCTGGTCTGTGCTCTTCTGGTTCGGCATGTGCTGCGCCTCGCTCAGGTATTCGCGGCGAGGGCGGTTACTGGATGAGGTAGATCGTAGTGAACAGCGCGATCCAGACCACGTCCACGAAATGCCAGTAGTAGGAGACTACGATCGCACTGACCTGCTGCTCGTGGGTGAACGTCTTGGCCACGTAGGTGCGGCCCAGGACGAACAGGAACGCGATCAGGCCGCCGGTCACGTGCAGCCCGTGGAACCCGGTCGGGATGTAGAACACCGACCCGTAGGCGCTGGACGAGATGGTCAGGTGCTGCTTGCGGATCAGGTCCAGGTACTCATAGCCCTGGCCGCACACGAAGTACAGGCCCATCAGGAACGACAGCCAGTACCACTCACGCAGCCCCCAGCGGGCCGGCTGCCAGATCCGCCCGGCCCGGCGGAGCTGGCCGCGCTCGACCGCGAACACGCCAAGCTGGCAGGTCACACTGGACAGCAGCAGGACCGTGGTGTTGATCGACCCGAGGGTCAGGTCCAGGTGGGCACCCGGCCAGTGGATGCCCTCGCCCTTGTCCACCGAGCGGATGGTGAAGTACATCGCGAACAGCCCGGCGAAGAACATGAGTTCCGAGGAAAGCCACACGATGGTGCCCACGCTGACCAGGTTCGGCCGGGCTGACGGCGGCCTGGGGGTGGGTGCTTTCTCGGCTACGGATGCGGTGGCCACGGGGTCATTATTACGACAACCCGTAGGCGAGCGTCGGCCGACCCCCCGTGTCGGTACCATCCAGTTCTATGAAGGTCGTTGTCTACAGCCATGACGCGGACACCCGGGCCCGGATGCGGCTCGCTATCGGCAGCCGTCCCGCGCCGGACGTGCCCGAGGCGGAGATCATCCCGGTGGCTACTGAGCCAGCTCTGTTCCGCCTGCTCGACGCGGGCGGCGCGGACGTCATGGTGCTGGACGGCGAGGCGCAGCCGGCCGGCGGCATGGGTATCTGCCGCCAGGCCAAGGACGAGATTTACAACTGCCCGCCGGTGCTGCTGGTGGTCGGCCGGGCTGACGATGGCTGGCTGGCCACCTGGTCCGGGGCGGACGCGGTGACCAGCCACCCGATCGACCCGGTCGCGTTCGCCGCGGCCCTGGCCGGGCTGATGCGGCGGCAGGCTGATGGCCAGCTGCCCGCCCAGGCCTGAGCTGTCCCGGACGGACCGGCAGATACAGCCCGGTAGAAAAGGGGCGGCGATGCAACCGACCATGTCGTGGCGTGGCCTGATCGGCGCGCTGATCCGCGGCGAGACGCTCAGCCCGGACCAGACGGCCTGGGCCATGAACGAGATCATGGAGGGGGCCGCTACCCCGGTCCAGATAGCCGGGTTCGCGGTGGCGCTGCGGATGAAGGGCGAGACGGCCGGTGAGCTGGCCGGCCTGTCCGACGTCATGCTGAGCCGGGCCACCCCGGTCAGCATGCCGGGGCCGCTGGCCGACCTGGTCGGCACCGGCGGCGACGGCGCGCACACGGTGAACATCTCCACCATGGGCGCGATCGTGGCCGCGGCGGCCGGCGTCCGGGTGGCCAAGCACGGCAACCGGGCGGCCAGCTCGGCCTGCGGCGCGGCCGACGTCCTCGAGGCGCTGGGCGTGGCCATCACGCTGCCGCCGGCGGCCACCGCCCAGCTGGCCGAGGAGACCGGGATCGCGTTCCTGTTCGCGCCGCTGTACCACCCCTCGTTCCGGCACGCGTCGGCCGCGCGCAGCGAGCTGGGCGTGCCCACCGTGTTCAACGCGCTCGGCCCGGTGTCCAACCCGGCCCGGCCCATGGCCCAGGCCGTAGGGGTGTCCGACCCGCGGATGGGCGGGGTCATGGCCGGGGTGCTGGCCGCCCGGGGCTGCTCGGCCCTGGTGTTCCACGGCGACGACGGCCTGGACGAGCTGACCCCGGTCACCACGTCCACGGTGTGGGTGGTGCACGACGGCACGGTGGCCCAGACCGGGCTCGACCCGGCCGCGCTGGGCCTGCCCCGGGCCGAGCCGGGCAGCCTGCGCGGCGGCGGCAAGGAGCACAACGCGGCGGTGGCCCGCGCCATACTGAGCGGTGAGACCGGCCCGGTGCGCGACACCGTGCTGCTCAACGCCGCGGCCGCGCTGGCCGCCGCGGCCGGGGTGCCCGGGGCCGAGGGGCTGGACAAGGCTCTCGCCGAGGGGTACGCCCGCGCGGCCGCGGCGGTGGATTCGGGCGCGGCCCGGGATCTGCTGGACCGCTGGGTGACGGTGAGCCAGCGGCTGGCGGCTCAGTCCGCTTCGTAGCCCAGCGAGAACGCGGCCTCGAGGTCGTGCCGCGAGTAGGTGCGGAACGCGATGTGCGTCTCGGTATGCGTCACCCCGGCCACCCGGTTCAGCCGGCCTGGGATCACGTCGGCCAGCTCCTCGTGGGCCCGGACCCGGACCAGCGCCACCAGGTCGAACTCGCCGGTCACCGAGTACACCTCGGAGACCTCGGGAATCTGCGCGATGACCTCGGCCGTTTCCGGGATGCGGGCCACGTCGGCCTTCACCAGCACGATCGCGGTGATCACCTGATGCCTCCTCGCGCGCCACTCTCGCAGCCGTCCGGGGACTGCGGCCGCGAGACCTCTGCCCGCAGAGCGTACTCCTGCTCGGCCAGCAGCCCGGCGACGGTGCGCACGCCACGCGTGGTGAACATGGCCAGCAGACCCTCCAGTACCGCGGCCGTGGCCCGGGCGTCGGCCAGCGCCCGGTGCTGCGGGCCGGGCGGCGCGCCGAAGTAGCCCGCCAGCGTGCTCAGCTTGCAGTTGGGCACGTCATCCGCGGCCAGCGCCCCCTCGGCCAGCAGGCGGCGGGCCAGCGGCACGGTGTCCAGCACCGGCCCGGCCGGGCCGGGCAGGCCGCCGCCCGCGCAGGCGGCGGCCAGGAAGCTGATGTCGAACGGCGCGTTGTGCGCGGCGAGCACCGCGCCCCGAGCGAAGTCCAGGAACGCGGTCATCGCCTCGGCCGCCGGGGGCGCGGCGGCGACCATCGCGTTACTGATCCCGGTCAGCGCCACGATGTCCGGCGGGATCTCCAGGCCCGGGTTGACCAGCGTGCTGAACTCGGCGCGGATCTGGCCGCCGGCCATCCGGACCGCACCGATCTCGGTCATGCCGGCCTCCCCCGGCGACCAGCCGGTGGTCTCCACGTCGACGATCACGAAGTCGGTCACTTCGAACGCGCGCCGGGCGGCCCGGGACTGGCGGAGCCGCGCCCGGGCCGCTGCCATCCAGTCCCAGAGGATCACGATGTTCACGGTAGGCCCAGCTACCGACAGTCCGGGCCGGGGCACGCCGGCCCGGGCCGGCCAGCCGGGGCAGCGGGCGTTGGGCAGCCGGGGCCCCCAGGCCAGGGCGGCTGGGCCCGCGGGCCGCGGCGGGCAGCGGGAACGGCGCTCAGCCCAGCCGGGTGCGGAAGCACTCGGTCCGGTAGGGAAGCGCCAGCTCGCGGTGGCCGGCCAGCGCCGGGTGGGTGTCCGCGAGCCGGGCCACCTCGGCCAGTACCCGGTCCCGCTGGGCGGCGGGCATGGTGATGATGTAGCTGCGCGAGGCGACCATGTCGGCCAGCTGATGCCGGGTCAGCCGGTGCACCCAGTCCACGGTGTGCCGCTCGAGCGGGCCGAACGGCGGGCTGGTGATGCCGCGGAGGCTGGTCACCCCCGGGCGGCTGGCCGGCCCCGCGTCGCCCGGATCGGCCAGGATCCGGCTCAGCTCGGCCACCCAGGCCACCCGCTCGTCGCGGACGTTCCACAGCAGGCCGAGCTGGCCGCCGGGGGCCAGTACCCGGGCCACCTCAGGAACCGCGCGGGCCGGGTCCACCCAGTGCCAGGCCTGGGCCACCAGCACGGCGTCCACGCTGCCGTCGGGGAGCGGGATGTGCTCGGCCGTGCCGGCCCGCACGGCTGCCCCTGGTACCGCGCGGGCCAGTTCGTCGCGCATGCCGGCCAGCGGCTCGACGGCGGCCACGTCCAGGCCGCGGCCCAGCAGCGCACGGGTCAGCTTGCCGGTGCCCGCACCGAGGTCGAGGACCCGGGCCGCGCCGGGCGGCAGCAGCCAGTCGATGGCCTCGGCCGGGTAGGGCGGGCGGCCCCGCTCGTACGCGCCGGCCGCGGTCCCGAACGAGGTGGCCTGCTCCCTCCGCCGCTCGCCGCCCGCGGGCTGGTCAGCGCGGTCCGTGGGCTGCTCAGCGCGGCAGGCGCGTTCGGCTGGCATGCCGGAATCATCCCAGGCTCGCCCGGGGGGCCGGCGCCGGGGTGCCCGCCGCGGCGTGCGCGCGGAGTGTCAGTGCCCCCGCTTAGCGTGTCTCCCGGGTCCCCAGGTGGGTGCCCCGCGACGACCGGGCCCGGCTCTGACCAGGCCCGGGAGCCTGCCTCAGGAGGACAGATGCTGATCGACTGTGACCGGTGCGAGATGCGTGACATCGCCTGCCCGGACTGCGTTGTCACCGCGCTGCTCGGCCACGCCGAGCCGCAGCCTGACCTGGACGCGGCGGAGCAGCGGGCGCTCCGCGTGCTGGCGGACGCGCGGCTGGTCGCGCCGTTGCGGCTGGTCCCGGTGGCCCGGGCGTCCTGACCGCGGCCGGGCCCGGCGGCCTGGATCCGGGAAACAGATATGCGGAAACAGAAGCGCCTATTGCGGGCAGCGAGATCACCGGAGTTCGCGAAGCGGTGGAATTCACCGCACCGGCTTCGCTAGTGTCAGCCCCGGCCGGTTCGCTCCCCAGCCACCGCCACGGTGGCGGCGCCCGGTCACCGCCGAGTCTTTGCGCTGGCCAGCGAGGCCAGCCGGAGAGCCGGGGACCCACCGGAGAACTCGCCGCGGGCAGCCGCCCGGGCCACGGGTCCTTCAGGGGTGAATCGGCCAGGCTGCAGCCCAGCCCGGCCGTAGGGCATCTTCCACAGCCCGAACCCGTCAGCTCACCCGGTAGGCGGGGTGGAAGAAGGAGCGTGATCACGCACGTGAGTACGCGTCCAGGTGATGAACGCGGCGGCTGGCGGGATAGACGCGAACGGATGATGCGCGTCGCGCACCGCAGGGCAGTGCGCCGCGGGGTGGCCGCCGGGCTGAGCCTGGCCGCCGCCGGGGCCGTGGCCACCATGGCCAGCACGGCCGGGGCGGCTCCGCAGCCGTCCGTGCACCAGGTTCAGCGGATGGTGAACCGGCTCACCGCTGAAGAGAACGTGGCCGTGCAGATGTACGACCAGTCGGCCCAGCAGCTGACCAGCGCCCGGCAGCGGCTCGCCCTGGTGAACCGGGAGATCAGGACGGACCAGGCCCGGTTTACCTCGATGCGGACCCAGATCGCGGCTATCGCGACCACGGCCTACGAGAACGGCACCATGAGCTCGATGGGTGCCATGCTGACGTCCAGCAACCCGCAAGCCGTGCTGAACCAGGCCTCGGTGCTGCTCCAGCTGTCCAGCGACCGGTCGGCCGAGATCAAGCAGTTCATCACGGCCGCCAGCCAGCTGGCCAGCGCACAGCAGACCGCGCGCCGGGCTGAGCACGGCATCGCCAGCCTGGAGTCGCAGCGGCTGGCCCGCAAGCAGTCCATCGACCGGACGCTGAACAAGCAGAAGGCCATCCTGGCCACGCTGACCGCCGCGGAGCAGCAGCAGGTGACCAGCTCGTCGCTGGGTGGCAGCGGCACCACCACCGCGGTGAACCACGTCCCGGTGAGCGGCGCGGCCGGCGCGGCGGTCGGCTATGCGTACTCCAAGCTCGGCGACCCATACGTATACGGCGCCACCGGGCCGAGCACGTTCGACTGCTCCGGGCTGGTCCAGGCGGCCTGGGCCGCGGCCGGCGTGTCCATCCCGCGCACCACCTACGAGCAGGTGGCGGCGCTGCCCGCGGTGTCCACGTCCGACCTGCAGCCCGGTGACCTGCTGTTCTTCGCCGGGGACAGCCACGTCGGGATGTACGTCGGCGGCGGGTACCTGATCGACGCGCCGCAGACCGGCGAGGACGTGGAGAAGGTCCCGCTGGCCGGCTGGTACAGCGCCAACCTGGACAGCGCCGCGCGGCCCTGACCGGCGCTGCGCCGCTGCCGCTTCATCCGGTGCCCCCGGGACTTGTTCCCGGGGGCACCAGGCTGCTGCGCCTGCCCCGTCCACGGGCCCGGGCCGCCCGGGCCGGGCCCGGCCAGCCGATAAGATCACTGCCTGATGCCTAGGGTCCTGATCGTCACCAATGACTTCCCGCCGCGCGCGGGCGGCATCCAGTCGTTCATCCACGCGCTGGCTACCCGGCTGCCCGCGGATGGCGTGGTGGTGTACGCACCCGCCTGGGCAGGCGCGGGCGAGTTCGACCGGCAGCAGCCGTTCCCGGTGCTGCGCCACCCCACATCGCTGATGCTCCCGGTGCCCGCGGTGCGCGCCCGGGCGGTCCGCGCCCTGGCCGAGCACGGCTGCGAGAGCGTGCTGTTCGGCGCGGCCGCACCGCTCGGCCTGCTGGCGCCCGCGCTGCGCCAGGCCGGGGCGCGCCGGATCGTCGCGGTCACCCATGGTCACGAGGCGGGCTGGGCGGCGCTGCCGGGCGCGCGCCGCCTGCTGCGCCAGATCGGCGACTCGGTGGACGTGGTGACCTACCTCGGCGAGTACTTCCGGGTCCGGCTGGCCCGGGCGCTGTCCCCGGCGGCCGCGGCCCGGATGGCCCGGCTCGCCCCGGGCGTGGACACGGCCGCGTTCCGGCCTGGCGCGGGCGGCGCGGCCATCCGGGAGCGGCTCGGCCTGGCTGGCCGGCCGGTGGTGGTCTGCGTGTCCCGGCTGGTGCACCGCAAGGGCCAGGACACCCTGCTGCGCGCCTGGCCCGCGGTCCGCGCCGCGGGTGGCGATCCCGCGCTGCTGCTGGTCGGCAGCGGCCCGGCCGACGGCGGGCTGCGCCGGCTGGCCAGCCAGCTCGGGGTGGCCGGCTCGGTGGTGTTCACCGGGCAGGTGCCCACGGACCAGCTCCCCGCCTACTACGACGCCGGGGACGTGTTCGCGATGCCGTGCCGGACCCGGCGGCGCGGGCTGGACGTGGAAGGGCTCGGCATCGTCTACCTGGAGGCGTCGGCGACCGGGCTGCCGGTGATCGCGGGGGACTCCGGTGGCGCGCCGGACGCGGTGCTCGGCGGCGAGACCGGCTACGTGGTGCCCGGCCGGGACGTGGCCGCGGTGGCCGGCCGGATCAGCCAGCTGCTGGCCGACCCGGCGGGCGCGCGGGCCATGGGGGAGAAGGGCCTGGCCTGGGTGGACCGGGAATGGCGCTGGGACCTGGTGGCCCAGCGGCTGGAGCGGATCCTGGCCGGCTGAGCCCAGGCCCGTCCGGGCGCTACTCGTACAGCGCGTCGATGTCGGCGGCGTAGTCCTTGGCCACCACGCCCCGGCGGACCTTGAGCGACGGTGTGAGGTAGCCCGACTGCTCGGTGAAATCGTCCGGGAGGACCCGGAACCGGCGGATCGACTCGGCCCGGGACACCGCCTGGTTGGCGTCGTCCACGGCCGTCTGGATGTCGGCCAGCAGCTCGGGCGCCTCGGCCAGTTCTGCCATGGACGCGCCGGCCAGGTGCGGATGGTGGCCCCGCCACGCCTCGAGCGCTTCCTCATCCAGGGTGATGAGGCAGGCTATGTACGGCCGGCCGTCCCCCACCACCATGCTCTGGCTGACCAGCGGGTGCGCGCGCAGCCGGTCCTCCAGCACGGCCGGGGCCACGTTCTTGCCGCCCGCGGTGACGATGATGTCCTTCTTCCGCCCGGTGACCCGGAGGTAGCCGTCCGCGTCCAGCTCGCCCAGGTCGCCGGTGTGCAGCCAGCCGTCCGGGCCGATCATCTCCTTGGTGGCCGCCTCGTTGTGCCAGTAGCCGCCGAACACGTTGGGCCCGGCGGCCAGGATCTCGCCGTCCTCGGCGATCCGCACGGTGACCGAGGGGATGGGCGGGCCGACTGTCCCGATCTTGTTGCCGTCCGGCCGGTTGACGCTGATCACCGGGCTGGTCTCGGTCAGCCCGTACCCCTCCAGCACGGTGAGGCCGGCGCCGCGGAAGAAGTGCCCGAGCCGCTCGCCGAGCGCCGCCCCGCCGGACGCGGCGTAGCGCACCCGGCCGCCGGTGGCCGCCCGCAGCTTGGCGTAGACCAGCCGGTCGTACAGGGCGTGCTCGGCGCGCAGCCGCAGGCCCGACCGGCCGGGCCCGGGCTGGCCGGAGGCGTCCAGCGTCCTGCTCCAGTCCACCGCGGACCGCGCGGCGGCGCTGAAGATCCGGCTCTTCAGCCCGCTGGCCGAGGCCTGCAGCTCGGCGCCGCTGTAGACCTTCTCGAACACCCGGGGCACGGCGAGGATGAACGCGGGCTGGAACGTGCCGAGATCGGCGACCAGGTTGGCGACATCGGCGGTGTGCCCGAGCACGGTGCCTGACTCCAGGCAGCCGATCTGGATGATGCGGGCGAACGAATGGGCCAGCGGCAGGAACAGCAGCGCCGACCGGCCGGGCTCGGCGAAGATCTGCGGCAGCGCGCCGATCGCGTTCCGCACATTGGCCAGCAGGTTGGCGTGGCTGAGCTGGCACCCTTTGGGCCGGCCGGTGGTGCCCGACGTGTAGATGATGGTGGCCAGGTCCGCGGACGGCCGGGCGGCCCGCCGCTCGGCCAGCCGGTCATCGCTGACCTGGGTGCCCCCGGCGGCCAGCCCGTCCAGCTGGGTGGCCGCGCCCGCCGGGTCGGGACCCTCGATCAGCCAGACCCGTTCCACCGCGGGCAGCCGGCCGAGCACCTCGCTGCTGGCCTGCAGGTGCGCGGGGGTCTCCACGATCAGCGCCCGGGCGCCTGAATCGCCCAGGATCCACTCCACCTGCTCGGCCGAGGAGGTCTCGTAAATCGGCACGGTGACCGCGCCGGCCGACCAGATCGCGTAGTCGGCCACCGTCCACTCGTACCGGGTCCGGGACAGCAGGGCGACCCGGTCGCCGACGCCGATCCCGGCCGCGATGAGGCCCTTGGCCAGCGCGGTCACGTCAGCCCGGAACTGGGCCGTGCTCACGTCCCGCCAGCCGCCGGCGGCGGCCGCGTCCCGGCGCCGGATGGCCACCGCCTGCGGCTCGCGCTCGGCACGCTCGAACACCACATCCGCGAGGTGCGCGGTCGGCGCGATCTCCGCTACCGCGGGGATGCTGTACTCACGCATGCCAGCTCCTGCCGGTCAGGTTCAACGGCGAACGACATGGACCGTACCCCGGTACTGGGCCAGTAGCTACCAGCAGGTAGCGATTTCAGCGTACCCGGGCTGGCCCGCCGCCCAGGGCCGGGCCGCGCCCGGGCCGGGCTTGTACCGTTTGCTCATGCGGGTGCACGTGGTCAGTGATGTGCACGGCCGGGCGGACGCGCTGGCCGGCGCGGGTGGTGCGGACGTACTGATCTGCCTGGGCGATCTGCTGCTGTTCATCGACTACGCCGACCACGGGCAGGGCATCTTCGCCGACCTGTTCGGCGCGGAACAGGCCCGCCGGTTCGTCGAGCTGCGCTATCTCAAGCGGTTCGACGAGGCCCGGCGGATGTCCCGCGAACTGTGGGCCCAGCTGGACGGTGACCCGTCCGGCCATCTGGACAAGGCGGCGTCGGCCCAGTACGCGCAGCTGTTCGCGGCCCTGCCCGAGCCCGCCTACCTGACCTACGGCAACGTCGACCTGCCCCGGCTCTGGGCGGCGCACCTGCGGCCCGGCCACCACGTGCTGGACGGGCAGCGGGCCACGCTGGGGGACCGGACGTTCGGCTTTGTCGGCGGCGGGCTGTACTCGGCCTACCGCACGCCCAACGAGCTCGACGAGGACACGTTCGCGGCCAAGGTGGCGGCCACCGGCCAGGTGGACGTGCTGTGCAGCCATATCCCGCCCGCCGTCCCGCAGCTGCTCTACGACACCGTGGCCCGGCGGCTGGAGCGGGGCAGCGAGGCCCTGCTCCAGCACATCGAGGCCACCCAGCCGCGGTACGCCCTGTTCGGGCACGTGCACCAGCCACTGGCCCGCCGGGTCCGGATCGGCCGGACCGAGTGCGTCAACGTGGGCCACTTCCGGGCCACCGGCATCCCGTTCGTGCTGGAGTGCTAGCCGGGCCGGCTGGCCGTGCCGCAGCGGCCCCACGGCCGGGCGGTCGGGGTACGCTCCGAGCATGGGCGACAGGACGACGTCGAGCATCTCGATCGGCGCGGCCAGGCAGCATGTGATGGCCGTGATCGCCGATTTCGCCGCCTACCCGCAGTGGGCGTCCGCGGTCCGGTCGGCCGAGGTGGTGAGCCGGGATGCCGACGGGCGGCCCAGCCGGGTCCGGTTCAGCCTCGACGCCGGGATGATCAAGGACAGCTACGTGCTCGGCTACCACTGGGACGGTGATGCCGGGGTGCGCTGGGATCTGGCCGAGCCCGGGTCGGTCATCAGCGCGATGAGCGGGAGCTACGCTCTGGTACAGCAGCCGGGCGGCACCGAGGTGACCTATGAGCTCAGCGTGGACGTCCGGGTGCCGTTGCTCGGCATGCTGAAGCGCCGGGCGGAGAAAATGATTATCGACACCGCGCTGAAAGGGCTCAAGGCCCGGGTGGAGGGCCTGCGGGCGGCGGGGACGGGCACCGGGCCGTAACGGCCTGGACGCCACCACCCGGTCCCGTGCGGTGCCCGGCCCGGGCCGGTGCGGACGTAGCAGAGAGAAGGCAGCACGTGACGGAGCCATCCAGGCAGTCAGGCAGCGACCCGATCGGTGAATTTCAGCGCTGGCTGGTCCGCTCCGGGGCGCGCAGCGTGACCCGGCAGTTGGGCGGCCAGATCCGCACCGCGCTGGGCGGCGGGAAACAAGCGAAGAGCAGCGCCGACGTGTGGGAAACCGCGACCACCGACCATGACGAGGCACCGGAATGCGCCTGGTGCCCGATCTGCCGGGCCCGGCGCCGGCTCCGGGAGCAGGGTCCCGGGCTGGGCAGCGGCGTGGCGGCCGCCGCCGACGCGGTCGGTGTCGTGATGCAGGACGCGATGTCCGCGTTCGAGGCCGCGGTCGCCGCCGCGGGCCGGCAGGCCCGCCCGCGCAGCAGCACGGTCGAGCCGCCGGGCGAGGTCTGGGATGAGGTGACCGGCGAGCGGGAGACACCGCCGGCGCCCAGGCCGAGGCCCGCGCCGGCGCCGAGGCCGAGGCCCGCGCCGAGGCCGAGGCCGGCGCCCGGGCCGGCCGCCAACGGCGGCCCCGCCACGCCGGCCCGGCCCGACAGCCCGGCCGGTGAGACCGGCACCAAGCCCGAGAAGCCCGGCCCTGAGGAGCCCGGCCCCGTGGACCGCGGCCCGGCGGACCGCGGCCCGGCGGACCGCGGCCCGGCGGACCCCGGCCCGGCGGACCCCGGCCCGGCGGACCCCGGCCCGGCCGCTGGCTAGGGAACCGGAGTTACCCGGCGGCCGCGGCGAGGCGCCGGGCCGGGCAGCAGCTGGGCCACTTTTCACCGGCCTGGCCTGGCCGGCTCAGGCCGGGGCAGAAGGGCCGGGAGCGAACTGCCCGCGTGAAGGGTGAGGTCAGGCCGGCCCGGGGTGCGCTGGCCAGCCGCAACTTGCGGCTGCTGCTGGCCACCGATGTGGTGTCCACGTTCGGCACCGCGGTGGCGCTGGTGGCGATCCCGTTCGCGGTGCTCAGCGTCGGCGGCAGCGCCGCCGACGTCGGCTATGTCACGGCTGCGGGACTGCTGCCGGTGATCGTGTTCCTGCTGCTCGGCGGCGTGATCGCGGACCGGCTGCCGCGCCAGCGGGTGATGGCCGTGGCCAACGTGCTGCAGGCCCTGGCCCAGGCGGGCTCGGCCGCGCTGGTGCTGGCCGGCCAGGCAGGCCCGGGGCGCGCCACGGCCGGCCGTGGTTGGTGCGGGCACCCGTGATCGCGTGGCATAGTGAGGCATGGCTGCGCACACGCAGGTACTGCCCGCGGGCCGGCTGCTGCCTGGCCACGCTGCGCTCAGTGGCCATGCCGCGCTTGGTGTCGGCGGGCTGGCTCACTTCGTCTTCCGCCTGTTCGTCTGGCGGCTGTTCTGGCGCTGGGGCTTGCTGATCTGGCATATCAAGACGTTCGGCCCGGTAGTCCTGCTGCTGATCGTGCTGCTGGTGGCGCTGGCTCTGGTCCTGCGGGCCCGGCGCCGCGCGGACACCAGGCCCAGGCGTGGCTCAGGGGACGATGACCCGGGCCGCCCCGGGCCGCGGGACTGGTAGCGGTCAGAGCACGGCGCCGTCGTCGGGGCCGGAATCCCGCGGCGGGCGGTCGCCCATCCGGATGACCAGGGTGGTGAACCCGCCGATGAACGCGGCTACGGCCAGGAACGCCGCCCACCCGGGCACGGACCAGCCCGCCATGGTGGCGATGAGCAGGTAGGCCGGCCCGCCGAACAGGGCGACCCAGGCTCCCTTGGCCACCGGGTCGAGCGAGGGCAGCGGCGGCGGAACCGGCGGGACGAAGTTTTCGTCGTCCGCGGCCGGTGGCGGGTCGGCGCTGGCCGGCCGGATGATCCGCGGTTCGCTGGATGACCGGGCGCCCCGTCCCGGCCGCCCGTGGCGGCCCGGGCCACGGCCCGCCGAACCGGGCAGGCGGGGGCCGGGGAGGGCGCTCCCGCCGTTCCCCTGACCCGGATGGCCCAGTGCCCCCGGCGGGAAGCTGCCGCCGTCCGGCCCGGAGCCGGTGTAGCCGCGCAAGGCGGCGCCGCCGCCATGCTCGTCCAGGCCACTGCCGAAGTCGAATTCCGGGCCGGTGTCCTCGGCCAGGTCCAGCATCAGGTCCGGATCCGTGTCCGGGCCCGGGTCGGCCAGCGGCCCGGGCTGGGGCGGCACGGCCAGGTTCTCCCGTTCCGGCCAGGGCGGCGCACCGCCGGCCGGGTCGGGTTCCACGGTGAAGTTCGCGATCAGGTCGCGCCAGGCGGACTCCTCGCCGCTCGCGCCGCCGGCCACGTCGTGCCCCTTCCCGCTCATTCGGTCTCCGCGGGCGAATGCGCGCGGACGAACTCCAGGCTCCCAGCGAAGATGGCCGGGGCATCATTGTCCAGGGTGGCCACATGGTAGCTGTCGGCGCAATCCCGGACGGTCAGGTGGGTACCGGTCAGGCCCGCCCGGAGCACCCGCATGCTGGCCGGCCCGACCACGTGGTCGATGGTGCTGCGGTAGATGAGCACCGGCTGGGTTACGTCGCCCAGCCGCGACCGGGTCAGCTTCCACAGCGTGGGCAGCGTGGCCGCGGCCCGGACCGGCACCCGGGTGTAGCCAAGTTCGGTGACGCCTTCCTTCTTGATGTCATCGACGATGCCGGGCAGCGACGGCACGACCAGCTTCAGCACCGGGGCGAGCAGGAACAGCCTGGTGTCCGCGGCCACCGACGGGTTGACCAGGACCAGCCCGCTCACCGCGGGACCACGCAGTTCGGCCATGCGCAGGGCCAGGCAGGCGCCCATCGACAGGCCCACCACGAAGATCTCGCTGGCCTGCCCGCGGAGTTCCTCGAAGCCGCGGTCCACTTCGGCGTACCAGTCTTCCCAGCGGGTCCGGGCCATCTCCTGCCAGGTGGTGCCGTGCCCGGGCAGCCGGGGCACGGACACGGTCAGCCCGGCGGCGGCCAGGTACTCGGCCCACGGCCGCAGCGACGCGGGTGAGCCGGTGAAGCCGTGGCACAGCAGCACGCCGGTGCTGCCACCCGGGTGGAAGTAGGGTTCCGCGCCTGGAATGACTGGCATGACTCCATCGTCCTCCCCGCCGGGCCTGGCCGGACACGCGCCGCGCTGACCGGCCGGCCGCGCTACGGCGCTCTGGCATCGTCGCACGCCGCGCCGCCGGCCGCACCGCAACCGGGGCATCCGCTTTCGGCCCATCTCGTGACACGATGGGGGCGTGTTCTACTGGGTGGTCAAGGCGATCCTCGGGCCTTTCCTGACGCTGATCTTCCGGCCGTGGGCCGAGGGCATCGAGAACGTGCCCCGGGAGGGTCCCGCCATCATCGCCAGCAACCATCTGTCCTTCGCTGATCACTTCTTCGGGCCGCTGCCGCTGCCCCGTAAGGTGACCTACCTGGCCAAGTCCGAGTACTTCACCGGGCGCGGGCTCAAGGGCCTGGTCAGCAAGGCGTTCTTCAGCGGGGTCGGGCAGATCCCGGTGGACCGGGCCGGGGGCCTGGCCAGCGAGCGCGCGCTGAACACCGGGCTGCGGGTGCTCGCCCAGGGCAAGCTGCTGGGCATCTACCCGGAGGGCACCCGGACCCCGGATGGGCGGCTCTACCGGGGCAAGACCGGGGTGGCCAGGCTGGCCCTGGAGTCCGGCGCGCCGGTCATCCCGTGCGCCATGGTCAACACGTTCGACCTGATGCCCTCCGGACGGCTGCTGCCGCGGCTGCGTTTCCGGCCCGGCGTCCGGTACGGCCAGGCGCTGGACTTCTCCCGCTACGCCGGGCTGGAATCCGACCGGCTGGTGCTCCGCGCGGTGACCGACGAGATCATGTACGCGATCATGGACCTGGCTCACCAGGAGTACGTGGACGAGGACGCGCAGGATGCCAAGGCGCGGCTCAAGGCCGAGGTCAAGGCCGAGCGGCTGGCACACGCGGCGACGGACGGCCGCCCCGGCAGCTAGCCCGGCGGCGTTCCATGCGGGCCTGCCAGCGGACGGCGAGCCAGTGCCGGGCGACCCGGCCGGCCCGCTGCACTACGAGGGCCAGCGCGAGCAGCAGCGCCGCCACGATGCCGTCGGCCCAGAAGTGGTTGGCGGTGACCACCACGGCCAGCAGGGTGAGCGCCGGGTAGCTCAGCGCGAGCCAGCGCCACCGGCTGCCGGACACCTGCACCACCACCAGGGCGACGAGCAGCGCCCAGCCGACGTGCACCGAGGGCATCGCGGAAAGCTGGTCGGCGTTGAAGCCGGCCACCGACCCGTAGACGGACTGGCCGTAACGCACCGCGGTGTCGATCATCCCGTCGCCGGGCAGCATCCGGGGCGGCGCGACCGGCACCAGCTGGATCAGCAGTGCCCCCGCGGTGAACAGCACGAGCGTGGTGCGCACCTGCGGGTACTGCCGCCGGTGCCGGGCGAAGACCCAGGTCAGGCAGCCGATGACCACGGCGAAGTGCAGCCCCGCGTAGTAGAGGTTCAGTGCCTGGACGATCAGCGGGTGGCCCAGCAAGGCGTGCTGGACTTCGCTCTCGGGCGGCAGGTGGACTACCCGTTCCGCGTGCCAGATCCATTGCGCCCGGCCGATGGCCCCGGCCGGGCCCATCACCGCGTAGCTCCCGGCTAGCTGCCACAGCGCGAACAGGCCCAGCAGTACGGCCGCTTCCAGCATGAAGCCGGCCGCCGCCCGGAGCCGCGGCGGGCGGGCCCGGCGGCAGGCGGCCGACGCCCCGGCCAGGCAGGCGGCGGTCACCGCCGCCGCCTGCCAGGACAGCTCCAGGTCCACCATGATGGCGCGTCTCCGTCCCCGCGTGGCCAGCCTGCACTACCCGTTGTACATCCCGGGTTCACCGGCTGGCCCGCAGACCCCGTGGGCCTCCCGGCCCGGTGGCGTGTCGGATCAGTCTGGTTGGCCGGGACGCTCAGCCAACGCTAAGGTACGGCCCTCGATTAAGGAGTTACAGCTGTGACTGACATGCCACTGGGGACGGCGAGTCCCCCTGGAGCGCCCGGCGGTCCCGCGGAGACTACCGATGAGATCCTGCTGGCGGTGGCCGGGCCGGCCGGGCAGAACCGGCTCACCGTGCTGGTCCGGATCATCCTGGCCATCCCGCACCTGGTCGTGCTGTGGGCGCTCGGCATCGCCGCCGAGGTCGTGGTGGTGATCTGCTGGTTCGCCGCGTTGTTCATGGGCCGCCTGCCGGACGGGCTGGCCGGCTACCTGACCGGTTATCTGCGCTGGCTGGCCCGGGTGCAGGCGTACCTGTTCCTGCTCACCGACCAGTACCCGCCGTTTGAGCTGGGCGAGGCCGACTACCCGGTGCAGATCCTGCTGCGGCCGGGGCCGCTGAACCGGCTGGCGGTGTTCTTCCGCATCATCCTGGCCATCCCGGCCTATGTGGTCACGCTGCTGGTGGTGTTCGGGATGGAAACCATCGTCATGTTCGTGACCTGGCTGATCGTCCTCATCGCGGGCCGGATGCCCAGGTCGCTGCATGAGGCGATCGCGGCCGGGCTGCGCTACTACATGCGGTTCACCGGCTACCTGTTCCTGGTCACCGGCAGCTACCCGTGGGGGCTGTTCGGGGACCAGCCCGGCGGGATGGCTGTGCCGCCCGGCACCGCGGCGCCCTGGGCCGCGGGTGAGCCTGGAATCCAGGCCCCGGACCTCCGGGAAACGCTGCCGCCTGGCGCCGCCCCGGCCGCGGCCGGCTATGGCCAGCCGTGGTACGGGCCGCCTGCCGGGTATGGCCAGCCCGGGTACGGGCCGCCTGCCGGTTATGGCCAGCCCGCGCCGGTCACCGGGTGGCTGGGCGGGGACCAGCCCTGGCGGCTCGTGCTGTCCAGCGCGGCTAAGGGCCTGGTCGGCATGTTCCTGGCCATTGGTGCCCTGGTCCTGGTGCTTTACGCGGTGGGCATCGGCGTGGCCGTGTCGCACAGCAACACGGTCAGCAAAGCCGACGCGGCGCTGTCCGTGGAGAGCGCGTATGCCAAGCTCAGTACCACCGTGGCCACGTTCGACTCCAAGGTGTCCGGGTGCAACGGCAAGCTCAGCTGCGTTAACGGGGTGGACGCGCAGATGGCCCAGTCCTTCCGGGCGTTCGCCGCCGGCCTGCGGGGCATCGCGATGCCGACCCCGGCCTCGGCCGCGGCGGCCAGCACGGTCCAGTCCGACGCCAGCCGGATCTCCACCGACTTCCAGCGGCTGTCCACCGCGTCCTCGGTCAGCCAGTACCAGCAGACGGTGGCCAGCACCGGCCTGGAGGGGCTGCTGACCAAGTTCGACCGCGACTACCGGGCGCTGGGCCAGGCGCTGGGGGCGGACTGAGAGCGCCCGCCGCGGCTAGTCCTCCGGGCTGGCCCAGCCCTTGGCCCGGTGCACGGCCCGCCGCCACCTGGTGTAGTCCGCGTCGCGGCGTGGGCCGGGGTCGAACCGCCGGTCCAGCCGCCAGGTGGCGGCGAGCTCGTCCTGGGACGACCAGGTCCCGGTGGCCAGGCCGGCCAGGAACGCGGCCCCCAGCGCGGTGGTCTCGCCGACCACCGGGCGCTCCACCGGCAGCTGGAGCTGATCGGCCTGCAGCTGCATGAGCAGGTCGTTGGCGCTGGCCCCGCCGTCCGCGCGGAGCGCCCGGCCGTGCTGCCCGGTGGCCTCGGTCAGCACGCCGGCCACGTCACGCACCTCGAATGCGATCGCCTCCAGGGTGGCGCGGACCAGGTGCGCCCGGGTGGTGCCGCGGGTGATGCCGAACACCGCCCCGCGTGCGTCGGGGTCCCAGTCCGGCGCGCCCAGCCCGGTCAGCGCGGGCACGAACACCACACCGGCCGAGTCGGGCACGCTGCGTGCGAGCGCCTCGCTCTGCGCCGCGTCATCCAGCAGCCCGAGCCCGTCGCGCAGCCACTGCACGGCGGCCCCGGTCACGAACACCGAGCCTTCCAGCGCGTAAGTCAGGCCGCCCGCCCCGTCCATCCAGGCCACCGTGGACAGCAGGCCCGCTTCCGAGCGGACGATGGCCGGGCCCGTGTTGGCCAGCACGAACGACCCGGTGCCGTAGGTGCACTTAGTGTCGCCGGGGGTGAAGCAGGCCTGGCCGAACAGCGCGGCCTGCTGGTCGCCGGCCAGGCCGGCCACCGGCAGGGCCAGGCCGAGGAACGCACCGGGGTCGGTGTCTGCGGCCACCCCGGTGGACGGCACCACCTCGGGCAGCGCCCGCGGCGGCACCCGCAGCAGCTCGCACAGCTCCGCCGACCACTGGCCGGCCCCGATATCGAAGAGCAGGGTGCGGGAGGCGTTGGAGGCGTCCGTAACATGCCGGGTACCGCCGGTCAGCCTGGCGATGAGATACGAGTCCACGGTGCCCACGGCCAGCGTGCCGTCGGCCAGGCCCTGCCAGATGGCCGGCTCGTGCTCAGCCACCCAGGTCAGCTTGGTGCCGGTGAAGTACGGGTCCAGGCGCAGCCCGGTCAGCTCGGCCACCCGGGGCTCGTGACCGGCCTCCCGGAGCTGGGCGCAGATCCGTGCCGTCCGCCGGTCCTGCCAGACGATGGCCCGGCGCGGCGCGGCCAGCGTGGCCCGGTCCCAGAGCACCGCGGTCTCCCGCTGGTTGGTCAGGCCGACGCTGCTCACCGGTGTCCGGCCGGCCCGGTCGAGGGCCTGGCCGCAGGCGGTCAGGGTGGCCTGCCAGATGTCCTCGGGCAGGTGCTCGACCCAGCCCGGCTGCGGGAAGTACTGCCGGAACTCCTGATAGCCGCGGCCGGCCACCAGGCCGTCCCCGGTGACGACCAGCGCGGTCACGCCGGTTGTCCCGGCATCGATGGCGAGCACGCTCATGGGGACTAATGTTGCCCCATGCGAGTCGGAGTGCTGACGGGCGGCGGAGACTGCCCAGGATTGAACGCGGTCATCAGGGCACTCGTCCGCCGGGGGGCCCCGGAATTCGGGTTCGAATTCGTAGGCTTCCGTGACGGCTGGCGCGGGCCGCTGGAAGGCGACACCGTACCCCTGGACGTGCAGGCGGTACGCGGCATCCTGCCGCGGGGCGGGACGATCCTGGGCTCGTCGCGGACCAATCCGCTGGCCGGCCGCACCAGTGCAGGTGGCCGGTCCGGCATGGACCGGATCAAGGACAACCTGGCCGCGCTCGGCGTGGACGCCCTGGTGGCCATCGGCGGCGAGGACACCCTGGGCGCGGCGACCCGGCTCTGCGAGGCCGGGGTCCGGGTGGTCGGCGTGCCCAAGACGATCGACAACGATCTCGGCGCCACCGACTACACGTTCGGCTTCGACACCGCGGTGAACATCGCGATGGAGGCCATCGACCGGCTGCACACCACGGCCGAGAGCCACCACCGGGCGCTGATCTGCGAGGTGATGGGGCGGCACGCCGGGTGGATCGCGCTGCACGCCGGCCTGGCCGGCGGGGCGAACGTGATCCTGATCCCGGAGAAGCCGTTCAGCATGGAGAAGGTCTGCGCGTACGTGGAGCACCGGTTCCAGGACCGGTACGCGCCGATCATCGTGGTCGCCGAGGGAGCCACCCCCGAGGACGAAGACATCCAGGTGTCTGACCAGCGGCTGGACGCGTTCGGACACGTGCGGCTGGGCGGCATCGGCAACCTGCTGGCGGGCGAGATCGAAAAGCGCACCGGGCAGGAAGCCCGGTGCACGGTGCTCGGCCACATCCAGCGCGGCGGCACACCGACGGCCTTCGACCGGGTGCTCGCGACCAGGTTCGGCGAGCATGCCATCGGCGCCGTGCACGACGGGGCGTTCGGCATGATGGTGGCGCTGCGCGGCACTGACATCGTGCGGGTGCCGCTCACCGAGGCCACCCGGGAGATCAAGACCGTGCCGCCGGAGCGCTACGCGGAAGCCGAGGTCTTCTTCGGCTAGGCCCTAGCGGACCCGGACCGCGACCAGGCACGCGTCATCGCTGGTGTCCGCGCGTGAGCCAGTTAGCAGGTGGTCCGCGAAGCGGCCGATGTCCCGGACCGGCTGGCTGGCCTGGCGGCACAGCGACCGCAGCGATTCGTCGATGGCTTCGTCGTGCCGTTCGACCAGCCCGTCGGTGAACAGCAGCAGCGCATCCCCCGCGACCAGCCTGGTGGTCACCTCGGGGTAGCAGCTGGCCGGGTCCGCGCCGACCAGCACCCCGGGCGGGAGCTGCAGTTCGGTGGCCACTCCCGAGCGGACCAGCAGCGGCGGCAGGTGGCCGGCCCGGGCCCAGCGCAGCCTCCGGTCGGCGGGGTGGAATATCCCGCACACCACGGTGCCGATGATCCCGTCGGTCAGCTCGCACGCGACGCCGTTCAGCCAGCCGAGCAGCGCGCCCGGCCCGGCGCCGGTGATGGCTAGCCCGCGCAGGCAGTTACGCAGCGCGACCATGCCGGTGACCGCGTCGATGCCGTGCCCGGCGATGTCCCCGACCACCAGCAGCACGTCACCGCTGGGCAGCGGCGCGGTGTCGTACCAGTCGCCGCTGACCAGGTTGCCCGGCCCGGCCGGGCGGTACCGGGCCGCGACGTCCAGCCCGGGTATCTCGGCCGGGGCGGCGGCCTGCGGCGTGATGGCCTCCTGCAGCCGGACGGCCAGCCGGTGTTCCTCAGCGGCGCGTTCCTCGCTGTCGGCCAGCCGGTCGCGAGTCGCGGCGAAGGCCACCTGGGTGTGATAGTCGGCCGACACGTCCTGGTAGGCGCCGCGCACCGCAATCAGGGTGCCGACCTGGTCGGTGATCGGCTCGGCAAAGGCGCGCATCTGCCGGACGCTCTCATCCTCGGCGCGGATGATCCGGAACACCGCGGCCGCCTCCCGCTTGTCCCGCAGCAGGGCGGTGCGGAAACGCTCCACCGCGGGGCGGTCTTCGGCCGGGACGTGCGCGGTCAGCCGGCCGATGGGAACCGGGTCATCGGACGGTCGGCCGAACAGCGCGTAGGTCCGCTCGGTCCACAGCACCTCGCCGGTGCGCAGGTCCTCCTCCCAGCCGCCGATCCGGCCCAGCCGCTGGGCCTGGTGCAGCAGCCCGCTGAGCCGCTCCACCTCGTCGGCCCGCTGCCAGGCGATCACCACGCCGTCATACAGCCGGCTGATGCGCACCTCCAGCATCGGGGTGAGCGTGCTGTCCCCGGCCGGGGCACTGAGCACGGACCCGGAGATGCGCTCGGCCCGGCCGCTGGCCAGCACCCGGGCCGCGCAGTCGAACAGGCCCCCGGCCAGTGCGGCGCCCGGGTACATCTCCAGCAGCGGACGGCCGGTGATGCCGGCCGCCGGCCGGCCGGCCGGGTCGGTGAAACCCTCGCTGACGTAGCTGACCAGGAAATCGGTGACCTGGTCCCCGGCCCGTACCGCCTTGGCGTACAGGGCACTGCCCAGCAGCCCGTCCAGCAGGCTGAAGGCCCACGATGCCCGCTGGTCGGCACCGAGCCCGCCGGTCCGCAGCCGGGTGCCCACGGCCTGCGCGCACACGTCGGCCAGCGCGCTGAGCTGGCGGCGCAGCGGGGGGCTGAACTCGCCGGCCGGCTCCGGCCAGCAGATCTCCAGCGCGCCAATGGCCGCGGCCGGGCCGGGCAGCGGCAGCACGGCCCGCGCGCCCCGCGGCGAGCCGCCGGGCAGCGGGATGCCCGTGCTGCCGGGGGAATCCGTGCCGCCGGCGGAATCCGTGCCGCCGGCCGAATCCGTGCCGCCGGCCGAATCCGTGCCGCCGGCGGAATCCGTGCCGCCGGCCGAATCCGTGCCGCCGGGGGATCCGGTGCCGGCCGCCCACCATGTCTCGGTGCCGTCACGCGCGGCCCACAAGGCCGGGGTGTGCATGTCCGGGTGGATGCGCCGCCACCGGCTGGCGTCGCGCGCCGCGAAGCCGGACTGCCCGGCCAGTTCCAGCCCGCCGTCCGGTTCGGCCAGCCACACCGCGACGGCGGTGGCACCCGTGTCGGCCAGGGCCTCCTCCAGCAGCGCGGCGGCCACGGCGTCGCCGTCGGCCGCGGTCTCCACGGCCACGGCGGCCGGCGCGCCACCCGGCGGCCCGTGCCCGGCCACAGCCGCCTGGTGGCCGTTGCTGGCCCGGCTCGTGAACCGCTGGCCGGTGATCTGCGCGGCCAGCTCGGGCAGGCTGGTGCCGGACCCGGCGGACAGGTGCTCGAGCTGGGCCTGGGCCTCAGCGGGCGAGCAGCTCAGCCGCTCCATGAGCATGCCCCGGGCGAGGTCAACCACGGACTGGGCGGGCGCCGCGGACTGCAGCCCGTCCAGCTCCTGCCGCTGGCGCGCGATGAGCGCGCTCAGCCGCGCGAAATCGGCGCCGCTGGGGGCTGTCACGTAGCTGACCCTCCGGGAGATTAAGCGGCTTGATTGCCAGGCTACCGGGCGGGGAGCGTCCGCAACGCCTATTTTTAGCCTCGTTAGCTGGCATGGATGGGCCAGCTGGGCGCATATAAGTGCGATGTCTCATGAGGAGCCCACGATGGCGCAGGGAGCGCAGGGCAGCCAGCCCGCCGACCCGCGGCTGCAGCAGCTGCTCGCGGGGCTCACCGCGGTGCGCGGTGGGGATTTCAGTACCCGCCTGCCGCACACCGGTGACCCGCTGATGGACGAGATCGCCGACGTGTTCAACGCCATGACCGATCAGCTTGCCCTGTTCACCTCCGAGGTGACCCGGGTCGTCCGGGAGGTGGGTACCGAGGGGAAACTCGGCGGCCAGGCGCAGGTACCCGGGGTCGCGGGCACCTGGAAGGACCTCACCGACTCGGTCAACGCGATGGCGGACAAGCTGACCGGCCAGGTCCGGGACATCGCCCAGGTCGCGACCGCGGTGGCCCGGGGCGACCTGACCCAGAAGATCACCGTGGACGTCAAGGGCGAGATGCTGGCCCTCAAGGGCACCCTCAACACCATGGTCGACCAGCTGTCCGCGTTTGCCGACGAGGTGACCCGGGTGGCCCGCGAGGTGGGCACCGAGGGCCGCCTGGGCGGCCAGGCCCAGGTCCCGGGGGTGGGCGGGACCTGGCGGGACCTGACCGACTCGGTGAACTTCATGGCCGGCAACCTGACCAGCCAGGTGCGCAACATTGCGCTGGTGACCACGGCGGTGGCCCAGGGCGACCTGTCTAAGAAGATCGACGTGGACGCGCGGGGCGAGATCCTGGAGCTCAAGACGACCATCAACACGATGGTGGATCAGCTGTCCGCGTTCGCGGCCGAGGTCACCCGGGTGGCCCGGGAGGTGGGCAGCCTGGGTCGGCTCGGCGGGCAGGCCGAGGTGGAGGGCGTGTCCGGCACCTGGAAGCGGCTGACCGAGAACGTGAACGAGCTGGCCGGCAACCTGACCCGCCAGGTACGGGCCATCGCCGAGGTGACCAGCGCGGTGGCCACCGGGGACCTGACCCGGTCCATCACCGTGGAAGCCGAGGGGGAGGTGGCGGAGCTCAAGGACAACATCAACGCGATGGTGCAGTCGCTTCGCGAGACCACCAAGGCCAACCAGGAGCAGTACTGGCTGAAGACCAACCTGGCCCGGATCTCCGGCCTGCTGCAGGGGCACCGGGACCTGCCCACGCTGGCCGAGCTGATCATGGATGAGCTCATCCCGCTGGTCGGTGCGCGGCACGGCACGTTCTTCATAAAGGATGACACCAGCGAGGGTGCGATCCTCCGGCTGATCGCCGGGTACGGGCTGCGCGCCGACTTCGCCGCGCCCAGCCAGTTCCGGCTCGGCCAGTCGCTGATCGGCCAGGTGGCCAAGACCAGGAAGCCGATCGTGGTGGATGGCGCGCCGCCGGACTACGTGCGGATCTCCTCCGGGCTGGGCGAGGGCGCGCCGGTCAACCTGATCGTGCTGCCGGTCGTGTTCGAGGGGCAGGTGCTCGGGGTCATCGAGGCTGGCTCGTTCAGCCGGTTCACCCAGGTGCACCAGGACTTCCTGGAACAGCTAATGGAGACCATCGGGGTCACGGTCAACTCGATCATCGTCAACTCCCGGACCGACGACCTGCTGCAGGAGTCGCAGCGGCTGGCCGGTGAGCTGCAGGCGCGCACGGGTGAGCTGCAGGTGAGGCAGGAAGAGCTGCAGCGGTCCAACGCCGAGCTGGAGGACAAGGCGGCCCAGCTGGCCCGGCAGAAGCGTGACATCGAGATCAAGAACATCGAGATCGAGCAGGCCCGGACGGAGATCGAGGAACGCGCCCGGCAGCTCGACATGGCCTCCCGGTACAAGTCCCAGTTCCTGGCCAACGTCTCGCACGAGCTGCGCACCCCGCTGAACAGCCTGCTCATCCTGGCCCGGCTGCTGGCCGAGAACCCGGCCGAGAACCTGACCGCCAAGCAGGTCGAGTACGCCAAGGTGATCCACTCGTCCGGGTCCGACCTGCTGCTGCTGATCAACGACATCCTGGACTTGTCCCGGGTGGAGGCCGGGAAGCTGGACGTGCACCCGGAGCGGTTCGCGCTGGCCGCCCTGGCTGAGGACCTGCGCACCGTGTTCGAGCCGCTGGCGGCCGAGAAGGAGCTGCACTTCGCGGTGAGCTCCACCCCGGACGTGCCCGGCGAGCTGCTCACCGACCGGCAGCGGCTGCGCCAGGTGCTGCACAACCTGCTGTCCAACGCGGTCAAGTTCACTCAGCACGGCTCGGTGGAACTGCGCATCGGCCTGGCCGGGCCGCGGGCCGGCGGCCCGGACGACGTGCTGGCGTTCTCGGTGAGAGATACCGGTATCGGTATCTCCGACGACAGCCTCAAAACGATCTTCGAGGCGTTCCAGCAGGGGGATGGCACCACCAGCCGGCGCTACGGCGGCACCGGGCTCGGCCTGGCCATCAGCCGCGAGGTGGCGGCCGTGCTCGGCGGGCGGATCACCGCGCAGAGCCAGCCCGGCAGCGGGAGCACGTTCACCCTGTACCTGCCGGTGGCCTACCGCGGCACGGCCGACGGGCCGGCCAGTGCGCTGACGGCCGGGCCGCCGGGCAGCGCCCGCCAGCCCCGCCGCCCGGTGCTCAGCCCGCCAGCCGGCGCGCTGAACGGGGACCCGCCGGCACCGGGCCTGCCACTGGCGCGGCCCGGCCCGCACGACCGGGTACGCGGGAAGAAGGTGCTGATCGTCGACGACGACCTGCGGAACGCGTTCGCCATCAGCAGCATCCTCGAGCTTTACGGCCTGTCCGTCAGCCACGCGGTCGGCGGCCACCGGGGCATCGACGTGCTGCGCGCCGATCCCGGCATCGATCTGGTCCTGATGGACGTGATGATGCCGGAGATGGACGGGTACACCACGACGGTCGCGATCCGCGAGATGCCGCAGTTCGCCGACCTGCCCGTTATCGTGGTCACCGCGCGGGCCATGCCCGGGGACCGGGACAAGGCGCTGGCCGCGGGCGCGAGTGACTACGTGACCAAGCCGGTGGACACCGACGAGCTGCTCGGCTGCATCACCCGGTGGCTGGCGCCGCACCGGGCGGGTGACTGAGCAGGCCGGCGGCCGCGGCTCGGCGGCCCACGGCTAGACATCCTGTGGCTAGGTGGCGCGCCGGGATGCCCGGGCCGGTGGCAGCAGCAGGCAGCTGTCCCCGAACTCGTGCCATAGATAGCCGGCCCGCTCCGCCTCCTGGTAGGCCGCCTGGACCAGGCCGGGCCCGGCCACCGCGGTGAGCAGGTCGAGGTGCGAGGCGCCCTCGTCGTGCCAGCCGGTGATCAGGCCAGTGACGACCCGGGCCGGGCGCGCCGGGCCGAGGACCAGCTCGGTCAGCCCGTCGCTGGCCCGTACCCCGCCGCTGGCCTGGGCGGCGCTCTCCACCGCCCGGGTGCTGGTCGTGCCGACTGCCACCACGCGCCGCCCGGCCGCGCGGGTCAGGTTCACCAGGTCCGCGGTGGCGGGCGGCACCGTGAACCGTTCCGGCAGCGGCGTCTCGCCCGCCTCCAGTGACGCCACCCCGGCGTGCAGGGTCACCGTGGCGAACAGCACCCCGGCCGAGATCAGCTCGGTAACCAGATCGGGGGTGAAGGGCCGGGCCGCGCTGGGCATCTCGGCGCTGCCGGGGGCGCGGGCGAACACGGTCTGGTAGGCCGACAGCGGCCACCGGTCCGGCACGTAGCCGTACCGGACCGGCTGGCCGTGCCGGGCCGCCAGGCCCGCGACGTCGGCATCGGTGACCGCGGCCCACATCCGGGGGCCGGGCCGGGCCGGGCCAGCCAGGCCCGGGCCCGGATAGGGGTAGCGCAGGGTGACCGTGGCCCCCCCGGTCAGGCTGATCGTCTCCCCGGCCGCCGCGTCAGTCACCCGGGCCAGCGCCGGCTCCCCGGTCCGCAGTTCGACCAGCCAGGTCCCGTCCTCGAGCCGGCCGGACCAGTGCACCAGGACCGGGCGGCCGCCCGGGCGGCGGCCGGGCACCGCGGCGGCCAGGGTGGCCGAGGTGTTGACGACCAGCAGGTCGCCTGGCGCCAGGAAGCGGGGCAGGTCGGGGAACCCGGCGTGCAGCACGCCGTCTGGGCTGGCGACCAGCAGCCGGACCCCGTCCCGGCCCAGGCCGCGCGCTTCCGGCGGGGAACTGGCCGGGCGCCTCATGAGGAGACCGCCAGCACGCTGAGGTTACCGGCCCGGTAGCGCCCGCTGGGCGGGCGCTCGGTGACCAGCCGGAGCAGGGCCGCGGCCGCGGCCTCCGGCCCGGGACGGTCCGAGATGTCCTCCCCGGGGAACGCCCGCTGGTGCAGGTCGGTACGCATGTCGCCGGGGTCGAACGCATAGCAGCGCAGCGACGGCTGCTCGGCGCCGAGGACCGCGGTGAGCTGGTCCAGCGCGGCTTTGGCCGAGCCGTAGCCGCCCCACCCGGGATAGGCCTCGGTGGCTGCGTCGGAGCTGACGTTGACGACCGTCCCGGCCGCGGCGGCCAGCGGGCCGGCCAGCAGCTGGATGAGGGCCAGCGGAGCGAACACGTTCGTCTCGTAGACCCGGGGGAGCTCATCCAGCGGGTAGCCGAGCAGCTCCGGCTGCGGGCTGGGCCCGAGCCGGCTGGCGTTGTTGACCAGCAGGTCGAGCCGGCCCGCCCGGTGCACCTCGGCGGCCAGCCGGGTGCGGTGGGCCGGATCGGTCACGTCACCAGGGAGCGCGGTCACGCCGGCCAGCCCGTGCATCGCGCCGGCCAGCAGGTCGGGCCGGCGGGCGTCGACCACGAGGGACCAGCCGCGCTGGGCCAGGGCGTGCGCGGTGGCCCGGCCCAGGCCCCGGGACGCGCCGGTGATCACGGCAGTAGGCATCGGGTTCTCCACATCTGTCGGGTACTGCCATACTGGTAGTTGAAGTCAACTTCATGTCAACTCAGCCGGCCGCGGGCCGGGCCAGGGCCGCGGGCCGGGCCAGACGGCGGGCCGGGCCAGGGCCGCGGGCCGGGTCAGGAGAGCGCTCATGCACAGCACCGACTTGCTCGCCGTGGGCGAGATCGCCCGGCGCAGCGGATTCGCCGAGTCGGCCGTCCGGTACTACGAGCGGCTCGGCCTGCTGACCGCGACCCGGACGTCGGGTGGCCAGCGCCGGTTCGAGCGCAGCATGCTGCGCCGGCTGGCGTTCATCCGGGCGGCCAGGAACGTCGGGCTGAGCCTGGCCGAGGTGGCCGACGCGCTGGCCTCGCTGCCCGCGGGCCGCACCCCGACCCGGGCCGACTGGACCCGGCTGTCCCGGGGCTGGCGGCAGCGGCTGGACGAGCAGATCGACGCGCTCGCCGCGCTGCGCGATGGCCTGGACTCGTGCATCGGCTGCGGCTGCCTGTCCCTGCAGCGGTGCGCCATCTCCAACCCGGGCGACACCGCCCGGGCCGGCGGCCCCGGGGCTGCCTACCTGCCTGCGGGCCTGCGCCGGGACGACAGCCGCCTGACCGGCCCGGCCGGCGCCGCACGGCCCTGACGGGCCGCGCCGCACGGCCCTGACGGGCCGCGCCGCACGGCCCTGACGGGTCAGCCGGCCCCTAGTTACTGGCTGTGACCGAATAGCCGGCCGCCCGCGGGGTATGCGTAGCCGCGTGAAGAAGCTTCTGGAACTCGTGGTATGCCTGCTTCATCCGCTGGCCGTTGTGCTCATGTGGGTCGACCTGCTGACCGACCGGCCCGATCTGAGCACTGTCGGCAAACTGGCCTGGGCTGTCTTCGGCCTCATCCCGCTGGTGCCGTTCCTGTACGTGCTGACCGGCGGCGACCTGTGGTAGCTGGGGTCCCCGAACTGGCCCCCGAGACCGCGCAGGCCTGGGTCGCCCGCTGGGACCTGCAGCAGCTGGATCACCTGCCGGACCGGGAGGACCGCTTCACCGCCCTGATCGACGTGGCCGAGGCTGGGGCGGGCCGCCCCGATCCGCTGGTGCTCGACCTGGGCTGCGGGCCGGGCTCGCTGTCCGTCCGGCTGCTCGACCGGATGCCCGCCGCCACCGTGGTGGCCATCGACGCCGACCCGCTGCTACTGGCCCTGGGCCGGGCCGCCTACGCCGGGCGGGCCGGGCTGCGGTTCGCCGACTGCGACCTGCGCACGCCGGGCTGGGCGGCGACGCTGGGCCTGGACCGCCCGGTGGACGTGGCGGTGAGCACCACCGCGCTGCACTGGCTGCCCGAGCCCGCGCTGCGGGCCATGTACGCGGAACTGGCCGGCCTGCTCCGGCCCGCCGGGCTCTTGCTGGACGGTGATCACTTCACCGGCGGTGAGCACACCGGGCCGGTGATCGCCCAGCTGAGCGAGGCGCTGACCGAGCGGGTGGAGCAGGCCCGGTTCCCGCTCGGCCACACCGAGACGTGGTCCGGCTGGTGGGCGGCGGTGGCCGCCGATCACCAGCTGGCCGGGCTAGCTGCCCGGCGGGAACGGCTCGCCCTTGACGCGGCCCACCACGGCTCGCCGTCGGGCTGGCTGGCCACCCATGTGGACGCGCTGCGGGCAGCCGGGTTCAGCGAGGTCGGCACCGTCTGGCAGGTCGGGAACAACCGGATTCTGTGTGGCGTGGCGGGTGGCTGACGCGGACCACGCCTCCTTCCCCGGGTTACCGCCACGCCACGCTACGGTTCGTGGCGAGCCGATCCGGTCCCGTGGCGGACCGCGCGGGCCGGCTCACCGCGTGTCACTGAGGAGGCGCTGGATGGAAACGCCGCTGACCCCGCTGGACTTCGCCCGCCGGACCCGGCGGCTGCACGGCGGCCGGGAGGCTGTGGTCGACGGCGGCCTGCGGCTCAGCTATGAGCAGTTCTTCGACCGCTGTGACCGGTGGTCAGCGGCGCTGCAGCGACTCGGTGTCCAGCCTGGCGACCGGGTGGCCACCATCGCCCCTAACACGCACGCCCAGCTGTCCTCGTTCTACTCGGTACCGCAGCTCGGCGCCGTGCTGGTGCCGATCAACTACCGGCTCACCGGGCCGGACTTCAGCTACATCATCAACCACTCGGGGGCCAGCGTGCTGTGCGTGGACCCAGACTACCTGGACGTGATGGACAAGCTCCGCGACCAGCTGCCCGGCGTGCGGCACTTCGTGGCGTTCGAGGGGGCCCGGGACGGCTGGGTGGGCTACCAGGCGGCCATCGCCGCGGCGGGCCCGGACTTCACCCGGCCGGAGATCGGCGAGCGGGACCTGCTCACGATCAACTACACCAGCGGGACCACGGCCCGCCCCAAGGGTGTGATGATCACCCACCGGAACGCGGCCCTGAACACCATCGGCACCCTGCTGCACCTGCCGCTCGGGGTGGGGGAACGGTACCTGTGGACGCTGCCGATGTTTCACGCCAACGGCTGGACCTACACCTGGACCGTGACCGCTGCCGCCGCTACCCACATCTGCCTGCGCAAAGTTGATCCGGCCACGGTGTTCCAGCTGATCCGCGAAGAGCACGTGGGCACGCTGTGTGCCGCGCCCACCGTGCTGATCTCGCTGGCCAGCGCCCCGCCCGGGGTGCGCGGCCAGGTGCCGCCCGGCGTCAAGGTCATCACGGCCGGGGCGCCGCCCGCCGCGGCCACCATCGAGCGGCTGGAAGGCGAGTTCGGCTGGGATGTCACCCAGGTCTACGGGCTGACCGAGACCGCGCCGTTCATCACGGTCTGTGTGCCGCTGCCCGAGCATCAGCAGCTCACCCCGGCCGAGCGGGCGGTGCAGAAGGCGCGGACCGGGGTCGAGCTGCTCACCTCAGGTGAGCTGCGGGTGGTCGATGCCAAGGGCGTGGAGGTGCCCGCGGACGGGGCGACGCTGGGCGAGATCGTGGTCCGCGGCAACGTGGTCATGTCCGGCTATTACCACGACCCGCAGGCCACCGGGAACGCGATGGGCGACGGATGGTTCCACACCGGCGACGCCGCGGTGGTGCACCCAGACGGCTACGTAGAGATCCGGGACCGGATCAAGGACGTGATCATCAGCGGCGGGGAGAACATCTCCTCGGTGGAGGTGGAAGGCACGCTGCTGCGCCACCCGGCCGTCCAGGAAGCCGCCATCGTCGGGCTGCCGCACGAGAGGTGGGGTGAGACGCCGCAGGCGTTCGTGGTGCTGAAAGACGGCTGCACCGCGACCGAGGCGGAGATCATCGAGTTCACCCGGCAGCGGCTGGCCCACTTCAAGGCCCCGCGCGGGGTGACGTTCGTCACGGAGCTGCCCAAGACTGCGACCGGCAAGATCCAGAAGTTCGTGCTCCGCGACGGGGCACCCAACCTGACCCGCCAGTAGCCGGTCAGGCGGCGAACTTCTGCAGCCCGGACGCAATGGCCGCGACGGTCAGCCTGCCCCGGACCAGGTCATGCATGAACTGGTGGGCGGCCTCCTCGTCCAGCGGCTCGGCCAGCGGGCAGCCGTTGACGCCCAGGAACAGCCACGTCGCGTTCCAGGCCAGCCGCTTGTTCCCGTCCACCAGGGCGTACCAACGGCCCAGCGCCTCTATCAGGGCGGCCCCCTTGTCCCAGATGCCGGGATACACGTCCTGCCCGTGGTCGGCCTGCTGCGGCCGGGCCAGCGCGGCGGTGAGATCGGCGAAATCCCGGACCCGGGCGGGTCCGCCGGTGACCAGGCTGGCCACCTCCAGCGCGTCGTCGGTGGTCAGGAAGTACGTCACTGGGCGAGGCGCTGGTTCAGGGCCGAGCTGACCCGGGCCACCCGCCGCAGTTCCGCCTGGCGGTGCCGCGCCTCGGTGAAGACCACGCCGAGCAGCGTGTCCCGGGCGTACCCCGGCACGCTGCGCCCGGCCGCGCCAGCGGTCACCCTGAGTAGCTCGTACTCGTGGTCTTCCAGTGGCACGTGAATGGTCTGCTTAGCCACACAGAGCATGATGGCATCTCCCCGGGCGGGGCTGGCAAGCCGGTCACGCCGCATACGGCGAGGGCACCGCGCGGCGCGGGTCGAGCAGGCCCGGCGCGGACGCCATGAACAGGTCCTTGTCTGTGATCCGCCAGCCTGCGCCGAGCAGCGGGCGGACCGCCGGGTGCGGGGCCGGCAGGCAGACCCTGGCCCGCCCGTCCGGGGTGTCCAGGCTGGCCAGCAGCGCCAGCACGGCATCGCGCGCGTCCGCGTCACTGGCCCCGCGCGCCAGCGCGAGGTGCACGATGCCGTACTCCTCCCCGCGTCCGGCCACCGTGCCCGCGGCCACCGGGCCCGGGGCCGCTGTGCCCGCGGCCACCAGGCCCGCGGCCGCTGCGCCATCCCGCATCACCAGGGCCGGCTGCCCGTGCGGCCGGGCCGCCCAGGCCCGGTGGTCGGCGGACCGGTCCACGCCGGTCCAGCGCCGCTCCAGGTCCGCGACCTGGTCCACGGTGCACGTCCGGGGCGCCCAGCCCGCCGGGGCAGCCAGCGCGGCCACCGGGCCGGCCAGGTACAGCAGCGGCCACCAGGCGTCCACCCCGAACCGGATGTACAGCGGCAGCGCGTGCGCGTGCAGGCTGCTGAACGTCATCCGGTACGGCTCATCCCGCCACAGCTCGGCCAGCAGCGCCTGGCCGAGGCCCTGCCCGTGCGCGTCCGGGTGCACGAACAGGTCACACAGCATGCTCACCGCGGCCGGGCCGGAGCCGATCCGGCGGGTGGCGCCGAACCCCGCTACCGCCGCGTCCCGGACGGCGACCAGCAGCCGGCCGTATGCCATCAGCCAGTCCAGGTACGCCGGATCCGCACCGGCCCACTCTTCGTCCTGCCCGGTAGCCACCGCGACGGCGGCGATGGCCGGCCCGTCAGCCGGAGTGGCGTTACGCAAAAGTGTCCCGGTCATCCGCGGCTCACCAGGGCGCCCGGGGCTACCGGTCAACAGTCTCGGTGAACATCCGGGAGCCGGGCGGCGCAGTCTTCCCGTAGTCGGCCGCGGTGGCCTGTCCCTCCAGCGAGGAGAACGCGGCGTCGAGCGCGGACCGGTCGGCGGAATACAGGCTGGCGATGCGGTACCAGGACTGCTCGCCGCCGTCGAGCGCGGTGTCCACGCGTCCTGACTCGGCCCGCTGCAGGCCGGGGATCGAGCGGACCAGCGGCATGTGCACGCCGAGGTAGTGCTGGTCGAACGCCTCCGGATCGGCCGGGTGGGTGTCCAGCACCACGAGTTTCACCGTCATCCCGGCACCGTACCCCGGACAGGGCTGGTTCGGCGCGCCGCGGCCGGCCCGAGATGCTGGCAGACTGGGCAGATGTCGGCAACTGCGATAACCGGCCGCGTGCCAGCAGAAATCAGCACCACCGCCGAGCCCTGCGTTCTGCTCAAGGTCGGCGAGATCGTCCTCAAAGGCGGCAACCGGCACCATTTCGAGCGCCTGCTGCAAGCCAACCTGCGCCGGGCGCTGTGCGACCTCGGCACGGGGGTACGGCTGTGGAACCGCAATGGGGTCATCGTGCTCCGCCTGTCCGCCGAGCACAGCCACCTGCCGGAGCCGGCCGCCGCGGCAGCCGTGGACAAGATCACCGAGCGGGTCCGTGACGTGATGGGCATCGCCCGGGTCTGCCGCGCGGTCCGGGTGCCCAAGGACCCGGGCCTGGCCATCACCACCGCGGTCGCGCTGGCGGCCGGCCGGAGCGGCTCGTTCGCCGTCCGGGCCCGGCGCCGCGACAAGCGGTTCCCGGTGACCTCGGCGGAGCTGGGCGCGCGGATCGGCACCGAGGTACAGCGGGCCCACGGGTACCGGGTCGACCTGAAGCACCCGGATTTCACGATTTTCGTCGAGGTGGACCACCACGAGGTGTTCGTGTACACCGACGGGTCGGCCGGCCAGGGCGGGCTGCCGGTGGGGATGAGCGGCCGCGCGCTGGTGCTGATGTCCGGCGGGATCGACTCACCAGTGGCCGCGTACCGGATGATGCGGCGCGGGCTGCGCTGCGACTTCCTGCACTTCTCCGGCATGCCGCTGACCGGGCCCGAGTCGGTGTACAAGGCATACGGGCTGATGTACCAGCTGGACCGCTTCCAGAACGACTCCCGGTTGTGGGTGGTGGCGTTCGGCAAGACGCAGCAGAAGCTGGCCTCGTCCGGCGCGAGCCGGCTGCAGATCGTGGCCCAGCGCCGGCTGATGCTCAAGGCCGGCGAGGTACTGGCCCGCCGGCTGGGCGCGGCAGCCCTGGTCACCGGGGACTCGCTGGGCCAGGTGAGCAGCCAGACTCTGGCCAACCTGACCGCGCTGGACGACGCGGTCGCGCTGCCGATCCTGCGCCCGCTCATCGGCATGGACAAGCTGGAGATCATGGCCGAGGCGCGCCGGATCCGCACCCTGGCCCTGTCCGAGCTGCCCGACCAGGACTGCTGCACGCTGCTCACCCCGCGCCAGGTGGAAACCCGGGCCCGGATCGACGACCTGCGGCGGCTGGAGGCCCGGCTGGACGCCGGGGACCTGGCCGAGGAACTGGCCGGCATCGCCCAGGAGTACCGCCCCGACCACAGCTGAGCTTCTTCGCGCTTAACGCCAGTACCGGGCGGCCGCCGTCCGGCCAGCACCCGGTACCGGCGGCTGGTCAGCCCGCCGCGGCGGCCTCGGGCGCGACGGGCAGCGGCGGGTGAGGGTGCGGCGGGGTCATGGTGCGGCGGGCAGCGGCGGGGTCAGGGTGCGGCCCATCAGCGGGGCCAGGTGCGCGGCGATGGCGGCCAGCTCGCGGATGTCCGAGTCGAGCAGCGCCTGGTCACCATCACACAGCGCCGCGGTGGGCTCCGGGTGCACGTCGATGATGAGGCCGTCCGCACCGACCGCGATGGCCGCCCGGGTCAGCGGCAGCACCAGGTCGCGGCGCCCGCCGGAGTGCGACGGGTCGACGATGACCGGCAGATGCGACAGCCGCTGCGCGACCGGGACCGCGCTGATGTCCAGCGTGTTGCGGGTGGCCTTCTCGAACGTGCGGATGCCCCGCTCGCACAGCACGATGTCCAGGTTGCCGCGCTGGGCGATGTATTCGGCGGCCATCAGCCACTCCTCGATGGTGGCCGAGAAGCCGCGCTTGAGCAGCACCGGCTTGCCCGCCGACCCGACCGCCTGGAGCAGCGCGAAGTTCTGCATGTTCCGCGTGCCGACCTGGAGCATGTCCGCGTAGTCGCAGACCAGGTCGACGTCCCGCGGGTCGATGACCTCGGTCACCGCGGGCAGCCCGGTCTCGGCGCTGACCTCGGCCAGGATCTTCAGCCCGGCCTCACCCAGGCCCTGGTAGGCGTAGGGCGAGGTGCGCGGCTTGAACGCGCCGCCGCGCAGCAGTGCCGCGCCCGCGGCCTTGGCCATCCGGGCCGCGGTCAGCGCCTGCTCGGGAGTCTCCACCGCGCACGGCCCGGCGATCACCGTGAGCGTGTCCGGGCCGATCGGCACCCCGCCCACCCGGACCACCGACCGGTCCGGGTGGTGCTCCCGGCTGACCAGCTTGTACGGCACCGAGATGCGCACCACGTCGCTAACTCCGGGCATGCTGCGCAGGTTGAGCGCGCCAAACTCGTCCACGTCGCCCACCAGCCCGACGATGGTGCGGGAGACACCGCGGGTGATGAACGCCTCCCCGCCCGCGCCGCGGACCAGATCGACGATCCCGTCCATGTCCTCCTGGGTGGCATCCGGTGCCATCACCACGACCATCGCATCCTCCTGATATTTGCCCTGGGCACAAAAAAACCCGGGCCGTCGGCCCGGGGCTGCTGGGAGTCGCTCGCGTCAGTGCAAGGCCTGGCGGGCGACCGTCCGATGACCGGGCCGGTAGCCATACCAGAACCAAAACTGCGTACGCACGGAACGAATCCTAGCGCATCGGCCGGGAGCAGGGGTGGCCCGCACCGGCATTTGCCCGCATGCGATGGTAGGAGGCGCGGGCAGCCAGAAGGGGCGAGCATGGGGCAGCCGGACACGGGCCGGGCAGTGACAGGCGAGCACACGCGCGACGCGCTGGCAGGCCAGTCGGTGGTCGGGCAGGTGCTCGCTGGCCAGGCTTGCGGCCCTGCCGCCCGCCGGCTGCCGCCGGGGCAGCGGCTGCGGCCGGACTGGCCCGCGCAGCACTACGGCCCGGTGCCCAGGTTCCGGCCGGACGCGTGGGATCTGCGGGTCACCGGCGCGACCGAGTCCGGCCACGAGCACCGCTGGGACTGGATGGCGCTCAGCGCGCTGCCGCACTGCGCGGTCACCGCCGACCTGCACTGCGTGACCAAGTGCACGATCCCGGACATCCCCTGGGAGGGCATCGCCGCGGCCGAGCTGCTCCGTCTCGCGCCACCCGCCGGAGCGGTCACCCACGTCATGGTGTGGGCCGATTACGGGTACAGCGCGAACATCGCGATCTGCGACTTCGCCGCGGACACCACCCTGCTGGCCATCGCGGTGGCCGGGGAGCCGCTGACCCCGGAACACGGGTACCCGGTGCGGCTGGTGGTTCCGCACCTGTACGGCTGGAAGAGCGTCAAGTGGGTGCGGGCCGTGGAGTACCTGACCGAGGACCGGCGCGGGTTCTGGGAGGAACGCGGCTACCACAACTCGGCCGACCCGTGGCACGAGGAGCGCTTCTCCTACCAGGAGGCCGACCGCGGTTAACACGGTGCATTGGTGGTCACGGGGGATGGCCGGGCAGTAACCCGCCGTTTGCGTACGATGACGCCGGTGCTGGGGCCAGGACCGGCCCTGGTAAGCCCGCTGGTGGCGCCGCCCGGCCCAGCACCACACCGCCAACCCCCGGGCTGGGCCTGTGCGGTGCATTTTTCCCATATGCGTGGAAGTTCGCACCACATTGCGGCGGCCGCGGGTTCCTGGCCGTCACCTGAGTCACTTCAGTCCCGGCAACCGCAGGCAGCTGATCACCTGCGCGGCCGGGGGACCACCAATGCACCGCGCTGCTGCGGTTACCGGCCGCGGAGGCGTTTCAGGGCGGCCACATCGGCGGCCTGGGCCGGCTGGGGGCCCGGGGTTTCCACGATGAACGGCACCCCCGCGGCGCCGGGATGGCGCAGCAGCCCGGCGAACGGTGCCGCGCCGATCAGCCCGGCCCCGATGTGCTGGTGCCGGTCCCGGCCCGAGCCGCACGGGTCCATCGAGTCGTTGGCGTGCACCAGGCCCAGCCGGGCCCGGCCGCCCAGCGTGGCGGCTAGCGCGGCCATGGTGGCGGCCGCCCCGCCCGGGGCGGCCAGGTCGTGGCCGGCCGCGAACAGGTGGCAGGTGTCCAGGCACACTGCGGCGCGCGGGTGCCAGCCCAGGCCGTCCAGGTAGGGCCCGAGGTCCTCGACCCGGCGGCAGAGCTGCTGGCCCTGCCCGGCCATCGGCTCCAGCAGCAGGTCCGGCCCGCCGTCCGGGATCTCGTCGAGCACCGGCAGCAGGCACTCCCTGGTGTGCCACCGGCTCTTGTCCCGGTCGCCGCCCACCGCCGAACCGGTATGCACGATCACGCCGCGGGCGCCGATCCGGCCGCCCCGGCGCAGCGAGTGGCGCAGCGACGCCACCGAGCGTTCCCGGGTCAGCGGGTCCGGCGACCCGACGTTGATCAGGTACGGGGCATGCACGAACACCGGCAGGCCGGCCGCCGCCACGTGGTCGCGCAGCGCGCGGTCCTGCGCGGGGTCACCCGGCGACAGGGCCCAGGACCGCGGGCTGGACACGAACACCTGCATCGCCTCGGCGCCCGCGCCGGTGGCATACCGCAGCGCGCCCCTGGCCACGCCGCCGGCCGCGAGCGCGTGGACGCCGATGGCCGCCAGCGGGCGTTCGGTCATCAAGGTGGTCAGCGCGTGCGCGCGTACAGCACGTCGCTGCGGCCGTCGCGGCGCACCGGGCGGAAGTGGCTGCGGAAGTACGACCTGAGCGCCGGGGTCCAGGCGATCCGCCGCGGGCTGAACTTGACCGACAGCCAGACGAACTGGGCGCGGGAGAAGGCGCTGCGCCAGGCCACGTCCACCGCCGGGTAGCGGGCCGCGCCGCTGGATCCGTCGCGGCCGTGCCCCAGCGCGTAGTCCGTGCCGATGGAGTCCACCAGCAGCGAGCAGCTCGGCCGGCTGGAGTAGAACCGGTCGGCCGCGATCGTATAGGAGGCCTGGTCGGTGAGCACGCACGCGCCCGGCGGCACGATCCGGCGCACCGCGGCCAGCATGGCCGCGCTGACCCGGGGCGTCACGCCCCGTTCCTGTTCCGCCTGCGGGATGGCCAGCAGCAGCACGGCCAGCGTGATCAGCCCGGCCACGGCCAGCTCGGTCCAGCGGCGGCCACTGCGGGCCGGGCCGGCCAGGCGGGCCGCGGCCAGCCCGATGGACAGCCCGAGGAACGGCGCCAGGAACGCCGGGAAGTGCAGGAAGAACTGGGCGTACCAGAGGAACGCGGCCACGATCAGCGCGCAGCTGCCCACCGCGAACCAGTCCAGGTCGGTGAGCGGGCGCCGGGTGACCAGCCAGGCCACCGGCAGCGCGCCGACGATCAGCACCACGATGGCCACGGTGATGATCAGCACCCCGGTGCCGCCCAGGTGCAGCACCTGGCCAATCCCGGTCATCAGCCGGAGCCGCTTCTCCACCGGGGTCCGGGAGGTCACCACGCGGAACAGCTGGGCCGCGAAGAAGCTGTCGTAGAACCGGGCCGGAGCGGCCACCGCGAACGGGACGACCGGCACGCAGAAGCCAATGGCCACGCCGGCCGCGAACAGCGCGGCCCGCCTGATCCCCTGGATCAGCAGCACGACCAGGGCCACCAGCACCGGGAGGATGGCCCACACCTCGACCGCCCCGGCGAAGCCGAACGCCACCCCGGCCCACAGCAGCCGCCGCCCGCTGGCCGCGAACCGGTCCCCGTCCAGCAGCACCAGGGCCCCGATCAGGCAGAACAGGGTCAGCCACGGTTCGAGCAGCACGGTGTGCGCGGCCACCAGGCTGCCCGGGAAGATGGCCAGGATCCCGCAGGCCAGGCTGACCGGGATCAGGCCACGGTGCCGGGCCAGCAGCCCCACGATGACGATGCCCGCCGAACTGGCCGCCACGGTCAGGATGCGGCCCACGGCCATGCCCCAGGCCGTCCCGGTGACCTGGGCGACCAGCGCGGCCGGGGTCATCAGCAGGGTGATACCCGGGGGCTGCACGATGATGAAGTCGCGGTACGGCAGCGCGCCGTGCACCAGGCGGAGCGCGCTGCCGAAGTAGGGCCCGTCGTCGTACTGGGTGACGCCGAGCAGATAGCCGGGCCGGCTCAGCAGGAAGAGCCGCAGCGCCAGGCCGAGCAGGGTAAAGCCGGCGATGGCCAGGCTGACCGGGTCAAGCCAGCCCCAGCCGGTCGCCGGGCGGCCGGCCCCGGCGGCGTCGCACCGCGATCCGCCCGCCGCTGGCGTGACCCTGGTTCCGCTCACAGCTGTCCTTCACTGGCTGGTCGCCCAGCCGTTCACACTAGCGCACGCGCTGGGCGGCCCGGCCGGGCCGGGAATTGGCCAGCCGGAGCGACGCGGGCAGGTCCGATGACTTGGTCACGTGCACGGTGACGCTGTGACGGCCCCGGACCAGCACGGTGACCAGCGGCATCGGCCGGCCGCGGTACACATAACTGGAGCCGAGCTCGCGGGCCAGCCGGCCCTTGGTCACCTCAGCCTGGAAGCCCGCCGGGGTGAGCGCCCAGGTCAGGCTGATCGTGATACGTCCCACCGCGGTGGGGTCGGTCGGGTTGGGGTCCTCGACCAGCAGCACCACCCGCTGGCCGGGCAGCAGGCGCTCGATTGTCGCCGCCGCGGTCTTGGTCGTGGCCTCGGCCGGGTCGCGGATGGCGACCCGGGCCGCTGCTGACTGAGCGACCGCAGCCAGCACGGCCAGCACGGCCAGCACGGCCACGATCCCCGCGGCGGCCAGGCCGGCGGCGGCCCAGCGGGGGCTGAGCCCGCTGCCGTCAGGCGGTGTGCCGTGGCGGCCGGGGCGGCTGGCCCTGGCCGCGCGCGGCTGGCCCTGGCCGCCGGCCACGGAGGCCGGCGGGCCGGCCGCCGTGGCCGGGCCCGGGCCCTGCTGGGCGTGCGCGTTGCGCATCGTCGTGCTGGCCGGTGCGCCCGCGTTGACCGGTGTCCCGGCGGCCCCAGCGCTCGCCGCCGGGGCAGGTGCCCCCGCCGTGCCCGCCCGCTCACCGGCCCGCCGGACGGTGAGCACGATGGCCCAGCCGATCACCAGCCAGCACAGCACGCCGATGGGCAGGAGCAGGTAGATCAGGTAGATCAGGGTCAGCAGCGTGGTGTTCCGGACCGGGATGCTCGAGTAGGTGAACAGCGCGCCCAGGGTCAGCACCACCGTCACCACGCTCAGCGCGGCGAGCCGCCGGCTGCGCAGTGGCCCCAGCGCGGCCGCGCCGGCCAGCACGACCATGATCAGCACCGCCACCCCGAACCATGGGCTCCGCGCGCTGATGTCCGTGGCCAGCCGGCTGGCCTGTAGCGATGACCGCCACCAGAGCGGAACCGGCTGTACCGCGGCGCTCACCGCCCGGAACGCGAATGTCACCCCGGTCCGCCCTCCGCTTCCGCTCTCGCTGTTGGCGATGAGCGCGGACAGGTTGCCGTTGCGGCTGGTGAACTGCTGGATGAAGGGCCCGCTCCAGCATGCTGCGCCGAGTACGGCCCCGATCACCAGCCAGCGGTAGCCGGACCTGGCCCGGACGGTGTCGATGATGCCGATGACCAGCGTCAGCAGCACGAGAGCCACCGACGCCACGGCGAACATCAGGTGGCCCTGGGTGGCGATGGACGCCGCTACCACGAGCCCGGGCCACCAGGCACGGTGCCCGGATAGCACCGCCCAGGCCGTGGCTAGCGTGGCCAGGAAGAAGATCATGCCGAGCGAGGGGTTCCAGTCTGGGGTCACCGCGATCGACGGCATCCACAGCACGATGCCGATGGCCAGGCCGCTCGCAGTCAGGCCGGCGAACTGCCCGCCCGCCGCCCAGGCCGCCTCGATGGCCAGCGAGCAAGCGGCCATGCAGCACAGCACGGCGCCCCACAGCACCCCGGTGGTGGGGCTGATGTGCACCGGGATGGCCAGCAGCCAGTACTCCAGCGGCCCGGGATCGAACACGCCGTGCGCCAGCCGGGTTGCCTGGCCGACCAGTGGGCCGTGCGCGGTGAGCGAGTTCCACGAGCGCAGCGCGATCGCCGCGTTGTCCCCGTCCGGCCACCATCCGGCATGAATCATCCGGGCTGACCCGATCACGAAGGGCAGCCAGGCCGCGACGTGCGCGATCGCCCGGACCAGGGTCGCTCGGCGGAGTTTCAGGGAAGCCTTCTTGGCACTTGGGGCCCTCCTCGCCATGAGTCGGGCACTCGGTCAGGCCGGCTCATAGTAGTGGATCCGTGCTGCCTGTTTCGCCGGAAAGAGGGGCGAACCTGGCGGGCCGGCCGGGCGGCCGGCTAGAAGCCAACGTAGAGGGTGATCGTGCTGCCCTGCGGAGCCTGGCCCGACGGGGTGTAATCGAACACCTTGTTGAACGGTCCCATGGTGACCACCTTGGTCTGGAAACCCGCCTGGGACAGTGTCTGCTCGGCCTGGCTGACCGGCTGGCCGTCCACGTTCGGCACGGCGGCGACCGGTGGCCCGTTGGAGATCTCGATCGTGATGACCTGGTGCGGGGTGAACGAGCCGCCGGCCGGCACCGACTGCTGCACGATCGTGCCTGCGGGCTGGCTGCTCTTCACCGTGACCTCGTTCAGCGAGACGCCGTTGGCCTGCGCCCACTGCTCGGCCACGGCCTTCTGCTGGCCGGTGAACTGAGGCACCGGCTGCCCGCTGCTCACCACCAGGGTGACCGGCTTGCTCTCCGGCCACGTCATGCCCGCGGCCGGTGTGGTGCTGATCACGATGCCGGTCTGGATGGTGGTGGATGCCTGGTTCACCACCTTGCCCGGGGTCAGCCCGGCCTGCCGCAGCGTGCTCTCCGCCGCGGCCAGCGGGTTACCGGTGACCTGGGGCACCGCGACCTCGCGTGGCCCGGCGGAGACGATGAGGGTCACCACGGCGCCCTTGCTGACCCGGGACCCGGTGGCGGGCGAGGTGGCGATAATGCTGCCCTTGGCCACCTTGTCGCTGAACTGCGGCCTGCCCATGGCCGCGGTGAGGCCGTCGGTGTGCATCTCGGCCCTGGCTGAGGCTGCGGTCAGCCCGGCCACCCGGGGCACCGTGGTGTACTTCCCGGCCGACTGCCACCAGACGAGCACACCGATCAGGATCAGCGCAGCCAGGCCCGCGACGAGGTAGGCGAGCCGGCGGCTGAACAGCCAGCGCTGCAGCCCGGGCTCGCGGGGCCGGAACCCGCCCCGGCCATCGTCGGCCGCCATGCCCGGGGCCACCACCAGGGTGTGGTTGGCGGACCGGTAGAACCCGTCGTCACCGCCCAGCTGGGTAGCTGCGGCCCGGGTCCCCGAGCCGCCCGGCGGGGCGGGCGGGTCGCGGTGGCCGGAACCGGGCAGCCCGGGGATGAGGCCGTCATCCGGCGGCGCCGCTGGCAGGTCTGCGGGCCAGGCCGACGGCGGGTAGCCCGGTGCGGGGGAGTAGCCCGGTGCGGGGGAGTAGTCCAGCGGGCGGCCGGCCGCCGGGGAGCGGCCCAGGGCCGGGGAGTAGTCCGGGACCGGGGCATAGTCCGGGACCGGCCCCGGTGGCTGGGCCTCGCTCGGGACCGGGCCGGGCGCCCAGGGCGGGACGGTGGCGGGCCGGCTGGGAGCGGCGCCCACCGGCAGGCTGGTGCCGGGGATGGCCGGGTAGGCCGGGCCGCCGGCCGGCAGGCTGCGGCGCACATCGGTGACCTCGCGCAGGAACTGTCCCGCGTCCGCCGGCCGTAGCTCCGGCTCCCGGCTGGTGGCCCGGGTGACCAGCGTGTCCAGCGCGGGCGTGATGCCCGGCGCGAACCGGGACGGAGCCGGGACCACCTCGTTGACGTGCTTGTACGCGACGGCGAGCGGCGTGTCCGCGGTGTGCGGCTGGGCGCCGGTGAGCATCTCGAACAGCATGACCCCGGCCGCGTACACGTCGGTCCGCGCGTCGGCGGTGCCCCGGGAGACCTGTTCGGGGGCCAGGTAAGCGGCGGTGCCGATGAGCAGGCCGGTCTTGGTGTGGCTGGTGCCGGCCATGGTCCGGGCCAGCCCGAAGTCAGCCACCTTGACCGAATGGCCGGACGTGAGCAGCACGTTCTCCGGCTTGACGTCGCGGTGCGCGATGCCGGCCGCGTGCGCGGCGGCCAGGCCGGCCAGGATGCCGTCCATGATGTCCAGCGCGTCCCGCGGGCTGAGCCGCCCGCGCTCGTTCATCAGGTCGCGCAGCGTCCGGCCCGGTACATACTCCATGGCCAGGTACAGCGTGCGCCCGTCGGCCCCCTGGTCGTACACGGCGACCACGTTCGGGTGGGACAGGCGGGCCACCGACCGGGCCTCGGCCACGAACCGGCGGACGAAATCCTCATCGCTGGCCAGCTCGGCGTGCATGACCTTGAGCGCCACGGTACGGTCCAGCCTGGTGTCGGTACCCAGGTAGACAGTTGCCATCCCGCCGGTGGCAATAAGGGACTCGACCCGGTAGCGGCCATCGAGTACCCGGCCGACGGGTGGGCGCGCGAGCGTCTGGTCCATCGCGACGATTGTATGGCCGCCCGGAGCCCGGGGCCCGCGGAACACCTGTACGGTGTCGGCTGGTGACCAGGAGCTACGAAGACGTAGCAGGGTGCTCGCTGACCTGTGGATTCTTGGCTGAGCCAGGCCCGGGACCAGACCACGGCTGGCCGCCGAACCGGACATAACGCCCTCGCGGGGCCGCGGGCGGACCCGTAGCCTAGGTGCTCGTGCGCATCGAACGGGTAGTGATCGCGGGCGGCGGCCTGGCCGGCCTGCGGACCGCGGCCGAGCTGCGGGCCAGGGAGTACGCCGGCCCCATCACCATGGTCGGGGCTGAACCGCATCCCCCTTACGACCGGCCGCCGCTGTCCAAGAAGCTGATGCTCGGCGAGCTGGACTCGACCTCGATGGCCGGGGACGCGGCCGGGCTGGATCTGGACCTGCGCCTCGGCGCGACGGCCACCGGCCTGGGCGACGGGGTGCTCCGGACCGACCGGGGCGAGTTCGGCTTCGGCCGGCTGGTCGTGGCTACCGGGGCGGCGCCCATCCGGCTGCCCGGCCCGGGCCGGCAGCATGTGCTGCGCACCATCGACGACGCGCTGGCCATCCGCGCCGCGCTCCGCCCAGGTACCCGGCTCGCCATCGTGGGCGCGGGCTGGATCGGCGCGGAACTGGCCACCGTGGCCGCGGCCCGGGGCTGTGCGGTGACCGTGCTGGAGGCGGCGGCCACGCCCGCCGCCGCCGCACTCGGCGAGGCGGCCAGCGCGCTGATGGTGCCGTGGTACGCCGAGGCCGGGGTGGATCTGCGGCTCAGCCAGCCGGTGGAGTCGGTCCAGGATGGCGGGCTGGCCCTGCCCGGTGGCGGCTGGCTGGACGCCGACCTTGTGGTCACTGCGGTCGGGGTGCGGCCCTGCACCGGCTGGCTGGCCGGCTCCGCGGTGCGGCTGGCCGCCGGCTACCGCGACGCCGTGCTGGTGGACAGCCAGCTGCGCGCGTCGGTCCCCGGCGTGTACGCGGTGGGGGACTGCGCCGCGTTCTGGTCCGGCCGGTACGGCCGGCGGCTGCGCGTGGAGCACTGGGACAACGCGCTGCACGCGCCGCGGGTGGCCGCGGCGAACCTGCTCGGCGCGGCGGAGGAGTTCGACCCGGTGCCGTACTTCTGGTCCGAGCAGTTCGGCCGGATGGTCCAGTTCGCCGGGCACCGCGACCCGGCGGACCAGGCCATCGAGCGGGGCGATCCCGGGGAGCCGCGCTGGGCCCGGTGCTGGGTCAGGGCCGAGCCGGCCGACCCGGGCGGGGCGGACGGGATCAAGGTTGGCCAGCTGACCGCGGTGCTGACGGTGGGCAAGCCGCGTGATCTGCTCCAGGGCCGCCGGGTCATCGAGGCTGGCCGGCCGGTGGACACCAGCCTGCTCGCGGACCCGGCCGTGGCCGTGCGGGACGCGGTAGCGGGCTGAGCACGTCCGGTCACAAGAACAGACCGGACTGGCGTGTCCGGGTTTGACCCTGGCCACAGTGTGGGAAATTCGGGAACGTGGCACAGATCGACCCCCTGGCCGACGCGCTCGTCGGCGACTGGCTGACCCTCCCTGAAGCAGCTGCGCGGCTCGGCATCCCGCCGGGCCGGATCAGGCAGCTGCTGCGCGACCGAAAGCTGCTGGCCGTGCAGCGGCCGGACGGCACCCCATCGATCCCGCTCGCCTTCTTCGACGGAGGCCAGGTCCTGAAAGGGCTGCACGGCACCCTGACCGTGCTGTTCGACTGCGGGTTCGACGACGAGGACGCGCTCCGTTGGCTGTTCACCGCGGACGACTCGCTGCCGGGCACGCCGATCCAGGCCATGGCCGAGCGCCGCGGTACCGAGGTGAACCGGCGGGCCCAGGCGCTCGCGTTCTGAGCCTGGCCGGCCTCAGTCGTGCCGGGCGGTGGCCGTGATGGCCAGCTCAGCCAGCGCGGCGCGGGCCCCGGCCGTGACCGGCGCGGCATCGAGCGCGGCCAGCGCCTGGTCTAGGTGACGGCTGATCATCCGCTCGCATTCAGCCAGTGCCCCGGTGCTGGTGATCACGGCCCGCACCTCGGCTGCGGCTGCCTCGTCCAGGTCCGGGTCACCCAGGCAGCGGTCGATGACCGCGGCCTGCCGCGGGCCGGCCCGGGCCCGGGTGATGGCCAGCAGGACGGTGCGCTTGCCTTCCCGCAGGTCGTCGGTGGCCGGCTTGCCCGTGCGGGCCGGGTCGCCGAAGATGCCCAGGATGTCGTCCCGGAGCTGGAATGCGACCCCCAGCGGGAGGCCGTAGCCCCGGTAGGCGGCGGTGATCCCCGGGTCGGCCGGGCCGGCCAGCGCCGCCCCCAGGTGCAGCGGGCGCTCGATGGTGTACCTGGCCGTCTTGTACTCCACCACGCGCAGCGCGCTGGCCAGGCTGTCGTCCCCGCTGGCCTGGGCCACCAGGTCCAGGTACTGGCCGGCCATCACCTCGGTGCGCATCAGGTCGAGCACCGGCCGGCCCCGGGCCAGCGCGTCCGGTGCCAGCCCGCTGGCCGCGAACAGCTCGTCGGTCCAGGACAGCAGCAGATCGCCGAGCAGGATCGCGGCCCCGGCGCCGAACGCGGCCGGCGAGCCGCGCCAGGCCCGCTCGGCGTGATGGCCCGCGAACAGCTCGTGCAGCGCGGGCCGCCCGCGCCGGGTGGCGCTGCCGTCCATCACGTCGTCGTGCACCAGCGCGCCCGCGTGCAGCAGTTCCAGCGCCGCGGCCGCCGCCATCAGGCCGGGGGTGGGTTCGGCTCCGGTACCACGCCAGCCCCAGTAGCAGAACGCCGGCCGGAGGCGCTTGCCCCCCGCCAGCAGCGCTTCCAGCGCGTCCAGCCCGGGACGTAGCTCGTCCGCCGCGCCCGGCAGCACGCCGCGCTGCCGGGCCAGGAACTCCGCCAGCACGCGGCCGACGTCCGCACGCACCCGGGGCAGCGCGGAAGCACGGTCTGGCATGACCGCGAGGTTAGCCGCTCCCCGCTGCCTGCCAGCACATCCGTCCCGGTCCGGGCCGCGGGGCTGGCCTGGCTGGCCGGCCCCGGCTAGCCTAGGCCCATGCCATCCGGGGTCCTGCACCGTGCGCCCGCCATCCGCGACCTGCTGGCCGCGGGTGCCGAGTCGTTCTCGTTCGAGTTCATGCCGCCCAAGACCGAGGACGCCGAACGGAAATTGTGGCGGGCCATCCGGCAGCTGGAACCGCTCCAGCCCACGTTCGTGTCGGTCACCTACGGCGCGGGCGGCTCGACCCGGGACCGCACGGTCCGGGTCACCGGGCGGATCGCGGCGGAGACCACGCTGACCCCGATGGGCCACTTCACCGCGGTCGATCACTCAGTGGCCGAACTGCGGCACGTGATCGGTTCGTACGCCGCCGTCGGGGTGCGGAACGTGCTGGCCCTGCGCGGGGATCCAGCCGGGGACCCGAACGCTGAGTGGCGGCCGCATCCGCAGGGCCTGCGGTACGCGGCGGACCTGGTCCGGCTGATCCGGGCCTCGGGCGACTTCTGTGTCGGGGTGGGGGCGTTCCCCGAGGGGCACCCGCGGTCTCCCGACCTGGCCTCGGACACCAGGTACTTCGTGGCCAAGTGCCGGGCCGGGGCCGACTTCGCCATCACCCAGATGTTCTTCTACGTGGAGGACTACCTGCGGCTGCGGGACCGGGTGGCCGCGGCCGGGTGCGACATCCCGGTCATCCCCGGGATCATGCCGATCACCAGCGCGCAGACGCTGGAGCGGATCGTCGTGCTGTCCGGGGCCCGGTTCCCGGGATGGCTGGGCGACCGGGTGCGCGCGGCCGGGGAGGACAAGGCCGCGGTGCGCGAGATCGGCACCGGGTACGCCGCGGGCATGTGCGAGCGGCTGCTCGCCGAGGGTGCGCCGGGGCTGCACTTCTACACGCTGAACGGGTCGCTCGTCACCCGGGACATCTACCAGCGGCTGGGCCTGGCCGAGCGCAGCCGGGCCGTCAGCCGCGGCGCGGCGGCGGGCCGTGGCGCAGCCGGGGCGGCGGCCCCGGGCGCAGCGGGAGCGCCGCGCCCATGACCGCGTAGGGCGGATCGGTACCGGGGAACCGGTAGTCGGTGATCAGGTCACCGAAGCCGAGCCCGCGGTAGAGCCGGCGGGCCGGGCTGTCCGCGTCCTGGGTGGACAGCAGGGCGGTGCGCTCGAGCCGGCGGTGCAGCAGTGCGGGAACCATCCGGCGGCCGATGCCCCGGCCCTGGTAATCCGGGTGCACGTGCACCTCGGCCACCTCGAACGAGTCGCCCAGCCAGGTCTGCGCGAGGTCGTACCCGCCCATCCTGGTCAGCGCGCTGCGCACCAGGTCATGCCACCACTGCCCGTCTGCCCCATGGAAGCCGTAACTGAACGCCACGATGGGGGCCCGGCCAGCGCCGGGCGGCGGGCCCGGCCCGTTCCTGGTCTGCGGTGTGGTCCCCGGCCCGTCCCCGGTGGCCGGTGCGGTCACCAGCACGGCGCGGAACGACGGGAACTGGGTGTGCCGTTCCATGATCGCCCGGCGGCCGGGCAGCTGCCCGCGGTCGGGCCGCATCGCGGCCGCGTAGACCTCGACCAGGTGGCCGAGTTCCGCCAGGAAGCGCGCCTTGCCGATTTCCAGCAGCTCAGGTCCAGCGCGCACCCGGGTAGCGTACGCGAGCGCTGTGCGCCGTGGCGCGCCCGGCCAGCCTGGCCCGCCGGTTTTGTCGTACCTGCTGGGTAGCTTCGAACTGAGCTGCAAACAGCTGGACTTGCAACCGAATCTATGTTCGAATAAATTCGAAGCCGGCCGGCCGTCCGCCTGAGGGTGGCTGGCTACGGGCCGGGCGATGCGTGGGGAAGCGTCTCGCCCGGCCCGGCTCCGGACGGAAGGAGGGCCATGAGCACGGTCGCATCAGTACGGCCAGGCCAGCCACGCTGCCGGGTTGCGCCCTCGGCACTTTCACTCATCGAATCTGCGCGCCGTGGCCTGGCTGACGCCGCGGACGAGTCCGGGCCCGCGGCCCGGTACGTCGCCGCCCACCTGGCCGCGCTGCGCGCCGCGGCGGCCATCGTCACGGTCAAGACGGGCCCAGTGCCAGCGCCCCGGCGGAAGGCGCCGCGCAGCGTCTGGGAACTGCTGCCCCGGGTGGAGCCGGCCCTGTCCGAGTGGTCAGCGTTCTTCGCCGCGGGCGCGGGCAAGCGGGCCGCCGCGGAAGCCGGCCTGACCCGCGCCGTGACCGCCCGGGAAGCAGACGACCTGCTGCGCGACGCGGGGACGTTCCTGTCGCTGGCCGAGGAGGCGCTGGGCCTGCCAGGCCAGTCGGCGCTGCCGCTGCGCCCAGCTGGCTGACCCAGCTGGCTGACCCAGCTGGCTGAAGGCAGCGGGCTGAAGACAGAAAGCAAGTGGCCTGCCGGCCACCGGCCAGCAGGCCACCCTGGCTGGGGGCCGCAGGGTCAGAACGCCTCGACGGCGCCCCGCGCTTCGGAGTCCAGCACACCCCAGCTGATCAGCTCTTCGGTCAGGTCGAGCGGGGACTTGTCGTAGATGACCGCCAGCGAGCGCAGGTCTTCCTGGCGGATCGACAGCACGCGGCCGTTGTAGTCGCCGCGCTGGCTCTGGATCGTCGCCACGTAGCGGGCCAGCGGCCCGGCCTTGTCCTTGGGCAGCTGGGCCATCCGCTCCAGGTCGATGACCAGCTTGGGGGATGGGGCCAGCGGGGCCGGGGTGGAGTCGCCGGGCAGCAGCTCTGACACGGGCACGCCGTAGAACTCGGCCAGCTCGGCCAGCTTCTGCACCGTCACGGAGCGGTCGCCGCGCTCGTAGGAGCCGACGACCACGGCCTTCCACCGGCCGCGCGACTTCTCCTCCACCCCGTGCAGGGACAGCCCCTGCTGGGTCCGGATGGCGCGTAGCCGTGCACCGAGCGTCTTGGCGTATTCAGATGGCATTGTCGTCGGCCCCCCGGCCAGTCGTCTACTTTCAGTAATGGTTACGGACAGTGACGGTAGGCCGCAACTGCGACCAGGTCAAGCCGAATAGCAAAAAGTGGGTCAACTTGGGCGTCTCGTCTCTTGCGTCCGATGTGGCGCACCTGACTCAGGCGGCGTGACGCAACAGCCAGAAAGCCCGGTGGCGCAGGCCGCTTGCTGTTTCACCAGGCCGCGTCGGGGCTGCCTGATGGCAGGGTCGCGGGCCCGCGTTCCTCCAGTGTGACACGAATCACGCATCGTCACCCAATCCACACGCCAGCCGGCGCCGCGTATCCACCGCGGTCCGGCCAGCGCGGCGCCCGGGCCGGTTCCGCCCCGCCGCCCGGTGGGCTGGCCCGGCTGGCCCGGCCGGGCCGCGGTCCCGCGCGTATGCGCATGACGCAGGCCTGCTGCTGATACGGTGTCCAGGACAGATCGCCCTTTAAACCCGTCCCGTGAGGCGGGAAAGGAGGTCCGTACCGTTGCCTGCGGCAGGCCCTGCCCCCGGCCGTCCCGAGCCGGGCCCGGCGGACCGGAAAACCGTGCTCGAGCCTGAGGAGATCAGGCGCGCGCTGACCCGGATCGCCCACGAGATCCTGGAGCGGACCGACGGCGGCGCCGGTGTCGTCCTGCTCGGCATCCCCACCCGGGGCGTCCCGCTGGCCCAGCGGCTGGCCGGGCGCATCGAGCAGGTCGAAGGCCGGCCGGTGCCGCACGGGTCGCTCGACATCACCATGTACCGCGACGACCTGCGGCTCCGCCCGGCCCGCGCCCTCGGCCGGACCGAAGTCCCGCCGGGCGGGATTGACGGCATGGTCGTGGTCCTGGTCGATGACGTGCTCTACTCCGGCCGCACCGTGCGCGCCGCGCTGGACGCGCTGAACGACCTCGGCCGGCCCCGCGCGGTCCAGCTGGCCGTGCTCATCGACCGCGGCCACCGCGAGCTGCCGGTACGGGCCGACTATGTCGGCAAGAACCTGCCGACCGCCAAGCAGGAGGTGGTCCGGGTCATGCTGGCCGAGGTGGACGGGGAGGATTCGGTGATGCTGGGCCGCGCGGCTGACCAGCGTCCCGGCGGCCCGGCCGGGGCCAGGAGCCACCCATGAACCGGCACCTGATCTCCGCCGGCGACCTGACCCGGGACGACGCCCTGCTCATCCTGGACACGGCCGACGAGCTGGCCCGCATCTCGGACCGCCCGATCAAGAAGCTGCCCACGCTGCGGGGCCGGACCGTGGTCAACCTGTTCTTCGAGGACTCCACCCGGACCAGGATCTCGTTCGAGGCGGCGGCTAAACGGCTGTCCGCCGATGTGATCAACTTCTCGGCCAAGGGCTCCAGCGTGGCCAAGGGGGAGAGCCTCAAGGACACCGCGCTGACTCTGGAGGCCATGGGCGCGGACGCGGTCATCGTCCGGCACAGCGCCTCGGGCGCGCCGCAGCGGCTGGCCGGCTGGGTCCGCGGCACGGTGGTGAACGCGGGCGACGGCGCGCACGAGCACCCGACCCAGGCGCTGCTGGACGCGTTCACCATCCGCCGTCACTTCGGCCGGTCCTCCGGCCCGCCAGCCGGCCCGGAAGCCGCCCGCACCGGGACCGCGGGCAGCGCGCTGGACGGGCTGCGGGTCACCATCGTGGGCGACGTGCTGCACAGCCGGGTGGCCCGTTCCAACGTGCTGCTGCTGCACACCCTCGGCGCGGACGTGACCCTGGTCGCGCCGCCCACCCTGCTGCCGGTGGCCGTGGGCAGCTGGCCGTGCAGCGTCAGCTACGACTTCGACGCGGCGCTGCCCAAGAGCGACGTGGTGATGATGCTCCGGGTGCAGCAGGAACGGATGAACGCCGCCTACTTCCCCAGCGTGCGGGAGTACAGCCGGCGCTATGGCCTGGACGTGGCCCGGATGGCGCAGCTGCCGGACCAGGCCATCGTGATGCACCCGGGCCCGATGAACCGGGGCGTGGAGATCGCCGCCAGGGTGGCCGACTCGGCCCGGTCCACCATCGTCGAGCAGGTAGCCAACGGCGTGAGCGTGCGGATGGCCGTGCTCTATCTGCTGCTCGGCGGGGCGGAGGCGGAGTCATGACCGGGACCTGGCTGATCCGGGGCGCACGGCCACTCGGCGGCGGCCCGGCGGACATCGTCATCAAGGATGGCCTGATCGACCGCCTGGGCGGGACGGCCGGGCCGGCGGGCGCGCAGGTCATCGGGGCCGAGGGGCTGATCGCCCTGCCGGGCCTGGTCGACCTGCACACGCACCTGCGCGAGCCAGGCCGGGAGGACGCGGAGACGGTCGAGACCGGCACCCGGGCCGCGGCGCTGGGTGGATTCACCGCCGTGCACGCCATGGCCAACACCGACCCGGTGGCCGACACCGCGGGCGTGGTCGAGCAGATCTGGCGGCTGGGCCGCCAGGCCGGGCACTGCGACGTGCACCCGGTCGGCGCGGTGACCGTGGGCCTGGGCGGGAAGCAGCTGGCCGAGCTGGGGGCCATGGCCGACTCGGCGGCCCGGGTCCGGGTGTTCTCCGACGATGGGCGCTGCGTGTCGGACGCCGTGCTGATGCGCCGGGCGCTGGAGTACGTCAAGGCGTTCGACGGGGTCATCGCCCAGCACGCCCAGGAGCCGCGGCTAACCGACGGCGCGCAGCTCAACGAGGGTGAGATGTCCGGGCGGCTCGGCCTGGCCGGCTGGCCCGCGGTGGCCGAGGAAGCCATCATCGCCCGGGACTGCCTGCTCGCCGCGCACGTCGGCTCGGCGCTGCACGTGTGCCACGTGTCCACGGCCGGCTCGGTGGAGATCATCCGCTGGGCCAAGGGCAAGGGCTGGCGGGTCACCGCCGAGGTCACCCCGCATCACCTGCTGCTCACCGACAGCCTGGCCGCCAGCTACGACCCGGTCTACAAGGTCAACCCGCCGCTGCGCACGGCGGCCGACGTCGAAGCGCTGCGCCAGGGGCTGGCCGACGGCACCATCGACTGCGTGGCCACCGACCACGCACCGCATCCGGTGGAAGACAAGGAAACCGAGTGGGACACGGCGGCGTTCGGCATGACCGGCCTGGAGACCGCGCTGCGCGTGGTGCAGCAGGCCATGGTGGACACCGGCCTGCTGGACTGGGCCGGGGTGGCTGACCGGATGTCGCGGCGGCCGGCCGCCATCGGGCGGCTGCCCGGGCCGGCCGGGACACTCGGGGCGGGCCAGCCGGCCAGCCTGGCCCTGTACGACGCGGCCGCGCGCGACGTGGTCGACCCGGCCACGCACGCCTCGCGCAGCCGCAACAGCCCGTTCGCGGGCATGGAACTGCCCGGCCGGGTGGTGGCCACGTTCCGCCGCGGGGTGCCGACCGTCCTCGACGGGAAGCTGGCCTGATGGCGGCCCCCGGCGCAGCCGTGCTGCTGCTCGAGGACGGCACCATGTTCCACGGCGCCGCGTTCGGCGCCGACGGCGAGATGTTCGGCGAGATGGTGTTCAACACCGCGATGACCGGCTACCAGGAGACGCTGACCGACCCGTCGTACTGTGGCCAGATCGTGGCCATGACCGCGCCGCACATCGGCAACACCGGGGTCAACGACGAGGACCCGGAGTCCCGGCGGATCTGGGTGAGCGGGTACGTGGTCCGCGAGCCGGCCCGGATGGCGTCGAACTGGCGGGCCCGGCGCAACCTCGGCGCGGAACTCCAGGCTCAGGGCGTGCCCGGGATCGCCATCACCGGCACCCGCACGCTGACCCGGCACCTGCGGGACCGCGGCGCGATGCGCGCCGTGATCAGCACCGAGACCGGGGACCTGGCCGCGCTGCGCGACCGGGTGCTGGCCAGCCCGCCGATGCTCGGGGCCGACCTGGCCCGGCAGGTGTCCACCAGCGAGCCGTACACGGTGCGCCCGCCGGACGGCACCCCGGTGCGCTGCCGGGTCGCGGCGGTGGACCTGGGCATCAAGGCCATGACCCCGCTGTCCATGGCCCGGCGCGGCTGCGAGGTCACCGTGCTGCCCGCGGCCAGCACCGCGACGGACATCCTGGCTGCCCGCCCGGACGGGGTGTTCTTCTCCAACGGGCCGGGTGACCCGGCCGCGCTCGGCTACGTGACGGCGGCGGTCCGGGACGTGCTCGGCCGCGGCGTCCCGGTGTTCGGCATCTGCCTGGGCAGCCAGGTCCTCGGCCGCGCGCTCGGGCTGGGCACCTACAAGCTGCGCTTCGGGCACCGCGGGGTGAACCAGCCGGTCAAGGACCTGGCCACCGGCCGGGTGCACATCACCAGCCACAATCACGGGTTCGCGGTGGCCATGCCGGACGGCGCGGCGCCCGGTGCCCCGTTCGAGACCGGCTTCGGCCCGGCCCGGGTCAGCCATGTCAACCTGAACGATGGTGTGGTCGAGGGCCTGCGGTTGCTGGACGCGCCCGCGTTCAGCGTCCAGTACCACCCGGAGGCCGCCCCCGGCCCGCACGACGCGGCCGGCCTGTTCGACGAGTTCTGCGCGCTGATGGAGCGGGCCCGGTGAGCGGCGCGGCGCGGGCCGGAGGCGAAGTGAGCGCTCTCAACCCGGCTCATCGCGGCTTGGCCCGCGAACGGTCCGCGGAAACCGGGACGAACCGGGCAGTTTCCCGTACCGCCCGCGTGCCAAGTGGGCCGGGGCGCGCCCGGGCGGATGGACCGGATGGACCGGATGGGCCGGGGCGGCCGGGGCAGCCGGGGGGCCGGCTGGCGGGGGGTGTGCGGCGTGCCTAAGCGCGCGGATCTCACTTCAGTGCTGGTAATCGGGTCGGGGCCGATCGTCATCGGGCAGGCCTGTGAGTTCGACTACTCGGGTACCCAGGCCTGCCGGGTGCTCAGCCAGGAGGGCCTGCGGGTCAGCCTGGTCAACTCCAACCCCGCGACGATCATGACCGACCCCGAGTTCGCCAATGCTACCTATGTAGAGCCGATCACCCTGGACGTGCTGGAGAAGGTGATCGCCAAGGAGCGCCCGGACGCGGTGCTGCCCACGCTGGGCGGCCAGACCGCGCTGAACGCCGCCGTCGAGCTGCACGAAGCCGGCACGCTGGCCAGGTACGGCGTGGAGCTGATCGGCGCGGGCATCGAGGTGATCAAGGCCGGCGAGGACCGGCGCCGGTTCAAGGACATCGTCACCGGCCTGGGCGGCGAGGTGCCGCGCAGCCACATCTGCCACACCATGGACGAGTGCCTGGCCGCCGCGTCCGGCCTGGGCTACCCGCTGGTCGTCCGGCCCTCGTTCACGCTGGGCGGCCTCGGGTCCGGCATCGCGCATACCGAGGCCGAGCTGCGCCGGATCGCGGGCACCGGCCTGGACGCCAGCCCGGTCACCGAGGTGCTGCTCGAGGAATCCATCCTGGGCTGGAAGGAGTTCGAGCTGGAGCTGATGCGCGACCGGAACGACAACGTGGTCGTGGTCTGCTCCATCGAGAACATCGACCCGATGGGCGTGCACACCGGTGACTCAGTCACGGTGGCGCCGGCCATGACGCTGACCGACCGGGAGTACCAGCACATGCGGGACACCGCGATCGCGGTGGTCCGGGCGGTCGGCGTGGACACCGGCGGCTGCAACATCCAGTTCGCCGTCCACCCGGAGACCGGGCGGATGGTGGTCATCGAGATGAACCCGCGGGTGTCCCGGTCCTCCGCGCTGGCCTCCAAGGCGACCGGGTTCCCGATCGCCAAGATCGCCGCCCGGCTGGCCATCGGCTACACGCTGGACGAGATCCGCAACGACATCACCGGCGAGACGCCGGCCTGCTTCGAGCCCGCCCTGGACTACGTGGTGGTCAAGGTGCCCCGGTTCGCGTTCGAGAAGTTCCCCGGCGCCGACCCGGTGCTGACCACGCACATGAAGTCGGTCGGCGAGGCGATGGCCATCGGCCGCTCGTTCCCGGAGGCCCTGCAGAAGGCACTCCGCTCGCTGGAGAACCCGGCTGCGCCGCTGCACTGGCGCGAGCCACCCGGCGACCAGGCGGCCCTGCTGGAGCGCTGCGCCGTGCCGCACGACGGCCGGCTGGGCACCGTGCACCAGGCGCTGCGGGCCGGCGCCACGGTGGCCGAGGTGGCCGCGGCGAGCGGCATCGACCCGTGGTTCGTGGACCAGGTCCAGGCCATCGAGGATCTTGCTCAACGCCTGGCCGGGGCGGCTGCCGCCACGCCGGGTACCCAGCCGGGCGCGGAACTCGACCCGGCGGCGATCCGGGCGGCCAAGCAGGCCGGCTTCTCCGACGCCCAGCTCGGCGAGCTGACCGGGCTGCGGGATGATCAGGTCCGGCTGCTCCGGCACGCGCTGCGGATCCGGCCCGTGTACCACATGGTGGACACGTGCGCGGCGGAGTTCGCCGCCCGGACGCCGTACCTGTACTCCACCTACGACGAGGGGTCCGAGGTGCCGGCCGGGGACGCGCCCAAGGTGATCATCCTGGGCAGCGGGCCGAACCGGATCGGCCAGGGCATCGAGTTCGACTACGCCTGCGTGCACGCCTCGTTCGCGCTGTCCGCCGCGGGCTACGAGACCGTAATGGTCAACTGCAACCCGGAGACCGTGTCCACCGACTACGACACGTCCGGCCGCCTCTACTTCGAGCCGCTCACCCTGGAGGACGTGCTCGAGGTGGTGCACGCGGAGCAGCAGAGCGGCCCGGTGGCCGGGGTGATCGTGCAGCTCGGCGGGCAGACCCCGCTCGGGCTGGCCCGGGCGCTGGCTGCCGAGGGGGTCCCGGTGGTGGGCACCAGCCCGGACGCGATCCACCTGGCCGAGCACCGCGGCGAGTTCGGCGCCGTGCTGGCCGAGGCCGGGCTGCCCGCCCCGCGGCACGGCATCGCGCTCAGCTACCCGGAGGCCAAGGCGATCGCCGACGAGATCGGCTACCCGGTGCTGGTCCGCCCGTCCTATGTGCTCGGCGGGCGTGGCATGGAGATCATCTACGACGACGTCACGCTGGAGGGGTACCTGGAGCGGGCTACCGCGGCCAGCCCGGACCACCCGGTGCTCATCGACCGGTTCCTGGACGACGCCATCGAGATCGACGTGGACGCGCTGTACGACGGCACCGAACTGTTCCTCGGCGGGGTGATGGAGCACATCGAGGAGGCCGGCATCCACTCCGGCGACTCGGCCTGCGCGCTGCCGCCGATCACCCTGGGCCGGGCCGACATCACCCGGATCCGTGAGTCCACCGCGGCCATCGCCCGCGGCGTGGGCGTGCGCGGGCTGCTCAACGTGCAGTACGCGCTGGCCGCCGGGCAGCTGTTCGTGCTGGAAGCCAACCCCCGGGCGTCGCGTACCGTGCCGTTCGTGTCCAAGGCCACCGCCACCCCGCTGGCCAAGGCGGCGGCCCGGATCATGCTCGGCGCCAGCATCGCTGGCCTGCGGGCCGAGGGCCTGCTGCCCGCGGCCGGGGACGGTGGCACGCTGCCGCTGGACGCGCCGGTCGCGGTCAAGGAGGCGGTGCTGCCGTTCGGCCGGTTCCGGGACCGGGGCGGCCAGGGCGTGGACACCGTGCTCGGCCCGGAGATGCGCTCCACCGGTGAGGTCATGGGTATCGACCAGGTGTTCGGCACCGCGTACGCCAAGTCGCAGGCGGCCGCGTACGGGCCGCTGCCGGTCAAGGGGCGGGTGTTCGTGTCGGTGGCCAACCGGGACAAGAGGTCTATGGTTTTCCCCGTGAAACGCCTGGCCGACCTGGGCTTCGAGATCTGGGCCACCGAGGGCACCGGCGAGGTGCTGCGGCGCAACGGCGTCCGGGCCACGATCGTGCGCAAGCACAGCGACGGGACCGGGCCGGACGGCGAGCCGGACATCGTGGCCCGGATCCTGGCCGGCCAGGTGGACCTGATCGTGAACACGCCGTTCGGCAGCCCGGGCCAGTCCGGCCCCCGGCTGGACGGCTACGAGATCCGCACCGCGGCGGTGCGCGGCGGCGTGCCCTGCGTGACCACGGTCCAGGGGCTCGGCGCCGCGGTCCAGGGCATCGAGGCCATCCAGCGCGGCGAGGTGGGAGTGCGCTCACTGCAGGAATACGGGGTGCTAGTCCGGGGGGGCGCCCCCCCGGGACCGCCAGCTCGGCCGGAACACCCCTCCGGGGCGCCTCCCCTCGCTGAGGGTGCGCCATGAGCGGCGGCGATGCCGGGCAGGACGCCGTCCAGGTCCAGGTCCGCGGCACCGTGCTGACCGTGCGCAAGGTGGACGCCTACTACGCGATGACGGTCGTCGCACCGGGCATCGCCGCGCGGTTCCGGCCCGGGCAGTTCGTCGCCGTGGCGGTCGGCGGGCCGGACACGTCGATGCTGCTGCGCCGGGCGTTCAGCATTCATGACGTGCGCCCGGATCACGGCGGCACGGTGGAGTTCGTGTTCGCGCCGGTCGGCCCGGGCACCCGGTGGCTGGCCGAGCGGCGTACCCGGGACGTGATCGACGTGGTCGGGCCGCTGGGCCGGCCGTTCCCGGTGCCCCGCGACCCGGTGAGCTGCCTGCTGGTCGGCGGCGGCTACGGCAGCGCGCCGCTCTTCCCGCTGGCCAGCCGGCTGCGCAGCCGGGACTGTCAGGTGGACTTCCTGCTCGGCGCGGCCAGCGCGGACCGGGTGTTTGGCGCGCTCACCGCGCGGCGCACCGGGCGGACCGCGTCGGTCACCACCGAGGACGGGTCGATGGGCGTCCGCGGGCTGGTCACCGACCGGCTCACCCAGATCATCCACGAGGCGCGCACCGACGTGATCTACGCGTGCGGCCCGATGGGCATGCTGCGCCAGGTCACCGCGCTGGCCCAGCGGTACGAGATCCCGGTGCTGACCCTGGTCGAGGAGTCCATGGCGTGCGGCATCGGGGTGTGCATGACGTGTGTGCTGCCGGTCGTGGGGGACGACGGGGTGACCCGGATGGTCCGGTCCTGCGTGGGCGGGCCGGTGTTCCGCGGCGACACCGTGCGCTGGGACGACGTGGGGACGATCCCGTTCGACGCGCTCGGCGCGCCGGGCTGGAACCCGCGCCCGCCGCCCGCCGCGGCCCGGGCGGGCGGGGCCGCGGGGCGGGGCGGCGACGGTGCGGCCGCCGGCGATGCCGGGCCGCCCGGGGCCGGCCACGGCCGCCCGGACGGCCCGGGCGCGGCCCGGAAGGAGCGCCATGGCAGTTGACCTGCGGACCAGGCTGGGCCACGTGGAGCTGCCGAACCCCATCCTGACCGCCTCGGGGTGCGCGGGCGCGGGCCGGGAACTGGCCCAGTTCTTCGACGTGGCCAAGATCGGCGCGGTGGTGACCAAGTCGGTGATGCTGGCGCCCCGGGCGGGCCGGCCCACGCCGCGGATGGCCGAGACACCGAGCGGCATGCTCAACTCGATCGGGCTGCAGGGCCCGGGTATCGACGCGTTCCTGCAGCGTGACCTGCCCTGGCTGCTGTCCCGGGGGGCCCGGGCCGTAGTGTCCATCGCGGGCAGCAGCGTGGACGAGTACGCCGAGCTCGCCGCGCGGCTGTCCGACGCGGCAGGAGTTACTGCCATCGAGGTGAATATTTCCTGTCCAAACGTGGAGCACCGGGGCCAGGTGTTCTCCTGCGATCCGGGCGCCTCGGCCGCTGTGGTCGAGGCCGTCCGGGCCCGGGCGCGGTACGACATCCCGGTGTTCGCGAAGCTGTCGCCGGACGTCACCGACATCGTGACGATCGCCAGGGCGTGCGCCGGGGCGGGCGCGGACGGGCTCTCGATGATCAACACTCTGCTCGGCATGACGATCGACCCTGACACCATGCGGCCAGTGCTGGCCGGGGTGACCGGCGGCCTGTCCGGGCCGGCTATCCGGCCGGTCGCGGTCCGGTGCGTCTGGCAGGTCCGCAAGGCCCTGCCGGACGTGCCGATCATCGGCATGGGCGGGGTCAGGACCGGCCGGGACGCGCTCGAGCTGATCCTGGCCGGGGCGGCCATGGTCAGCGTGGGCACCACGATTTTCCATGATCCCTCGGCCTGCGTGCGGATTCTCCGGGAGCTTGACGAGGAACTCGCGCAGCGCGGGATCGAGCGGCTCGCCGACGTGATCGGGCGGGCCCATGAGCCGCGTGGCACGCCGGGGCGCCGGCTGTCCGGGACAGTTCTGTAGCGTTCTGTCAAGGAGCCGGCGGCCCGCCGCCACCCGGACCCAAGGAGGAGAGCTTGAGTCAGCCAGCGCCCATCGCCGTGGCGCTTGACGCCCCTGACCTGGAAACAGCCGCCCGCTGGGCCGGGCTTGTCACGCCGCATGTCAGTACGGTGAAGATCGGGCTCGAGCTCTACCTGAGGTATGGCCCCGGCGTGGTGGCCTCGATCCGGGGGGCCAGCGGCGTGAGCGTCTTCCTCGACCTGAAGCTGCACGACATCCCGGCCACGGTGGCCGGCGCGACCCGCGCGGTCGCCCGGCTGCGGCCGGATATCGTCACCGTGCACGCCGCAGCCGGCCCGGATGTCATCCGGGCCGCGGTGCACGCCGCGCCGGACACTGTGATCGCCGGGGTGACCATTCTCACCTCGCTCAGCCCGGAGGACCTGGACGCCATCGGCATGGCCGGCCCGGTGCCGGACGCGGTACGGCGGCTGGCCGTGCTGGCCGTGTCGGCCGGTGCCGGGGCGCTGGTCTGCTCACCCCGGGAAGTGGCCGCGGTCCGGGCCGAGATCGGCCCGGGCATCACGCTGATTACGCCGGGCGTCCGGCCGCCCGGGACAGACCGGAACGACCAGGCCCGGGTGGCCACCCCCGAGGAGGCGCTCCGCGCCGGAGCCGACCTGCTGGTGATCGGCCGCCCGATTACCGGGGCCCCGGACCCTGGCGCGGCCGCGGCGGCCATCGCCGCTCCGCTGCGCCGGCTGGCCACCGCGACCGAGTGAAGTACGGCCAGCATGTTTCCAGCACTGCCCTGCGGAGCCCATGATAGGGGGCATGGGAGCACCACGTTTGACTACGTTAGGTATTCGGGCCCTTCCGGAGAGTAATATCGTCCAATTTATGACGTAACAAACGGGTGTTTGCGTTGCCCCGGCGGGCTGAACTCGCTACTTTCCCTTCCCGTCAACAGTTTTCGAATCTGAAACCCGAGGTGACCCGGAGTGGCTCTTCCTCCCCTCACTCCCGATCAGCGTGCAGCCGCCCTTGAGAAGGCAGCAAGGGCGCGCAAGGAACGGGCCGAGATCAAGGCCCGGCTGAAGAAGAACGAACTCAAGTTGTCTGATGTCCTCAAGGAGGGCCAGACTGATGACGTCCTTGGAAAGATGAAAGTCTCGGCCCTGCTCGAGGCGGTCCCGGGGATCGGCAAGGTGCGTGCGCGGCAGATCATGGAGCGGCTCGGTATCGCCGAATCACGCCGCGTCCGTGGTCTTGGTGCCAACCAGCGGGCCGCACTCGAGAACGAGTTCCGGAGTTCTATCTGACCCAGACTGGCAGCCCCAGGGGCGGGCGCGGGGGGCCGAGGCCGGTGGCCGTTACGTCCGCTGATCGCGCATGCGGTACCGCGCTTGTCCGGGGGGGCGGGGGGCCCGCCCGGCTGACCGTCCTTTCCGGCCCTTCCGGGGTCGGGAAGACCACCGTGGTGGCCGGGCTTCGCAAGGAATGCCCGGAAATCTGGCTCTCGGTATCAGCGACCACCCGGGCCCCGAGACCCGGTGAAGTCGACGGCCGGGACTACCACTTTGTCGGTGACGCAGAGTTCGACCGGATGCTGGCGAGTGGTGAACTCCTCGAATGGGCCGCTTTCGCCGGCCACCGGTATGGCACCCCGCGCGGCCCGCTGGCCGGGAAACTCGCCGCCGGGGTGCCTTCGCTACTGGTTATCGATCTCGCGGGTGCCCGCCAGGTGCGCAGCGCGGCGCCGGACGCGCTGCTCGTCTTCCTGGCCCCGCCGAGCTGGCCCGAGCTGGTCCGCCGGCTCACCGGCCGGGGCACCGAGCCGCCCGAGGTGATCGAGCGGAGGCTGGCCGTGGCCCAGGTGGAACTGGCCGCCGAGCACGAATTCGACGTGACACTGATCAATACGTCCGTCGGGGACGTGCGCCGTCAGCTGGTAGCCTTGACGATGGCCCAAGCTGGCCATTGACTTATCTCTCCCAACGGAAGGCACAGAGTGGCCGGGAATCCCGCCGCCGAAGGCATCACCAACCCGCCTATCGACGACCTCCTCGGGGTCGTGGACAGCAAGTACCGTCTGGTCATCATGGCGGCCAAGCGGGCGCGGCAGATCAACGCGTACTACGCCCAGCTCGGCGAGGGCCTGCTGGAGTACGTCGGCCCGCTGGTCGAGACCCGGGTCCAGGAGAAGCCGCTGTCCATCGCCCTGCGTGAGATCCGCCAGGGCCTGCTGTCCGCCACCGAAACGGCCGAGCCGACCGGCTGACCGCACACGGCCTGGCTGGGTCCGTGACCGCCGACCGCGGTACCGCTGACGACCGGCCCGCGCCCGGGGCCCGGGTCATCCTGGGCGTCGGGGCGGGCATCGCCGCGTACAAGGCCTGCGAGCTGCTGCGGCGGCTGACCGAGGCGGGCTACCGGGTCCGGGTGGTGCCGACCCCCGACGCGCTGCGCTTCGTGGGCGAGGCCACCTGGGCCGCGCTGTCCGGCCAGCCGGCCCGCACCAGCGTGTGGGACGACGTCCCCGAGGTCCCGCATGTCCGGCTCGGCCAGCAGGCCGACCTGGTCATCGTCGCGCCGGCCACCGCCGGCCTGCTGGCCCGGGCGGCCACCGGGCTGGCCGACGACCTGCTCACCGCGACCCTGCTGACCGCGCGCTGCCCGGTGCTGTTCGCCCCGGCCATGCATACCGAGATGTGGCAGCACCCGGCCACCCAGGCCAACGTGGCCACGCTCCGCGGCCGGGGCTGCGTGGTGCTCGAACCCGCGGCCGGCCGTCTCACCGGGGCGGACAGCGGCCCGGGGCGGCTGCCCGAGCCCGCGGAACTGTACGAGGCGGTGGTCCGGGCGCTGGCCCGGGGCAGCGCCGGGCTGGCGCCCGACCTGGCCGGCCGGCACGTGGTGGTGTCGGCCGGCGGGACCAGGGAAGAACTCGACCCGGTCCGGTTCCTCGGCAACTGGTCCTCGGGCCGTCAGGGCTACGCGCTGGCCCGCACTGCCGTGGCCCGCGGCGCCCAGGTCACCCTGGTGTCGGCCAACGTGGCCCTGGACGATCCGGCCGGGGCCAAGGTGGTCCGGGTGACCTCCGCCCTTGACCTGCAGGCGGCGGTGACCGCGGCCGCCGGGGACGCGGACGCGGTGGTCATGGCGGCCGCGGTGGCCGACTACCGGCCGGAGACCAGGAGCGGGGCCAAGGTCAAGAAGACCGGCGCCCAGCCGGAGCCGGTGCGCCTGGTGGAGAACCCGGACATCCTGCGCGGGCTCGCCGCACACCGGCCCCGGCCGGGCCAGGTGCTGGTGGGATTCGCCGCCGAGACCGGGGACCTGCTCCGCAACGGCCAGGCCAAGCTGGCCGCCAAGGGCTGCGATCTGCTGGTCGTCAACCAGGTCGGCGGCGGTCTCGCGTTCGGCACCCCGGACAACGAGGCGGTCGTGCTGGCCGCCGACGGCGCCCGGGCCCAGATCCCGCGCGGGCCCAAGGAGGTCCTGGCCGACGTCGTGTGGGACCTGGTCGCGGCCCGGCTGTAGCGGGCGGCCGGTCCGGCCGGGCCGCCGGCCGGCTGGCCGCCGCGTCCTGGCCAGGGGGGAGTTCCTGCCCCGGCGGTAAGCCACCTCGGCTACACTTCGGCGGCGAGGTTTCAGCCACATACGGGACGGGGAGTGTCAGGTGGCCCGACGTCTATTTACCTCTGAGTCCGTGACAGAGGGTCATCCGGACAAAATGGCAGATCAGATCAGTGACGCCATCCTGGATTCGATCATCAAGGACGATCCGCACAGCCACGTGGCGGTGGAGACCATGATCACCACCGGTCAGGTGCACGTCGCCGGGGAGGTGACGACCGAGACCTACGTGGACATCCCCGGGATCATCCGGGAGAAGATCCTCGAGATCGGCTACGACTCCTCGACCAAGGGCTACGACGGGGCTTCCTGCGGGGTGTCCGTGTCGATCGGGTCCCAGTCCCCGGACATCGCCATGGGCGTGCTGGAGGCGTTCGAGCACCGCGAGGGCGAGGGCTCCTCCGAGCTGGACATGCAGGGGGCCGGCGACCAGGGCCTGATGTTCGGCTATGCGTGCCGGGAGACCCCGGAGCTGATGCCGCTGCCCATCATGCTGGCGCACAAGCTGGCCCGGCGCCTGGCCGAGGTGCGGCGCAACGGCGAGGTGCCCTACCTGCGCCCGGATGGCAAGACCCAGGTGACGATCGAGTACGCCGGGGACACGCCGGTGCGGCTGGACACGGTCGTGGTGTCCGCCCAGCACGCCCCGGACATCGACATCAAGGAGCTGCTCGCCCCCGATGTCCGCGACCTGGTCGTGCTCCCGGTGGTGGAGCCGCTGAACATCGACACCAGCCAGTACCGGCTGCTGGTCAACCCGACCGGGCGGTTCGAGATCGGCGGCCCGATGGGCGACGCGGGGCTGACCGGCCGGAAGATCATCATTGACACGTACGGCGGGATGGCCCGGCACGGCGGTGGCGCGTTCTCCGGCAAGGACCCGTCCAAGGTGGACCGCAGCGCCGCCTACGCCATGCGCTGGGTGGCCAAGAACGTGGTCGCCGCCGGCCTGGCCGAGCGCTGCGAGGCGCAGGTGGCCTACGCCATCGGCAAGGCCAAGCCGGTCGGCCTGTTCGTGGAGTGCTTCGGCACCGAGCGGGTTCCGGTCGAGCGGATCCAGGACGCCGTGCTCCAGATCTTCGACCTCCGCCCGGCGGCCATCATCCGCGACCTCGACCTGCTCCGCCCGATCTACTCGCAGACCGCCAGCTACGGGCATTTCGGCCGGGAGGAGCCGGACTTCTCCTGGGAGCGGACGGACCGCGCGGAGAGCCTGCGCTCGGCGGCCGGCCTCTAGCGGCCGGCCCGTAGCGGCCGGCCGGCCGCGGGGTCTGCGGCCCGGGCGGCTGAGCGCCGGAGTGGCCGCACGCCACACTGGACATGACCTGGCTCCGAAATTACGCTCGGCTCACCCGGTATGTCCCGCTGAGCGCGTCCTAGCCTGCCTACCGCAGAGCCGGTGAGCCGTTGGCATCTTCCACCGGGCAGGCGGCCTCCCCGCCGCAGCCCGGGGAAGGCGCACCTGGGGACGCCCAGGCCGCCGCGGCCCCGGCCCGGCGCAGCCGCAACTGGCTCGCTACCGCCGCGCTCGCCTGCGGCGTCCTGGGCGGGGCGGTGCTCACCATCCCGGCCGGCTTCATCCTCGGGGTGCTCGGGCTGCGCCGGGCGGGCCAGACCGGCCGTGGCCGGGTGCGCTGCTGGCTGGCCATCGCGCTCACCCCGGCCTGGGCGGGTGCGGCCGGGTACTTGCTGCCGCGCCTGATCCGGGCCGCCGACCCGGGCTGTGCGGCGTACAAGGACACCGCCCTGACCTCCGATAACCGGGTGGTGGCCGACGTCAGCAACGGGGCCGGCCCGCAGGTCCTGGCCCGGGACCTGGCGGCTGCCGTACGGCAGACCGGGCGGGCCGCGCGGGACAGCCGGAACCCGGCCACCGCGCGGTCGCTGGCCGCCCTGTCCAGCGGCCTGCGTACCATGCTGGCCGACCTCCGGTCCGGCACCGGGGTGCCCCGCCACGTGCTGCTCACCCTGAACCAGGACACCGGCACCGCTGACGGCGCCTGCGGCACCGTCTGACCGGTTCCCCCAGAGCGTCCGGGGGGTCTGGTAGGACAGGACCGTGACAGGGGCAGCCAGCCGGCGGGCACCGGCGCGCAGCGGCGACGGCCGTACCGCGCGCCGCCCGGGCCGGCCCCGGCGGCGGGATCCCGGGCCCGACGCCGCCGTGCTGCCGGTCGCCCGGGTGGCCATCGACATCCCGCTGGCCCACCTGGACCGGCCGTTCGACTACCTGGTCCCGGAACGGCTGGCCGGCCAGGCGGTGCCTGGCTGCCGGGTCCGGATCCGGTTCGCCGGCCAGCTCGTCGATGGGTACCTGCTGGACCGGGTGCCCGCCAGTGCGCATCCCGGGCGGCTGGCCCGGCTGGACCGGGTGATCTCGCCCGAACCGGTGCTCAGCCCGGAGATCATGGCCCTGGCCCGGGAGGTCGCCGACCGCTACGCGGGCACCATGGCCGACGTGCTGCGGCTGGCCATCCCGCCCCGGCACGCCCGGGCCGAGCAGGCCGGCCCGGCCGCCGCACCGCCGGCCGGGCCGGTGCCGGTGCCGGTGCCGGTGCCAGTGCCGGTGCCAGTGCCAGTGCCAGTGCCGGTGCCGGAGCCGGGGCCGGGGCCGTGGGCCCGCTACACCGCGGGCGCCGCGTTCCTCAGCGCGCTGGCCAGCGGCCGCGCGCCGCGCGCGGTCTGGTCCGCGCTGCCCGGGCCGCACTGGCCGGAGGAGATCGCGCGGGCCGCGGGCACGGCCGCGGCAGCCGGCCGGGGCGCGCTGATCGTGCTGCCCGACACGCGTGACCTGGACCTGGTGGACGCGGCGCTGACCGGGCTGCTCGGTCCCGGTGGCCACGTCACGCTGGCCGCCGGCCTCGGGCCCGAGGAGCGGTACCGCCGCTGGCTGGCTATCCGCCGCGGTGCGGCCCGCGTGGTGGCGGGCACCCGGGCCGCCATGTTCGCGCCGGTCCACGATCTCGGCCTGGTGGTGCTCTGGGACGACGGCGATGACCTGCATGCCGAGCCACGGGCGCCCTACCCGCACGCCCGTGAGGTGCTGGCGCTGCGCGCGCACCGCACCGGCGCGGCCGCGCTGATCGGCGGTTTCGCGCGGACGGCCGAGGCGACCAGCCTGCTGGCCAGCGGCTGGGCGCAGCCGATCACCGCGCCCCGGCGGGTGGTCCGGGCCTGGGCCCCGCAGATCCGCGCGGCGGGCAGCGACGCGGAACTGGCCCGGGACGCGGCCGCGCAGACCGCCCGGCTGCCCAGCGTGGCGCTGCGCGCCGCCCGCGACGGGCTGGCCCACGGGCCGGTGCTGGTGCAGGTACCGCGCCGGGGCTACCTGGCCGCGCTCGGCTGCGGCCGGTGCCGGGACCGGGCCCAGTGCACCGAGTGCGGCGGCCCGCTGGCGCTGCCGGGTGCGGATGCCGCGCTGCGCTGCGCCTGGTGTGGCCGGCCGGAACCCGGCTGGCGCTGCCTACGGTGCGGGCATACCGGGGTGCGCGCCCTGGTCACCGGGTCCGCGCGGACGGCCGAGGAACTTGGCCGGGCCTTCCCCGGGTTCCCGCTGCTCACCTCCGGGGGCAGCGGGCTGACCCGGGCCGTAGGCCGTGCCCCGGCGCTGGTCATCGCCACGCCCGGGGCGGAACCGCGGGCGGACGGCGGTTACGCGGCCGCGCTGCTGCTGGACGGCTGGGCGCTGCTCGGCCGGCCCAGCCTGCGGGCGGCCGAAGAGGCACTGCGCCGCTGGCTGAACGCGGCCGCGCTGGTCCGGGCCGGGGACCGCGGCGGCCAGCTGGTCGTGGTCGCCGACTCGGCCATCCCGGCCGTGCAGGCGCTGATCCGGTGGGATCCCGTAACGCACGCCGAACGCGAGCTGGCCGAGCGCGAGCAGCTGCGGTTCCCGCCCGCGGCCCGGATGGCCTCCCTCACCGGCCCGGCCGCCGCGGTCCAGGCGCTGCTGTCCGCCGCATCGCTGCCCGCCGCCACCGATCCGCTCGGGCCGGTCGACGTGCCGCCGGACAGCGTCCGGATGCTGCTGCGGGTGCCCAGGTCAGCCGGGCTCGCGCTGGCTGGGGCGCTGCACGAGGCCCAGGCCGCGCGGAGCGCACGGAAGGAGCCCGGAGCGGTCCGGGTGCAACTCGACCCGGCCGAGCTGATCTGAGTTGTGCCGCGAACGTCGTAGGGTGCTGGAGTGGCCACCTCACGACGGAACCCGCGGACGCGGACCACGCTGGGCCCGGCCGGCAGCGCCGGCGGGCCCGCCGGGGGCGGGGACGCACCGGCTCCGCCGGACCGGCCAGCCTTCGAGATGACCGCGGTCGAGCTGGCCGCCGGGGCCAGCCCGGGCCAGGGCACCGGCCGCCCGGCGGCCAGGAACCAGCCGGGCCGCCCGGGCGCGGGCGGGCCACCCCGGCTGCCCACGGTGCGGCTGGCGCCCCGGGAGGAACTGGCCGCGGCCGCACGCGTCGCCCCGCTGCTGCGCGCCGCCCGTGACCTGGCCAGGTGGGTCGGCCCCGGCCGGGCGGTGACCAAGGCGGGACGGCTGCGGCGGCCGGACGCGGTGGCCGCGGCGACGCACCTGGAGCTCATCCCGGCCGAGTTCGAGGCCGCCTGGCGGGTCGCGGTGGCCGCGCGCATGCTGGTCCTGGCCGACGGCCGGGCGGCGGCGGGGGCGCGGCTGGAGGTGCTGTCCAGCCCGGCCGCGGACGAGGTCCTCGGCGTCTGGGACGCGGCGCTCACGGTCATGCTCGAAGCCGAGGATCTCGATGGCATGGCCACCGCCCTGTACACGGTGGGCGGCCCGGTCCGGATGGACGCCCTGTTCGACGCGTACGTGGCCGCGGCGGGCACCCGGCCCGACGCGGCCCGCCCGGCACCGGCCGCCCAGGACGAGGGCGCGGCCCTGTCGGTGGCCCTGGAGGCCCTGGCTGACCTGGGCGTGGTGGAACTCGGCGCGGACGAGAGCGGCGCCGACGAGGCGGGTGGCGGGCTGACCGTCACCCTGTCACCGCTGGGTGTCTGGGGCGTGCACCGCCGGCTGCGGGCGCAGGGCTGGCACGTCCCGGTCAGCGGCGGCGGTGCCCGCGGCGACGCGGCCGCGCTGCTGGCCACGCTGGCCAGCTGCGACGTGGAGGACGGCGAGGCCGAGATCGCCAGCTGGCTCGGCGGGCGGACGCCCGCGCACGCCGCCGCGGAACTCATCGCCGCGGCCAGCCACGGATCGCCTGGGCTGCGCGGCGCCGGGTTCGCGGTGCTGGACCGGATCGGCGGCGACGCGGTCCCGGCGGTCCGGGCCGCGCTGGGCGACCCGGTGCTGCGCGCGCACGCCGCTGTGTGGCTGCACGAGCACGGCGAGCAGGCCGAGCTGGACCGGGAAGACCGGGCCTGGCTCCTGGTCGACCTGGGCGCCGGGCTGCTCGAGGAGGCCGACCCGCAGGACGTGGTAGCGGAGCTGCTGCCCGACGTGCCGCCGGACGCGCAGGCCGAGCTGGTCGCTGGGCTCTGGCGGGTGCGGCATCCCGGCGTGACCGACCTGCTGACCGCGCTCAGCGATCACCACCCAGATCCCAGCGTGGCCCGGGCCGCGCGCAAGGCGGCGTTCAAGGCGCGGTCCGCGCCGGCCAACCCGGGCCAGGAAAGTTCATAGACTGGGTCAGGTAACACCCAGGTGACCTTCGCGGGCGAGGGCACGGAGCGGAAGGATGGTGCGCCATCAGCGTCAAGCCGATCCGGATTTTCGGCGACCCGGTGTTGCGCACCCCGGCTGAGCCGGTCCGCGACTTCGATGCCGAGCTGCGCAAGCTGGTCAAGGATCTCACCGACACGATGCTGGACGCGCCCGGCCTCGGCCTGGCCGCGCCGCAGATCGGGGTTGGCCTCCGCGTCTTCACCTACTACGTGGACGACGAGCTTGGGCACCTGATCAACCCGTCGCTGGACCTGTCGGAGGACACCGAGACCGACGACGAGGGCTGCCTGTCCTTCCCCGGCCTGGCCTTCCCGACCCTGCGCGCCTACGGTGCGGTGGCCAAGGGCTTCAACATGTACGGCGACCCGGTCACCATCGAGGGCACCGGGCAGCTGGCCCGCTGCGTGCAGCACGAGGCTGATCATCTCGACGGGGTGCTGTTCATCGACCGGCTCGACCCGCAGCAGCGCAAGCTGGCCAACAAGGCGATCCGTGAGGCCGAGTGGTGGGGTGAGCCCGTCCCGGAGATCCGGGCCTCGCCGCACCCGACCGGCGGGAAGGCGCTCTAGGGCCGCCACATGCGACTGGTGTTCGCGGGTACCCCGCAGGCCGCCGTGCCCGCCCTGGATGCGCTGCTGGCGTCGCGGCACGAGGTGGTGGCCGTGGTGACCCGCCCGGACGCGCCGGCGGGCCGTGGCCTGCACCTGGGGCCGAGCCCGGTCGCGGAGCGCGCCGGGCAGGCCGGCCTGGAAGTGCTCAAGCCGGCCCGGGTGCGGGACGAGGGTTTCCTCGGCCGGCTCCGGGCTATCGGCCCGGACGCCTGCGCGGTGACCGCGTACGGCGCGCTGCTCCCGCAGGTGGCGCTGGACATCCCGGAGCACGGCTGGGTCAACCTGCACTTCTCGCTGCTCCCGGCGTGGCGGGGCGCGGCCCCGGTGCAGCACGCCGTCTGGCACGGCGACGACATCACCGGGGCGACCACGTTCCAGATCGTCCGCGAGCTGGATGCGGGGCCGGTGTACGGCATGCTGACCGAGCCGATCCGGCCCCGGGACACCGCCGGGGATCTGCTCGGCCGGCTGGCCGTGGCCGGGGCCGGGCTGCTGGTGGCCACGTTCGACGGGATCGGGTCCGGGCAGCTCGAGGCGCGCCCGCAGCCGGCCGGCGGAGTGAGCCTGGCTCCCAAGATCACGATTGAGGATGCCCGGGTGCGCTGGGATCACCCCGCGCTGGCCGTCGACCGGCAGATCCGGGCCTGCACGCCGGGCCCGGGGGCGTGGACCGTGCTGGGCGATGCCCGGATCAAGCTCTGGCCGCTGGCCACCCCGCCCGGCCCGGACGCCGCGGGCACCCCGGCGGACGGCCCGCTCGCCCCCGGTGAGCTGCGCGTGCTGCGGACGGCGGTACTGGCCGGCACGGCCACCAGCCCGGTCGAGCTGGGCGACGTGCAGCCCCCGGGCAAGCGGCGCATGAAGGCCGCGGACTGGGCCCGCGGCCTGCGCCAGCACGCCGCGGTGCTGGCCTGACATGGCCGCCGCCGGTGAGCACCGCCGCGGTCAGCGCCGGCCCGGGCCCGGCCGGCCACGCCGGCCTGGCCAGCCGCCCGGGTCCGGCCAGCCGCCCAGGGCCGGGTCGGCGCCGCACGGCGGGCAGCGGCGCGGTGACCCGGCCCGCCGGGCCGCCTACGACGTGCTGATCGCCGTGGAGCAGCGCGCTGCCTACGCCAACCTGCTGCTGCCGTCCGTGCTGGCCCAGCGCGGGCTGGGCGGCCGGGACGCGGCGCTGGCCACCGAGCTCACCTACGGCACGCTGCGCGGCCGGGGCACCTACGACGCGATCCTCGGCGTGTGCAGCGACCGCAGCCTGGACCGGATCGACCCCCCGCTGCGCGAGGTGCTCCGGCTCGGCACCCACCAGCTGCTGGCCACCCGGGTCCGCTCGCATGCCGCCGTGGCCACCTCCGTGGACCTGGCCCGCGACCTGGCCAGCCAGCGGTCGGCCGGCTTCGTCAACGCGGTGCTCCGCCGGGTGGCCACCCGGGACCTGGAGACCTGGATCGGGGTGGCCGCGCCATCCCGGGACACCGATCCGCTCGGCCACCTGGCCGTCCGGTACAGCCACCCGCGGTGGCTGGTGGCCGCGGTAGCCGACGCGCTCGGCGAGGGCACCGGCGGTGACCTGACCGAGACCGAGGCCGCGCTGGCCGCGGACGGCACCCGGCCCCGGGTCACCCTGTGCGCCGTGCCCGGGCTGGCTGACCGGGCCGAACTGGTCACTGGGGACGGGGCCCCGGCCCAGTGGTCGGAGTTCGGCGCGTATCTCGGCCACGGCGACCCGGCCGGTATCCCGGCGGTCGGCCAGCGCCGCGCGGCGGTCCAGGATGAGGCCAGCCAGCTGGCCGCGATCGCGCTGGCCCGGGCCGGCCTGGCCGGGCCGGACCGGCGGTGGCTGGACATGTGTGCCGGGCCGGGCGGCAAGGCCAGGCTGCTGGCCGGGCTGGCCGCGCAGCGCGGCGCCCGGCTGCTGGCCGCGGACGCGCGCCCGCACCGGGCCCGGCTGGCCCGGGACGCGGTGCAGGTCACCGGGGCGGCGGCCGCGGTGGCGGCGGACGGTGGCCAGCCCGCCTGGGCGCCCGGGTCTTTCGACCGGGTGCTGGCCGACGTGCCCTGCACCGGGATCGGCGCGCTGCGCCGTCGGCCGGAGGCCCGCTGGCGCAAGTCGGCCGAGAACGTCCAGGCCCTGGCCGGGCTGCAGCGCCGCCTGCTGGCCAGCGCGCTGGACGCGGCCCGGCCAGGCGGGGTGGTCGGCTATGTCACCTGCTCGCCGCATCTGGCCGAGACCCGGGCCGTGCTGGCCGACGTGCTGCACGGCCGGGATGACGTGGACGTGCTGGACGCCCCGGCCGTGCTGGCCGAGGTGCCGGGGCTGCGCGGCCCGGAGCCGGGCAGCCGGTACGCGCAGTTCTGGCCGCACCGGCACGGCACCGACGCGATCTTCCTGGCCCTGCTGCGCCGGCGCGGCTAGGGCCGCCGGCCGGGCCGCGCTCACGGCGCGGTGCCGGGCATGGCCCGGTTGCCCCCGCCCCCGCACCGGCCCGCACCGGCCCGGCCCGCACCGGCCCGGCCCGCACCGGCCCGGCCCGCACCGGCCGGCCTGCCTAGCGGGCGCGGGTCAGCGCCCGGCCGGTTCTGGTGCGCAGCCGGGCCGACCCGATGTCAGCCTTCTGCCCCTCGGTGTAGCCAGCCCCGTACCCGCTGCCGGAATAGGTGACCCGGGTCCTCCGGGTGACCGGGTAGGCGTGCTCGATGTTCCGGGTGATCACCTGCGAACGGTCGGCCAGCACCAGGGCGGTCCGCTCGCCGGCCGCCCCGGGCGCGGTGGCCTGGCTGATCACCTGGTGCTCGGCGGCCCGCACCCGGGACACCACGGCGGACGTGAAACCGAGCAGCCAGCTGCGCCGCCAGGCCCGCGGGCTGCGGCTCCAGCCTGGCACCTGGGCCGCGGCCAGCCCGTGCCACATCTGCATCAGCAGCGAGGTGTACAGCACGTCGGTGCGCTCGATATCGGAGGCGAACCCGAAGATGTGGATGCGGCTGCCCGGGTCCGGCCGCGGCAGCACGACACACTGGCAGCGCAGCGCCGAGGCCAGGCCGCACAGCAGATGCGCCTGGACCCGGGCCCACGGGTTGTCCACGTCCACCCTCCGGTCGGCCGGGCGGTCGGTCTCCGGCCGCTGCGCGGCCAGCAGCGCCCGGTCGATGCCGTACTTCGCCATCAGCTCGGCCGCCTTGGCCGTCAGCGCCTGGGCCTCGTCGGGCGTTACTCCCTCGGCTTCCGCCTTGGCCAGCAGCTTGCGCACCCGGGCCAGCAGCGTGGCGGCCGCCTCCGGCCCGCTGGCCGCATCCGGTCCTGCGGCCGCGCCGTCCTGCGGGTAGGACTGGTGAGTCACGAAACTCCTCCTGTCCGGACATCGAATCGAACATGTGCTCGAACGATATCCGGAGCCGGTGACAGTGGACCGGGCCCGGCCGCTGGCCGCACCATACCCGCCCGGGCCCGGGCGGCCCGGGCGCCGCCCCGGGAGGACCGGGCGCGGCCCGGGCTGGGGAGCGCGGCTTCACCCGCCCGCTCACCCCCGGGGGAGCGGCGCCGCCGCCTAGACTCGGGTCTATGCCCGTCCAGATGGCCCCCAGCATCCTGTCCGCCGACTTCGCCCGGCTCGCCGACGAGGCCGCGGCGGTCACCGGCGTGGCTGACTGGCTGCACGTCGACGTCATGGACAACCACTTCGTGCCCAACCTCACCCTCGGGCTGCCGGTGGTCGAGGCCCTGCTCAAGCACGCCGGGCTGCCGCTGGACTGCCATCTGATGATCGAGGACCCGGACCGCTGGGCCCCGGCCTACGCCGAGGCCGGGGCGCGGAACGTGACCATCCATGCCGAGGCGGCCAGCTCGCCGGTGCGGACGCTGCGGATGATCAGGGCGGCGGGCGCCCGGGCCGGGCTCGCGCTCAACCCGGCCACCCCGGTGGAACCTTACGAAGACCTGCTGCCCGAGTTCGACATGCTGCTGCTGATGACGGTGGAGCCGGGCTTCGGCGGGCAGCCCTTCCTGGACATGGTGCTGGCCAAGCTGCGCCGGGCCCGGGCCATGGTCAGCCGGCACGGCGGTGCGGTATGGCTGCAGGTCGACGGCGGGGTCGGCGAGCACACCATCGAGCGGTGCGCCGAGGCGGGCGCGGACGTGTTCGTGGCCGGCTCAGCGGTGTACCGCGCCGACGACCCGGCCCAGGCGGTGCAGTCGCTCCGGGCCCAGGCCGAGCGGGCCACGGCCGCCGCGCCGTGGGCCGGCTGACCGGCCGGCCACCTCACCTGGGCGGGCCGGTCACGCTCAGTTCACCCGGGCCGGCCATGCTGGGCTCAGCACGGGCTGTCGATTCCGGGGAGGGACGTTCGTCGGGTTAGGTGACGGACGAGTCGAGACACCAGAAGGAGATACCGCCATGGCTGAGTACCTGATTCTCATCTTCGAGGACGAGAACAGCTACGCCACCGCCACGCCGGACGTGTTCCAGGAAGTCATGGAAGCGCACAACCGGTTCGCCGCCCAGGTAGGGGAGAAGGGCGGGAAGATCGTCGAAGGCCGGGCGCTGCAGCCGACCAGCACCGCCACCACCATCCGCAACGACGTAGTGACCGACGGCCCGTTCGCGGAGACCAAGGAAGCGCTGGGCGGCTACTACCTCATCGAGGCCCGTGACCTGGACCACGCGCTGGAGATCGCCAAGCTCACCCCGGCGCGCTTCGGCGGGGTGGAGGTCCGGCCGATCATGGTGTTTGACAACGCGTGACCGGGGCCGCTGCGGGCCACCCTCCCGCCGACCCGGGGCCCAGCACCGGATCGGGGGCCGGGAGGGACCGCCCGGCCGCGGCGGCCGCCGTGGCCGACGCGCACCGTCGTGAGTGGGCCTTCGTGCTCGCCGCGACGGCGCGCGTGGCCGGTGACCTGGACCTGGCCGAGGAGTGCGTGCAGGACGCCTACGTCTCGGCCCTGGAAGCCTGGTCCCAGCAGGGGGTGCCGCGCAACCCCGGGGCCTGGCTGACCACCACCGCGCGGCGCCGGGCCATCGACCTGCTGCGCCGGGACACCACGCTGCGCCGCAAGCTCCCGCTGCTGGTGACGCCGGACGAGCCCACGGCGCAGCCGGCCGTGGACGAGGGCTGCGGTGTGATCCCCGACGACCGGCTCCGCCTGGTGTTCACCTGCTGCCATCCGGCGCTGGCCCGGGAGGCCCAGGTGGCGCTCACGCTGCGGCTGGTGTGCGGGCTGTCCACGGCCGAGATCGCCCGGGCCTTCCTGGTCCCGGAGCCGACCATGGCGGCCCGGGTGACCCGGGCCAAGAAGAAGATCTCCGCTGCCCGGATCGCTTACCGGGTGCCGGATGCCGCGGAACTGCCCGACCGGCTGGATGCCGTGCTCACCGTGGTGCACCTGCTGTTCACCACCGGGCACACCGCGCCGGGCGGGGACGGCCTGGTCCGCCGGGACCTGGTGGACCGGGCGGCCGGCCTGGCCCGGATGCTGTGTGCGCTGATGCCGGACGAACCCGAGGTCCGTGGCCTGCTCGCGCTGATCCTGCTCACCGACGCCCGCCGGGCAACGCGGTGCGCGCCCGATGGCCGGCTGCTGCTGCTCGACGAACAGGACCGCGGGCAGTGGGACCGGCCAGCCATCGACGAGGGCCTCCGGCTGGTCCGGGAGGCGCTGCGCGGGGGCCGCCCGGGCCGGTTCGCACTGCAGGCGGCGATCGCCGCGCTGCACGCCCAGGCCCCCAGCTACCCGGCCACCGACTGGGCTCAGATCGTGCGGCTCTACGATCTGCTCGGCCGGGCCTGGCTGTCCCCGGTGGTGGCGCTCAACCGGGCCGTCGCGCTGGCCATGGCGGCCGGGCCGGGCGCCGGGCTGGCCGAGCTGGCCCGCCTGGAGGCCGATCCCCGGCTGGCCGGCTACCGCTACCTGCCGGCCGCCAAGGCGGACCTGCTCCGCCGGCTGGGCCGCGCGGACGAGGCCGCGGCCGCGTACCGGGCCGCCCTTGAGCTCACCGACAATCACGCCGAACGCCAGTTCCTGGCCGGCCGGCTGGCCGAGGTCGCTGGCCGTTAGGGCGGCGGCCGGGGACAGCGGGTGGGCCGCGGAATACCTCCCGTGGCACACTGGTTTCAGCAGTTAAGCGTGCTCCGGGGTCGGTGAAATTCCGAGCCGGCGGTGACAGTCCGCGACCCGGCCAAGGCGATCGAACCGCCAGCGGCCGGCTGATCCGGTGGAATTCCGGGACCGACGGTCAAAGTCCGGATGGGAGGCAGCACGCGCGCGGAGGCAGCGGCGCACGCTGCCTGCCGTGCCCGCGCGTCCCCCGGAGCCCAGTGGCAGAACGGCTCCGAGGAGAGGACACCGCGGATGTTCACCGGGATAGTGGAAGAACTCGGCGAGATCGCCGCTGTCGAGCGGCTGGCTGACGCGGCCCGGCTCACCGTCCGCGGCCCGCGGGTCACGGCGGAAGCGCGGCATGGCGACTCGGTCGCGGTCAACGGGGTCTGCCTCACCGTGACCGGCGCCACGGACAAGACGTTCACCGCCGACGTGATGGCGGAAACCCTGCGCCGCACCGGGCTCGGCGCGCTAGGCCCGGGATCCCCGGTCAACCTGGAGCGCCCGGTCCCGCTCGGCGGGCGGCTGGGTGGCCACCTGGTCCAGGGGCACGTGGACGGCACCGGCGTAATCCTGTCCCGGTCCCCAGGTGAGCACTGGGACGTGGTCCGTATCGCGCTGCCGCCCGGGCTGGCCCGGTACGTGGTGCACAAGGGCTCGGTCACGGTGGACGGGGTCAGCCTGACCGTGTCCGGGCTGGGCCGGACGGACGGGCCCTGGTTCGAGGTCAGCCTGATCCCGGCCACCCTGGAGCTGACCACGCTGGGCCGGCTGCAGCCGGGCAGCCAGGTGAACCTGGAGGTCGACGTGATCGCCAAGTACGTGGAGAGCCTGCTCGGGGAGCGGTCATGACAATCAACTCGGAACGCGACGGGGACATCCAGCTGGACGGCGTGGAGCGGGCCATGGCCGACGTCGCGGCGGGCCGCCCGGTCGTGGTGGTGGACGACGCCGACCGGGAGAACGAGGGCGACATCATCATCGCGGCCAGCAAGATGACCCCGGAGCTGATGGCGTTCATGATCCGGTACACCAGCGGGGTGATCTGCGTCCCGCTGCCCGGCGAGGAACTGGACCGGCTGCAGCTGCCGCTGATGACCCCGCACAACTCGGAGCGGATGCGCACCGCGTTCACGGTGAGCGTGGACGCCCGGGACGGCGTGACCACCGGCATCTCGGCCGAGGACCGGGCCCGGACGGTGCGCACCCTGGTCGACTCGGCCACCGAGCCATTCGAGATCGTCCGGCCGGGGCACATCTTCCCGCTGCGGTACGCGGAGGGTGGCGTGCTGCGCCGTCCCGGGCACACCGAGGCCGCCGTGGACCTGGCCCGGCTGGCCGGGCTGACCCCGGCCGGCGTGCTGGCCGAGGTGGTCAACGACGACGGCACGATGGCCCGGCTGCCCCAGCTGCGCGCGTTCGCCGACGCCTACGGGCTGGCGCTGATCTCCATCGCCCAGCTCATCGAGTACCGGCGGCACACCGAGCGGATGGTCCGCCGGGTGGTGGAGACCAGGGTGCCCAACGCGTACGGCACGTGGCGGGCGCTCGGCTACCTCAACTCGGTGGACGCGACCGAGCACCTGGTGCTGGTCCTCGGCGACCTCGGCGACGGCGCCGACATCCTGGTCCGCGCGCATTCCGAGTGCCTGACCGGCGACGTGTTCGGGTCCCGGCGGTGCGACTGCGGGGCCCAGCTCGAAGCGTCCATGGCCGCCATCGCGGCCGAGGGCCGTGGCGTGGTGCTGTACCTGCGCGGCCACGAGGGCCGGGGCATCGGGCTGCTCAGCAAGCTGCGCGCCTACCACCTGCAGGACGCGGGCGCCGACACGGTGGACGCCAACCTGGAACTCGGCCTGCCCGCCGACGCCCGGGAGTACTCCACCGGCGCGCAGATCCTGGCCGACCTGGGGGTGCACTCGGTGCGGCTGCTCACCAACAACCCGGCCAAGGTCAGCGGGCTGTCCGGGTTCGGCGTCAAGGTGACCGGCCGGGTGGCGCTGCCCGCCGCGGCCACCCCGGAGAACCTGCGCTACCTCATGGTCAAGCGGGACCGGCTCGGGCACCAGATCGAGGGCCTGCCCGCGGCGCTGAACGGCGGTGCGGCCGACCGGGACGCGTACCCGGCCGGCGGCCTGGCCGAAGCCCGGTGAGCGGCAGCCGGTACCGGCTGGCGGGCCCGGGCCGCCAGGCCCGGGCGGGCGGCTGGGATGCGGGGGGCCGGCCAGCGGCGCGGACCGCAGAGAAGGCACGGTGAGCGGGGCGGGCCGGCCGGGCGCGGCGGCCGTGGATGCCGCCGGGCTCTCGCTGGCCATCGCGGCCACCCGCTGGCACGCCGACATCACCGACACCCTGGTGCAGCGGGCGGTGGCCGCGGCCAGGGAGTGCGGCATCGACAGCCCGCTGGTGGTCCGGGTGCCGGGCGCGGTGGAGCTGCCGGTGGTGGCGGCCGAGCTGGCCCGCGGCCACGACGCGGTGGCCTGCCTGGGGGCGGTAATCCGCGGTGGCACACCGCACTTCGAGTACGTCTGCGACGCGGTCACCTACGGCCTGGCCCGGGTCGCGCTGGACTCCGGGACACCGGTTGGCAACGGCGTGCTCACCTGTGACACCCTGGAGCAGGCCCGCGACCGCAGCGGGCGCCGTGGCAGCACCGAGGACAAAGGATGGGAGGCGGTCGTGGCCGCGCTGGAGACCGCGCTCGTACTCCGCTCCCTGCGCAGCAGGGACAGCCAGCACTCCAGGCCCTGACCCGGCGGTAGCGCACCAGCCGGGTCATATTCGTTAGGCATGAAAGGTTTCCTGCTGTGCTGTCCCTGGTCCTGCCGAAGGGCTCGCTGGAGCGGGCCACCCTCGACCTGTTCGACGCCGCTGACCTGACCGTCCGGCGGTCATCGGACCGCGACTACCACGCTTCCATCGAGGACCCGCGGATCGAGCGGGTCCGCTTCCTGCGCCCGCAGGAGATCCCGTCCTACATCGAGCGCGGCCTGTTCGACCTCGGTATCACCGGCCGGGACTGGATCACCGAGACCGGGGCGGTGGTGTCCTCGCTCGGTGAGCTGCACTACTCCAAGGCCACCACGCAGCCGATCAGGGTCGTGCTGGCCGTGCCGCGCAGCGCCCCGTGGCAGTCGGTCGGCGACCTGCCCGAGGGGGTCCGCATCTCCACCGAGCTGCCCGCGCTGACCACCCGGTACCTGGACGCGCACGGGATCAAGGCGATGGTCATCCCGTCGCACGGCGCGACCGAGGCCAAGGTGCCGGACATCGTGGACGCCATCGTGGACCTGACCGAGACCGGCTCCTCGCTGCGCCGCAACGGGCTGCGTGTGCTGGACACCCTGCTGACCAGCTACACCGAGCTGATCGCGAACACCGAGGCGTACGCCGACGCGGGCAAGCGCAGCGCGATGGAGGACATCATGCTGCTGCTGTCCGGGGCCATCCGGGCCCGCGGCAACGTGCTGCTCAAGCTCAACGTGCCCGCCGACCGGCTGGACGAGGTGACCGCGATGCTGCCCGCGATGTCGTCACCCACCATCACCGCGCTGGCCCGCGGCGGGATGAACGCGGTGGAGACGGTGGTGCCCAAGCGCGGGGTGAACACGCTGATCCCGGCGCTGCGCGCGGCCGGCGCCCGGGACATCCTGGAGATCCCCATCTCCAAGATCGTCGAGTAAAGCCCTTTTGTGATCATGACTTTGGCGGGGCTCTATCCCCACCAAAGTCATGATCACGATTGCTGGCGTGATGGATCCGGCCAGGCCAGGACCGGGCCCCGGGCGCGCAGGATGACCGGCGCGCCGAGCGGCAGCGCGCCGCTGCCCAGCGTGCGCACGATCAGCGGGGCGGCCGGCGGGTCCTGCTCCGGCTGCACGGTCAGCACCGCATCGTGCCCGTGGTAGCCGTAGCCGGTGACCCGGGCGGCCACCCCGCCGCCGGCGGCCGGGCCGGCCGGGCCAGGCAGCAGCTCCACCTGCTCCGGGCGGACCAGCACGGTCGCCGGGCAGTGCGTCATGACCGACGGGTCCGCCTGGGCCACTGGGAGCCGGCCGAACAGCGTCTCCACCGACGAGCCGTTGAGCAGGCCGGGGATGAGGTTCGCATCACCGATGAACCGGGCCATGTCCGCGTCCACCGGGCTGGAGTAGAGCTCCTGCGGCGCGGCGCACTGGGCGATCCGGCCGTGCCGCAGCACCGCCACCCGGTCGGCGGTGGACAGCGCCTCGTCCTGGTCGTGGGTGACCAGGACCGAGGTCGTGCCCGCCTCGGCCAGCAGCCGCTGCACGTCGGCCCGGACGCTGGCCCGCAGGTGCGCGTCCAGCGACGCGAACGGCTCGTCGAGCAGCACGACCTCGGGCTTGATGGCCAGCGCCCGGGCCAGCGCGACGCGCTGCTGCTGGCCGCCGGACAGCTGGTGCGGGAAGTACCGGCCGAACTGGGCCAGCCCGACCGCGTCGAGCAGCTCGGCGGCCCGCTGGCCGGCCCGGCCCGGGCGGTGCCGCTCCTTCCGGCTGAGCCCGAACGCGATATTCGCGGCCACGGTGAGATGCGGGAAGAGGCTGCCCTCCTGCGGGACGTAGCCAATGCGGCGGCGTTCTGGTGGCAGGAACGTGCCCGGCCCGTCGGCGGTCGCGGCGCCGATCCGCACCACGCCCGCGTCGGCCCGCTCGAAGCCGGCCAGGATGCGCAGCAGCGTGGTCTTGCCGCTGCCCGACGGGCCCAGGATCGCGGTCAGCGAGCCTGCGGGCACCTCGAGGTCCAGGCCTTCGAGTACCTGGTGGCGGCCGAACGCCTTGGCCAGCCCGGTGACGGCCAGCTCGGTCATGTCACCATCCCCGGGTCCGCCGATCTGTTGAAGAACCGCCCGAGGACGATACTCGGGATGGCCGCGACCGCGATCATCACCAGGGCGAACGGGGCGGCCTGGGCGTAGGACAGGTTCGTCTCGTAGGCCCAGAACTGGGTGGCCAGCGTTTGCACGCCGGTCGGGATCAGGATAAGGGTCGCGGTCAGCTCGGTGATCACCGACAGGAAGACCAGGCAGAACGCCGCGGCCAGGCCCGGCCCGGTGAGCCGCAGGGTGACCCGGAGGGCCACCGCCAGCCGGCTCTGGCCCAGCGACCTGGCCACCTCGTCCAGGCTGACCGGCGCCCGGGCCAGCGACGCCTTGACGCCGACCAGGGCGAGCGGGAAGAACATGATCGCATAGGCCAGGATCAGCAGCGGCCCGGTCTGGTAGGCGAACCCGCCCAGGTAGCGCTGGGTGAAGTAGGACAGGGCCAGCGCGATGACCACGCCCGGGATGGCCAGCACCAGGTAGGTGCTGCGTTCCAGCACGCGGCGGGCCAGCCCGCCGGGATGGCGGACCGCGAGCAGCGCCACCGGCAGGGCCATCAGCGTGGCCAGCGCCCCGGCCAGCGCGCCGTACAGCGCGGTGTAACCGGCCGCGGCCAGCAGCGGCACACCGGTCAGCGACGGCCGGACGCCGCTGGTCATCCAGTACACGCTGGCCGCCACCGGCACGCCCAGGGCCAGGCCGGTCAGCAGCACGAAACCGGCCAGCACCGGCCAGCGGGCCCGGCCGAGCCGCTGCGGCGGCGACACCCGCTGGGCCAGCGCGCCGGACCGGCTGACCCGGCCCCGGCCCCGGCTCAGCCCCTCCCCGGCCAGCACGACCATGCTCAGCAGCACCAGCACCAGGGCCAGCGCACACGCGGCGGGCAGGCTGAATGCCTCGTTGATCTCGGTGAAGATCTCGGTGGTGAACGTCTGGTAGCCGACGATCTCGAACGCGCCGTACTCGGCCAGCAGCACCATCGCGACCAGCAGGCAGCCGCCCAGGATGGCGCCGCGGGCCTGGCCCAGGGTGATGCGCAGGAACGTGCGCACCCGGCCGGTGCCCAGGCTGCGGGCCACCTCTTCCTGGCCCGGGTCGGCGCCGCGCAGGCTGGCCGCGACCGGCAGGTAGACCAGCGGGTAGACGGCCAGCGTCATCACGATCACGGCGCCGCGGAACCCCTGGATCCACGAGGACAGCGACGCCCAGCCGAAGCTGACCACGAAGTCCGGGATGGCCAGCGGCACCACCACCAGCACGGCCCAGACCCGCCGCCCCGGCAGGTCGGTCCGCTCGACGCACCACGCCGCGGCCGTGCCGATCACCGCGCACAGCGCGGTCACCACCACGGTGAGCCGGATCGTATTCCACAGCAGGGTCGCGGTCAGCGAACGGAAGATCAGGCTGCCGTCCTCGTGCAGGCCGCTGCTGCTCGCCTCGATCAGCAGGAAGACCAGCGGGAGGGCGAGGACGGCCGCGATGAGCGCAGCCACGGCGGTGAGCGCGGCCGGCCGCGCGGGCCGCCGGGCGCGCGGGGCGGCCGGGGCCGCCGTAACGGCCTGGGCCGGTGAGCTCACAGCAGGCCCGCCTGGCGGAGCAGCGCGATGGCCGCCGACCCGTCGCCGAGCTGGCCGACGGTGATCGGGTCGGGCCGCAGGTCACGGAACGGTGTTTCCGGCGCCGCCGCGGTCACCCCGGACGCGACCGGGTACTCGTAGCTGAGCGAGTCGCGGCCGATGATCTCCTGGGCCTGCCTGCTGACCAGGAAGGCCAGGAACCGCTGCGCGGCCGCCTGATGCGGGGAGGACTTCAGCACCGCGGCCCCGGACACGTCGATCACGTACCCCGGATCATGCGGGGCGAAATACGCGATTTGCGAGTGCATGCTGGCCGCGCCGGTCTCCGCGCGCAGCCGGTACCAGTAGTACTGGTTGATGATGCCGAACGCGGCGGCGCCGCGGTTGACCTGGCTGGTGATCGTCTCGTTGTCCGGGTAGATGTGCCCGGCCGCGTTGGCCTTGATCCCGTTCAGCCAGCGGACGGTGGCCGCGCGGCCGTGCGCGCGCAGCACGGCGGTGACGATTGGCTGGAAGTCGGTCTCGCCAGCGGCCAGCGCGAGCTTGCCCTGGTACTTCGGGTCGGCGAGCTGCATGACCGACCGGGGCAGCTGGCCCGCGCTGATCAGGCTGGGGTTGTAGATGATCACGCTGACCCGGGCGGACACGCCGACCCAGCGGCTCTGCGGCGAGTTGAACCGGGCCGGGGTGGCGGTCAGCGTGGCCGGGTCCACGGCCGCCAGCAGGCCCCTGTCCTGGAGGAATTCCAGCGCCGGGGAGTTCTCGGTGTAGATCACGTCGGCAGGGGACCGGCGGCCCTCGGTCACGATCTGGTCGGCCAGCACGTCTTCGTCGTCGCTGCGCACCCGGACGGTGATGCCGGTCTTCTGCTCGAACGCGGCTACGATCTTGTCGGTGGTCTGCGGGTGCTGGCCGCTGTACAGCGTGATGGACTGGCTGCTGCCATCGGACGAGATCGACAGCGCGTTGCCGCAGCCGGCCAGCAGCACGGCCAGTACGGCCAGTACGGCCAGGGTGACGAGCCGGGCAGTACCCCATCGCCGTGCTGTCACCGGTCACCTTCCCATCTGTCGGCCTGGGCCAGTTAGGAAGCTTAGGCTAACCTAACAAAGCCTGGCCAGGGGCGGCCGGGTACCAGGGCGCGTGATTCGGGTCACGCCGCCCGCCGGCCACGGCGCCCATAGCGCGGGCCCGGACCGCGAACGTACCCTGTGCACATACTCCGGGCCGGCCGGGGCAGGCCGCACCGCGTCCGACGTGCCCGGGGCCGGACCTGCTACACGTGCCGAGGTGAAGTGGTTGCGAGACATCCTGGACCCGATCGCTAAGTGGTGGGACGCGGGAGAAACGTTCGGCCTGGCCACCGTGGTCCGGACGTTCCGCAGCGCGCCGCGGGAGCCGGGGGCCGCGATGGCGGTGTCGGCCGAGGGTGAAGTCACTGGCAGCGTGTCCGGCGGCTGCGTGGAAGGCGCGGTCTACGAAGTGGCCCGGGAGGTCGGCGAGACCGGGCAGGCCGTGCTGGAGACTTACGGGGTCAGCGATGACGACGCGCTGGCCGTGGGGCTGACCTGCGGCGGCATCCTGCACGTGTTCGTGGAGCCGGTCAGCCCGGAGACGTTTCCTGAGCTCGGTGACGTGGTCGCGGCGATCCGGGCCGGGGAGCCGGTGGCCGTGGCCACCGTCATCGAGGGCCCGGGCCAGGTCGGGGCGCGCCGGGTGATCTGGGCCGGCGAGGATCAGGCCAGCGGCAGCCTGGGCGCCGGGGACCGGCTCGACCAGGCGGTGGACGACGACGCCCGCGGCATGCTGGCCCAGGGGCTGACCGGCGTCCGCCGGTACGGTGAGCACGGCGAACGGCGCGGCGATGAACTGGCCGTGTTCGTGCACTCGTTCGCGCCGCCACCCCGGATGCTGGTGTTCGGCGCCATCGACTTCGCGGCCGCCGTGGCCCGGGCGGGCAAGTTCCTCGGCTACCGGGTCACGGTGTGCGACGCCCGGCCCATCTTCGCCACCCAGGCCCGGTTCCCGGACGCCGACGAGGTGGTGGTGGACTGGCCGCACCGCTTCCTGGCCGGGACCCCGGTGGACTCGCGCACGGTGATCTGCGTGCTCACCCACGATCCCAAGTTCGACGTGCCGGTCCTCGAGGTAGCGCTGCGCACCCCGGCCGGCTACATCGGCGCCATGGGCAGCCGCCGGACCCATGAGGACCGGCTGGACCGGCTGCGCGAAGCCGGGCTGACCGAGGGCGAGCTGGCCCGGCTGCGCTCGCCGATCGGCCTGGACCTGGGCGCCCGGACCCCGGAGGAGACCGCGGTCTCGGTGGCGGCCGAGCTCATCCAGCTCCGCTGGGGTGGCTCGGGCCGGCCGCTCACCCTGACCTCGGGCCGGATCCATCACACGAGCTGACCCGGCCGCGCCGCGCGTAGCCGGGGTGCTGCTGGCCGCGGGGGCAGGCTCCCGGCTGGGCCGGCCCAAGGCGCTGGTCGAGCTGGGCGGCAGCCGGCTGGTGGACCGCGGCATCGCGCTGCTGGCGGCCGGCGGGGCCGGCCCGGTCGTGGTGGTCACCGGGGCGGCGCCGGTCACCCCGCCCGGGGTGATCACAGTGCACAACCCGGACTGGGCCAGCGGGATGGGCTCCTCGCTGGCCACCGGGCTGCGTGCGGTACCAGACGGCTGCCCGGCGGCCGTGGTCGCGCTGGTCGACCAGCCGCTGATCGGGCCGGGCGCGGTCGCGCGGCTGATCGCCGCGCACGCCGCCGGGGCGGCCGTGGCCGTGGCCAGCTATCAGGGCCGGCCGCGCAACCCGGTGCTGCTGGCCCGGGAGCACTGGACCGAGGTGATCGCGCTGGCCACCGGTGACGTCGGCGCCCGGCCGTTCCTGCGCGCCCACCCGGACCTGGTCACCCTGGTCGAGTGCGCGGACACCGGCCAGCCCGACGACCTGGATACCGTGGACGACCTGGCCCGGCTCAGCCGGCTGCGGCCGGCCAGCCCGCCGTGACCTCGATGCCCCAGGTGTGCGTCACGCTGTCGCCCGGTTCCAGCACGAGCAGGTCGGTGCCGGACACGAACGCGTTGGGCGGGCACGTCATCGGCTCGATGGCTACCGCCCGGCGGCGGTGCTCCGGGCCCAGGGCATCCCCGGTGAACAACTGCAGCCACTCGTAACCCGGGCCCGCCCACAGCGCCACCTCGGTGCCTGCCTGGCCCAGCCGGGCCCAGGCGCGCCCGGCCTCATCGCGGGCCAGCCCGGTGAACGCGTGGTCCAGCTGGACGCCACCGACCGGCCGGGCGGTGCGGAAGTCGAACTCGGTGCCGGTCACGTCGGCGGGCGGCCCGGCCGGCAGGCCCCGCTCCCCGTTGGGCAGCCGCAGCCCGGCCGGCACGGTCAGCTCGCAGCCGTCAATGGCCGCGGCGCCCGTGGTCAGGTACGGGTGCGAGCCGGTGCCGTAGGGCGCGGGCGCCGAGCCGGCGTTCCGGGCGCTGATGCTGACCTGCAGGCCTTGGCCACCGTCGAGCCGGTAGCTGGCCTCCAGCTCCAGGCAGAACGGGTAGCCCTGGTGGCCGAGCAGCACGTGCCGCAGGGTGACCTCCTGGCCGGTGTGCGCCGTGGCCGTCCAGCCCGACCACCGGGTCAGCCCGTGGATCGCGTTCTCGTTGGCCGGCTCGGACAGCGCCAGCTGGTGCTGCGTGCCCCGGGTGACGTAGCGGCCGTGGTCCACCCGGTTGGGCCAGGGGCAGAGCAGCTGGCCGGCCCCGGCCGGCGGCAGCGCGTCCGCCGGGTACCCGGTGATGACCGGCTGGCCGCGGTGGTGCAGCAGCCGGAGCCCGGCGCCGAGCTCGGTGACCGTGGCGTGGTAGTCGCCGGCCGAGATGTCGTATTGCGCGCCGCTGAGCGGGACCTGGGCGCCGGTGAGCGAAACCATGATCAGCTTCCCTGTGTTCTGGCGGCCCCAGATGGCGAGTGCCGGCGGGGCTGCTTGGGGAGCGGGGGACCGTCAGCCCCGCCGGCACTTGAACCATAGCGGCCTGAGCCATTCCTGAGGGCGAAAGTCCTCAAGCCGGGCGATCGTGCAGACACCTGTAACCTCTTGCGACTTTGAGTTAACTTCTGGGCACCCAGCGCATTCAATTCGGGAGGCGGATGCCTGGCTGATACGGCCCGGGGGAGGTGCCACGAGGGTATCCCACCGCGTCCGGGAGCGGGCTGGCCGGCCTGGGCGCCGGCCAGCCGGCTGGGCTTCATGCAACCAGGCAGCGGCGCGGGCGCGAATCCCCCGGTGACGGCATCCCCCAGGAGAGGACCGCCCGACTGTGACTGCCCAGCTCGATGACATCCTCGCGGCGCGAGGTGACACGGCGGCCTGGCCGCTGGCGCGGATCGAGGCCGAGCTGACCGCCCTGCTCGGCCGCCGCCTGGCCGAGCTGAGCTTCCTGGACGGCGACGTGGCCGCGTTCGATGACGTACTGGGGCGGCTGGTCCGCGGCCCGGGCAAACGGCTGCGGCCGGTGTTTGTGTACTGGGGCTTCCGGGCCGCCGGCGGCGATCCGGCCGGGCCCGCCGCGGGCGCCGCGCTGCGGGTCGGCTGCGCGGTCGAGTTCCTGCACGCCTGCACGCTGATCTGCGACGACCTGATGGACGGGTCGGCCACCCGGCGCGGCGGGCCGGCCGTGCACGTCACCCTGGCCCGGGAACACGCCCGGCGGGGGTGGCGCGGGGACCCGGTGGCGTTCGGCCAGGCCGCAGCGCTCACCCTTGGCCTGCAGGCGTTCACCTGGGCCGACGCGGCGATCTGCGACGCCGGGCTGGCACCGGCCCGGCTGGCCGAGGTGCTCCGCCTGTTCACCACGCTGCGCACCGAGGTGATCGGGGGCCAGTACCTGGACCTGGCCCAGGCCGGCCGCTGGCCCGCCGGGACCCGGACCGGGGGAGCGGGGCAGCGGGATGCCCTGCGCATCGCCCGGTACAAGTCAGCCGGGTACACCGTGGCCCGCCCGCTGCAGCTGGGTGCGGCCGTCGCGCGCGGGGGTGGCGACGGCTTCCTGGCCGGGTACGGGCTGCCGCTGGGCGAGGCGTTCCAGCTCCGCGACGACGTGCTCGGCGTGTTCGGCGACCCGGCGGTGACCGGCAAGCCGGCCGGTGAGGACATCCGGGCGGGCAAGCAGACCCTGCTGCTGGTGCTGGGCCGCCAGCTGGCCGGCCCGGCCGGGCGGCGGCTGATCGACGCGGTGGCGGGCCAGCCGGCCGCCACCCAGGGGGACGTCGATCAGGTCCGCGACATGCTGGCCGGCTGCGGCGCGCTGGACGCGGTGGAGCAGCGCATCGCCGGGCTGGCCGGCCAGGCCCGGGCCGCGCTCGGTGCCGCGGGCAGCCTGCCCGCCGATGCCCGGGCCGCGCTGGCCAGCCTGGCTGGCCAGGCCACCGAGCGGGGGCAGTGACGTGGCCGGGACGACGGTGGTGATCGGCGCCGGGCTGGCCGGGCTGGCCGCCGCCGTCGAGCTGGCCGCGGCCGGCCGCGATGTCACCGTGCTGGAGGCAGGACCGGGCCCGGGCGGCTGCTGCGGCACCGCGACCGTGGGGGAATACCGGTTCGATACCGGGCCGTCCGTGCTGACCATGCCAGCGGTGCTCGAGGACACGCTGGGCGCAGCCGGCGCCGAGCTGAGCAGCTGGCTGCCACTGGCCGAGCTGGACCCGTACTACCGGCTGGCCTTCCACGACGGCTCGCAGCTCGACGTGGTCGGCGGCGCGGAGCGGATGGCCGCCGAGGTGCGCCGCCTGGCCGGTGCCCAGGAAGCCACCCGGTACCTGCGCTTCCGCCGTCAGCTCGAGCTGCTCCAGCAGGCCGAGTGGGGCCCGTTCGTGGCCCGGGACGTCCGCCGCCTGCGGGATCTGGGCCAGCCCGGGCCGCTGCTGCGGCTGGCCCGGCTCGGCGCGCTGCGCCGGATGAGCGGGCTGGCCGGGCACTACCTGACCGACTGGCGGCTGATCCGCGCACACACGTTCCAGGCCCTCTACGTGGGCCTCGACCCGGCCCGGGCGCCGGGTATCTACGCGGTCATCGCGTACATGGACACCATCGGCGGCGTGTACATCCCGCGCCGTGGCGGCATGCACGCGGTGCCCCAGGCGCTGGCCTCGGTGGCCGCCAAGGCCGGTGCCGAGCTGCGCTACGGCAGCCGGGCCGGGCAGGTGCTGGCCGGGCCGTCCGGGGTGACCGGCGTGCGGCTGGAGTCCGGGGAACTGGTCCGCGCGGCCAGTGTGATCGTGACCGGTGACCTGCCCGCCGCGCACCGCGGCCTGCTGCCACCGTCCGCCGCGGACTGGCGGCTGCGCCGCCCGCACTTCGCGCCGTCCTGCCTGGTCGCCCACTTCGGCCTGGGGCAGCGCCGGACCGGCCAGCCGCACCATACGCTGCACCTGGGCCGGGACTGGACGGGCACGTTCCGCGCGCTGACCCGCCGCGGCGAGGTCCAGCCCGGGCCGGACCCGAGCCTGCTGGTCACCGCGCCCAGCCACGACCCGGACGCGGCCCCGCCGGGGCACGCCACGCTGAGCGTGCTGGAGCCGACCGCGAACCTGCGCGGCGGGCACGACTGGGCCGAGACGACCCCGCGGCTGCGCGGCCGGCTGCTCGGCCGGCTCGATCAGCTCGGCTACGGCGAGCTGGCCCGGGCGCGGGCCGAGCTGATCGTCGACCCGCCCGGCTGGGCGGCCCGCGGGCACACCGCGGGCACCCCGTTCGGGCTCGACCACCGGCTCACCCAGACGGCCTGGTTCCGGCCGCGGAGCGCGGCCCGCCAGGTCCCCGGCCTGCATTTCGCCGGGGCGGGCACCACGCCCGGGACCGGCGTGCCCATGGTGCTCATCTCCGGGCGGCTGGCTGCCCGCGCGGTGCTGGCGGGCCGCCGGTGATCCGGCTGCCCGGGCTGCCGGGGCCCACGCTGACCGGGCCGGCCACGGCCGCCCCGGGCACGCTCACCGCGGCTTACGAGCGGTGCCGCCAGCTGAACTACCGGCACGGCACGTCCTACTACCTGGCCACCCGGCTGCTGCCCGGGTGGAAACGCCCGCACGTGCACGCGCTGTACGGGTTCGCCCGGTACGCGGATGAGATCGTGGACGCGATGGACTGCGGGCTGCGCCCGGCGGAGCGCGCCGCCGCACTGGCCGACTGGGGGAGCCGGTTCTTCGCTGACCTGGCCGCGGGCCGCTGCGATGACCCGGTGCTGGCCGCCGTGGTGCACACGGTGCGCTCGTTTGACCTCGACCCGGCCGACTTCCGGGCGTTCCTCACGTCGATGAGCATGGATCTCACCGTGACCAGCTACGCCAGTTACGCCGACCTGGCCGGGTACATGGCCGGCTCGGCCGCGGCCATCGGCACCATGATGCTGCCGGTGCTGGAAGCGGCCGATCTGCGGCTGGCCCGCGAGCCGGCCCGGCAGCTCGGGCTGGCCTTCCAGCTCACCAACTTCATCCGGGACACCGGCGAGGACCTGCGCCGCGGCCGGATCTACCTGCCCGCGGCCGACCTGGCCCGGTTCGGGGTGCGGCCGGCCGACCTGGCCCGCGCCGAGCCCAGCCCGGCCGTACGTGACCTGCTGGCCTTCGAGACGGCCCGGGCCCGGGCGCACTACCAGGCCGCACTGCCTGGGGTGGCGCTGCTCGCCCCGTCCTCGCGCCCGTGCATCCAGGCCGCCCTGGAGCTGTACGGCGGCATCCTGGACGAGATCGAGCGCCGCGGGTACCGGGTGCTGCGCGGCCGGGTGCGGCTGTCCCGGTGCCGCCGGGCCGCCATCTTCGCCCGGCACCTGCCCGCCGCCGCCCGCGCGGCGCGCGGCGAGCGCCGGGTGGACGTCGGGCTGCCCGGGTCGTGACCGGGGGGCCAGTGCCGGGGTTCCACGGGGGCCGTGCTCCCGGGCTACTGCCTGGGCAGGCGGGGCGCGCCGGGGGCGGGTCCGCGCCGGGTCAGGGATCCCCGGGGGTCCAGGGGGGCCGTCCCCCCGGGCCAGCCGAGCCGGTGTTCACGGTGAGTGGCGCGGCCCGGCAGCTTGGCGTGCCCGCGGCCACGCTGCGCACCTGGGAACGCCGGCATGGCATCGGCCCGTCCGGGCGCAGCCCGGGCGGCCACCGCCGCTACACCGCGGCTGACCTGGTCCGGCTGCGGGCCATGCGGACGCTGGTGGAGACCGGCGTGCCGCCCGCGGACGCGGCCGCGCTGGCCGCGCTGTCCGCCCACGCCGGGCCAGCCACCGGCGCGGGCCAGGCCGGGGACCGGGTGGTCCCTCCCGGGCTGGCCATCCGCGCGGCCGAGGCGCTCGACGGGCCGCTGCTGTGCACCATGCTCAGCAGCACGTTCGCCCGGGACGGCGTCACGGCGGGCTGGCAGCGGCTGGCCGTGCCCGCGCTGCAGGAGCTCGGCCGCCGGGCCCCGCACGCAGCCGGGCACGGCGCGGCCGAGCACCTGCTGTCCGGCTGCCTGCTGGCCACCCTGCTCCAGGTCATCAGCCTCGCCCCGGCGGCCCGGTCACTGCGGCCGGTGCTGCTGGCCTGCGCCGAAGACGAACAGCACGTGCTGCCGGTGTACGCGCTGCACGCGGAACTGGCCGGCCGGGGGGTGGACGTCCGGCAGCTCGGCAGCCGGGTGCCGTGGCGGGCGCTGGCCCACGCGGTGAGCCGGGTCCAGCCGGCCGCAGTGTTCGTCTGGGCGCAGACCCGGCAGACCGCCGACCTGGCCCGGCTGGACACCCTGCCCCCCGGTGGGCCGCTGGTGGCCGGCGGCCCGGGCTGGCCGCGCGGGCCGTCCCGGGCCAGCCGGGTGAGCTCCCTGGGCGACGCCGCGGGCCTGCTGGCCGCGTGGGCGTTCGCCACGTCATGACCCGAGGAGGACCTGATGCCCGGACCGGCCGCCGCAATCGTGCTCGACGCCATGGGTGGCGATCACGCGCCCGGCGAGGCCGTCGCCGGGGCCGTGGCCGCGGCCCGCGAGCATGACGTCCGGGTCATCCTGGCCGGGCCGGCCGGGCCACTGGCCGGCCTGCTGCTCGCGCACCAGGCCACGGCCGAGATCGACGTGGTGCACGCCCCCGAGGCGATCCCGATGGGGGACAGCGGGGTGCGGCTGCACCGGGCGCCTGGCACCAGCGCCGCGGTGGCCTGCGGGCTGCTGGCGGCGGGCCAGGCCGCCGCCCTGGTGTCCGCCGGTTCCACCGGCGGGACGGTAGCCACCGCGGTGGCCCGGCTCGGCTGCATTCCGGGGGTGCTCCGGCCGGCCATCGCGGTGCTGCTGCCCACCACGCCGTCACCCACCGTGCTGCTGGACGCCGGGGCCACCGCCGACCCGACCCCGGAGATGCTGGCCCAGCACGCGGTGCTCGGCGCCGCCTACGCCACGGCCGTGCTGGGCATCGCGGCCCCGGCTGTCGGGCTGCTCACCATCGGCTCGGAACCCGGCAAGGGCAACCGGCTGGCCCGGCGGGCCCAGCCACTGCTGTGCGCGGCGCCGGTCAAGTTCGCCGGCAACCTGGAGGGCCAGGACGCGCTGGCCGGGGCGGTGGACGTGGTGGTCACCGACGGGTTCACCGGCAACGTGCTGCTGAAGGCCGTCGAGGGCAGCCTGCGGCTGGCCCTGTCCGAGACCCGGGCCGCGGTCACCGCCGGGCCGGCCGGCGCGCTGGCCCAGTTCGCCAACCGGCACCGGCTGCGCCGCCTGGCCGCGCGTTTCGACGCTGACCAACACGGCGGGGCGGTGCTGCTCGGGGTGGCCGGCCCGGTGGTCATCGCGCACGGCTCGGCCCGTGCCCGGGCCATCACCCGGGCCTGCCTGCTGGCCCGTGAGCTGGCTCAGGCCGGGGTGACCGGGCAGATCGGCCACGCGGCCGCCGCCGCCCCGGCCGGCCTGCCGCAGTGAGCCGGTCAGCCTGGCCGCAGCGGGTCGTGGCCATCCCACGACCCGGCGGACTCCCCCGGCACGAACCGGGCGAAGCACTCCTCCGCGAACCAGTCCTCGGCCCGGGTACGGGCCACCACCGCGCGGTGCGGCCCGGCGGCGTAGGCGAACGCACGGATCGCGGCCCCGTCCCGCCACAGGCTGAATGTGGCCTGCCTGGCGGCCGGCCATTCCCCCATGCCGACCGCGCGCAGGCAGCCATCCGCGCGGGCCAGCGCGCCGTCCACGGCGGGCACCGAGCGGTAGAAGCGGGCCAGCCGCCGGGCCCGGATGGCCGCCCGGGTCAGCACGGCGACCGGCTGGCCCGGCTCCGGGACAGCGGCGGCCAGGCCGGAGAACGGGTCGCGCCCAGCCCACCGGCCATGCCCGCCGGCGTAGCGCAGCCGGACCGACCAGGTCTCCCGGCCCGCCAGCCGCCAGCCGGCCGGCACCGGCGAGCTGGCCAGGAAGCGGTCCAGCGCGGCGTGGTCCTGCCAGACGGCGAACATGGCCCAGCGCCGCGGATCGGCGCCCAGGCTCATCGTGCCGTCCCGCGCGGTGCCGAGCAGCTTCCAGAACCGCAGTCCCGGGGTGCCGGCCAGCACCGGCCGGTCGAAGGCCATCCGGCTGGCCGCGCGGACTGCCTGCCCGGGCCGGTACCGGGTCAGGTGGAAAGAGGCGATCATGATTGACTCCTGGCTGGCCGCGGCGGTGGGCGGGTACGTGCTGGGCTCGGTTCCGGTGGCGGTGCTAGCCGCCCGGGCGCGCGGTTTCGACCCACGGCAGGTCGGCGACCGGAACCCGGGCTTCTGGAACATGAAGGACCAGCTCGGCTGGGCGGGCGCGCTCCCGGTGCTGGCCGGGGACACGCTGAAAGGGGCCGTGGCCGGGCTGCTGGGCGTGGCGCTGGGCGGGCCGGCCACGGTGTACATCGCGGTGGCCGCGGCCATGGCCGGGCACGCGTGGCCCGTGTTCGCCCGGCTGCGGGGCGGCCGCAGCGTGCTCACCTTCGCCGGCGGGTTCGCGGTCATCTGCCCGCCCGCGTTCGGCCTCGGGGTGGCGCTGTGCGCCGCCGTCGCGCTGGCCAGCCGGTCGTTCGCGGCCGGCGCGCGGGCCGGCGTGTTCGCCGCCCCGCTGCTGCAGCTGCTGTTCACCCCGGTGCTCCAGGTGGCCGCCACCGGGGCGCTGATGTCGTTCATCGGGCTGCGCTTCGGGGTGGCCGCACTGGCCCGGCGGCACCGGCCGGCCCGGCCGCCCGGTCCGTGACGCCCGCCAGGCCGGGCCGGTAGCTGCGCCCGCGCCAGGTGCGGGCCGGCCGCGCCGTGGCGCTGGCCAGCCGGAGGAAGATCGCGATGTCGGCGAGCGGGGAGCCGTACAGGCCAGGGCCAGGCCTGGTGTAGCAGCGGCGCAGCGGGACGAGCAGCGCGCCGCGCAGCGCAAGCAGGCCAAGGTCGAGAGGGCCGGGCCGCCCGGCCGCCAGCCGGGCCAGCGGCAGCGCCGTAGTCAGCCCGAGCACGGCCAGGTCGGCCGCCTGCCAGTGGGCGGCGGTGACGTCGGCCATGGGCAGCGACCGGCCCCACTCCCGCCACACCCCGGGCGCCGAGGTGTGCATGTCCACCTGCAGCAGGTCCCGGCCGTCCAGGAAGCCGATCCGCCAGCCGCGCCGGGCCAGCGTCCGGCCCAGCGCGATGTCGTCGGTGAGATGCCCGCGGACCGGCGCGAAGCCGCCCGCCGCGGCCAGCGCGGCGCGCCGGGCCAGCAGGCACTGGCCGTTGACCACCAGGCGATGCGCCGCCGGCTGGGTGGCCGGGCCGATCGGGCCGAACCGGTACACCAGCGTGGCCAGCATGCTGGCGTGCAGCGCCTGCTCGGCGGCGCTGCCGCAGATGAACCGCGGCCCGGCGCTGACCAGGTCGAACGGCCCGGCGGTGGCCGCGGCGACCAGGCCTGCGGCCAGCCCGGGCCGGGGCCTGGTGTCAGCGTCCAGGGTGAGCACGAAGTCGCCGTGCGCCGTATCCAGCCCCTGCTGCAGCGCCCACTGCTTGCCGACCCAGCCGGCCGGCAGCGGCTGGCCGGTGATCACCCGCGCGCCGGCCCGGGCCGCCACCGCGGCGGTCTGGTCGGCGGACTCGTCGTCGATCACGATGACCTCGCTGACCCCCGGGTCGGCCCGGGCCGCCGCGATGCACGGCCCGATCCGGGCTGCCTCGTCGCGGGCCGGGATGAGCACCGACACCGTGGCCCCGGCGGCCAGCCCGGGCCCGGGCCGCAGCGGCGGCCGCATGGCCCGGCCCCGGGCCAGCCGGGCCAGCACCACCGCGGCCGCGGCCGCCTGGGCCACGGCCAGGGCCCGCATCACACCCGTCCCGCGGCGAGGTCCGCGGTGACCAGGTCGGCCACGATCCGGGAGCCGATCACCACCAGCGGCAGGCCGCCACCTGGATGCACGGACCCGCCGACCAGGTACAGGCCGCGCACCGGTCCGCGGTTGCCGGGACGGCGGAACGCGGCCAGCCGGCCGTGCTGCGCCGTCCCGTAGATCGACCCCTGCCAGCCGTCGTACCGCTGCTCCAGGTCGGCCGGGGTGAGCCGGGCCGTGCAGCGCAGCCGGCCGCGAACGTCGGTGCCCGCCGCGGCCAGCCTGTCCAGCAGCAGTGCCTGGTACTCCGCGGGGGACCAGTCCCACCGGCCCAGGCCGCCGGCCGGCACGTTCACCAGCAGCACCAGGTTCTCCTGGCCAGCCGGTGCGGCGGCCGGATCCGCCGTGGCCGAGCAGCCCAGGTAGATGGTGGGGTCGGCGGCCAGCCGGCGGCGGCCGAAGATGTCGGCGAACTCGGCCTGGTAGTCGGCGGAGAAGTACACGTTGTGCTGAGCCAGCCCCCGGGTCCGCCCGCGGGCCCCGGCCAGCACCAGGAAGCCGGACGAGGACGGCCCGAGCCGGCCGATCCGGCGGCGCATGGCCCGGTCCGGGTACAGGTCGCGGTACAGCCGGGCCGAGTCGCCCCCGGACACCACCACCCCGGCCGGCACCCGCTGCCCGTCCACCGTGATCCCGGACACCCGGCCGCCGTCGGCCAGGACCCGCGACACGGTGGCCCCGGTATGCACCTCGACGCCCATCTCGGCCAGCAGCACGGCCAGCGCGTCGGCCAGCCGGGCCAGGCCACCGCGCACGTACCACGCCCCGTGGGCATGCTCCAGGTAGGGGATGCAGCCCAGCGCCGCGGGGGCCCGGTACGGCGACGAGCCGGAGTAGGTGGCGTACCGGCAGGCGTACTGGATCAGCCGCGGGTCGGTGAAGAACCGGCGCGCGTGCCCGGCCAGCGTCTGGCCCGGCGCGCAGGCGGCCAGGTCGGCCAGGCCGGCCGAGCGCCGGGGCAGCGCGGCCAGGTCCATCGGCCCGCTGAGGAACGCCCGCTCGCTGGCCGCCCAGCAGCGCTCGCCCCAGCGGTAGTACCGCAGCCAGGCGGCACCCTGGCCCGGGGCCAGCCGGTCCACCTGCGCGGCCATCTCGGCCGGGTCCCGGCGCGCGGCCAGCACACTGCCGTCGGCGAAGTGGTACCGGCACACCGGGTCCACGGGCTCCAGGGTGACCAGCTCACCGAGTTTCCGGCCCGCCTCGGCGGCCAGCGCCTCGAACACGGCCGGCAGCGTCAGCAGGGACGGGCCGACGCCGAACGTGAAACCATCGAGGTGCATCTCGGCCAGCTTGCCGCCGAGTTCGCCGCGCCGCTCGAACAGCTGGACGCGGTGCCCCCGGGCAGCCAGCCGGATGGCGGCGGCCATGCCGCCCACGCCGCCCCCCACGACCGCGACCTCAGTCATCGCGGGCCCCGTCCCGGCCGACCCGGGCCCAGGCCAGCACGGCCGGGATGGCCATGCCCAGGCCCCCGGCCAGCGCGGCCGGGCGGCCGTGCGGGAACACGGCCGCGAACCCGGCCGTCTCCATCACCGCCATCACGGAGTAGCTGGCCAGCAGCCCCCGGTGCGGGCGGCCGGGTCCCAGCCGGGCGGCGCAGGCGCTCATCAAGATGGCCGACACGAGCAGCCAGCCGGCGAAGTTGGTCAGCGGAACGCCCTGGTACGGCCCGGGATGGGCCCAGCGCCAGAACCCGTTGCGCAGCATCTGCGGATCCAGGAACAGGTCCCAGGCGGTCAGCGCCACCGCCCCGGCCGCGATCTGGCCGGCCCGGTGCCGTGTGATGGCCTGGCCGACCGCGTACCCGGGCAGCCCCATCCCCGCCCAGGCCAGCGGGACGAGCAGCGGCACGCCGCCCACCGCCGGCCGGAGCCGCCCGGTGTAGTGATACGCACCGAACGGGAACCCGGTCCGGGTGCCGGCCCACTCCGCGGCCAGCCCGAGCAGGAACGCGGCCGCGGCCGCGGCCAGCGCACGCGGCCAGCCCGCCCGGACCGCGGCGAACGCCACGCTGGACGTGGCCAGCACCAGCACGATCAGCGTGGTGAACAGGATCAGGTGACCGGCCCGGGCCGACATCACCTGGAGGATGGCCATGGCGGCGAGCGCTGCCCACCCGGCCCGGGCGGCCCGGGCCCGTGGTGGCGCCGCCCGCCCGACCAGCCTGGCTTGTCGCCGGCCCGGTGGGCCAGGTTGAATGGCGTTCCCGGGCCAATTCCCGGGGGCACCGGTCGCTCTCAGCGGCACAGCATCACGTCCGGGGAAGGACCATGGCCGACGACGTCGGGTTCAGTGTGGGCGCCGTGGCCCGCCGGCTCGGCGTCGCGCCGTCCACGCTGCGCACCTGGAACCGGCGCTACGGCATCGGCGCGCAGGATCTCAGCCCCGGGCGGCACCGGCGCTACACGGCCGAGGACATTACCCGGCTGGAGCACATGCAGCGGCTGATCCTGCGCGGCGCCTCGCCAGCCGACGCGGCCCAGGCCGCGCTGGCCAGCGCGGTGGCCCAGCTGCGGGCACCCGTGCTGGACATCCCGGCCATGCGATCCGGGCCGGGGCACGGGGCTGGCGGCCAGCGCCTCGCGCTGCCCGGTGCCTCCCCGGCCGCCCGCGGCCTGGCCCGCGCGGCGCTGGCCATGGACGACGGCCTGATGAACGAGATCATCCGGACTGCGCTGGCCCGGGACGGGGTGGTCCAGGCCTGGCAGGGCCTGCTCGTCCCGGTGCTGTCTGGGATCGGCACCCGGTACGAGCAGACGGGTGGCTGCATCGAGGCTGAGCACCTGCTGTCCTCGGTGGCCCTGGCCGCGCTGGCCGGCCTGCATCCGTACGCCGTGGGCGGGGCTGGCGACCGGCCCGTGCTGCTCGCCTGCGCGGCCGGGGACCAGCACAGCCTGCCGCTCTACGCGCTGGCCGCGGCGCTGGCCGAACGCGGGGTCAGCAGCCGGATGCTGGGGGCCGCGCTGCCCTATGACGCGCTGCTGGCCGCGGTGCGGCGGATAGGCCCGGCCGCGGTGTTCCTGTGGTCGCAGCTGCGCAGTACCGGTGACCCGGCCGCGCTGCCGGATCTGCGGCCCCGGCGGCCGGGGGCCCGGCTGCTGCTCGGCGGCCCGGGCTGGCCTGAGCACGGCCTGCCCGACGGCAGCCGCCTGATCGGCAGCCTGCCGGGCGCGGTCATCGAGGTCATGGCGGCGCTCGGCCGCGACTGACGCCGGCCCGGCCGCACCGCTCACCCGCATATCCGCCACCTGCCTGCCTGTCCCACGTGCTGTCGCGGCCGGCCCGGCCGCGTGGTTCCCGGCTGTTCTGTTTTCGGGCGGGCGGCCCGTTCCGGTTGCTCAAGTTGCGCCACGCGCGGCTCTCGGCTATGAATAACTTTTGAAGCGATTTGGCAACCGGGCGGGGCGGCGCCCGGGAGGGATGGTGACGCCGGTGCGTACGGCAGGGAGCAGTGACCTCGGCGTCCGGCTGGCCGGCGCGGAGGACGACGCGTTCCGCGACTGCTATGCGGAACTTGGCCCGATGCTCCGGCGTTACCTGCGCGGCCGGGTGCCGGACGCCGATATCGACGACGTCGTGCAGGTCGTGTTCGTGGAGGTGTGGCGGTTCCGCGGCCGGTTCGACCCGCAGCGCAGCCTGGAAGCCTGGGTGCTCACCATCGCCCGGCGGCGGGCCATCGACCACCTGCGTTCCCGGCGCCGGGACACGCTGCCGCTCGACGACGCGGCCGCGCTGCCCGGGCCGGACGGCCGGGACATAGCCAGCCAGGTCGAGCAGGCCCAGGACATGCAGGTCGCCCTGGCCCGGCTGCCCAGCCTGCAGCGGGAGGCCATCGAGATGGCCTACTACGCCGACCTGACCCAGCGGGAGATCGCGGAACGGCTCGATGTCCCGCTGGGCACGATCAAAGCCCGGATCGCGCGCGGGCTGCGCCGGCTCGGGACGCTGGCCGTCTCGCCGGCGGCGCTGTTACCCGCCCTACCGGGGCGGGATCAGCGAGCCGTTGCGCACCGCCTCGGCCGCCAGCACACCGAACAGGTAGAAGTATGCGGCTTCCTCGTCTTCGAACGTGCGCACCTCGTGCCGTGCGCCGTCGGCCGCGCTGAACACCTCGAAGCCCGCCCCGGTGCGCAGCAGGCACATGGCACCGTCGGATTCATGCTCCAGCGCGTACGCGGACCGCGGGATGGCGGCCAGGTCGGCCAGCTCGGAGAAGATGGACCTGGTCTGTACGCGCTGCTTGCGCGCGGACCGGCGGCCAGCCCTGGGTGGGCGCCGGCGCCGGGGTGGGCCGGCCAGCGGCGTGCCGTCCAGGATGCTGTCCGGCCCGCCGGGCGGGGCTTGCGTCGCGGTGGCCACGCCGTTCCAGCCGCCGGCGCGGTTGGCCGCACCGTGCCCGCTGGCACCGCTGCCGTGCCAGCCGCCCGCCGGGACCGGGCCACCGTTGCCGTGCCAGTCGGCTGGCGTTCCCGGGCCGGCCCAGCTGGCGCCAGGCGGCGGTGCACCGTTGCCGGTCCAGGCCGGGGGCGGTGCCTGGGCGCCGTGGCCAGCCCAGTCCGGGCCAGGCGGCGGGGTGCCGTTCCCGGTCCAGGTACTCGGGCCGGCAGGCGTGCCGTAACCGCCCACGGTGGGCTGTGGTTCGGTGCCGGGGCCGGTCCAGTCCGGCGGGCGGCTGCCGGCGGTGGGCTGTGGTTCGGTGCCGGGGCCGGTCCAGTCCGGCGGGCGGCTGCCGGCGGTGGGCTGTGGTTCGGTGCCGGGGCCGGTCCAGTCCGGCGGGCGGCTGCCGGCGGTGGGCTGTGGCCCGGTGCCGGGGCCGGTCCAGTCCGGCGGGCGGCTGCCGGCGGTGGGCTGTGGCCCGGTGCCGGGGCCGGTCCAGTTCTCCGGGCGGCCGGACCGGCCATACCCACCTGGGCCGCCCGGGCCGTAAGCGTTCCGTGGCGGTGAACCGTTGCCGGTCCAGCCGCCTGCCGGGGCCAGGGCCGGCTCGGCCGGGTAGCCCCGGCCGCGCGCGCCGTCCGGCGCCGGGGCGGCCGACGGTGCGGCCGCCCACGGCTGTGCGCCGTACGGATAGGAGGGCCGCGGCGGGCCGCCCGCGTCCGGGCGGGTGCGGGGCAGGCTCTTCTCCACCTTCTCCTCGGTCAGGCTGGTGACCTCGTCGCGGGGGGTGAGCAGCTCGAACACGCCACGATCCACCGGCCAGAAACCAAGTTCCCTGGCCCGCCTGGCGTCCTTGCCCAGGTAGACGATGTGCAGCCGGTCACCCAGGTCATCCAGCACCAGGCAGGCCTCGCCGTGGAACGTGCCGATCGGCCGGGACTCCCAGAGCACGTCAACCTCGGCCCTGATCACTCGCTTGCGCCAGTGCCCGGGGGTGGGCTCGAAGCCGAGTCCCTCCGGGGGCGGCAGCGCGGAGAACAGGACAACATCGGACTCGGACGGTCCGACCCCCGCCTCGTAAGGGGCGCCGCGGTAAGTGGCCATCTGCCGGAAGCGCATGGCTCACAGCCCCTTGGACGGGCGGACCCAGGTCTGCCCATCGAACCGGGCGATGAGCTCCTCCCCGCCGGGCACCACCCGGTGGATCTCCGCGCTTACCGGGACCGGGATGGGCAGCGTGTAGAACTCCGGGATGGAGCTGGGCGGCGGTGCCGCCGGGCCATCCCCGGGCGGCGGCGCCAGCGACGCGTCCATGTCCAGCGCACGCCACCGCAGGACGTAAATCTCCGCCAGCTCGGCGGTGAAGTCAGATCCGTCGTAGCCAAGGTTCAGGGCATCGTAGAAATCGGCCGGGCGGCGGAACGCGCAATCCCTGGCCCGGTATACGTAACCGGCGATCACAGATCGCCGTCCGGTCAGATAAGGCTCCACCAGCCGGGGCGGGATAACCTTCTGCATCCGTGTTCCCGGTTCGATGATCCTGACCATGGGCTCGGCCTGCGTCACACGCTCCCCTCACGTTGCCTGCGTCGGGTGTTCAAAAGACTCTCACACCGGGCATTTTCCCCTCAACTGCTTCGCCAGCAGTGCCCGCATCCCGCGGATGTAATTGACCGTAACCCGCCGGCCGGCGCGGCGGGGCGACGTCGCGGGCATTGGCCCGGGCCGCACTGGGTGGCCTGCGCCACACCCGGGCGCGGGCCGTGGGCCGGGCCGAACACGCAGCATACGTGCATACCGGAGATGCCGTGGCTAGAGCCGGTAACCAGGCCGCGGCCCGCGCCGGGCAGGCCCGGCCGGGCCGTCCGCCCGGTTAGGGTTGGAGACGTGCGCAGCCGCGACGCTACCGAGCCGGGGCCGGAATTCCCCGGCGATGACGGGGCCGCCGACCCGGCGGTGCTGGCCGCGCTGACCGCCTACGCGGCGGGCCGGGGCAGTGAGCACGCCGCGCTGACCGCGCTGGCCGGTTCCCGGGTCCTGGTGCCGGTGGTGGCCGTACTGGCCGAGGGGGCTGACGCGGGCCATGCGGCAGCCGGGGCCAGTGCCGTGCCCGGTAGCGGCCTGCGCCGGGAGAAGACCACCGAAATGGCCCTGCCCACCCTGATCGGGCGGGACGGCCGGGCGGCCATCCTCGCGTTCACCAGCCTGGACGCGCTGACCAGGTGGCGGCCGGACGCGCGCCCGGTGGCCGTGCCCGCGGCCCGCGCCTGGCAGGCCGCGGTCCAGGAGGCCTCGGCGGTGGTCATCGACGTGGCCGGGCCGGTTCCAGTCACCCTGGAGGGCGCCCGGCTGGCCGCTCTCGCGGCCGGCCGCCCGGTGCCGCTGCCGCACCAGGATCCCGACGTGCTGGCCGCGCTGCACGCGGTGCTGGGCACGGAGCCGCTGATCACACAGGCCTCGCTGACCACACCGGGCCAGCGGGCGGGCTGGGAGTACGGCCCCCGGCCGGAGGACCTGCCGGACCTGGCCGGGCCCGGCGTGGCCGAGCTGAGTGCGCTGGGCCTGGACCCACCCCGCCCGGACGGCGCCGCGGCGGGCCCCGCGGCCCAGGGCGGCGCCAGCCGCGGCAGCACCCCGGAAACCGGCCCGGCCCCCAGCCGGGCTGGCCACGACGGGGCTGGCCAGGACGCGGCTGGCCACGATCCGGGCGGCCACGACCCGGCTGGCCACGACGCGGCCGGCCAGGACTGCGCCGACCTGGCCCTCCAGGTGACGCTGGCCGACGACTGTGCCCCGGACGCGGCCACGGCGGCGGTGCGCCGGGTCGCGGAAGCCCTGCTCACCGCGACCGGCGGGCGGCTGCGCCGGGGGCTGCAAGTGTCGGTCGCGCCGCCACGCCGCGCCCGGTAGCCGGGCCGCCGCAGTGGGACAAGTGACCCGGGCCAGGCCGCGGGTGGAAGGATCTGGAACATGGTGCGCTGGCTGACCGCGGGTGAGTCGCACGGGCGCGCGCTAGTCGCCATCTGCGAGGGAATCCCGGCCGGCGTCGGGGTCACCAGCGCGGACATCACGGCCGCGCTGGCCCGGCGGCGGGCCGGCTATGGCCGCGGCGCGCGGATGAAGTTCGAGCAGGACGAGGTGGAGATTACCGGCGGGGTCCGGCACGGCCGGACGCTGGGCAGCCCAGTGGCCATCCGGGTGGGCAACACCGAATGGCCCAAGTGGGAGACGGTCATGTCGCCCGACCCGGTACCCGCCGGGGACGTGGCCGACCTGGCCCGCAACGCGCCGCTGACCCGGCCCCGGCCCGGCCATGCCGACCTGGCCGGGATGCAGAAGTACGGTCACGACGACGCGCGGCCCGTGCTGGAGCGGGCGAGCGCACGCGAGACAGCCGCCCGGGTAGCCCTGGGCGAGGTGGCCCGCCAGTTCCTGGTCCAGGCGTTCGGCATCGAAGTGCTCAGCCATGTGGTGGAGCTGGGCACGGTGGCCGCGCCGGCCAGCGCCCGGCCGGAGCCGGGCGACCGGGCGCGCATCGACGCGGACCCGGTGCGCTGCCTGGACAGCCGGGCCAGCGCGGCCATGCAGGAGGAGATCGACGCGGCCCGGAAGGACGGCGATACGCTCGGCGGCGTGGTCGAGGTGCTCGGCTACGGCCTGCCCCCGGGCCTGGGCAGTCACGTGCACTGGGACCGGCGGCTGGACGGGCGGCTGGCTGGCGCGCTGATGAGCATCCAGGCCATCAAGGGGGTCGAGGTGGGAGACGGGTTCGCCGTGGCCCGCCGCCACGGCTCCCAGGCCCACGACGAGATCGAGCCTACGGCCGGCGGTATCCGGCGGCGGACCAACCGCGCGGGCGGGATTGAGGGCGGCATGAGCACCGGGGAGGTGCTGCGGGTGCGGGCGGCCATGAAACCCATCTCCACCGTGCCGCGCGCGCTGGCCACCGTGGACACCCGCACTGGCGAGCCGGCCAAGGCCATCAACCAGCGCAGCGACGTGACCGCGGTGCCCGCGGCCGGCGTGGTCGCCGAGGCCATGGTGGCCCTGGTGCTGGCCGGCGCGGCCGCGGAGAAGTTCGGCGGCGACTCGGTCGCCGAGGCGCGCCGCAACCTGCGCGGCTACCTGGACTCGCTGGTCGTCACGTGAGCGGGCCGGTAGCGATCCTGATCGGGCCGCCCGGTGCGGGCAAGTCGACCGTGGGCGCGCTGCTCGCGGGCCAGCTCGGGGTGGCGTTCACCGACACCGACACCGCCATCGAGGAGTCGGTGGGCAAGCCGGTCAGTGACATCTTCGTGCAGGACGGCGAGCCAGCCTTCCGCGCCCTGGAGCAGGCCACCGCGGCCCGGCTGATCGGCGGCGAGCCCGGGGTGCTGGCACTCGGCGGTGGTGCCGTCCTGGACCCGGCCACCCAGCGGCTGCTGGCCGGGCAGCGGGTGATCTACCTGGAGACCGGGTTCCGCACCATGGTGCACCGGTCGGGCCTGGACGGCCCGCACCCGCCGATCCCGGGCAACCCGCGTGGCCGGCTGAAGCAGATGCTCGACGAGCGGCACCCGGTCTACGCCGGGCTGGCCTGGCGCACGGTGTGCACCGACGACCGCAATCCCGAGGACCTGGCCGGGTTCCTCGCGGCTGAGCTCGCGGCGCAGCCGTGAGCGTGACCAGGATCGGGGTCCGCGGCGAGCACCCGTACGACGTCGTGGTGGGCACCGGTGTGCTCAGTGAGCTGCCCGCGCTGGTCGGCCCGCAGGCGTCCGCGGTCATGGTGATCGCACCCAAGGGCCTGGAGGAGATCGCCTGGCCGGTAGGCCGGGGGCTGGCCGGCGCCGGTTACCAGGTGCACACCGCCGAGGTGCCGGCGGGCGAGGCGGCCAAGGACATCGGCGTGGCGGCTGCGCTGTGGTCCCAGCTGGCGGCCAGCCGGATCACCCGCAGCGACGCCATCGTCGGCGTCGGTGGCGGGGCCACCACCGACCTGGCCGGTTTCGTGGCCGCCACCTGGCTGCGCGGGGTGCGGCTGGTGCTGGTGCCCACCACGCTGCTGGCCATGACCGACGCCGCGGTCGGCGGCAAGACCGCGGTGGACATCCCAGACGGGAAGAACCTGGTCGGCGCGTTCCACCCGCCCGCCGGGGTGCTGGCCGACCTGGCCGCGCTGGAGACGCTGCCCCGGGCCGAGTACGTGAGCGGCCTGGCCGAGGTGGTCAAGGCCGGGTTCATCGCCGACCCGGCCATCCTGGAGCTGATCGAGGCCGACCCGGCGGGGGCCCAGGTGCCGCACGGCCAGCACACCAGGGAGCTGGTGGAGCGCGCGGTGCGGATGAAGGCCGAGGTGGTCTCGGCCGACCTGCGCGAGGCTGGGCGGCGGGAAATCCTCAACTACGGGCATACCCTCGGCCACGCCATCGAGCGGGTGGAGAACTACCAGCTCCGGCACGGCGAGGCGGTGGCCATCGGGATGGTCTACGCGGCCGAGGTGGCCCGGCTGATGGGCCGGCTGGACCGGGTGACCGTGGGGCGGCACCGCCGGGTGCTCAAGGCGGTCGGGCTGCCCACCGCCTACCGGCCGGGCCTGTGGCCGGAGTTGCGGGAGACGATGGCAGTGGATAAGAAGGCGCGTGGTGCCCGGCTCCGGATGGTGCTGCTGGACGGCCTGGCCCAGCCGGCCGTGGTCAGCCCGCCGGAAGCCCTGCTGGGCAGTGCCTACCGGGAGGTATGCGGGCAATGAAGCAGGTGCTCGTGCTGAACGGGCCCAACCTGGCCCAGCTGGGGTCCCGTGAGCCGGACGTGTACGGCTCACAGACGTTCGACGACCTGGTCGAGACGTGCCGGATGACCGGCCGGGCGCTGAACCTGCACGTCGAGGTCCGGCAGACCGACGACGAGGCGGAACTGATCGGCTGGGTGCGCGAGGCGGCCGCGGCCCGGCTGCCGGTGGTGCTCAACCCAGCCGCGTTCACCCACTACTCCTACGCGCTGCGCGACGCGCTGGCCATGCGGACCGCGCCGCTGATCGAGGTGCACCTGACCAACCCGGCCACCCGGGAGCAGTTCCGGCACACCTCGGTGGTGGCGGGCGTGGCCGACGGCACGGTGGCCGGCTTCGGCCTGATGTCCTACCAGCTTGCGCTGCAGGCCATCGCGGAGCTGGCCGCGGTCCAGGCGGCGGCCGGCGAGGACACCGGCGCGGGCGGCAGCCCGCCATGATCGTGCTGATCGGGTTCATGGGCGCGGGCAAGACCACCGTCGGGCACCTGCTGGCGGCGGAACTCGGCCTGCCGTTCGCGGACACCGACCTGGTCATCGAGCAGCGCACCGGGCGCAGCGTCCGGGACATCTTCGCCGCCGACGGCGAGCCGGCGTTCCGTGAGCTGGAGCACACCGTCACCGCCGAACTGCTGGCCGGGCCGGACGCGGTGCTGGCGCTGGGCGGCGGGGCCGTGCAGCACCCGGGCACCCAGCAGGCGCTGCGCGCGCACCGCGTGGTCTACCTGGAGGTCGGGTACGCGGAGTCGATGCGCCGGGTGGCGCATGATGAGGCCCGGCCGATGCTCCGTGATCCCGGCCTCATGGCTATCTACCAGCGCCGGCTGTCCAGCTACCAGGCCGTGGCCACCGAGCAGGTGGCCACCGGCGGCCGGCCTGCCGAGGCGATCTGCCTGGACGTTCTGGCCCGGCTCGGCGGGCCAGCGGAGCGGCGGCGCTGAGCCGCCGCGCCGTCCGCGCTAGGCTCATGAAACACTCCCTCCGAACGCCATTCGGTGGCGGCTGCGTCGTGGAAGGCCTGGAGTATGCGCATCGGAATGCACCTCAACTACGCCGGCGGATTCGCGGAGACCGTCACCGAGCTGGCTGACTACGAGAAGGCCGGCCTGGACATCGTGTCCGTGCCCGAGGCGTACAGCTTCGACGCGGTGAGCCAGCTCGGCTTCATCGCGGCCCGGACGCAGCGGCTGGAGATCGCGTCCGGCATCTTCCAGCTGTACTCCCGGACCCCCACGCTCACCGCGATGACCGCGGCCGGGCTGGACTACGTGTCCGGCGGCCGGTTCACGCTCGGCATCGGGGCGTCCGGCCCGCAGGTGATCGAGGGATGGCACGGGGTGCCGTACGACGCGCCAGTCGGCCGGACCCGGGAGCTGATCGAGATCTGCCGCATGGTCTGGCGCCGCGAGCGGGTCGAATACGCCGGGAAGCACTACACCATCCCGCTCCCCCCGGACCAGGGCACTGGGCTGGGCAAGCCGCTCAAGCTGATCAACCACCCGGTGCGGGAGCGGATCCCGGTCATGGTCGCCGCGCTCGGGCCGCGGAACGTCGCGCTGGCCGCCGAGCTGGCCGAGGGCTGGCAGCCGATCTTCTACTACCCGGAGAAAGCCGCGCTGGCCTGGGCCGGGCCGCTGGCCGAGGGCCGGGCCAGGCGGGACCCGGCGCTGGGCCCGCTGGACGTGATGGCGGCCGCCCCGCTGGCCATCGGGGACGACGTGTCCGGCTACCTGGACCTGGCCCGGCCGTTCTTCGCGCTGTATATCGGCGGCATGGGGCCGCACCGCGACCGCGGGCACAACTTCTACTACGAGCTCGCGGTGCGGTTCGGCTACGCCGACGCCGCAGCCAGGATCCAGGACGCCTACCTGGCCGGCCGCAAGGACGAGGCAGCCGGCCTGGTGCCCGCCGAACTGCTCGAGGGCACGTCGCTCATCGGGCCGCCGGGCCTGGTCGCGGAGCGGATCGCGGCGATGCGGGAGGCCGGGGTCAGCACGCTCAACGTCACCCCGCTGGCCGCCAGCCATGCCGGCCGGGTCCGGCTCATCGAGCAGGCCCGCGAGCTGGCCGGCTGACCGCTGACTGGATGCGGCAGCTAGCCGGTGCCGCCCAGCTTGTACGCGATGATCAGCACGTGCTGCTTGACGGAACTCAGCACGCTGGCCGCGGTGATCAGGTAGTCGCCGTCGATGGTGACCGGCGTGTTGGTCCGGAACGGCAGCCGGATGGTGCGCAGCACGGCCCCGGTGGCCGCGTCGAACGCGTACAGCTCACCGTGGAACGTCGTGGTGAACACGACGTCGTTGGTCACCGCTGCGGCCCCATAGGGGGACGACGGGAGCTTGTCATCCCATTCCACCTCCCCGGTGTCCTGGTTGACCGCGACCATCTCGCCGGTGCCCTGGTTGATGGCCCGCTCGAAGACGGCGCCCCGCTCGACGTAGCCCTTCGCCTTGGTCATCAGCACCGGCAGGTTGTTGACCGCGGCGAACGTGGTCGTGCCGTTGCTGGCCAGCTGCGACTCGATGCCGCCGAACGGGCCCGGCTCCAGGCAGAACCTGTCCGGCAGGCTGATGTGCGACGTCGGTGTGTCGTTCTCGAGGCGCAGCCCATCGTTATCGTGCCCGCTGTGCTGACCCACCGGGAGCCGCCAGAGCAGCTTGCCGGTCTGTGCGTTCAGCTCGATCAGGATGCCGGCCTTGCCGCCGTCCACCACCACCGGCTGGCCGTGCGCGGTGGTCAGCACCGGCGAGTCCTCCAGATCCCAGTCGTACAGGTCATGCGGAGTGAGCTGGTAATACCAGAGCAGCTTGCCCTGCGGGCTCAGCTTGACCACCGAGTCGGTGTACAGATCTGGCCCGGGCCGGCTGGTGGCCCACGGATACTGGGCCGGGTAGACGACCGGGCCGGGGTTGGCGATGCCGAGATAGATGTTGCCCTGGGCGTCGAACGTCGGCGGGTCCCACAGCCCGCCGCCGGAGTTGATGGCCGGCTTGCCCCACAGGTCCTGTACCTCGTCCCAGCTCCACTCCGGCGCGCCGGTCCGCGCGTTCAGCGCCCACAGGATGCCCTTGGCGTTGCCGAGGTACTCGCCCACGGTCGGGTTGACCGGCACGGTGGACACGTACACGGTGCCGTCCCGGTAGCCCGGGGCCATGTCGACACCCTCGTGATCGTTGCCGATCAGCGTGCGGGTCCACAGCTGTCGGCCGGTGGCCGCGTCCAGCGCGACCGCGGCGTGACTGGTGGCCGCGTACACGACGCCGTTGGCCACGTTCACGCCGTCCGGGCCGCCGTTCGGCGAGTTGTAGTCATGCCTCCAGAGCAGCTTGCCGGTGGCCAGCTGGATGGCCATCACGTTCGATTCCATGTCCTGGGCGTACACCACACCCTTGACCACGACCGGGGTGGTCGCGTAGGCCAGCGCGTGGATCGGGAGGGCCCAGGCCACGCCCAGCTTCGACACGTTGCTGCTGGTGATGGCGCTGGCCACGTCCCGGGTGTTCTGCAGGTTCCCGCCGGGCAGCGTCCAGCCGGCCGCGGCGGCCGCCGTGACCGGTGCGGGCGCGCTGCCCGTCCCGGCCGGGGTCCTGGTGCCGGTGACGGCGTGCTGGCCGAAACACGGCAACGTGCCCGAGGCGCTGGTGCCGCCGCCCCCGCAGCCGGTCAGGGCCAGGCTGACCATCGCGGCCAGGGATATCCCGGCTGCCGCGTATCCCGCTTTACTCATGGCTGCCTCCCTGGCCCGCCTGCCAAACCCGGCCGGGCGGGTACTGGCGTTCAGAAAAATAGATATCAGGATGATAAGCATGTGGTATCGTCTGAGTCAATCGAGAGTTGGGAGGCGTCCGGCCATGGATTCGTTCACCGGGAAGCTCGCGGTGGTGACCGGCGGTGGCTCCGGGATGGGCCGTGAGCTGGTCCGCCAGCTGGCCGCCCAGGGGTGCTCGGTAGCGGCCTGTGACATCAACGGGGAGTCGGTCGCGCAGACCGCCGCGCTGGCCCGGGCGGTCGCCGACGACCGCGTCCTGGTCACCAGCCATACCTGCGATGTGGCGGACGAGCCACAGGTGCTGCGGTTCCGCGACGAGCTGCTCAAGGCGCACGACACCGGGCACGTCGACGTGGTGTTCAGCAACGCCGGCATCGGCGGCGCGGGCAGTTTCGTGGCCGATTCCCGGGCCGAGTGGGAGCGCACGTTCGCCATCGACTTCTGGGGCGTCTACTACTGCGCCCGCGCGTTCCTGCCCCTGCTCATCGCCAGCGGCGACGGCATCCTGGTCAACACGAGCAGCGTCAATGGGTTCTGGGCCACGCTGGGCCCGGGCACGCCGAACACCGCTTACAGCACGGCCAAGTTCGCCGTTAAGGGCTTCTCCGAGGCGCTCATCGAGGACCTGCGGTCCAACGCCCCCCAGGTCAAGGTGGCCGTGGTGCTGCCCGGGCACGTGGGTACGGACATCCTGCGGAACAGCCGCCGCGTCCTCGGCCACTCCGGGCCGGAGCAGATGAGCGAAGCCGAGCTGGAAGAGGCCCGGCCCGTGCTGATCCGGCTCGGCCTGCCGGTCGAGAACGCGTCCGCCGCGGAGCTGCGCGAGGCCGTGGTGCGGCTGGAGTCCGGGTTCAAGGACAAGGCGCCGCTCACCGCGGCCGCGGCGGCGGAAATCATCCTCGACGGGGTGCGCGCCGGGAACTGGCGGATCCTGGTCGGCGACGACGCCAAGACCGTGGACGCGGCCGTGCGGGCCAGGCCCGAAGCGGCCTACGACTACGCCGAGCTGGCCAGCGCGGCGGCTGCCGCGCGCGAGGCTGCCGCGCGCGAGGCTGCCGCGCGCGAGGCTGCCGCGCCCGAGGCTGCCGAGTCCGAGGCGGCCGCGCCCAAGGCTGCCGCGCCCGAGGCTGCCGCGCCGGGGCAGTAGCGGCACCCAGGGCAGTAGCGGCCGTCCGGGCTACGGCGCCTCGGCCAGCTGGAGCATGTCCGGGCCGCCGACCGCCGCATCAGTACCGCACGCCTAACCGGATCCCCGCTCCCGCTCCGGGCCTGGGCTGGCCCGCCCGCGACCCATCGTGATCATGACCTGAGTGGGGGTCTATTCCCCCTGATGTCATGATCACAAGTTAATGATCACGTTGAGGGGGGCGGTGCGCCCGGGCCTGGCTGGCCACGGAGGAAGTCAATCCACAGGCTTAGTCTGAAATAGGCCCAGGCTGGTCAGCCCGCGCCCATCTGCTCTGCGGGGAATGGCTGCGCCGGGCCAGCCGCCGCCTGGACGCCCGCGCGCAGCTGCGGACGGCGCACCAGATGCTGACGGCAGTGGGAGCCGAAGCGTCCGCCGAGCGCGCCCGGCGCGAGCTGCTGGCCACCGGCGAGACGGTGCGCAAGCGCGCCGCCGAGGCCGCCAGCACGCTCACCGCGCAGGAAGCGTCGATCGCCCGGCTGGCCAGTGAGGGGCGGACCCACCCGGAGATCGGCGCCCAGCTGTTCCTCAGCGCACGCACCGTCGAATGGCATATGCGCAAGGAGAATTATGCAAAACCCCGGCTATTGCTAGCATCCGGACCGTAGCCCGGAATATGCAGAAAGCTGGCGACACGCCGCGTCGAATAAGAGACAACGGCTTCTCCGGCCGATAGAAAGGAGGTTTC